>JAESGM010000865.1_pt1 | contig 13551 bp, 14 predicted proteins | sample 9269721 | NCBI WGS metagenome assembly JAESGM01 (sample SAMN15720920, study PRJNA650825) | algae metagenome | isolation source: Komarekiella atlantica HA4396-MV6 and co-occurring heterotrophs from... | place: USA: Theobald House, Kauai, HI | collected 2009-07-29 | reverse complement strand
GCCGCCGCGCGACCGCGCCATCGACGGTGGACGGCGCAATGTCGGGAAAATCGAGCCCGGCAGCGGGATGGTTCCGCCACAGGCGGTAGGGTGCCTCGAAGGGCTCGCCGACGGCAGGCGTGACGATGGCGATACGATCCATGATTGGGAGTATCCGTGCGGTCGGTATCGCGACCATCTTCCACGATGGCATGCCGGAGTCATGACGCCCGCGCACTTTGCGTGCATGCACCTCATGGATGGCCGCCGTTCCGGCGCGATGGAAGTCTGGCGTCGCCGCGCGAGGAATAGCCTGTGCACGCTTCCTCTTTCGTCTAAGGAGAGACGGCAGCGCGAATCCCCTCCTGCCGCAGCGAGATCGCCATGACGCTCCTCATCCTCGGCCTCGTGCTCTTCCTCGGCGCGCACGTCTTCACGATCCTGCGCGAGCCGCGCGCGGCCGCGATCGCGCGGCTGGGCGAGGGCGGCTACAAGGCCGCCTATTCGGTGATCTCGCTGATCGGGCTTGTCCTGATCGCCTATGGCTTCGGCGTCTATCGCGCCGGCGGCTGGATCAATGTCTGGAACCCGCCGGTCTGGACGCGCCATCTCGCGCTGCTGATCAATCTGCCGGTCTTCATCCTGCTCGCCGTCGGGAAGCGGCCGAGCTTTCTCAAGGCCGTGACGAAGCATCCGATGCTTCTGGCGGTGAAGCTCTGGGCCACCGCTCATCTGCTGGCCAATGGCGATCTCGGCAGCATGCTCCTGTTCGGCGGCTTCCTCGCCTGGGCGGTTCTGGCGCGCATATCCGCAAAACGCCGGCCCGAGGAGCGGGCAGCGCTGGCGGCGATCGGCAGGCCTGCCTTCGGCCGCCGCGACGTGATCGCGATCACGGCCGGGCTTGCCCTCTATGTCGCGATGGCGCTCTGGCTGCATCCGCTGCTGATCGGCGTGCCGGTCGTCACGCGCGGCTGAGATTTCCCAGCAACCTGCGCGATCCGGACGCTTTGCGATGACGCTGACGATCTACGGCATCAAGACCTGCGACACGATGAAGAAGGCCCGCGTTTGGCTTGACGGGCAGGGCGTCGCTTATGCCTTCCATGACTACAAGGCGTCCGGCATCGACCGCGCGACCCTTGCCGGCTGGGTCGCGGAGCATGGCTGGGAGACCATCCTGAACCGCGCCGGCACGACCTTCCGCGCGCTGCCCGACGCCGACAAGGCCAGGCTCGATACCGAGCGGGCGATCACGCTGATGCTGGCGCAGCCGTCGATGATCAAGCGCCCTGTGCTCGATCTCGGCACGCGCCGGCTGGTCGGCTTCAGGCCGGAGATGTACGCGGCGGCGTTCGCCAGCTGATCGGACCGCCTGCGGCGCCGGCATGGCCGCCAGAACGCGGCCCGCCCTTTCCCGCCGGCAGCCATTGCGCTACCCCCGCTTCATCATGACAACCGATTTCAGCTTCCATCTGCTCGGGCGCGACGGGGCCGCCCGCACCGGCGAGATCAGGATGCCGCGCGGCGTGATCCGCACGCCGGCCTTCATGCCGGTGGGGACGGCCGCGACCGTCAAGGGCATGTATCCCGAGCAGGTCAAGGCGCTTGGCGCGGATGTCGTGCTCGGCAACACCTATCATCTGATGCTGCGGCCCGGCGCGGAGCGGATCGCGGGCCTCGGCGGCCTGCACAGATTCATGAACTGGCCGCACCCGATCCTGACCGATTCCGGCGGTTTTCAGGTCATGTCGCTCGCCAATCTGCGCAAGCTGACCGAGGAGGGCGTCACTTTCCAGTCCCATATCGACGGCTCGAAGCACATGCTGTCGCCTGAGCGCTCGGTCGAAATCCAGAACCTGCTCGGCTCCGACATCGTCATGCAGCTCGACGAATGCGTCTCGCTGCCCTGCGAGGATGCGGTGGCCGAGAAGGCGATGCGGCTGTCGCTGCGCTGGGCGCAGCGCTGCAAGACGGCGTTCGGCGACCAGCCGGGTAGGGCGCTCTTCGGCATCGTGCAGGGCGGCGCGGTTCCGGCGCTTCGCATCGAGAGCGCGCGCGAACTCGTCGCCATGGACCTGAAGGGCTACGCCATCGGCGGGCTCGCCGTCGGCGAGCCGCAGGACGTGATGCTGGCGATGATCGACGTGGTCGCGCCGCATCTGCCCGATACCAGGCCGCGCTATCTGATGGGCGTCGGCACGCCCGACGACCTCGTCGAGGCAGTCTCGCGCGGCGTCGACATGTTCGATTGCGTGATGCCGACGCGGGCCGGCCGCCATGGCCAGATTTTTACCCGGTTCGGCCGGATGAACCTCAAGAACGCGAAGCATGCCGACGATCCGCGACCGGTCGACGAGCGCTCCACTTGCCCGGCCGCGAACGGCTATGCGCGGGCCTATCTGCACCACCTCGTCAAGGCGGACGAAATGCTCGGCAAGATGCTGCTGACCTGGGTCAACCTCGCCTATTATCAGGAGCTGATGGCGGGCCTGCGCGCCGCCATCGCCGCCGGCCGGCTGGCCGATTTCATCGCCGAGACCAAGGAAGGCTGGGCGAGGGGCGAAGCGCTCGCGGAAGCGGCGTGATCGACCCGTCGCTCTGGCTGCTCCTGCTCAAGATGGCGGTGGCGGCCGGCGTCGTGGTCAGTTGCTCGCTGCTGGCCGAGCGCGGCGGGCCGATGCTCGCGGCGATGATCGCGACGCTGCCGATCTCGGCGGGCCCGGTCTATGGTTTCCTGGCGCTCGAGCATGATGCGGCCTTCATCGCGGCGGGCGCGCTCGGCAGCATGGGCTCCAACCTCGCCAATGCCGGGCTGGCGCTGGTCTATGTGGTGCTGGCGCAGCGTCTCGGCACGGTTGTGAGCCTCGGTGCGGCGCTGGCGGTCTGGTTCGCCGTGGTCGTCGGCCTGCGCGCGGTCGAGCCGCGCTTCGCGATCATGGTCGCAGCGACGATCGTCGTCTTCGCGCTGCTGCACCGGCGGTTCCGCCCCTATCTCGCGGCGCGCCCGCTCAATCCGCCGGGCCGGCCCTGGTACGCGATCCCGCTGCGCGCGGCCTGCGTCGCGCTGCTGGCGGGCGTGGTGACCACCGTCAGCAACCATGTCGGAGCCGGCTGGTCGGGTGTGCTCGCGGCCTTTCCGATCGTGCTGTCGAGCCTGATCGGAATGCTGCAGCCGCGCATCGGCGGGCCTGCGACGGCGGCGATCATCGCCAATGGCGCGCTCGGCCTGATGGGTTTCGGGCTTGCGCTCGGCTTCGTCCATGCGAGCGCGGTCGCGCTCGGTTCATGGCTTGCGCTTGGACTCGGCCTCGCCATCTGCGTGGGCTGGAACCTCGCCTTGATGCGCCTCAGCCGCCGCGCGGGCTGAACGACGCCAGGAGGCCACGAACAGCCCGCCGATGATCAGCGCGATGCCGGCGACCTGCAGTCCGGTCGGGATTTCGCCGAGCACCGGAATGGCCAGCAGCGTGCCGACGACCGGAATCGTCGGCGGAAAGCGGCCGACCACGGCAGGCCCCAGCACCCGCGTCGCCCAGCTCCAGATCCACAGGCCCACGATGATGTTGAGAACGCCCTGGTTGATCGCATGAGCGACGATCACCCACCATGGCGCGACGTCGAACCCTCTGAAAAAGAAGAGGAAATAGGCCGGCAGATAGACCAGCGACAGCACCGATACGATCGCGGTCGCCTTGAGCGCGTCGACGCGCCAGAGCTGGACGACCAGCGGATATCCGCCCCAGAGCAGCCCGACGCCCAGAAAGCATAGATCGCCCAGCAGGATCGTCGGGTTGGTATGCGTCGTGCCGGCGATGCCGAGGCAGACCAGCCCGGCCAGCACCGCGCCGATGCCGAGGAAGAGCTGACGGTTCAGCGCGGTGCCGAACAGGACGACGCCGCCGATGATGCCGATCACCGTCACCGTGCCGGGTCCGATCACCGCACCATGGGCTGCGGGCGCATAGGTCAGCCCGGTCAGCAGCAGCCAGCTCATGGGCAGGCCGCTCATGATCGCCAGCGTCAGGCCGCGCGCCCAGCCGACGCCGCCGCAATCCCTGAGGCCACCGGCGGAAAGAAAGGTCGGCAGCAGGATCAGGCCGGCGGTGGCGAAACGCAGCGCCAGCAGGTCATGCGAGGTCAGCCCGTTCAGCACCGCATGCCGGCTGACCACGAAATTCGCGCCAAAGATCAGCATCGCGGCCATCATCCCGCCGAAGGCCAGCCGCCAGCGCAGCCGCTCGCGCGCGGCGGCCGAGACGGACAAAGGCGCGACGGAGTGCATGAAACGGCATAGCGCTGGCGACGGCTTCCGCGTTAGGGCCAGGGCCGCATGCCCCCCGCGCGTCGGCTGCGCCTCATCTCGCGTTCGTCATGCTCGCGACGCGCGCTCAGAAACAATTCTCGTCGCCTTGCCACAATTGCTCCGCTTTCAGGCCGCGCCGACGCCGGAGAGGACAGGCCATTCTCGGCTCATCGCAGGAGAGATCGTCGATGGCCGCCGCCAACCCCTTTGCCAAGCCAGCCCGCATGCTGCGCGATTTCAGCGGCCAGGTCGCGATCTCGATCGCGGCGTCGGCGGTTGCCGCCGCGTTCTTCGCGCTGCCGGACACGATCCTGCCCGCGCCATCTGCCCAGATCGCCGCGACCCCGGCGACGGCATGGTCGGCTCCGCTGACGGCCGATGGCAAATTCGCGACGCGTCTCGATGACCAGGGCGAGCCGAAGCGGTTCGACACGGCGTCTGCACCGACGACACCGGCTGCGCTCGCGATGCCGCTCGCCATCGATTGGTCCGTGGCCGCGACGGCGCGGGAGATCGTGGCGGTGGCCCGTCCGGCCCCCCAGCCGCAGCGCATCGCGCTTGCCGATGCTCCGCCGGTCCGGCGCGTCGCGGTGGCCGAGCGCCCGCGGACCGAGCCTGCCGCACAGCCGCTCGTCATCACGCCGGTCGCAGTGTCGGATACGCCCGACCGGCCGCGCCCGCCCGGCCTGATCGGCCGCGTCGTCGCCGAGCCCGCGGCGCGGGCCGCGGGTCTGGTCACCGGGGCTGCCGGCGTGGTCGGCGCGGCCGGGTCCTGGACCGTGGCGCAGGCGGCGAGCCTGCTGCCGCGCTGGTGAGCGTCAGGCCAGCGCCTTCAGCGCCGAGCGGCCGGCATAGACGGCTTGAGCGCCCAGCTCCTCCTCGATGCGCAGGAGCTGGTTGTACTTCGCGGTCCGGTCGGAGCGGGCGAGCGAACCGGTCTTGATCTGCCCGCAATTGGTCGCGACCGAGAGGTCGGCGATGGTGTAATCCTCGGTCTCGCCCGAGCGATGCGACATCACGGCGGTGTAGCCGGCGCGCTGCGCCATATCGACGGCCGCCAGCGTCTCGGTCAGCGTGCCGATCTGGTTGACCTTGACCAGGATCGAGTTGCCCGTCTTTTCCTTGATGCCGCGCGACAGGCGCGTCACGTTGGTGACGAAGAGATCGTCGCCGACGAGCTGGCATTTGTCGCCGACGAGGTCGGTCAGCGCCTTCCAGCCGGCCCAGTCGTCCTCGGACATGCCGTCCTCGATCGAGACGATCGGATAGCCGGCGACCAGCTTGGCGAGATATTTCGCCTGCGCCTTCGGGTCGCGGGTTTTGCGTTCGCCCTCATAGACATACGACCCGTCCTTGAAGAACTCGGTCGCGGCGCAGTCGAGCGCCAGCGCGATGTCCTCGCCGGGCCGGTAGCCTGCCGCCTCGATCGCCTGCATGACGAAGTCGAGCGCGGCTTCCGCCGATTTGATGTTAGGGGCGAAGCCGCCCTCGTCGCCGACATTGGTGTTGTGGCCGGCGTCGTGCAGCTTCTTCTTGAGGGTGTGGAAGATCTCCGAACCCATGCGCAGCCCCTCGGCGAACGAGTCCGCGCCGATCGGCATGATCATGAATTCCTGGAAATCGATCGGGTTGTCGGCATGGGCGCCGCCATTGACGATGTTCATCATCGGAACCGGCAGGACGCGGGCGGAGGTGCCGCCGACATACCGATAGAGCGGCAGGCCCGAGGCTTCGGCGGCGGCCTTCGCCACGGCGAGCGAGACGCCGAGAATGGCGTTTGCGCCGAGCTTCGATTTGTTGGGCGTGCCATCGAGATCGATCATCGCCTGGTCGATCGCCGGCTGGTCCTCGGCGTCCATCGCGACCAGCGCCTCGGCGATGGCGACGTTGACCGACTCGACCGCCTTGAGCACGCCCTTGCCGAGATAGCGGCTCTTGTCGCCGTCGCGCAGCTCGACCGCCTCATGTGCTCCCGTGGACGCACCCGACGGCACAGCGGCGCGGCCCATCGAGCCGTCTTCGAGCACGACATCGACCTCGACGGTGGGGTTGCCGCGCGAATCGAGGATCTGGCGGCCGATGATGTCGATGATCGCGGTCATGGAAGGCTCCGGAGCGGACAGGACGGAAAGGATGGCGCGCTTCTAGCCAACGCAGCGCCGCTCGGGAAGGGGCGGGTGGCGTTTGGAGGACCAAAGCGCTAAATGCCCGCAAAACATCCTGAGCCCTCATCCTGAGGAGCCGCGAATGCGGCGTCTCGAAGGATGTTCCAGCGCGCTCTGGAGCATCCTTCGAGACGCGGGCCAAGGCCCGCTCCTCAGGATTGAGGGTTGCGTGCTGGAGCCCTCCGCCATGACCCTCGACGCCTCGACCCTGCAGCTCGGCCAAGCCACCGCGCTTCCCGCCTCGCCGGAAGAAGCCCGCCTCGACCGCGTGCCCAATCCCCATGCCGGCACGCACTATCTCGCGCGCTTCACCTGCCCGGAGTTCACCTCGATCTGCCCGGTCACCGGCCAGCCCGATTTCGGCATTCTGGTGATCGACTATCTGCCGGGTAAATGGCTGGTCGAATCCAAGTCGCTGAAGCTCTATCTCGGCGCGTTCCGCAACCATGGCGCGTTCCACGAGGATTGCACCGTCGGCATCGGCAAGACGCTGGTCGATCTGCTGGAGCCGGAATGGTTCCGCATCGGCGGCTACTGGTATCCGCGCGGCGGCATCCCGATCGACGTGTTCTGGCAGACGGGCGAGCCGCCGAAGGGCCTTTGGCTTCCCGACCAGGGCGTCGCGCCGTATCGCGGGCGTTGACGTTTCAGGTTCGCGACTCCGCCAGCGGCAGAATGCGCGGCGTCAACACCCCCAACAGGCCGATCGCCAGCGCAAACAGCAGGATCGCGCCGGTCGTGCCCAGAACATGCAGCGCCAGTCCCATGATCACGGGGCCAATGGCGTGGCCGCAGAACAGGCAGCAGGCGAACAGCGCCACCGCCGAGCCGCGCGCGCCCGGCGCAAGCTCGGTCGCCTGCGCCTGAAACGTGCCGTGCATCAGGAAGAAGCCGAAGCCGTTGACGACGAAAAGCCCGAACGCGCTCCACCAGGGCAGGAAGGGCAGCGCAAACAGCGCGTAGCCGAGAGCCATCAGGAGCCCGCCGCCGACTGTCATGCGCGACGGCCCGATGCGTTCCACGAGGATGCGCGTCAGCACGCCGTAGACGATGCCGCCCAGGCCCGTGCCGGCGATGACGAGCCCCGCGAGCGACGGCCCGATTCCAGCGCGCTCCTGCAGGATCGCGGCGACATAGGGCGGCATGCCGAAGATCAGGCTGCCCTCGATGATGACGAGCGTATAAAGCAGCTTGCTGCGCGGATTGGCGAAGATCGTGGCGTAGCGGGTCAGCGCCCCGGTAAAACTCAGCGGCGCGCGATCGGCGATGGCGCGCGGCTTCAGCACGACCAGCACCAGCATGGCCGCAACCGCCGAGATCGCGCCCGCGACGACGAAGACGCTGCGCCAGCCGAAATGCTCGGCGATCAGACCCGAACAGGCCGCGCCCGCCATCTGCCCGACGATCATGATGACGAGAAAGCGCCCGAGCAGGATCTGGCGCTCCGCCATGGGCGCTCGGTCGCCGATCGCGGCCATCGCGACGGGGATGACGCCGCCCGCCACGATGCCCGTGGCGGCGCGGATCGCCGTGAGCATGTCGAAGCCGGCCGAAAAGGCTGCCGCGACCGAGAGCAGCGCCAGCAGGATGAGGCTGGCGGCGATCGTCCTGATCTTGCCGACGGAGTCGGCGATCGGTCCGAGAAACGGCTGCCCGATGGCGTAGGCGAAGGAGAAGGCCGTCGCCATGGCCGCGACCTGCGCGATCGAGCGGCCGAACTCGGCCGCCAGCGTCGGCACCAGCGGATCGACCAGTCGCATCGTGAAGGTCGAGGCGAAGCCGCACGCCCCCAGCACCAGGATCAGCGGGCGCAGCGATTTGGGCGGTTGCGGGGAGGCAGGTGGCGTTGCGGCCGTGGCGTCAGACATACGCCAGCGTATGCTGCGCTGCACGCTTGGCAAGGCGATCGAAGCCTTGCAGCTCTGCGATCAGCGCAGAGAAGTCGGCGAGCGGCACCATGTTGGGGCCGTCCGAGGGAGCGTTGTCGGGGTCGGGATGGGTCTCGATGAAGACGCCGGCGACGCCGACCGCCACCGCGGCGCGCGCCAGCACCGCGACGAATTCGCGCTGCCCGCCTGTCGATGCGCCCTTGCCGCCCGGCTGCTGCACCGAATGGGTCGCGTCGAAGATCACCGGCGCGCCGATCTCGGCCATGATCGGAAGGCTGCGCATGTCCGAGACCAGCGTGTTGTAGCCGAAGGACGCGCCGCGCTCGGTCAGCATCACATTGGGGTTGCCGCTCTCGGTAACCTTTGCGGCGACGTTGACCATGTCCCAGGGCGCGAGGAACTGGCCCTTCTTGACGTTGACGACGCGGCCGGTCTGCGCCGCCGCGACGAGCAGATCGGTCTGACGGCAGAGGAAGGCCGGGATCTGCAGCACGTCGACCACCTCGGCAACCGGCGCGCACTGGGCGGCGTCATGCACGTCGGTCAGGACCGGCATGCCGGTGCGCTCGCGGATTTCGGCGAAGACGGGGAGGGCGGCGGCGAGCCCCATGCCGCGCTGACCCTTCGCGCTCGTCCGGTTGGCCTTGTCGAAAGAGGCCTTGAAGACGAGCCCGATGCCGAGCTTGTCGGCGGTTTCCCTGAGCGAGAGCGCGATTTCCAGCGCATGGTCGCGGCTTTCCATCTGGCAGGGGCCGGCGATCAGCGAAAGCGGCAGGCCGTTGCCGAAGCGCACGGGCCTTGCGAGATCGGCGCCGATGGTGACGATGGCGTTAGCTGTCATGGGGCTCGGGTCCGGTCTGGGGAGGCCGCCGGGCTTAAGTCCGGCAGCGGGCCGGGGTCAAGCGCGGTGACCGAAAGCAGGACGCGGGATTCAGGGCGATCCCGTCAAACGCACTGGGCAAGCGGCCAAGAGGTCTGTAAATTCCTCGACGACGCATTATCTCGGTCGTTGGACCAGGGACCAGAGCTTGAGACGTTCAGCCTACATAACGGACCGGATCGGACCCGGCGAAAGCGGCCAGAACAGGCTGCCGCATCGCCCCGCCACCGGCATGGCCGACCGTCCCAAGCGGCCCGGCGACGGCGGCCGCGATGGCGCGGGCACCGCCGTCCTGACCCGCACCCGCACCCGCAAGCCGAACCTCTACCGCGTCCTGCTGCTGAACGACGACTACACCCCGATGGAGTTCGTGGTTCACGTGCTGGAGCGCTTCTTCAACAAGGACCGCGCGCAGGCGACCGAGATCATGATGCATGTCCATCAGAACGGCGTCGGCGAGTGCGGGGTGTTCACCTACGAGGTCGCCGAGACCAAGGTGACTCTCGTCATGGATCTTGCACGCAAGCACATGCATCCGCTCCAATGCGTGATGGAAAAGAAGTAGCGTTGCGGATCGGAATTCCAGATTCGGCCGCCTTGGCGGCCTCTCAATAGGAGCGCAATCAGTGCCGAGTTTCTCGCGCAGTCTCGAACAGGCGCTTCACCGGGCTCTCGCCCTCGCGAACGAACGCCACCACGAATACGCCACGCTGGAGCATCTGCTGCTGGCGCTGGTCGACGATCAGGACGCAGCCGCCGTGATGCGCGCCTGCAGCGTCGATCTCGACACGCTCAGGCGCAATCTCGTCGACTATATCGACGCGGAGCTGACCAATCTCGTCACCGACGGGCGCGACGATTCCAAGCCCACCGCCGGCTTCCAGCGCGTGATCCAGCGCGCGGTGATCCATGTCCAGTCGTCCGGCCGCGAGGAGGTCACGGGCGCGAATGTGCTCGTCGCGATGTTCGCGGAGCGCGAGAGCCACGCCGCCTATTTCCTGCAGGAGCAGGACATGACCCGCTACGACGCGGTCAATTACATCAGCCACGGCATCGCCAAGCGCCCCGGCGCGGGTGAGACCCGGCCCGTGCGCGGCGTCGAGGAGGAGCCCGAGCAGAGCCGGGACCAGCGCGCCGCCGACCAGGGCGGCGGCAGCGACGCCGACAAGGACAAGAAGAAGAAGGAGAGCGCGCTCGACGCCTATTGCGTCAATCTCAACCGCAAGGCGCGCGACGGCCGCATCGACCCGCTGATCGGCCGCGAGGCCGAGGTCCAGCGCACCATCCAGATCCTGTGCCGCCGGCAGAAGAACAACCCGCTTCTGGTCGGCGACCCCGGCGTCGGCAAGACCGCGATCGCCGAGGGCCTGGCGCTGAAGATCATCCGTGGCGAGGTGCCGGAGGTTCTGGAGGACGCCACCGTCTTCTCGCTCGACATGGGTACGCTGCTCGCCGGCACCCGCTATCGCGGGGATTTCGAGGAGCGCCTCAAGCAGGTGATGAAGGAGATCGAGGCCCATCCCAAGGCGATCATGTTCATCGACGAAATCCATACGGTGATCGGCGCGGGCGCGACCTCGGGCGGCGCGATGGACGCCTCCAACCTGCTGAAACCCGCGCTCGCCTCGGGGTCGCTGCGCTGCATCGGCTCCACGACCTACAAGGAATACCGCCAGTATTTCGAGAAGGACCGCGCGCTCGTCCGCCGCTTCCAGAAGATCGACGTCAACGAGCCCTCGATCCCCGACACGATCGAGATCCTGAAAGGGCTGAAGCCCTATTTCGAGGAGTTCCACAAGCTCCGCTACACCAACGACGCGATCAAGGCCGCCGTCGAGCTCTCGGCGCGCTACATCCATGACCGCAAGCTGCCCGACAAGGCGATCGACGTGATCGACGAGACCGGCGCGTCGCAGATGCTGGTCGTCGAGGCCAAGCGCAAGAAGACGATCGGCGTCAAGGAGATCGAGGCCGCCATCGCCACCATGGCGCGCATCCCGGCCAAGACCGTCTCCAAGGACGACGCCGAGGTGCTGCGAAATCTCGAGCAGACACTGAAGCGCACCGTCTACGGCCAGGAAAAGGCGATCGAGGCGCTGTCCTCCTCGATCAAGCTCGCCCGTGCGGGCCTGCGCGACGGCGAAAAGCCGATCGGCTGCTATCTCTTCTCCGGGCCGACCGGCGTCGGCAAGACCGAGGTGGCCCGCCAGCTCGCCACCTCGCTCGGCGTCGAGCTGATCCGCTTCGACATGTCGGAATATATGGAGCGCCACACCGTCTCGCGGCTGATCGGCGCGCCTCCCGGCTATGTCGGCTTCGACCAGGGCGGCTTGCTGACCGACAAGGTCGACCAGCATCCTCATTCCGTGCTGCTGCTCGACGAGATCGAGAAGGCTCATCCCGATCTGTTCAACATCCTGTTGCAGGTCATGGACCACGGCAAGCTGACCGACAACAACGGCAAGCAGGTCGATTTCCGCAACACGATCCTGATCATGACCACCAATGCCGGCGCGTCCGACATGGCTCGCAGCGCCTATGGCTTCACGCGCCAGAAGCGCGAGGGCGACGACGCCGAGGCGATCAACAAGCTGTTCGCGCCGGAATTCCGCAACCGGCTCGATTCTGTCGTCTCCTTCGGCCATCTGCCCAAGACGGTGGTGGCGCGCGTCGTCGACAAGTTCGTGCTCCAGCTCGAGGCCCAGCTCGCCGACCGCAACGTCACGATCGAGCTCTCCGACGAGGCGCGCGAATGGCTGGTCGAGAACGGCTATGACGAGGCGATGGGCGCCCGCCCGATGGCGCGCCTGATCCAGCAGACCATCAAGACGCCGCTCGCCGACGAGGTGCTGTTCGGCCGCCTCAAGAGCGGCGGAACGGTCAAGGTCGTCGTGGTCCAGTCGGAAACCGGCATCAAGGTGCTCGGCCTCGAATTCCCCGACGGGCCGGTCAGGCCCAAGCCCGAGAAGGACGTCGCCGCCGCCGCCGCCAAGCGCAGGCCGAAGGCCAGGGCGGGCGATGACGCGAAACCGGCAAAGGCCTCGCCAAAGCGCGCCGCGTCGGGCGGCGGTGGTGGTGGCAAGCCGCTGGCCGGCGGCGGGCCCTCGGAGCCGCCGAAAGCGCTCCGGTCGGTCCCCAAGGTCCCGTTGACGAAGGCCTGATCGACCGTGTGGTTCAAACGCAAGCCGACGCCGCAATGGGCGCAAGCGGCGGAGCCGGAAGCGGCCGCGCCGAAGGCCAGGCTGGGCTGGCTCGAAAAGCGCGATCGTCGCAGGCGGCGACGCAAGCTGTTCGAGGAAGTCCTCGGCTGGATCATGGTTCCGGGCCTGATCTATCTCGCCTATCTCGGGATCAAGGCGATCGGCGGCGTCCCCAGGGAGATCGTCGATTTCGGCAACGAACTGATCGGCATCGTCCTGAAAGGCAGCCCGTGAGCGGCGCCTCGCGCCTGCGGCCCGCGCAGGGCCGTCGCGCGGCCGGTCGTCTCGGCTTGGCCGCGCGGGCTTGCTAGAAGCAGGATGTGACTGGGCGCGCGGCGCGCGAGTCGCTTCCGGTGGCGAGCTGACAGGCGTGCGAAGCCCCTCATGACGGTGCAAGTGGATTGGGGCTGGCAGCGCGTGGCGCTGGCCGGCATGCGCGACGCGCTGTCCTTTCCCGCCTGGATGGTCGGCTTCGGCCTCGTCGGAATCGGCTCGCTGGCGCGAGACGTGGGCTATCCCGTCGATGTCGCCGTCCTGTCGACCATCCTGGTCTGGGCCGGGCCGTCCCAGGTGATCTTCTTCGCCTCGATCGCGGCCGGCGCGGCCTGGAGCGCGATCGCGATCGCGATCGCCTTCGCCTCTCTGCGCTTCCTGCCGATGACGGTCGCGCTCCTTCCGCTGCTGCGGCAGCCGGGGCAGGGGCTCGGCATGCAACTCATCCTGGCCCATTACGTCGCCGTGACCGGATGGTCGGAAGGCCTGCGCCGCCTGCCGGCCGTGCCGCCGGCGCAGCGCGTGATCTATTTCATCGGCTTCTGCCAGACCTGCATGACGGTCAGCGCCATCGGCACTTTCGCCGGCTACTACCTGCTTGGTGCGCTTCCGGTTGCGCTCGCGGCCGGTCTGCTCTGCCTGACGCCGATCTTCTTCCTGACCTCGCTCGTCGCCGGCAGCCGCGATCTGCGCGACGGGCTCGCGATCGCGCTCGGGCTCGCCTTCGCACCGGTCGCCGACCGCTTCATCGGCGGCGGCTTCGATCTGATCGTTTCGGGGCTGATCGGCGGCAGCATCGCCTTCATGATCGGCCGCAGGCGCGCGAGACGACCATGACGCAGCCGATCGCCTGGCTGGACGG
>JAESGM010000864.1_pt1 | contig 13554 bp, 13 predicted proteins | sample 9269721 | NCBI WGS metagenome assembly JAESGM01 (sample SAMN15720920, study PRJNA650825) | algae metagenome | isolation source: Komarekiella atlantica HA4396-MV6 and co-occurring heterotrophs from... | place: USA: Theobald House, Kauai, HI | collected 2009-07-29 | reverse complement strand
CGTAGACGCTCATGCCCAATACAGTCGCCAGGATCGTGGCGACAAAGCCCGGCCCAAAACCGCCGAGAGCGCTCGCGATCAGGATCGCCGGGACATAGAAGAGGAACGCCGCCTGCGTCCCCAGCACCGGATCGGCGGCGATGCGCATGAGCCAGGTCAGCAGCACAATGCCGACGGCGAGCGCATAGGCGATGATGCCATGCCGCAAGGCCGTGTTCGTCTGACCGGTTGTCGTGTCCAAGGACGTTCATCCCGCTGCGAGCCGGCGCCAATGTCGCCGAATCGGCCTGCGTCTTCAAGCATTTACGCCCGCACAACGCACCTACGGGATTCCCCTTAGGGGCAATATCCGAATTTTGCACCCGCGGCCGTCCGTTTACCAACGCCATACGGACACAGCAGGAGAGCCCCATGCGCCCGCAGACCCAGACCGCCCCTCTCGCCGCCAGCACCCCTCTCCCCCCGCGCAAGATCCAGACCTTCTTCGACTGCCCGGAGTTGATCGGCGCAAGCATGTCCTTCGCCAAGGGCGCCGAGATTTATGGCGAGAACGAGCCTGCCGACTATGTCTACATGGTCATGTCCGGCACCGTGCGCAGCTACCGCATTCTCAGCGACGGCCGCCGCCAGATCGAGGGCTTCCACTTCGCCGGCGATGTCTTCGGCCTCGAAACCGGCGCCGAGCATGTCGCCTCGGCCGAGGCCGTCACCGCTGCGACGGTTGTCGTCGTCCGCCGCAGCACGATCTTCTCCGTCGCCGAGCGCGATAGGACCGTCGCCAACCAGCTCTGGAGGCTGACCGCACGGCACCTCGATCATGCCCGCAGTCACGCCCTGCTGCTGGTGAAGAGTGCGCAGGAGCGCGTCGCCACCTTCCTGCTCGACATGGCCGGCCGTGGCACGGGCAACGCCGTCGAATTGCCGATGTCCCGCCAGGACATCGCCGACTATCTTGGCCTGACCATCGAGACCGTGTCGCGCACCCTGTCGCTGTTCCAGCAGGAATCGGCGATCGATCTTCCCAATTCCCGCCGTATCCTGTTGCGCAACCGCGGCGCCCTGCACAGTCTCAACGCCTGATCGAACCTCGCCTGAATCAGACAGCGGGATGTCCATTCCTGGATATCCCGCTGTTTCATTTCTTTTTATGAGTGTGTCTTTGAAGTTATGCGCCGGTCCTGCGGCGTCACTCCAGCGACTTCAGAAAAGCGATGAAGTCACCGATCTGGTCGGGATCGAAGCGGAATTCCGGCATCGAAGGGTGCCCCGTCACCAGACCTTCGGCCAGCGGCTCTTCCAGCCGCTCAACGGGATAGTTCTTGTGCAGATCGCGGAATGGCGGCGCAACGCCGAGCGGGCTCTGGCTCACCTTGTCGATGGAATGACAGCGCGCGCAATAGGTCCGCGCGATCAGGACGCCGCGCTGCACGCTCGGCACATCCGGTTTGGCTTGCGGTGCTGGTTGCGGCTTGGGCGATGGCAACGGCGTTTGCGCTGCGCCGCCCTGCGGCCCGACGAAAATCAGCGAAATGCCGGCTACAGCGCCGAGAAAACCCGGCTTCCACGTCCCCATCTTGGCCCCGTTGCCGGCTAGTGGCACTTCATGGACGACAGCGCCGCCATGGTCTGCTCGTTCGGGCAATAGCTCGGCCAGGCGGCCGCCTTCGGCTTGTCCTCCAGTTCGTGCGCGCATTGCTGCTTGCTCTCGCATTGCGAGCAGCAGCGCTGCATGTCGCGCAGGACGACAGGATCGATCGACTTGATGTCGATGCCGCTCTCCGCGAGCCGCTGTTCCATGAGCTGCGCGGAGTCTTCATCCTGCGCCGAGAGCGCCACCAGGTCGGCCTGCGTCAGGCCGACGTCGTGCGCGACGCGCTCCGATTCGGCCGCGCCCAGCGCCGCGAGTTCCGCGCGCCGCGCCTGCCGCTTCTGAAAACGCTGGAATGCGTCGGCGATCGACTGAAACAACCCGGACTTCCTGACTGCGAGTTCGGTCATGGCAGACCTCCATTCATTTGTACTTTTTTAGGAGATCCGGCGCTGCCGGCATTGACCCACATCAAGCGCGCGGCCGTCGCTTTTTTCGACCGTCTGTGTGTGCAGCGCACATGCGCTTGATCTGCATCAAGGCCGCCGCCGCCAGATTCGGGCCTTTCTAAAGCACCTTTTCAGTCCACCGCAGACGCATGTTGGCGAGATGCACACGCAAACTCTTTCCCCGAAATCGATCACCGTCAGCGAGGCCGCCGCGGCGATCACCTTCGCCATCCTCTCCTTCGGCTCGCTGGTCGTCGCCGCGATGGCGCACACGACCGAGTATGCCTTCCACGCCTATCTGTTCGCGGCGGGCAGCCTTGCTGCCGTGTTCGCGATCATCGACCGCTATTTCAACCGGCCGGCGCAACTGCCGCCGCTGACCATCGACGGCAAGCCCAACTACAATATGGGGCCGGTCAAGTTCGCGACCGTCGCCGCGGTCTTCTGGGGCATCGCCGGATTTTCCGCCGGCCTCTGGGCGGCGCTGGAACTGGCCTTCCCTGTGCTGAATTTCGACCTGCCCTGGCTGTCTTTCGGGCGCATCCGCCCGTTGCACACATCGGCCGTGATCTTCGCCTTCGGCGGCAATGTGCTGATCGGCACGTCATTCTATGTGGTCCAGCGCACCTGCCACGCGCGGCTGGCCGGCGACCTCTCGCCCTGGTTCGTCGTGCTCGGCTACAACTTCTTCATCGTGATTGCCGGCACCGGCTATCTGCTCGGCATCACCCAGTCGAAGGAATATGCCGAACCCGAATGGTACGCCGATCTCTGGCTCACCGTCGTCTGGGTGGTCTATTTCCTCGTCTTTCTCGGCACGATCATGCGGCGCAAGGAGCCGCATATCTATGTCGCCAACTGGTTCTATCTCGCTTTCATCCTGACGATTGCGGTGCTGCATCTCGGCAATAACGCCGCGATCCCGGTCTCGCTGTTCTCGCCCAAATCCTACATCGTCTGGTCCGGCGTGCAGGATGCGATGGTGCAGTGGTGGTACGGCCACAACGCGGTGGGATTCTTCCTCACCGCCGGCTTCCTCGCCATCATGTATTATTTCATCCCGAAGCGCGCAGATCGCCCGGTCTATTCCTACCGGCTGTCGATCGTGCATTTCTGGTCGCTGATCTTTCTTTATATCTGGGCCGGCCCGCATCACCTGCACTACACCGCTTTGCCCGACTGGGCGCAGACGCTCGGCATGACATTCTCGATCATGCTGTGGATGCCCTCATGGGGCGGCATGATCAACGGTCTGATGACGCTGTCCGGCGCCTGGGACAAGCTGCGCACCGACCCCGTGCTGCGCATGATGGTGGTGTCCGTCGCCTTCTACGGCATGTCCACCTTCGAAGGCCCGCTGATGTCGGTGAAGGCGGTCAATTCGCTCAGCCACTACACCGACTGGACCATCGGCCATGTGCATTCCGGCGCGCTCGGCTGGGTCGGCTACATCTCCTTCGGCGCCATCTACTGCCTCGTGCCGTGGCTGTGGAATCGCGAGCGTCTTTATTCCAATCGCCTTGTCGAGTGGCATTTCTGGATCTCGACCATGGGCATCGTGCTCTACATCTCCGCGATGTGGGTGTCCGGCATCCTGCAGGGGCTGATGTGGCGCGCTTACACCAGCCTCGGCTTCCTCGAATATTCCTTCATTGAGACCGTCGAGGCGATGCACCCCTTCTATGTCATCCGCGCGCTCGGCGGCGCCCTCTTCCTCGCTGGCGCGCTGCTGATGGTCTTCAACCTCTGGATGACCGTGAAATCGGGCGAACCGGTCGCGCGCGGCGAACCCGCGTTGGTCCCGGCGGAGTAATCGCGATGTCGCTCTGGTCGAAACACGCCATCTTCGAGAAGAACTCGATCATTCTCGTCATCGGCATCCTCATCGTCATCGCCATCGGCGGTCTGGTCGAGATCGTCCCGCTCTTCTATCTGAAGAGCACCATCGAGAAGGTGCAGGGCGTGCGCCCCTACACCCCGCTCGAACTCGCCGGCCGAAACATCTATGTGCGCGAGGGCTGCTACAATTGCCATTCGCAGATGATCCGCCCGCTGCGCGACGAGATCGAACGTTACGGTCACTACTCCCTCGCCGCCGAAAGCATGTATGACCGGCCGTTCCAGTGGGGCTCGAAGCGTACCGGCCCGGACCTCGCCCGCGTCGGCGGCAAGTATTCCGACGAGTGGCACCGCGACCACCTGAACCGGCCGTCGAGCGTCGTGCCCGGCACCGTCATGCCGGCCTATCCCTGGCTCGCGCGCACCGACCTCGATTTCAGGCACATTGCGAATGACCTCAAGGTGCAGGCCGCGCTCGGCGTGCCCTATACGCCCGACATGATCAAGACCGCCGTCGAGGATCTGAAGATCCAGGCGACGATGGATCATCCCGACGCCACCGAACTCGAGAAGCGCTACGTGAAGGCGCAGACCCGCGACTTCGACGGCGACCCGCAGCGCATCACCGAAGCCGACGCGCTCATCGCCTATCTGCAAATGCTGGGCACGCAGGTCGATTTCAAGCTCTACGACAACAAGGCCAACATCCGATGAACGATTATCTGCCGCACACCTACAGGGTTCTGGCCGAGTTCGCCCAGACCTGGGGGCTCGTCTATTTCGTCATCGTGTTTCTGCTCGTGGTCGCCTACGCCTTCTGGCCCTCCAGAAAGAAGAAATTCGACGACGCCGCCCGCATTCCGTTGAGGGAAGACTGATCATGTCCGCCGACCGCAGCAAGAATGTCGATCCGGTCACCGGCGTCGCCACCACCGGCCATGAATGGGACGGCGTGCGCGAGTTGAACATGCCGCTGCCGCGCTGGTGGCTGTGGGTGTTCTACGCTACCATCGTCTGGTCGATCGGCTACTGGATCGTCTATCCGGCCTGGCCGCTGGTGACGACTTACACAAACGGCGTCTTCAACTGGAATTCACGTCAGGCGATCATGGACGACATGGCCGCGCTGAAGGCGCAGCGCGCGGCGATGGTCGATCGCATTTCGGCGGCGTCGCTCGACGACATTCTTGCCGACCAGCAGATGCTCGCCTTTGCTCGCGCGCAGGGCCGCGCCGCCTTCGCCGACAATTGCGCGCCATGTCACGGCGCCGGCGGCGGCGGCGCAAAAGGCTATCCGAATCTCGTCGATGACGACTGGCTGTGGGGCGGCAAGATCGACGATCTCGCCTTCACCATCCGCCACGGCATTCGTTCCACCGACGACAAGACGCGGGCCGGCAACATGCCGGCTTTCGGCCGCGACAAGATTCTGGAGCGCCCGGACATTCTGGCCGCCGCAGACTATGTGCGATCGCTGACCAATCTGCCGGTGGCGAAGAATGCCGATCTGGCGCTCGGCAAGAAGGTCTTTGCCGAGAATTGCGCGGCCTGCCACGGCGAGACCGGCAAGGGCAACAAGGAAATCGGCGCACCCGACCTGACCGACCCGATCTGGCTGTTCGGTTCCGACCGCAACACCATCGTCGACGGCATCGCCAACGGGCGCGGCAGCGTCATGCCGGCCTGGGGGCCGCGCCTCGACGACACCACGATCAAGTCGCTGGCCGTCTTTGTGCACACCTTGGGCGGCGGCCAGCGATAGCGGACAAAGACCTGATGCGATGGGCGAAATGTATGTGGACCGAAAAAGCGCGAGCGGCGGAACGGACAAGCTGACCGCTCTGGATCTGGAGCCGGATTATGAGCCGCCGCTCTATGCGGCGCGGCGTCATATCTATCCGCAGCGCGTCAAGGGCACCTACCGGACGATCAAGTGGGCCGTCCTGTTCATCACGCTCGGCATCTATTACGGCCTGCCTTTCGTGCGCTGGGACCGCGGGCCGAATGCCCCCGACCAGGCGGTCCTGATCGACCTTGCGGGCGGGCGCTTCTATTTCTTCTTCATCGAGATCTGGCCGCAGGAGGTTTACTACCTCACCGGGCTTCTGGTGATCGCGGCGCTCGTCCTGTTCCTGATGAACGCGCTCGCCGGCCGCGTCTGGTGCGGCTATCTCTGCCCGCAGACAGTGTGGACCGACCTGTTCCTGACAGTCGAGCGGCTGTTCGAAGGCGACCGCCGCGAGCACATGCAGAGCGATGCCGGGCCGTGGACCCTCTCGAAAGTCGCGGGAAAAGCCGGCAAGCACTTTTTCTGGCTGATGATCGCATGGTGGACCGGCGGCGCCTGGGTGCTCTACTTCGCCGACGCCCCGACCCTGATGCGCCAGCTCGCCTCCGGCACCGCGCCGATGGCCGCCTATGTCTGGATCGGCATCCTCACCGCGACCACCTACCTGCTCGCCGGCTTCATGCGCGAACAGGTTTGCACGTATATGTGCCCCTGGCCGCGCATCCAGGCCGCGCTCACCGACGAGCATGCGCTGAACGTCACCTACAGATATGACCGCGGCGAGCCGCGCGGCTCGATCAAGAAGAACGCGCAGCTGCGCCTCGAGGGCCAGCCCGCCGGCGACTGCATCGACTGTTTCCAGTGCGTCAATGTCTGCCCGACCGGCGTCGATATCCGCAAAGGCCTGCAACTCGACTGCATCCAGTGCGGGCTCTGCATCGACGCCTGCGACACTGTCATGCGCAAGATTGGCCGCCCCGAGCGGCTGATCGCCTACGACACCGAGATCAACGTCAAGCGGCGCCTGGCGGGCCTCCCCAACGTGTTCAATCCCGTGCGCGCCCGCACCATCCTCTATGCCGCCATCATCACAATCATCGGCGGCTTCATGATCTACACGCTGGCGACCCGGCATACCGTCGCGCTCGCCGCCATCCACGACCGCAACCCGATCTTCGTGCAGCTCGCCGACGGCGCCATCCGCAACGGCTACAACCTGCGCATCATCAACAAGGAATTGCACGCGCGCGAATTCTTCCTCACGCTGGAGGGCCTGCCCGCGAGCGTGATCGAAATCGTCGGCCTGCCGCTCGGCGCCCGCCAGGCGATCGCGGTCGGCCCCGACCAGACCCGCGAAGTGCGCGTCCTGGTCAGCAATTACGAACACACCCCGCCCGCCTCCACGCCCATCGTTTTCCACATCACCGACACGAAGACTGGAGAGCGGGCGAAAGCGCAGGACCATTTCCGGGCGCCGCAGAAGGACTGACACATGACAACGACAACCAGAACGCGCGAAGTGACCGGCCGCACCGTGCTTATCGTTTTCATCTCCTTCTTCGGCGTTGTCTTCACCGTCAACGCCATCATGGTGCGCGCGGCCACGTCCACTTTCGGCGGCGCCGAGACCTCGAGCTCCTACAAGACCGGCCTCGTCTTCCGGCAGGAAACCGACGCCGCCCGCGCGCAGGATGCGCGCCGCTGGAATGTGCAGGCGAGCCTCACCCGCAAGTCCGCCGACGACGTGATGGTGGAAGCGATTGTCCGCGATGCCGCCGGCCATGCTCCCGCCCGCCTCACGGCCGTGGCCCGTCTCGCGCATCCCGCCGACGCGCGGCGCGATCACACGGTCATGCTGACCGAAGAAGGCGCCGGACGCTTCCGCGGCCTCACCGAGCTGCCTCCCGGCCAGTGGGACCTGATCATCGACGTCACACGCGACGGGGAGCGGACCTTCCGCTCCAAAAGCCGCGTCATCGTGAGATAGCAAATGGCCGAGACCCGCGACTTCTCGATCTTCACAAAGGCCCGCACGAACGGCGGCGCGCAGATGGAGATCGCTGTCGAAGGCATCAATTGCGGCGGCTGCATCGCCCGCATCGAGAACACCGTCAGGCATCTCCCCGGCATCGCCGAGGCGCGGCTGAATTTCACCAACCGCCGTCTCACCATCGCCTGGCAGGACCCGCGCTTTGAGCCCGGCGCCGCCATCGACGCGCTGGAGCGCATGGGCTATCGCGCGCATCCCTTCGCCGCGCGCAATGTGGAGGAAGAGGAAGCCAAACAGGCGAAGTTCCTGCTGCGCTGCCTTGGCGTCGCAGGCTTCGCTGCCATGAACATCATGCTGCTCTCGGTGTCGGTCTGGTCCGGCAATGTCACCGACATCACGCCGGAGACGCGCGACCTGTTCCACTGGCTCTCGGCGCTGATCGCATTGCCCGCTGCGGCCTATGCCGGGCGGCCCTTCTTCATGAGCGCCTGGCGCGCGCTGAAGGCGCGCCGCACCAACATGGACGTGCCGATCTCCATCGGCATCGTGCTGGCGCTCGGCCTCTCGCTCGCCGAGACGATCAACCACGCCGAGCATGCCTATTTCGATTCGGCGATCATGCTGATCTTCTTCCTGCTCTGCGGGCGCTATCTCGACCAGGCGATGCGGCAGAAGACGCGCGCCGTCGCCGGCAACCTCGCCGCGCTCAAGGCCGACACCGCGCATCGCATCCTCGACAGCGGCGAGCTGGTGCAGGTGCCCGCCGCCGCGCTGAAGGCGGGCGACCGTATCCTCGTGCGCGCGGGCGAGCGCGTCGCCGCCGACGGCATCGTGGTCAACGGCCGCTCCAGTCTCGACCAGAGCCTGATCACCGGCGAGACGCTGCCGCACAAGGTGGACACCGGCGCGACCGTCTATGCCGGCAGCATCAATCTCGACGGCGCGCTCACGCTCCGCATCACCGCCGCGGCCGAAAGCAGTCTCATCGACGAGATCGACCGCCTGCTTGACAAGGCGGTGAAGGCCCGCTCGCGCTATGTGCGGCTGGCCGACCGCGCTGCATCCCTCTATGCGCCGGTGGTGCACACCGCAGCGGCCCTCACCTTCGCCGGCTGGATGCTCGCGGGCGCGGGCGTCCACACCGCGATCCTGATCGCCGTTTCTGTTCTCATTATTACATGCCCCTGCGCGCTGGCGCTGGCCATCCCGGCCGTCCAGGTCGTCGCGGCCGGAAAGCTGTTCCGCTCCGGCGTGTTCCTGAATGCCGGCGACGCCATCGAGCGCCTCGCCGAGGCCGACACCATCGTCTTTGACAAGACCGGCACCCTCACCTTGCCGGAACCGCGTGTCATCAACGCGCAGGCCGTCGATCCCGACCTCGCCGCAGCGGCCGCGCGCCTCGCTCTGGCCAGCAAGCACCCGCTGGCGGCGGCGCTGGCCCGTCACGCGGAGATCAAGGCGCCGTTCGAGAATGCTGTCGAGGAACCCGGCCGCGGCGTGCGCACTGTTGTCGATGACCGCGCCATGCGGCTCGGCAGCGCCGGCTTCTGCGACATTGTGGGCGATCCCGCCTTCGCCGAGGCAGAACGGCTCGGCGCCTCCACCATCTGCTTCCGCTGGGGCGACCGGCAGGCGGTGTTCATCGTGCACCAGTCGCTGCGGCCGGGCGCGGCGGAGACGGTCGCGGCGCTCTCCGCGCGCGGCTTCGACATCCGCATTTTGTCCGGCGACCGTCCGGCCGCGGTGGCGCAGATCGCCTCAGCGCTCAGGATTCAGAACTGGCAGGGCGGCGTGACGCCAGCGGAGAAAGTCGCTGCGCTGGAAGACCTGAAGGCGAAAGGACGCCGCGTGCTGATGGTCGGCGACGGCCTCAACGACGCCCCCTCTCTCGCCGCCGCGCACGTCTCGATGTCGCCGATCACCGCTGCCGACCTGTCGCAGGCGCAGGCCGACGCCGTCTTCCTCGGCGACCGGCTCGATCCTGTGCTCGACACCATCCTCGCAACACGCAAGGCGCGGCGGCTGATGCACCAGAATCTCGGCCTCGCCGTCATCTATAATGCCGTCGCGGTGCCGCTGGCCGTCGCCGGTTTCGTCACCCCGCTGATCGCCGCGGTCGCCATGTCCGGCTCGTCGCTGCTGGTGACGCTGAATGCCTTGCGCGCCCGCAGCGGCGGCAAGCCCGCCGCACCGGCAGCGCAGCCGCCCGAACCCGTCGCGAGGCTGGCATGAGCGTCCTGATCTGGCTTGTCCCGATGGCTTTGGGTCTCGGCCTGACCGGGCTCTTCGCCTTCCTCTGGTCGCTGCGCACCAACCAGTATGACGACCTCGAAGGCGCCGCGCTGCGCATTCTCGACGACGACGATCTGCCGGAGCCTGCGCGGCAGACAGCCGAACGGCGCAAGACTTGATCTGGATCAAGTTCAATCTGCCATCGCACTCCTAGTCTTTCACAAAAGAATGATCAGGAGGATTTTTGATGAATATCCGGCAGCAGGTGTCCGACCGGGAGGCAGAGCTGGTGCATGAGCCGTTTCAGCCGGCCGTACATCCCATCGAGTTTTTCCAGCGCGACCGCTCGCTCCATCCGCCCGCCTATGCGCCAGGCTACAAGACCAGCGTCACCCGTTCGCCGCGCCGCGCGCTGCTGTCGCTGCAGAATTCGCTCTCCGAAGTCACCGGCCCGGTTTTCGGGCACAACGACATCGGCCTTCTGGATAACGACCTGATCCGCAATTACGCCAAGAGCGGCGATCCCATTGGCGAACGCATCATCGTGCACGGCCAGGTGCTGGACGAGAACCGCAAGCCGGTGCCGCACACCCTGGTCGAATTCTGGCAGGCCAACGCCGCCGGCCGCTACCGGCACAAGAACGACACCTACCTCGCGCCCGTCGATCCGAATTTCGGCGGTTGCGGCCGCGCGCTGACGGATGAGAACGGCTACTACTATTTCCGCACCGTCAAGCCCGGCCCCTATCCCTGGCGCAACTACGTCAACAGCTGGCGGCCCGCCCACATCCATTTCTCGATCTTCGGCACCGGCTTCGCGCAGCGGCTGATCACGCAGATGTATTTCGAGGGCGACCCGCTCATCAGGATCTGCCCTATCGTGCACACCTGTCCCGACGAGGCCGCCATCGACCGTCTGATCGCGCCGATCGACGTCAACGCCGCGGTGCCGATGGATTGCCTCGCCTATCGCTTCGATATCGTTTTGCGCGGCCGCCGGTCGACGCTGTTCGAAAACAGACTGGAAGGAAACTGACCCATGCCGCAGGCTCTCGGCTATCTGAAGGAAACCGCCTCGCAGACGGCGGGTCCCTATGTCCATATCGGCCTCATCCCGCATCAGGCCGGCTTCGACATCTTCCAGAACAATTTCGGCAACGTGCTCGCCGGCGCCGACACCAAGGGCGAGCGCATCGTCATCGAAGGCCGCGTGCTCGACGGCACCGGCACGCCGGTGCGCGATGCCTTGCTGGAGATCTGGCAGGCCAATGCCGACGGCCGCTACAACCATCCCGCCGATCATCAGAAGAAAGCCGCCGATCTGGATTTCCGCGGCTGGGGCCGCACCGGCGCGGATTTCAAGACCGGAATCTACACCTTTGAGACCATCAAGCCGGGCGCGGTGATCGGCCGACATACACGCATGATGGCCCCGCACATCAATGTCTGGATTGTGTCGCGCGGCATCAATATCGGCCTGCACACCCGCATGTATTTCTCCGACGAGGCGGAAGCCAACGCCGCCGATCCTGTGCTCAACCTGATCGAGCAGCAGGACCGCCGTGCGACGCTCATCGCAAAACGCAGCCAGCGCGACGGCAAGATCGTCTATACCTTCGACATCGTTCTGCAGGGTGACAACGAGACGGTATTCTTCGACGTCTAAGCTTGAGCAAAGCGTCGCGACGAACTCAGCCTGCTCCCCTCCCCCCCATTCGCGCAGCGAATGGCGGGGAGGGGGTTGGGGGTGGGGGGCGATACAATCGCAGGCGCCAGAAATATCCCCCCACCCCTGGCCCCTCCCCGCCGCTCGCTTCCGCTCGCGTGGGGAGGGGAACAGGCTGAGTTCGCCGCAGCGATTCCACGCGAGCGGTATGCGCGCTAGCATCCCCGCGAGGTCGATCCATGCCCCCAGCCTCGCGTCTTCGCCCCTATCTTGTTGCCATCCCCGCAGCCGGCCTGGCTGTCGGGATCGCTTTCTATTTTCTTGGGCATGGCCAATGGGCCAACGCGATCTGGATCGCGGCCACCATCCCCGTCCTGCTCGCGCTCATACTGGAAATCGTCACGGCGCTGCGGCGTGGCGATGTCGGCCTCGACATCGTCGCCGCGCTGTCGATGACTGCCGCGCTGACCTTCGGGGAATATCTCGCCGCCGCCGTCGTGGCGCTGATGTATGCCGGCGGACAATATTTAGAGAGTTTCGCTGAGCGTCACGCCCGCCGCGAGATGACGGCGCTCCTCTCCCGTGTGCCACGCACCGCCATCGTGCATCGCGACGGCGCGCTGGCGGAAACCGGCATCGAGGCGATTGTGCCGAATGACCGGCTGCTGATCCGCCGTGGCGATATCGTACCCGTCGACGGCAATGTCGCCGAGGGCCTTGCCATCCTCGACCAGTCGGCACTCACGGGCGAATCCCTGCCGGTCCAGTTGCGCATTGGCGAAGCTGTCATGAGCGGCTCGACCAATGCCGGCGATGCCTTCGACATGACCGCCACACGCACCGCCGCCGAAAGCACCTATGCCGGCATCGTGCGGCTGGTGGAAGCCGCGCAGGCGTCGAAAGCGCCGATGGCGCGGCTGGCCGACAGGTTCGCGATCGTCTTTCTCATTGTCACTGTCGTCATTGCCGGCGGCGCCTGGTTCCTGACCGGCGATCCCGTGCGCGCCGTCGCCGTGCTGGTCATCGCCACCCCCTGCCCGCTCATTCTTGCGGTTCCGGTTGCGCTGGTATCCGGGCTGTCGCGCGCCGCCAGGCACGGCGTTCTCATCAAGGGCGGCAAGCCGCTGGAGATGATGTCGCGCATCAGGGCGATGATCCTCGACAAGACCGGCACGCTCACGGTCGGTCAGGCCAGGATCGTTGCCTCGCAGATCGCGGGCGGCCGCACCGAAGATGAGCTGCTGCGTCTGGCGGCCTCGCTCGACCAGGTGTCCAAGCATGTCATCGCCCGGACTTTGGTCGAGGAAGCGCAGAACCGGAAACTCGTTCTCTCTGTCCCCACAAAGACGGTCGAGACTCCCGGCGAAGGCGTCGAAGGCGTTGTCGACGGCCGGCGCGTGATTGTGGGCGGCGTCAAGTTCGTGCGCGACCGGCTCGACAAGCCGACTGAGGTGCGAAAACTCGCGCGGCCCGGCGCGGTCACAGTCGCCGTCGCCATCGACGGCGAACTCGCTGGCCAGTTCACGCTGGCCGACGAATTGCGGCCGGGCGCACGCGATCTCCTGCTCTCGCTGCGCGACGAAGGCATGTCCCGCATCGTCCTCGCCACCGGCGACCGGCACGATGTGGCGCTGACAATCGCCGAAAAACTGCCGCTCGACGCTGTGCGCGCCGATCTCACGCCCGACCAGAAGGTGCTGGTGGTCCTGTCCGAGCGCAAGAACGGTCCGGTGATGATGGTCGGCGACGGCGTCAACGACGCGCCCGCTCTCGCCGCCGCCGATGTCGGCGTCGCGATGGGTGCCAAGGGCGCGGCGGCGAGCGCGGAAGCCGCCGATGTCGTGCTGCTGGTGGACCGGCTCGACCGCCTGCTGCCGGCGTTGCGCATCGCTCACCGCTCGCGCACCATCGCGCTCGAAAGCGTTTATGGCGGCATCGGGCTGTCGGTGATCGGCATGTTCGCCGCCGCTTTCGGCTACATCACCCCGGTGCAGGGCGCGC
>JAESGM010000863.1_pt1 | contig 13559 bp, 13 predicted proteins | sample 9269721 | NCBI WGS metagenome assembly JAESGM01 (sample SAMN15720920, study PRJNA650825) | algae metagenome | isolation source: Komarekiella atlantica HA4396-MV6 and co-occurring heterotrophs from... | place: USA: Theobald House, Kauai, HI | collected 2009-07-29 | reverse complement strand
TGACCATTCTCGAGAACCTGACGCTGGCGCCGATCTGGGTGAAGAAGATGCCCAAGAAGGACGCCGAGGAGATCGCGATGCACTACCTCAAGCGCGTCAAGATCCCCGAGCAGGCGGCGAAGTATCCCGGCCAGCTCTCGGGCGGCCAGCAGCAGCGCGTGGCGATCGCCCGCTCGCTCTGCATGAGCCCGAAGATCATGCTGTTTGACGAGCCGACCTCGGCGCTCGACCCGGAAATGGTCAAGGAGGTGCTCGACACCATGGTCTCGCTGGCCGACGAGGGCATGACCATGCTCTGCGTCACCCACGAGATGGGTTTCGCCCGCCAGGTCGCCGACCGGGTGATCTTCATGGACGCCGGCCAGATCGTCGAGATGAACGAGCCCAACGAGTTCTTCAAGAACCCGCAGCATGAGCGCACCAAGCTCTTCCTCAGCCAGATCCTGCACTGATCTGGGGCGGCACGGACGTGCAACAACCTGGTCGGCGTCGAGGTGTTCAGCAACGACCATCACCCGGATCGAGCAGGCAGCGCGCGCAATCGAGCAGGCACGGCGTGCGACGCTCGGCACATCGAGCGCCCATGCCGAGCGGATGATCGGCGTAACACCTCGACGTCGTGCCTCCGGCCCAACGGACCGCGGTTCAGGGCCGCGTGACGGAGCGGGGCACTGTACCAAGAACACGCGCCGCAACGGTGCCGATCTCAGGCCGGCTTATCCAACGACATCGGCGTTAGGCTGACGACGCGTCTCGCCGCAATCAGGATGATGATCTCCACACGGTGCGGCTGATCTGGAACCGCGAGGGCCTCATCGCTCGCTTCCCGGAACAACGGATTCTGCTCAAATCAGGTGGGAGACCAGGTCTCCCACCGATGCCGACCAGTTGACTTGCGGCATCGACCGGGTAACTTTCCAAAACGTTTTGGAGGCCCGTTTTGAGCTCTCTCAAGGCTCTTGCACAGCATCTGGGGCTCTCGATCACCACGGTGTCGCGGGCTCTCGACGATTACCCGGATGTCGCGCCGGCGACGCGCGAGCGCGTCCGGCATGCGGCGCGCGAAGCCAATTATCGCCCGCACAGCGCGGCCCGCCGACTGCGCAAGGGGACCGGCGAGACTGTCGCCTTCGTCATGCCGGCGCAGCCCGGGCATTTCCACGAGCCGGTTTTCGCGGAATTGTTGGCGGCGATCGGAGAAAAGCTCGCAGCCGAGCATCACGACCTCATCCTGCTCGCTGCCCGCCCCGGCCTCGAGGAGATGACAACCTATCGCCGACTGGTGGAGAGCGGCCGGGCGGATGCCTTCATCATCGCCCGCACGCGCCGCCATGACGAGCGCGTCGCCTATCTCGAAGCGAAGGGCGTTCCCTTCATCTGCCATGGCCGGACCGAGACGAAGCGACCTTACGCCTTCGTCGACGGTGACGGTGAGGCCGGCTTCAGGGCACTGACGACGCGGCTGATCGGGCTTGGCCATCGCCGGATCGCGCATCTGTCGGCGCCGTCCTATCTCACTTTCGCAACGCTGCGCGCCGCCGGTTGGCAGCAGGCTATGGCGGAAGGCGGCTTCGACGAGGCAGTGCAGCAATTGCTCGTTGAGGGCGAGCCGACCGAAGCGGACGGCCACCGCCTGGCCGCCGAATTGCTGGCCGGAGCGCAGCCGCCGACGGCGCTGGTCTGCGCCACCGACCGGATGGCGCTCGGTGCGATGCAGGCCGTCGCCGAGGCAGGCCTCGCCATCGGGCCGGACGTCGCGGTCACCGGCCACGACAACATTCCCGCCGCCTCCTATGCGCGGCCGGGCCTGACCACCATGGAGTTGCCGCCGAACGAGGTCGGCGCGCGGCTCGCCGCGATGGTGCTCGCCCGCATGGGCGGGGGCGATCCGCGCGAGCTCTCCGCCGTGCTGGAGCTGCGCCAGATACCGCGGGGTTCGAGCGGCGAAGCCTGAGTTTCCAAAGCTGGACTGAAGCGGCCGGCAAGGCCGCACGAAAACGAATGCAGAGGGAGGGTTTGATGAAAGCTATTCTTGCGGGCGCCGGCGTGCTGCTGCTCACGGCGAGCTTCGCTGTGGCGCAGGACGTCAACTTCCTGTCGACGCAGCTGCGGCCGGTCGAGGAGGCGCAGAAGGTCCGGCAGGTGCTGCTCAAGGGCGTGCCGGGCAAGGTCTCCTATCTGGTCGAGGAGCCGCCGCAATTCGACGTACGCATGAAGGCCGAGGGCAAGGCCGGCAAGCGCACGATCAGCCTCGCCGGTGCGCTGCATGGCGAATTGCAGCCGCTCGTCACCTCCGGCGATATCGAGCCGATCGATGATATCGCCGCCAAGCTGGCCGATCGCGGCATTCCGCCCGGGCTGATGGAGCTCGGCAAGCTCGGCACCGGCAAGCAGGTTTACATTCCCTGGATGCAGGCGACTTACATCATGGTCGCGCGCAAGGAGGCACTCGCCTCGCTACCGGCCGGCGCCGACGTCAACGCGCTGACCTACGACCAGCTCGAAGCCTGGGGCAAGGCGCTGACCGAGAAGACCGGCAAGCGTCTGATCGGCTTTCCAGCCGGGCCGAAGGGGCTGATGCCGCGCTTCTATCAGGGCTATCTCTACCCCTCCTTCACCGGCGGCGTGGTGACGCCGTTCCGCTCGGCGGAGGCCGAGGCGATGTGGGGCAAGTTCAAGAGCCTCTGGCAGTACGTCAACCCGAACTCGACCAGCTACGACTTCATGCAGGAACCGCTGATGGCCGGCGAAGTCTGGGTAGCGTTCGACCATGTTGCGCGCCTCAAGGACGCCCTTGTGCAGGAGCCGGACAAATACGTCAGCTTCCCTGCGCCCGCCGGCCCGAAGGGACGTGGCTACATGCCGGTCGTCGCGGGCCTCGCCATCCCGAAGGGCGCACCTGACCGGGCGGGAGCCGCCGCGGTGATCGAGCATCTGACCAAGTCGGAAGTGCAGGTGAAGACCGCCGCCGAGGTCGGCTTCTTCCCGGTGGTGAAGGCCGATCTGCCGGCTGATCTCTCGCCGGGCATCAAGCTGATCGCCGAGGGCGTCGCCAAGACGCAAGGCGCGAAGGATGCTCTGCCGGCGCTGCTGCCGATCGGGCTCGGCGACAAGGGCGGCGAGTTCAACAAGGTCTTCTCCGACAGCTTCCAGCGCATCGTGCTGCGCGGCGAGAACCCGCGCGCAGTGCTCGATGCGCAGGCCGCCGTGCTCAAGGGGCTGATGGAGACGACGAAGGCGCCGTGCTGGGCGCCGGACAAGGCAAGCGAGGGTGCTTGCCCGGTGAACTGACCCGAACCGTTCCTCCCCACTGGGCGGCCTGCGGGCCGCCCGCTTTTTCCGCTCTTTCGTAAGCTGCCGCCGGAACCACCATGAAGCGAGCGCAGTCGCGAGCTCTCCCCTATCTGCTGCTGGCGCCGTCGCTGCTCTTCTTGGCGGCGATCTTCCTGCTGCCGCTGGTGCAGACGATCGCGCTCTCCTTCAGCGAAGGGGGGGCCGTCTCGCTTGGCAATTACCGGCGCATGGTCTCCGACCTGAACTTCGGTCCGGCCCTGCGCAACACCTTCCTCCTCGTCCTCGTCGTGGTGCCGATCCAGCTCGCTCTCGCCCTCGGCATGAGCGTGATGATCGAGAAGATCGGACGTGGCCGCGATCTCGTGCTTTGGGTCTGGACGATCCCACTCGGCGTCTCGGATCTCGCCGCCGGCTTGGTCTGGCTCGCGATCCTGCAGGATCGCGGCTATCTCAACAGCGCCCTCTACGGCCTCGGGCTGGTCGACGGGCCGACCGCCTGGCTGACCTATGAGACGCCGGGCACGCTCTTCCTGGGCGTCGTCCTCGCCGAGATCTGGCGCGCCACCGCGATCGTGCTGGTCATCCTGGTCGCCGGGCTGCAGCTTATCCCGAAGGAATATCGTGAGGCGGCCGAGGTCTTCGGCGCCAGGCCGTGGACGATCTTCCGGCGGATCACCTTGCCGCTGCTCAAGCCGAGCATCCAGACGGCGCTGATCCTGCGCACCGTGCTCGCCTTCGAGGTCTTCGCGGTGGTCTACGCCATCGGCGGCACCAATTTCCCGGTGCTCGTCGGCGAGGCCTACACTTGGCAGAACGCCAACCAGAACACCGGCGTCGCGGCCGCCTATGCGATGCTGATCGTGGTGATCTCGCTCGCCGCGACCGCGATCTATCTGCGGGCGCTGCGCGTCCCGGCGGAGCAGCAGCCATGAGCGGGCTGAAGCGCACCGTCTTCTGGACCGGCGTCGTAGCACTTTGCGCCTGGGTGCTGGTGCCGATCTGGCTGATCGCTCTCGGCGCCTTCGGTGGCCGCACCGGCGTTTTCCGCTGGCCGAAATCGCTCTGGCCGGGTGATGCCTCGCTCGCCGCCCTGCAGACCTTCCTCGCCGTCGAGGGCGTCTGGCCGGCGATGGTCAACAGCATCGTCGCGGCGCTGACCTGCATGGCCCTCTCGATCGGTCTCGGCGCGCCGGCCGGCTACGCGCTGGCGCGCTTTTCCTTCCGCGGCCAGAACGCCTATCGCCTGCTGATCCTGCTGACCCGCGCCTTTCCGCTCGCCATCCTGGCGCTGCCGCTGACAGTCGCCTTCATCCGCATCGGGCTCTACGACACCGCCTTCGGCGTCGGCTTGGTGCATACGGCGCTGGCGCTGCCCTTCGCCGCGCTGGTCTCGGCCAGCCTGTTCCAGGCGATCCCGCGCGAATTGGAAGAGGCTGCCTGGGTCTTCGGCTGCAGCCGCTGGCAGGCCTTCCGCAAGGTGGTGTTGCCATTGGCGCTGCCCGGCATCGCAGCCGCGGCGATCTTCGCCTTCGTCATTTCCTGGAACGAGGTCTTCGCGGCCTCGGTGCTCTCGGTGAAGAACCGCACGCTCACCGCCTACCTGCTGACGGTGCTTGCGGAATCGCCGCTGCATTTCCGCTTCGCCGGCGGCTTCCTGCTGATCCTGCCCTCGCTCGCCTTCATCTTCGCGGTCCGGAAATACCTGTTCGCGATGTGGGGCATCGCCAACCGCTGACGGGAACGACATGGCCGAGATCATCATCGACGGCATCGCCAAATCCTTCGGCACGACGCGGGCGCTGGAGCAGATCGACCTTTCCGTCGCCGATGGCGAGTTCGTCGCCCTGCTCGGCCCGTCCGGCTGCGGCAAGACCACTCTGCTGCGGATCATCGCCGGGCTGGAGAGCGCCACCAGCGGGCGCATCGTCATCGGCGGCCGCGACCTGACGCAGGTGCCGACGCGCCGACGCGGGCTCGCCATGGTGTTCCAGAACTATGCGGTCTTTCCACATATGAGCGTCTACGAGAATGTCGGCTTCGGACTGCGCATGCAGGGCGCCGACGAGGCGCGGATCAAGGCACAGGTCGGCAAGGCGGCCGAGCTCCTGCACATCACGCCTTATCTCGACCGCTATCCGGCCAAGCTCTCGGGCGGGCAGCGCCAGCGCGTCGCGGTCGCCCGCGCGCTCGCGGTCGAGCCGCCGGTGCTGCTGATGGACGAGCCGCTCTCCAATCTCGACGCGCTGCTGCGGCTCGAAATGCGCGCCGAGCTCAAGGCGGTGCTGCGCGAGGCCAGGACCACGACGATCTACGTCACCCACGACCAGACCGAGGCGATGGGGCTCGCCGACCGGATCGCCGTGATGCATGGGGGGCGCATCGAGCAGATCGACCGGCCGACCGAGGTCTATGAGCACCCCGCGACGACCTTCGTCGGCGGCTTCGTCGGCAGCCCGCCGATGAACTTCCTGCCGGTCACCATCGCGAATGCGCAGCTGGAGCTCGCCGGCGCCCGCCTGCCGGCGCCGAAAGCCTCCGGCGATCTGCTGATGGGCGTCCGGGCCGAGGACCTGATGCCGGTCGCCGCCGGCGAGGGCCTGCCCTTCGACATCGCGGTGGTCGAGCCCCTCGGCGCGCATGACCTCGTCACCGGCCGCAGCGGCTCGACGCTGCTGCGCGTCGCCGCTCCCGCCGGCAGCAGCCACAAGCCAGGCACTCGCATCGGCCTCAAGCCTGACCCGAAACGGCTGGTCTGGATGGACCCGGCCTCCGGTCGGGCCCTTCCGACACAATGATGGACCAAGACATGACGACGATCGACATCGAAGCGGCTCGCGCCATCCTGCGTGACAATGACCGGGGCGGCTACACGGTCCCGACGGACCGGCTCTATCCGTTCCAGTGGAACTGGGATTCGGCCTTCGTCGCGATGGGCTGGGCAACTTTCGACAAGGAACGCGCCTGGCGCGAGCTGGAGCGGCTGGTCGAAGGACAATGGGATGACGGCATGGTGCCGCATATCGTCTTCCATGCCCCGAGCGACGACTATTTCCCAGGTCCGGACGTCTGGCGCACCCGCCATGCCATCCCGACCTCGGGCATCACCCAGCCGCCGGTCTTCGCCACGGCACTGCGCCGCGTCTTCGAGATCGCACGGGGGCCTGACGCACAGGCTCGCGCCGCCCGGCTCTATCGCTGCGCGCTCGCCTCGCATGACTGGTGGGAGAGGGCGCGCGATCCGGAAGGGACCGGCCTCGTTGCCATCCTGCATCCCTGGGAATCGGGCATGGACAACAGCCCGGCCTGGGACGAGGCGATGGCGCGCCTGACGATTACGCCGACGACGCCGATCCGGCGCCGCGACACCTCCCATATCGGCGCCGACATGCGCCCCAAGGACGAGGATTATCGCCGATTCATCGCGCTGGTCGACCTCTATGCCGGGCTCGGCTGGGAGCCCGCGGCGATGTGGCGGGCCTCGCCGTTCAAGCTCGTCGACGTCGCCACCAACGCCATCCTGCACAAGGCGGATGAGGATCTGCTGGTACTGGCCGCGCAGTTCGGCACCGAAGCTGAGCGCAACCGGATCGAGGCACGGATGGCGCGGCGGGCTACGGCCTTCGCCGGGCTCTGGAGCGAGGGGCGGCGAATCTACCAGGCGCGCGACCTTTGTAATGGTGCGGCCGTCGATGCCTCGACCTCGGCCGGCCTGCTGCCGCTGTTCGCCGGCGTCCCCTCGGCCGGGCAGGCCGCTGCCCTCGCCGACGAATTGGAAGACTGGCTGGGCAAGGTGCTCTATCCGGTGCCGAGCACCTCGCCGCTCGATCCTCGCTTCGAGCCCAAACGGTACTGGCGGGGCCCGGTCTGGGCCGTGGTGAACTTCATGATCGCCGAAGGCTTCGAGCGCTATGGGCACGCGGCGCTCGCCAGCCGAATTCACATCGCCACCCAGACCCTGATGCGGGATGGCGGCATCGCCGAATATTTCGACCCGACCTCCGGTGAGGGGCTGGGCGGCGGCCACTTTTCCTGGACCGCGGCGATCGGCCTGATGATCAATCAGGCCGATGTCTCGGGCCAAGCACGCTAGAAATGTGAAAGACACCGGGAGGTGGTTTGGGCAGCCAAATCTCTGCTATTCCGATCGCTGATTGGGTCTGAGGGATCGGTTCCAGGACAGGCCAGGTGATGTTTCTTTTCGACGGTTCCGATCAGTCCGGAATGACGATCCTGCTTGCGCACGGAGCCGGAGCGCCGATGGACTCGGCCTCCATGACGGCCGCCGCCAGGGCTTTGGGAGCAGTAGGCTTTCGTGTCGCCCGGTTCGAGTTCGGCTATATGGCGGGCAGGCGGACCGGCACGGGCCGGGTGCCGCCGCCGCGCGCTGAAAAGCTGAATCCGCAATACATTGCCGCGGTCGACGCGCTCGCCGCACAGGGACCGCTCATCATCGGCGGCAAGTCGATGGGCGGCCGCGTCGCAAGCATGGTCGCCGACGAACTCTTCGAGTCGGGCCGGGTCCATGGGCTTCTCTGCCTCGGCTACCCCTTCCACCCGCCCGGCAAGCTGGACCAGCCACGGACGAAGCACCTCGCCGAGCTGAAGACGCCGACGTTGATCGTGCAGGGGACACGGGACGAGTTCGGCGTCCCTGCGGAGGTGTCCACTTACGAGCTTTCATCGCTTATCGAGCTTCTCTGGCTCGAGGACGGCGATCACGACCTCAAACCGCGGAAAAGCATCTCCGGCTTTTCAGCGGCCGATCACCTGAAGACCATGGCCGAGACGGTTTCTGCCTGGGCCGCACGCATCACCAGCCGCGTCGGCTGACGGATGTGACAGTGCCCTGATCGGAACAAGATCGGGGTCGGTGCTCCGCGGACATGCGAGCAGTGGAACGCTGGTGGCGGCCATGGAAAAGCCCAACTCGGCCTGCCTTGAGGGCAACGACGCGGCGTTGGCCGCAGCCGGCTCATCTTTGGAGAACGTCACGATGCGCAGTTCGATGTTAGTCGTCGCCACCTGTCTCTTGCTCGCAGGATGCGGCAATACCCTCGAACAGCGTATCAGCGGCGCGGCCGTCGGCGCTGGCACTGGCGCCGTGGTCGCTGGCCCGGTCGGGGCCGTCGTGGGCGGCGCTGCCGGGGCGATCTCCGGCCCGGCTGTGACGCGCACTGTGCGCCGCGCCTCGCGCTGATCGATCTGGCGCGCTCGAATTCGTCTGGAAGAGCGTGGCTGGCGGAGGGCTTCACGCCCTCCGCTCTGCCTTGAAGAGGCTAGCTCCAGAAGCCTGCCTGATGGTCGCGCGGAGAGAACGTCTCTGTGTCGTCCTGCTGCTGCGCTTCGTTGTCTTCGTGGTCGTGCTCTGTCTCGAGCACACACTCACAATCGTGCCGTTCCAGCATGGATCGCTCCTTTCGAAACGTGGGGAGGTTGCTTCGGGCACGAGTTAGATATGAACTATTGCTGCGCTGCACAAGCTTTCTGTGCAGATGCGGGATCGCTATCCGCGCATGGAACAAAATCGCAAGCGGGGTAGGATCAACTGCTGTCGGCCTCCTTCGGGCTTGCGACAGTCGCCGATTGCCGTTCCGCCGCGCGGTCGAGACAGGCGGCCATTTCGGCGGTGCCCCATTTGAATTTCGAGCATTGCTCGGTGCCGACAGTCAGATTCCGGGCGACGCCATGCGGGCTGTCGGCGCCGCTGCAGCCGGCGAGAGCGATGGCGATCGCTGCGAGTGCTATGCGCATTGTGTCCCTCCTTCCGAAGAAGGAAGTCGAGCAGGCGCATGAGGCGAGAATTTGATCAGGCCCGTGCAGTAGTGGCTACACCGGCAAGCGGACCTAGCACCCCCCGGAGGCGACGGCGCGGCGGCTAGCTCGCCTCCAGCACCAGCTCCAGTGTCATCAGCACCGGATTGTCGCCGCGTGCGAGTGCGCCTTGCGCCATGCCGCCGGTATAGTCGACTAGCGCGACCGCGAGCGCCGCTTCCGGCTCGCCGTCTTCGCCGGGCGCGACATGGCCAGCCGTGATCGCGATCTCGGTGGCAAAGGGTTCGATCGAGCGCCCGTCGGCGAAGCGCGCGCCGATGGTCGAACCGACGCCGCCATGCATGACCGCATGGGCGAGGCCGCGCTCGCCGCAGAATGCTTCCAGCGCCGTGAAGACATCATGGTTCGGCCGCAGCCGCAGCACGAAAAACCGGCCGCCGGCGTCGGCACCGCCACCTGGCCGTGCGGCTGGCATAAACAGCTTGAAATTGGTCTCCGGGTCATGGCTGGCGACGAAGCCGGCGTGATCCAACCCGACTGCATCGACGCTGATGGGCTCGGCCAGGAAGCTCTGGTCCGGCAGGATATGGCCGCCATTGTGCCGGCCGTCCGCCTCGCGCCAGAGCGCATGGCCGTGGAAGAATGGGGCGCCGTCGCGCTCGCCGAAGGTCAGCGCGCCCGTCTCGATCCGGGTGATGCCCTCCGGCCGGAAGGTCTCGCTGTAGAAGGCGGCATGCTCCGGCGTCGCCGACAGCGCCGGCATGACATAGGCGAAGGGCGCAAGCGAGAGGCCCGGCGGCAAACGCAGCACGCCGCTGGAGAAGCCCTGCTCTGCGAATGCCTCCGCGATCGCATCGAGCAGCAGGCCGGGCTTCAGCTTGAGCGTGAGCTTGCGGCCGCGCCCCTCGACCCATTGGACGCGCTCGGGCTCGGCCGGTCCCGGCTGCTGGATCGTCCTCACACTGAGCCTCCCGGCGCACGGACGAAGTCGAGCAGGCCGCGCTTCTCAAGCTCGTCGCGGACGAGGCGCTTGGGCACCTTGCCATAGCCGGATTTCGGCAGCTCCTCGAAGAAGAAGAAGCGCTTCGGCATCTTGTAGCGCGGGATCTTCTCGGCGAGGTAGCTCGCCAGCTCGTTCTCGTCGACGGGGCCGCGCGCTACACAGACGGCGACGCCGATCTCGCCCCAGACAGCGTCGGGCACGCCGAGCACGGCGGCTTCCGCGATCGCCGGATGGGTCAGGATCTTCTCCTCGATCTCGCGCGGATAGATGTTCGAGCCACCGGAGATGTACATGTCCGAGGCGCGGCCGGTGATGTAGACGAAGCCCTGTTCGTCCATATGGCCGAGGTCACCGGTGCGGAACCAGCCATTGCGGAAGGATTTCGCATTGGCCTCGGGGTTCTCGTAATAGCCGGCGAAGACCGCCGGGCCGATCACGCAGATCTCGCCGGTCTCGAAGGGCTTGAGCTCCACGCCATCATCGTTCTGGATCGCTACCTGGATGCCGGTGCGCTCGACGCCACAGCTGCCGATGCGCGCTTCCGGCCCATCCTCTCCCGCGTGCAGATAGGTCGGTAGCACGGTGATGTTGCCGGTGACCTCGCCGAGGCCGAAATACTGAACCAGCACCTTGCCGAGCTTCTTCAGCGCGGTCTTCTGGTCCTCGCGATACATCGGCGCGCCGGCATAGATGACATGGCGCAGGCTGGAATGGTCGTGCTGGTCGACGGCCGGATGTTCGACCAGCATCTTCAGGATCGTCGGCACGGTGAAGATGTTGGTGACGCGGTACTTCGCGATCAGCCGGAAGGCCTCGTCGATGTCGAAGCGCTCGGTCGGCAATAGGATCGTCGGCGCACCGCGGGCCGACAGCACGAGCTGGTGCACACCGGCGCCATGCGACAGCGGCGCGACGACGAGCGAGGCGTCAGCTTCCGTCGAGCCTGGCACGAGGTCGGCGAGATGGTTGGTGACGACGAAGCCCATCTGGCCATGGGTCAGCACCGCCGCTTTGGAGCGACCGGTGGTGCCGGAGGTGAAGAAGAACCAGCAGGGATCGTCGCGGTCGACGACAGCGTCCGGCACATGGCTGTCCTGATGCGCGGCGATCACTTCCGTCAGCGTCGTCTCGCCGAAGGAGCCGGCGCCGATCCGCCAGGTGAACTGCAGGGCTTTGCTTTCCCTGACGACGGCCGCGGCATGATCGGGGAAATCGCCATGGCAGAGGAAGCCCTTGGCGCCCGAGGAGGTCGCGAGATAGGCGACCTCGTCCGGCATCAACCGGAAATTGGTGGGAACCCAGACGGCGCCGAGCCGGAAGGCGGCGAACATCGAGACGAACATCTCGTCGCAATTCTTCGAGTGGACGAGGATGCGGTCGCCCTTGCCGATACCGCGCGCCGCGAGGGCGGCGCAGAGCGCATGCGCTGCCGCATCGAGCTCTCCCCAGCTCCATTGCCGCTCGCCCCAGATTAGCCCGGGCCGGTCGCCGAAGCGGCGGGCATTGCGTGTCAGGAAATGCGCGAGGTTCATCACCCGCGTCGTCACGGGCTTTTGCCCCCCGGCCGGGCCGGCGCCTGCTGCGCTCGTGGTCATAGCGTCGTCTCCGCTGTCCTGATCTCGTCTTGCGCCGGCTTCGTCCGCTGGCGGTCGAGCATTGCGGCGATCCGCGTCTCGACCTGCCGCGCCTCATGGCGCAGCAAAGCCCCGAGCTCCTCCTGCCGCTGCGGCTGCATGCGCGAATCGATCGCGGCGATGCTGAGTGCTCCGGCGACACGCCCGTCCGGATAACGCACCGCGACGCCGATCCCCCAGGAGTTGGTGACGATGCGGCCGGGATTGAGGGCGAAGCCCTGCGCCCTGGCGAGCGCGATGTCGGTGATGAGCTGGGCCGGCGAATAGGCTGGGTAGCGCGTGGTCAACACAGCGCGGTTGGCCTCGATCATCGCAGTGGATTCAGCGTCCGGCATCAGCGCCAGCATGGCGAGCGAACCGGCGCCGACCCCGAGCGGGTGCTGGTCGCCGGCCTGCAGGGCATGGGTGCGCACCGGCCAGGTGCCTTCCTCGCGATGCAGGCAGATGGCGAAGCGGTCGCGCCGGATCGAGAAGAAGCTGGTGTCCTGCGTCGTGTCGGAAAGCCGGTGCAGGCTTTCCATGGCGAGGTCGAGCAGGCCATGGCGCTGGCCGGAGAGCAGGCCGAGCACGAAGGCTTCCTCGCCGAGATGGTAGCGCCGCGTGCGCGTCTCCTGCTCGACCAGGCCGGCCCGCATCAACGCCAACAGCAGGCGCCGGACTGTCGGCTTGTTCAGCCCGCTCTCCTCGACGATCTCGCTGAGCGGCAGGCCGGAAGCCGTCTCGCGGCCGACGAGCGCCAGCAACCGCAAAGCGCGGTCGACGCTCTGCGAGCCTGACAGGTCGGGCGTCGATAGGGCCTCGGGCTGCATTTCCTCTGCCGCGGTCGGGTCCATGATGCGGACCTCTCTTCTGCGCTAAAGGTGTAAATGGCAGCGTTCACGATTGCAACAGCGGTCGATCCGTGTATGTTCCAGCCGGAACGAGCGAGCCAATTCGCCATAATGTGGACCCGCCAGATCGGCGGGCGATGGGAGGAGCGGCCCTTATGGCCGAGACAAGCACGAGCGCAGCCGCCGGCGCGCATGCCAATGATGGCGTCGCCGCGGTCCTGGAGAGCCTCGACCATACCCCCAAGCGTGTCGGCTCGGCGCTGGTGCGCCCGCTTGAAATCATTGCTGCCTGCCTGCTCGTCGCCATCGTCACGCTGCTGCTCGCCGGCGTGACCTCGCGCTATGTGCTGTCGCTCCCGGTGGTCTGGATCGACGAGGCCGCCTCGATCTGCTTCCTCTGGCTCGCCATGCTCGGCGCCGCCATCGCGATCGACCGCAACGAGCACCTGCGCCTGACCTTGTTCGTTGGCATGCTGCCGGAGCGTCTGCGCGGCCTCGCCCATGCCTTCGGCCTGCTTGCGGTCGCGACCTTCCTCGCAGTGATGACCTGGCCGGCGATCGACTATGTCATCGAGGAATCCTACGTCACCTCGGCGGCGCTCAACATCCCCTCGAGCTACCGCGTCTCGGCCATCGCTTTCGGCATCATCGCCATGCTGGCGCTGGTGCTGACCTATGCGGTGCGCACCTGCACGCTGCGCGATCTCCTGATCTCGGCTGCGGTGATTGGCGTCGTCGCGGCCACGTTCTTCCTGCTGACGCCGGTGTTCAAGACGCTGGGCTACGTCAATATCGCCATCTTCCTGCTCGGCGTCGTCGGTCTCTGTCTCGTCGCCGGCGTGCCGATCGCCTTCTGCTTCGGGCTGGGCGCGCTCTGCTTCCTGTCCTTCAGCACCACTGTGCCGATCTTCGTGATGATCGGGCGCATGGACGAGGGCATGTCGAGCCTGATCCTGCTCTCGGTGCCGATCTTCGTGCTGCTCGGCTGCGTGCTCGACTCGACCGGCATGGGCAAGGCGATCGTCG
>JAESGM010000862.1_pt1 | contig 13570 bp, 14 predicted proteins | sample 9269721 | NCBI WGS metagenome assembly JAESGM01 (sample SAMN15720920, study PRJNA650825) | algae metagenome | isolation source: Komarekiella atlantica HA4396-MV6 and co-occurring heterotrophs from... | place: USA: Theobald House, Kauai, HI | collected 2009-07-29 | reverse complement strand
TAGCGCCCGATCTTGGCGATCGCGACCAGCAGCAGGAAGCTCCAGAACGGCTCGCGCAAAACGCCGGCAACGACGGTGAGCGGATCGCCGATCACCGGCGCCCAGCTCAACAGCAGCGACCAGCGGCCATAACGGTGATACCAGCCCTCCGCGCGCTTGAGCGCATGCGGCTTCACCGGAAACCACGGCCGGTCGCGGAAATGCTCGATGGCGCGGCCCAGCAGCCAGTTGACCACCGCGCCGAGAATGTTGCCGGCGCTGGCGACGGCGATCAGCGCCACCGGCGAATACTTGCCGCTGGCCAGCAATCCCGTCAGCACCAGTTCCGACTGCGCCGGCAGCAAAGTTGCGGCGACGAAGGCCGCGAGAAACAGGCCTGCATAGGCGGCAAAGTCGATCATGGGCGTGCTTGCAGCCATGCGAGCGCGCCCTGTCCCGCCGCGCGCCCTGTCGCAAAGCAGGCCTGCAGCAGATAGCCGCCGGTCGGCGCCTCCCAGTCCAGCATTTCGCCGGCCACGAACACGCCGGGCTTCTTGCGCAGCATGTAATGTTCGTCGATGGCGTCGAACGACACGCCACCGGCTGTCGAGATCGCGCGGTCGATCGGGGCAATTTCGGACAGCGTCACCGGAACAGCCTTGAGCATTTTCGCCATCTGCTGCGGCGACAATTCGCCGAATTTCCCTTTTGTCACTTCCTGCGCCAGCCCGATGGCTTGCGGCGTCATCGACGCCGCCTTGCGCAGAAAATTCGACAGCGACTGCTTGCCGCGCGGAACTGACAGTTTCTTGACGAGCACATCTTCCGCGATATCCGGCAGCAGGTCGACATGCAGCAGGGCATCGCCCTTCGTCGCGATGCTCTCGCGCAACGCCGATGACAGCGCATAGATGCCGCCGCCCTCCAGACCATATTGCGCGATCATCGCCTCGCCGCGCACAGTCTCTCCGCCGAACGACAGCGCGATGCGTTTCAGCGGCTGGCCGGCAAATCGTTCGCGGAAGATGTCCGACCACGCGACAACAAAGCCGCTATTCGACGGGCGCAGCCGCGACACCGCGATGCCGTCGCGTTCAAGAATGCCCGCCCAGCCACCATCGGAGCCGAGTTTCGGCCAGCTCGCCCCGCCCAGCGCCAGCACGGTGACGTCCGCCGCGACGCTTTTTTCTTCGCCGTGGGGATCATCGAAAAGCAGGCGGCCTTTCGCATCCCAGCCAGTCCAGCGATGGCGCAAGGCGACACCCACTCCCTTCGCATCCAGCCGCCGCAGCCACGCGCGCAGCAGAGGCGACGCCTTCATGTCTTTCGGAAACACCCGCCCGCTGCTGCCGACGAATGTCGGCTGCCCCAGATCCTCGCTGAAGGCGCGCAGCATGTCCGGCGGAAAGGCGTCGATGGCCGGCCGCAGGCTCGAAGCCGCCGCGCCATAGCGGGACAGAAACCGCTCGGCCTCGTCGGTATGTGTCAGGTTCAGCCCGCCGCGCCCGGCCATGAGAAGCTTGCGACCCGGGGAAGGCATGCGGTCGTAGACCGTGACGGCGATACCGCCATCGGCCAGCATCTCCGCCGCCATCAATCCGGCCGGTCCGCCGCCGATGACGGCGGCTGCCTTGGCTTTCGGTAAGTCTTGCGCCCAGTCTTGTGCCAAGTCTTGTACCATGCGGGCGTCTATAGCGAAATTGCGCAGAACGCGCGCGTTCTCTTTCTTCATCGCCCCTGTCAGCGGGCGAGGCCGGCACGAAAGCTTGGCTCCTCAGCGGCAACAGGGCGTGTGATTCAGCCCCGACGATGGCGACGAAAACAGCCTGTGCCGCATCAAGGTGTTGTCGAACTCGATGTGGTTGGTCCGGGTGCCGGATCGGAGGCGACTGGCCTCGATGCTCGACTGAATGTCCCTGCTGAAGCGATGTTCGGGGCGATCGCGGCGCTTTCCGGCATCGGCGGACGCGACGGAGAGCACGAGGATTGTGATGATGAGGGTCCAGCGCATGACGTCACCTTTGGCCCCTCCTCATAAAACGCGCGGCAAACCAGCCCGTTCCGATAAACCCGTCACTAATCGAGGTTCGCCGCTCTCGCGGCTCTTCAGGATGACGATTCGCGGCATGTGCGCTAAACCCGATGCATGCTGGCCCCTTCCGCAACAGTGTCCACCCGCCTCCCCGTCCTCGACCTTGCCCGCGGCCTCGCTCTGCTGGCGATGGCCATCTATCACTTCTCCTGGGATCTGGAATTCTTCGGACTGGCGGATCTTGGCGTCGCCGAACACGCGCTCTGGATCGCCTTCGCGCGTACCATCGCCGCGAGCTTCCTGGCGCTGGTCGGGGTCGGCCTCGTCCTGGCGCACAGTAAGGGCGTGCGGCTGAGACCGTTCCTGCGCCGCCTCGGCATCATCATCGCCGCGGCCGCAGCGATCACAATTCTCAGCTATTTCGCCGATCCCGACGGCATTATCTGGTTCGGCATCCTGCATTGCATCGCCGTCTCCAGTGTCATCGGCCTCCTCTTCCTGCGCCTGCCGGTGATCGTCGTCATCCTCGCCGGCATGGCCTGCGTGGCCGCGCCGCATTTCGCGGCCTCGTCCATGTTCAACGGGCTCGGATGGGTCTGGCTCGGACTTGGCACCGAAATCATCCCGTCCAACGACTACAACCCCCTTTTCCCCTGGTTCGGCTATGTGCTGTTCGGCATTGCCGCCGTGCGGCTGATTCCCCCGGAAAGATGGCCGCTCTGGCACCCGCATGCGGCCACAGCACGCGGGCTGTGCTTTGCCGGCCGCCACAGTTTGATCGTGTATCTGGTGCATCAGCCCCTCCTCATGGGCATGCTGTGGCTGGTGACGCAGGTCATGGGCTAGGATACCGGCAGCGAATCCCCGGGAAGCGGCGCAAGGAAACGCAATGGCCGACACGCTCGATCCGCTGGTGCGCGATCTCGTCGAATGGGTGGCGAAAGAACCGCGCCGCCACGCCGATGTCATCGACACCTGGCGCACGTCCTGCCCGCGCCTCACCGTGTGGGAAGAGGCCATCGAGCGCGGCTATGTTGCACGCGAATTCGTACCTGGCCGTGGCGCGATGATCGTGATCACGCAAGCCGGACAGAAGCTCCTGCGTCCATGATGCGTCCGCTCTTCACATTGGGTCTCCTGCTGATCGCCGCGCTCGCCGTGCCGTCGTCTGACGCACGCGCGCAGAATGCGAGGCTGCCGCCCGACATCCAGAAGCGGCTCGACGACTACAACCGCGCGCGAAAAGCTTTTCTCTCCGAGAGCGACGCCTATTGGGGCGCCATCGCCGAAAAGCGAAAGCTGCGCGCGCAAAAGCGCCGGTCGAGCGAGCAGGTGACGCGCGGCGACTATGTGCTGACACAGCCGCCGGTCTATGCGGGGCCTGAGCGGCCACGCCACCCCGCGATCCCCGAGCGCGACGAAACGATCGCGCCACGGCCGCCGATCCCGGTCATCGCCGATTTCCTGAAAGCCGCGCGCGAGCATTACAATTTCGCGCCCGACCGTCCCGCGAGCGAACGCGATTTCAAGCGGGCTTATGCGCAGGTGGCGCTCGGCGCCGGCCTGACCCGCGAACAGATCATCCGCGTTTACGCCTTCGAGACCGGCGGCAACGGCACCTATGACATGCAGGCCGGCGTCAACCCGAACAAGCCCGAGAGCCGCGCCATCTCGCCGGCGATGGGCTACAACCAGCTGCTCGCGACCAACACCGTCTCGCTCCTCGCCGGACACGGCGAGGACTTCGTGAAGGCGCTGACGCAGCGCGGCGCGGCGCAGTCGCCCGAGCAAAAGGCCGCGCTCACCCGCAAGATCGAAACGCTGCGCAAGATGATCGCGGCCAGCCGCACGGTGCCAAACCAGTGGGCCGAGCACGACAAGCTCGCCATGACGCCGCAAGGCTATGGCATGCATGCCGCTGTGCTCGACCGCGACATCGGCCCGCTGCTGCAGACGCAGAAGCTGCTCAACTCGGTGCTGTTCGCGCGCATGCGCGGGGTGAAACGTCCGCTGACCGGAGCGGAACTGGAACTAATGAACTTCACCGGCGACGGCAACGGCATCGACATGGTGTCGATGCCGCCCGAATTGCGCGAGATCGTGCCGACATCGAATTTCTTCCAGCAGCGCGGCTATGAGCGCAACCCGATCGCCCGCCGCACCGGGACGGTGGCGAAGCTCGTCGCCGACATGGATTCGCGCATGGACCGCTATGCGCAGAATCCCGGCGCAAAGGAAATGGCGGGCGCGTTCTAGAGAGCGAAATCAGGAAAAGTGGGCACCGGTTTTCCGTCCGATTTCGCGAAAAACAAAAATCAGACCGGTCTGGAGTGGGGGATGAAGGACAAGCCGGCAAAAACAAAAAAGTCGCGCGAGAAACCGCAGCGGACGCAGGATCAGCGCCGCCGCGAGACGCAGGACAAGATTCTCCGCGCCGCCATCGATCTGCTGGTGGAGAAGGGTTATGCTGGCTTCAGCACCATCGCGGTGGCGGCCCGCGCCGGCGTCTCGCGCGGCGCCCGCGAGAATTACTTCCGCACCAAATATGATCTGATCTCGGCCGCATGGCGCGCCGCGCTCGAGCGTGCCAGGGAAAAGTCGCGGGGCATGGCCCGTACTGTCAAAAGCTCATCCGATCCCGCCGGGCAATTCCTGGCCAGCGCCGAATCGTTTTTCCTGAGCCGCGACTATGTGGCGATGCTCGAACTCTCGATTGCGGCGAGAAGCGATGCGCGGCTCGCACGCATATTTCATGCGCTGTTCAAGGACTACCGCAAGCGGCACGACGATATCTGGATTCAGGCGCTGCAGGAAGTTGGCTACAAACGGCGCGACATCGAAAAATTCGTCGATATCGCAAATTTCCTGCTGCGCGGCATGGCGCTGACCGGCGCGTGGAAATTGCGGCAGCCGCGCAGCCACTCCCCGCTCGCGGAACTGCACCGGCTGGCGCCGCTCTTGCTGACGGCACCACGGGCGGCCAATCGCGCGAATTCGAAGCACGTCCGCAATCCAATTCGCCAAATACGGAAGCGCAGAGCATGAAGACGCGCTCCCCTCCCCCATTCGCGCAGCGAATGGGGGAGGGGAACATGCTGAGCAATCGGACAGCCTTACTTTTTCAGCCGCGCCAGCACGGGGTCTTTGACGTCCTTGATCGTGTCGATGATCACGTTTTGCGGCGTGCCGCCGACATTCTCCACACGGCGGATATAGATGTTCTGCACCACGTCGCGCGTCTCCGGATCGATCGCGATCACCCCGCGTGGGCTGTCCCATTTCATGCCCTTTGCGGCTCCGATCAGCGCGTCGCCGTCGGCCTTTCCGCCGGTTTTCTTCAAAGCCTCATAGATCAGGTGCATGCCGTCATAGCCGCCGACCGACATGAAGTCGGGCGTGCGGTTATACGCGGCCACATAGTCCTTCACGAACGCCTTGTTGATGCCCGTGTCCTGCGCGTGATCGTAGTTCCAGGCGGTGATGATGCCGAGCGAAGCCTCGCCCATGCCTTTCAGCGCGGTTTCCGCGGTGACCTCGCCAGTGCCGAGAACCTTCGTCGTCTTCGGACTCACGCCGCGCTCGGTCAGCGCCTTCGCAAAAGCGGCCGGCTGCGCGCCGGCCGGCACGAACAGGAAAATCGCCTCCGGATTGATGTCCTTCGCGCGCTGCACGAAGGCCGAGAAGTCGGGATTGGCTACCGGGAAGCGTACCGAGCCGACGATCTCGCCGCCTGCTCCCTTGAAGGCGCGATGGAAGCCCTGCTCGGCGTCATGGCCCGGCCCGAAATCGGAGACCATCGTGTAAGCCTTCTTCGTGCCATTCTTCGCCGCCCACTGCCCGAAGGCTTCCGCGACCTGCGGCAGCGTCACCGACGTGCGCGCGGAATAAGGCGACTTGGTTGTGATGATGGAGGTTCCCGCATTCATGATCACCATCAGCTTCTTCGCTTCGGCGGAAATGTCGGCGGCGGCGAGCGCGTTCGGCGTCAGTACGAATCCGGCGAGAATGTCGACCTTGTCGCGCACGATCAGTTCCTGCGCCAGCCGCTTGGCGACGTCGGGCGCGACACCGCCGGTATCCTTGCGGATAAATTCGACCTTCCTGCCGGCAACGACATTGCCATGTCTCTGAACGTAGAGCTTGATGCCGTTATCCATCTGCACGGCGGTGTCGGCGAACTGTCCCGAATACGGCATGATCAGGCCGATCCTGATCGGCTCCTGCGCCAGCGCGCCGAGAGAGAACAGTGCAGCGGCCGCAAAAGACACAATTGCAATGAAATGCTTCCTCATGTCGTTCCTCCCTTGCCGCTTGTTGCGCCGTGACGCAGCGCAGAAATCATTTTTATGTTGACGCGATAAAACAAGCTGGTCAGCTTATTTTGCGCTCGGCCCGGTCCGAAAGCAATCGGGAAGAGCACGACGTGGGAGCAAGCCCACGCCCTGCCCATGATAAGAAGCAATGTGTCGGGAGGACGCCGATGAAGCGCAGCGCAACCAGAATATTGACCACCCATGTGGGAAGCCTGCCCGGCCGGGGTGAGACCGCGAGCGAGCACAATCTGGCCGCCAGCGTCCAACAGGTTGTTGCAGCGCAGAAGGAGATCGGCCTCGACATCGTCAACGAGGGCGAATTCACCAAAGGCGGCGACTGGCTCAACTATATCGACGGGCGGCTGGGCGGTTTTGACAAGCGCGAACGCACGGGCCCGCCGCCAATCACGCAGGGCCGGGATCGCGAGGAATTTGCCGCCTTCTACAAATATGCCTCCGAGCGAGGCTCATTGTTCTACATCACCCAGGACAAGCCGCTCTCGATGGTGAAGCGGAACTACTGGGTCTGCACCGGCCCGATTACCTATACCGGCCAGGCCGCCATGCAATCGGAGATCGGGACATTCAAGGCGGTCCTGGCAGACAAGGAAATCCCCGACTGTTTTCTGACGACGACCGCGCCGGCCAGCCTTGAGCCGTATCACGGCAATGAATTCTATGCCTCCAGCGAAGAATTCCTGTTCGCTATGGCGGAGGCGATGCGCGTCGAATACGAGATGATCGCGAATGCCGGCTTCATTCTGCAGGTGGACGACGCCTGGCTCGCAGCTTTGTGGGACCGCATCGGCATTCCGATGGGCCTGCCCGCCTTCCGCAAATACTGTGAACTGCGCGTTGACGTCCTGAACCATGCTTTGCGCAACATCCCCGAGGACCGTATTCGCTACCACCTGTGCTGGGGCAGCTGGCACGGCCCCCACGCCTACGACCTGCCGCTGCGCGACATTGTCGACGTGCTGCTGAAAGTGAAAGCGCAAGGCTACTTGATCGAGGGCGCCAATGCGCGGCATGAGCACGAATATCATGTGTGGGAGGACGTGCGGCTGCCGGAGGGCAAGATTCTCATTCCCGGCGTCGTCGCGCATGCGACCGACGTGATCGAGCACCCTGAACTCGTCAGCGAGCGCATCCAGCGTTACACCAGAGTCCTTGGCCGGGAGAACGTCATCGCCGGCACCGATTGCGGCTTCGGCGAGCGCACGCATCCGCAAATCGGCTGGGCCAAGTTGCGCGCCCTGGTCGAAGGCGCAGAACTCGCAAGCAAAGCACTCTGGTAGCGAGCCCACGCGGGCCTGGTCTGCTCAGTTCCGCGGCCCCGGCCCGCCAATATCCTCGGCCAGCGGGTCGGCCGGCTTCACGCCGGTGGCGCGGTTGATCCACACCGTGATCAGCCACAGCACGATGCCGATGCCGATCAGAATGCCTGCGATCCTGTATTGCACGGGATCGCGCCCGGTCCACGGCCCCACCAGGAACGCACAGCACAGAAAGCCAAGCACCGGCAGGAAGGTCGGCGTACGGAAATGCGCGTGCGCGACGGGGTCCTTGCGCAGCACCAGCACGGCGACATTCACCACCGTGAACACGCAGAGCAGCAAGAGCGCCGTGGTGCCGCCGAGCGCCGGGATTTCACCGACAAACGTAATGAGCGCGAAGGCCAGCAATGTGGTGAAAGCGATGGCGACATAGGGCGTGCAGCGCGTCCTGTGCACCTTGCCGAGCACGCGCGGCAGCACATGTTCGCGGCTCATGCCGTACACAAGACGGCTCGCCATCAGCATGTTGATCAGCGCGGTGTTGGCGACCGCGAACATCGTAATGAAGCCGAAGATCCAGAGCGGGAAATTCGGCGCGCCGGCAGCGACCACTTTCAGGAGCGGCGTATCGCCCTGCGCCAGTTCGCCCGGCGGCACCAGCGCGATCGCCGTAACCGAGACCAGCACATAGATCAGCGCGGTGAAGAGCAGCCCGGTCAGCAGCATCTTCGGGAAAATGCCGACCGGATCTTTTGTTTCCTCCGCCATGTTGACGGAATCCTCGAACCCGACCATCGCGAAGAAGGCGAGCGTCGTCGCCGCCACCACCGGCCAGACCCAGTGCGCGTCGCCCGCCGCAGGCTTGAATTCGAGGGCGCGCGCGAAGTCGCCCTGGCCAAAGCCGAGCGCCCACATCCCGATCACAATGATGATGAGAAGTCCCGTCAGTTCGATCATGGTGAGAACCACGTTCGCCATCAGGCTTTCCCCGACGCCGCGGAAATTGATCGCCGCGATTGCCGCCATGAAGGCGAGGCCCAGCAGGGTGATGCCGATGGTGCCGGCGAGGTCGAGCTGGAAGGATTGCGCGAAATTCGCGGCGAAGGCGCGCGAGGCGGTGGAGGCCGAGGTGATGCCCGAGCACATCACCGCGAAGGCGACGATGAATGTGACGAAATGAATGCCGAAGGCGCGGTGGGTATAGAGCGCGGCGCCCGCCGCGCGCGGATATTTCGTGACCAGTTCGAGATACGAGAACGCCGTGATCAGCGCGACGACGAACGCCGAGAGAAACGGCAGCCACACGACTCCGCCAACCTGCCGCGCAACCTGTCCGGTCAGCGCATAGATGCCGGTGCCGAGAATGTCGCCGACGATGAAGAGCAGCAGCAGCCACGGGCCGATCACGCGCTTGAGTTCAGGCCCGTCGCCCGCGGCATGTGTTGCTTTCGGGGCGGCACCGGCGACGACATCAGCCATGACACGATCCTTTCGGCACGAATCTTCGCAAGACGCTGCTTGCAAGCCGCACCGGCCGCGCGCCGGAGCGCAGCTTGAGTATTTTGGCCGCCGAAAGCCGAGTCAATGTGCGGTGCGCCCGATGCACCGGCTTAAATGCGCGAGGGGTATGCGCAAATGCGCCGCATCATGGCGCCTTGCATCGACAAACCGGCTAGGCGGCCTCTCCGCCGATCGCCGCTTCTCCGGCTGCCCGCTGCGGCACTTCGATCACGATTCCGTGGCCATCCTTGATCGAATTGCTGGCTGCGCCGGCCGCCGATTCGAACGCCGCTTCCTTGGTCGCGTAGCTGCCCATCACCTTGCCGTCATGGTCGATCGCCCAGCCGCCATCCTGCCGCACGATCCGGTAGGTCGCCTGTCCCATGTTCCGGTGTCTCCCTGCATCCTGCGTTGCGTTGATGTGTTGAAAGCAACGCCGCGGACACGAAATCGTTGCGCGCGCAACGTCCGCGTTTCGCGCGGCGGGGGATGGACAAGCGCCCGCACCGGGCGGACAATCCGCGCCTGCGCAAAGAGGGGGAGATCACCAACGCCGCGCCAGCGCGGCCGCACAGCCATGCCAGGAGGCCAGTCATGAAAGTGAAAGACGCGATGCACCAGGGCTGCGAATGGGTCTCGCCCGACACCAAGGTGTCAGACATCGCCCGCAGGATGCGTCACAGTGACATCGGCGCGGTGCCGGTGGGCGAGGACGACCGGCTGATCGGCATGGTCACCGACCGCGACATCTGCTGCAAGGGCGTGGCCAACGGCCATGACATCGAGGCGCTCACCGCGCGCGACGTGATGACCATGGGCATCGTCTATTGTCACGACGACGACGATCTTGGCGAGGCTGCCGACCTGATGGAAAGCCGGCAGATCCGCCGCCTGCCGGTGATCGACAGAAACAAGCGCATGGTCGGCATGCTCTCGCTCGGCGATGTCTCGCATGCCGCGCCGACGAAGGTCACCGCCGAGGTGGCGAAGGCAGTGTCGGCGCATCACGGGTGACTTGATTTCTGGTCATGGCCGGGCTTGTCCCGGCCATCTGGCTCAGTTGAGCACAGTGCGTGAACGGGATGCGCGGGTCTGGCCCGCGCATGACGCTTCTGTTCACCCTCGTCCACAAGGGGCGAAGCAAGGAGCATACCCTTGCGCCCTCGCCGGTTCGCCAACATATCGCGTGCTTCCTCCTCTGAAGCCGCACCCGCGGCAGGAAGCGCAGCATGCCGATCGCGATGTACCAGGCCTCCGTCCCCGTCTTCGTGCGCGGGCTCTCCATATTTGCGATCGTGCTGAACAGGGGCGAGACGCATGCGCGTGAGACCGGGCAGGACCCGGCCACGCTGACAGCCGCGCGGCTCGCGCCCGACATGCTGCCGCTGACCGGTCAGGTGCAGCGCGCCAGCGACACCTCGAAACTCGCGCTGGAACGCCTGACCGGCATCGTCGCGCCGAGGATGGAGGACAACGAGCAGAGCTTCGCCGACCTGCAGACGCGCATCGACAGGACGATGACCTATCTGAAGAACTTCACCGAGGTGCAGCTCGAAGGCTCGGAGACGCGCCGGGTCACGGTGAAGACGGAGAAATTCGAAACCTCATTCAGCGGCGACGCCTATCTGCTCACCTTCGCGCTGCCGAATTTCTTTTTCCATATCACGACGGCCTACGACATCCTGCGCCACAAGGGCGTGCCGCTCGGCAAGCGGGATTATCTCGGGAATTTTGAGGGCTGATCGGTCCCGCCGTCACTCGTGTCACGCGGCGCGGCGGTGCAGGCCGTCGAGAATGCGCCGCAGTTCCGCCTCGCCGCCATAGCCGCGCCTGTCATGGTCCTGCGCCGGATCGGCCGTCTCGTCATACGCATATTGGTGGCCGCGCGGGAATGCATCGCCGGTCTGCGGCTGCAGGAAGGGCGGCAGCGCACCCTCGAAGGCGCCGACCGCGCGCGTCTGCATCCGCCGACGCGCACGTCGCCCGCGCAGCGCGCGCACAAGGCTGAAGATCGCCGGGCCGACGCCGCAGGCGATCAGCAGGATGGCGATGAAGCTGACCGGAATTCCGGCGAGCGTGGCGGTCACGCTTTTGCCGGTGTCCCCGTTCGTGGTGGCCGTGTTGCCGCTCGCGCCGCGGCTGACGTTCGCCGGTGCGGCCGCGCTCTGCGGCGCACGCGATTCATCCTTGCCGGACGCGGGCTCCGCCCTGCTCGCTGTGGGCTCCGCGCCCGCGCGGTCCTGCTGCCCTTCCATCGCCCAGGCGGCGCGCGCATCGGCGCGCGCATTGGTGTCGTCCGCCCAGGCCGTCTCGGGTTTGTCGCTGGAGCTGACGATGCCGGCGCCTTCCAGCATCTCGGTCCAGTTCAGAAGATGCGGCACGCTCTGCGTCGTGCCCAGCGCGAAAGCGTGCGGCGACGTTCCGCCCTGCGCGGCGGCCGCGGGAACCGCATTCTGCGCTGACGCCGGTTCTTTCTCCTGGTCGTCGTCCCGTTCGCTGCGCGCGCGCTCCTGTGCACGCTCCTGCGCGCGTTCCTGCCGCTCGGCCCTGCGTGCGGACGCGCCCGCGTTCTTGTCCTCCGGGCCGAGATACCAGCATTTCTTCTTGGTGGCGCGGTCGGTGCGATACCACCAGTGCTGCCCGGCCGGCGCCGGCGTGTTCGGCGAGGCGGCGCAGTCGTCGGCGGCGGGCGCCGCGGCGGCGGGTGTCATGCTGACGGCGAGGCCGGTGAGGCAGACCAGAAAACCGGCGGACACGAATAGCGGCGTCGATCGGATGTGTGTCCTCACGCGACCCTCCTCGAAATGTGGATTGGATGGCGCGCAGATCACAGTGCCACTTCGGCCAGAATGCGACGCGACTTCGACATTTACGCGGTTTCGCCGTGATATCTGGCCTGCGCGCGGTGCAGTCTTGCCGCGACGGTATTCACGCCCTCTCGCGCCGCGCGATCGCGGCTGCCGCACCCTGCGCAGGCGGCCTGTTCCGGGCGCTCGGCGTCAACGCCGCAGCCACGACTTCGTTGCACGCGGCGGGCGCGCCTCCGCCTCGCGCGGCCGTGAGATGACAAACGCTCGCGGGCGACGGACACTCCGCGCCTTCACACGACAGGGATGGGGGAGAGCATGCGCAGCCGCGAGCGCGGCCGCACGGATATTGAACGAGCCACAGGAGCCTCGATCATGAGCGTTGCACAGGATTCAGATCGCGACATCGCCTCCATTCGTCCCTTCCAGATCGACGTACCCGAAGCCGAGCTTGCCGAACTGCGCCGGCGCATCAAGGCGACGCGCTGGCCCGAACGCGAAACGGTGAAGGACCAGTCGCAGGGCGTGCGCCTCGACACCATCCAGAAGCTCGCGCGCTACTGGGCCGACGACTACGACTGGCGCAGGATCGAGAAAAAGCTGAACGCGGTGCCGAATTTCATCACCGAAATCGACGGCCTCGACATCCACTTCATCCATGTCCGCTCGAAACACGAGAATGCGCTGCCGCTCATCGTCACGCATGGCTGGCCCGGCTCGATCATCGAGCAACTGAAGATCGTCGAGCCGCTCACCAACCCGACCGCTTATGGCGGCAGCGCGGCGGAGGCGTTCCATCTCGTGATCCCCTCGATGCCGGGCTACGGCTTTTCCGGCAAGCCGGCGACGACCGGCTGGGACCCCGCGCGCATCGCGCGCGCCTGGATCACGCTGATGAAGCGTCTCGGCTACAGGAAATTCGTCGCGCAAGGCGGTGACTGGGGCGCGGTCGTCACCGAACAGATGGCGGTGCAGGCGCCGCCGGAGCTGCTCGGCATCCACACCAACATGCCCTCCGCCGTGCCGCCCGAGATCGCGCAGGCGCTCGCCAGTCACAAGCCGCCGGCGGGACTCTCCGCCGACGAGAAATATGCGTTCGAGCGGCTCGACCTCTTCTTTTCGCGCGGCGTCGGCTACGCGCAGGAGATGGGGAATCGTCCGCAGACGCTTTACGGCATTGCGGATTCGCCGGTCGGGCTCGCCGCCTGGTTCCTCGACCACGATGTTCTGAGCTACGAGCTGATCGCGCGCGCCTTCGACGGCAAGAAGGAAGGCCTCACGCGCGACGACGTGCTCGACAACATCACGCTCGCCTGGCTGACCAACACGGCGATCTCGTCGGCGCGTCTCTATTGGGAGAACAAGCTGCCCTTCTTCGCGCCGATGGGCGTGCGCATCCCCATTGCAGTCAGCGCCTTTCCAGACGAGCTGTATCAGGCGCCGAAGAGTTGGGCCGAGCGCGCCTACCCGAAGCTGATCTACTACAACAAGACCGACAAGGGCGGACACTTCGCCGCCTTCGAGCAGCCGGAGATCTTTACAAAGGAAGTCCGCGCCGGCTTCAAGCCGCTGCGCGCGGCGATGTGATTGTTTCGGCGCGCAGGCGCGAGTCTGTGAGGCACTTCACCCTCCCCCCGCGAAGCGGCGGGGAGGGTCGCCCGC
>JAESGM010000861.1_pt1 | contig 13575 bp, 13 predicted proteins | sample 9269721 | NCBI WGS metagenome assembly JAESGM01 (sample SAMN15720920, study PRJNA650825) | algae metagenome | isolation source: Komarekiella atlantica HA4396-MV6 and co-occurring heterotrophs from... | place: USA: Theobald House, Kauai, HI | collected 2009-07-29 | reverse complement strand
GGATTGTCCCATCGCCGCATTCAGCGTCGGATCGTCGGCATTCGGCCTGCAGTACCACGTCGAGGCAACGGATCAATCCATTGTCGACTGGTCGTCAGGGGATGGCGGCGCTGCGGCTTTGGCGCGGCTGCATCCGCCCGGCTACGGCCCGCAGCTCGAGCAACGCGTCGTCACGAGCCTGGGGGAATTGATCGGCAACTCGCGTCGACTGTACGACAACTTCATGCGCATTGCGCTGGCTCGCGATCTCTGACCTAGTCGTTGCGCCAGCCGTAAAGCCAATCGTACTGCGCCATCAACCGCTCGGGCGACGACTTGCGCAGCACCATATTGCGCGCTGCCGCTCGCATTCCCCGCATGTGATAGATGCGCCCATTGCGGCGCGAGGCGCGCGCCACCTTCGTCACCCGGGCGCGCCGCTGGCGCTCATAAGACTGCAGGGCTGCCGAGATGTCGTCTCGCCCATCGAGCGCCTGTGCAAGAACGCTGGCGTCCTCGAGCGCCATCACGGCACCTTGCGCGAGAAATGGCAGCACCGGATGCGCTGCATCTCCGAGCAGGGTTGCGCGCCCGCTCGTCCAGCGCGGCGGGGTCTTCAGTGTGTGCAGGGACCAGCTTCGCCAGGAGCTGCCGCTGGCGATCAGCGAGTGCAGGGCCCCCGCACCGGATGGCAGCCGCTGTTGCACCCAGCCGGCCTCGACCGGCGCATTCCACTCCGCATCGCCGTCGTAATCGTCGACGACGACCACAACAGCGAGTTCCTGCCCGGCGCGCACTGGGTAGTGCACCACGTGCGCATCGGAAAACAGCCAGATCGTCGTCTCCCGGCGTCGGAACTCGGCCGGCAACGCATCAGTAGCAATTACGCACCTGGCCGCCGTTTTGCCGGAGAAGCGTGGCTCTCGCGTTTTGAAAAGCTGGCGGCGAAGAGGCGAAAAGATTCCGTCGGCGGCAACGAGTGCGCGCCCGGAGGCTATGGAGCCACCTTCACTCGACACGGTGATCTGCTCGCCATCGCCGCCAAGCTCCGTTGCCGCGAAGCCCATCGTCAGCGTGATCGACTGTTCGGCCGCGACTGCCTGCGCCAGGGCATCGTGCAGATCTTTGCGATGCGCGACCCAGTATGGCGCTCCGTAGCGAGCCGCCATCCATTCGCCGAGTGGCAAACGCGTCAGCTCGGAACCCGTTGGACCGTCGCGGACGCTCAGCGCCTCGGGCATGCCGACGAGCGGCCGCAGCGCGTCGGCAATCCCCAGCTGTTGCAGAATGCGCGTGCCGTTCGGCCCGATCTGAATGCCGGCACCTTCCTCGAAGAATTGGGCCCGGCGCTCCAGAACGTGCGATGCGATCCCGCGGCGGGCGAGGGCCAGCGCCGTGGCCAAGCCGCCGATGCCGCCGCCGACGATAAGGAGGGGCGCGTCGGCATTCGTGCTCTGGCGTCTGATTGAGTTGGCAGGCATGAGCGAAGTTTAGCCGACTTCGGCGCTGGTGGCCTGCTGACTGCGATCGAACCGGTCAGGCGGCGTCTTCGACCGCCACAACTAGTGAGCCGGGAGGATCAGTCTCGTCCGCGGCCAGGCGCGGGTCATAGATGTAGAGCGTCGAGCAGTAGGGACAGAGGATCTGGCCGTCGTCGCCCATATCGAGGTAGACGTGAGGGTGGTCGAACGGCGCCCGCGCGCCCATGCAGTTGAGCTCGCGCACCCCGACGAAGATCTTCTCCACGCCTTGGTCGTTGGCAAGATGGGGAACACTGCTCGCGGCCATCGCATTGCCCTTGCGGTTCAGGTCGACAACGCCGCGACCATAGCGGCCGAGGGCGGCAAATGATAGGGGTGCGGCCGCCGCAGTCCGCCGCCACCGGAGGACCTACTATTGCTAAGCTTCAAGTCGGACGGAATCGATATTGCCTACATCGACGAGGGCGCCGGAGATCCGGTGCTGCTCATCCATGGTTTCGCCTCGAACGTCGCCACCAACTGGATCGACACAGGGTGGGTGAAAACGCTGGCCGGCGCCGGCTATCGCGTCATCGCGTACGACAATCGCGGGCATGGGCGGAGCGCCAAGCTTTACGACCTCGCCGACTACGGTGCTCCGATCATGGCCGAAGACGCGCGTCGTCTGCTCGATCACCTCGGCATCGACCGCGCGCATGTCGTGGGCTACTCGATGGGGGCACGCATCTCGGCCTTCCTCGCGATGGCGCATCCCGAGCGTGTGCGCAGCGTCGTGTTTGGCGGGCTCGGCAGCAACATGGTGCGCGGAGTCGCCGGTACGGGACCCGTCGCGGCGGCGCTCGAGGCCGATAGCATCGATGACGTGACCAACCCGACGGCGCGCACCTTTCGCGCCTTCGCCGAGCAGACGCGAAGCGATCTTAAAGCGCTGGCCGCCTGCATCCGCTCGGCGCGGGCGCAGATCACGGCCGATGCGCTCGGGAAGATTGCGTGTCCGGTGCTCGTCGTCGTCGGTGAGCGGGACGTTATCGGCGGCTCGGCCGACGATCTCGCCGCCATGATCCCCGGCGCGCGGGGCATCACTCTCCCCGGCCTCGATCACATGAAGGCGGTCGGCGACAAGGGGTTCAAACGGGCGGTTCAGGAGTTCTTCGGGGGTTCATGAACCCGCTTTGCACCGCCCCGTGAGCAGCGCCGGTGCCGGCTGGTCCGCCTTCGAACACAGCGCAATACGAGGCCCCGGCGGTCAGCCCACCGGAATCTCGAAAGACAAACGCGGGGTTGCCATGAGATCGGGGGCCACCAAAGCCGGGGCCAAGACGCATTACACACCCGGGAGATTTGCGACGCATACGCACTACGAAGTGGCCGCAGCCGGGGGCCTGGAAAGCTCCAGGCACCCAATACTTAGCAAGTTAACGGGGGATGGTCTCCGAACACCCTAGGGGGTGCGACATTCGTGGTGTGGATAACTCGGTCCCTGCCGTTTTTCTGCCGCTCCTGCCCTGAGCAGCCCACGCCTGAGTCGCAAAGGCGCCGGAAAACGCTGCTCTATAAGCGACGGGGAAGATGGCGAATTACTGTCCGTTAAGGTTACCGCGGTTACCGTTGCGCCATGCCATCCATCCGTACCTGCGTAGTTGTTGGCATGCTCTGCTCCGTGCTGCAGTCGGGCTGCGGCGGCGGACCTTCCTTCGTCGCCAAAGACGAGCCCTGGCGCTCCACCGAGGAGCGGGCGTGCCTCGCATCCGGCGATGTCCGCGAAAGCCCCTTCGTCAAAACCAAGTTGTCGCTGGGCGGCCCAAGCGCCTGTGGGGCCGAGCGTCCATTCGAGTTGAGCGCCACCACGGGCGGGCGCGTTCTCTTGCAGCCGGCCGCCATGTTACGTTGCCCGATGATCCCCCAGGTCGATCGCTGGATCACCTACGAGGTTGCTCCAGCGGCACAGCGCATCTATGGCGTGCCGCTGACCGAAGTGAAGGTCGCCGGCTCGTACGCCTGCCGTCCGATAAATCACCAATCCGGCGGCATTCTTTCGGAGCACGGCCACGCCAACGCTCTCGACGTCTCAGGCTTCGAACTGGCCAACGGCCGGACCATCTCTGTAAAGCGTGGGTGGAACGGTGACTTCCAGGATCGCGCCTTTCTGCGCGAGGTGCAGGCCGGAGCGTGCCGACATTTCACGACCGTCCTTAGCCCCGACTACAATCGCGCGCACCATGACCATTTTCACGTCGATCTGGCGCGACGCGGCGGCGACGGCCTGCGCACGGTATGCAAGTGAGGGCGTCCGAGCCGCCTCAGCTATTCGTCATCATCGCAGGCGACCAGAAACTCGATGTCCGGATCGAGGCAGACGATGTCTGGCTGCAGCCTCGCCGAGGCCGGAAAAGTTGCTCCAGCGCCAATCGTGAGGATTACGATCCACAGGACAACACGCATCTTCAGGGCCTCCGCTCGCGTCGAGCGCGCCCAATCTAGCGCTTCTCAATCCTTGCGGCCAGCGCGCGCCACGGTGGAAGAACCGCTGTCCGCAGCGGCACTGTCGCCCGATTTTTCGCCGACGCTTTCGAAATAGTTCTGCGCCGCCTCGATGTCGGTATCGGCCATTTCCTCCACGGCTCGCGTGCGCAACGCGCGCATTTCCTCAACGCTGATGTCACCCAGCTTGATGTGCTGAGCGAACTGCATGGCTACGAGGCCTTGGCCATCGGCCGCAGGCGCATATTTGAAGACATTGAACTCCATCACGTCGCTGTCGGGCGCCCAGGTCAGGAAATCAATGATGGCCTCGCCTTTCTCTTTGTTCTCGATGATGGCGAAGTTGGCCGCTGGGTTGGTCTCCTTGACGACTTTGCCGACAGTCTGAACCGCCGCCAGCGGATCATCGCCCATAGTAGGGAATGAGTGGAAGGCGAACAGCTTGGACCAGTTGTCGACGTTCTCGTCAGGCAGAGTAAATTCGGCGAGGCCGTTTCCGGGGTCACCGTTTTCCTGCGTAGCTTGATCCTCATAGGCCAGCTGGAAGGTCGAGCCGTCGAATTCGATCGTCGGTGCTTCGGCATTGGCCGCGGCGATGCATGCAAATAGTGCGGCAAAAGCGATCCATGCTCGCATTGGAGACCTCTGCAAGGAACTGTCAGGATTGAATGAAATCTACGTCGCTCACGATGCGGTCGAATGGTTCGGCATCCGAGCGGATCTTGTACAGCCAGCTCCCGTCGGGGACTTCGAACAACTGTTCGATGCGGTAGAACTCCTGCGTAGCGCCATCTGTGGACGCTACCGCTTGCATCATTACCATTGCGCCCACATGTAGCGGACGTTGGGACATTGCTCGCCTCCCTCGCAAACCCCCGGAGGGTAATCCGTCAGACTGAATGGTCAGTGTCTTGGGTCGTAACAAATCGAACGATCTGCGCGGCAGTGAGGCCGTGCCCAACTTTTTGGCCAGCAAATAGAACCTATTGCTGAAACAGATCGTTATTACGGACGAACTAGTTCGTAATCTCGAGAGCAAACGCGCATCTGGCGGGATCCAGTCCCGCCCTTCAGCCACAGAGGGAACTCGTGCTGTCAACGCTCACGGCTAAGACCGCCCGCTCCGAAGCCGCCGATCGCCCGTTATGTGAACTTGCCGAGAAGTTGCGAGCCAGCCGCCAGCTGTCGCTCGCCCTTTCCGCTCCCCTGAGCGACGAAGATCAGACGGTGCAGCCCATGGACGACGCCAGCCCTACGAAGTGGCACTTGGCGCATACGACGTGGTTCTATGAGTCTTTCATCCTGAAGTCGCACCTGCCCGATTACCGAGAGTTCTCTCCGGAGTTCGAGTACTGCTTCAACTCCTATTACGAGAGCAAAGGCGCGCGTCAGCCGCGCGGCTTGCGCGGGCTCCTCACGCGCCCCTCGGCGCAGCAAGTGCGTGAATATCGGGCGCACGTCGATGAGGCGCTCATGCGCCTGTTCAAGGAAGGCATTGTCGACGACGGTCCCGATCCGCTGGCCGCAATGCTCGAGCTTGGCATCAATCACGAGCAGCAGCACCAGGAACTGTTGCTGACCGACATCCTCTCCCTCCTGGCCGCAAATCCCTTGCGGCCAGCGTACCGCGACCCGCTGCCCAAGCCAGAAAGCGGCTCGGAGCGCTCGGGGCGCCGCTTCGTCAGCTTCGAAGGAGGCATCCGGGCTGTAGGCTTCGAAGGTGGCGGGTTCTCCTACGACAACGAGGGGCCGCGCCACGAAGTGCTGGTCTACCCGTTCAAGCTTGCTGACCGCTGCGTCACCAATGGCGACTGGCTGGATTTCATCGCTGACGGCGGCTACCGCGATCCGCTCTTGTGGCTCGCCGATGGCTGGGCTGCGATCAAAGCGCGTGGTTGGGAGGCGCCCGAATACTGGGAGCAGCGCGATGGCGTCTGGCACCAGATGACCCTCGAAGGCCTGCTGCCGGTGGAGGAGCGCGCGCCCGTAACGCACGTCAGCTACTACGAAGCCAATGCTTTCGCAGCTTGGGCGGGAAAGCGCCTGCCCACCGAGTTCGAATGGGAAGTGGCGAGCGAAGGATATCCGGTGGAAGGCAACGACCTGTCGACCAATGAGCTGCGACCGCGCGCGGCGGCCGATGGCCCCGGCCTGAAGCAGATGTTCGGCGACGTATGGGAGTGGACGTCCAGCGCTTATCTGCCCTATCCCGGCTACCGGCCAGCACCCGGCGCGGTTGGCGAATACAATGGCAAGTTCATGGTCAGCCAGAACGTCTTGCGCGGTGGAAGCTGCGCCACCGCGCCCGGGCATGTGCGTGCAACCTATCGCAATTTCTTCTTCCCGCATCAGCGTTGGCAGTTTAGCGGGCTTCGCCTGGCGGAGGACGCGGCATGAGCGTGAAGCCAGGGCACTCCACGATCGCGGAAGAGGCGCGTTCCGAGTTCGCCGATGAACTGATCGCCGGGCTCTCGGCGCCGGCGAAATCGATACCGTGCCGTTTTTTCTATGATGCTGTCGGAAGCGCTCTCTTCGAAGAAATCACGCGGTTGCCTGAGTATTATCCGACCATCACCGAAACCGGCATCCTGCGCGCACATGCTGCAGATATCGCTTCGCTGGCACCGCCAGGTGCCGTGCTCATCGAGTTCGGCTCTGGGTCGAGCACCAAGACCGAGCTGCTGCTGGCCGCGATGGACGACCTATCTGCATATATTCCGATCGACATCAGCGGGGCTGCCCTCGCGGAAGCGGAGGAGCGCATCAGGACGCGCTTTCCACTGTTGACGGTGCTCCCCGTCGAGGCGGATTTCTCCCAACCGTTGACGCTGCCACCTGTCGTTGCCAACCGTCCGCGCCTCGGTTTCTTTCCCGGCTCGACCATCGGCAATTTGCCTAAGCGACAGGCTCAGGAACTCCTGGCAAATATGCGCGGCATCCTGGGTGAGGCCGGTCGCCTAGTTATCGGAGCTGATCTGAAGAAGGATGTGCGGCGTCTGCTCGCCGCGTACAACGATGCTGCCGGCGTCACGGCTGCATTCAACCTCAACCTGCTGACCCGCGCCAATCGCGAACTCGGGGCCGACTTCGATCTCGACAAATTCGCGCACTCCGCGACCTACGACGTGCGCCACGGCAGGATCGATATGCATCTCGTCAGCCAGACGGAGCAGACGGTCACCGTCAGGGGCCATCGGTTCCGCTTTCTGCGCGGCGAGCGCATCCACACCGAGCATTCGCACAAGTACGATGTCGAAGGCTTCCAGGAGCTCGCCGCCCGCGCGGGGTGGGCATCGGAAGCGGTGTGGACCGACGCGGAGCGGCTGTTCAGCGTTCATGTCCTTGTCGCAGCCTGATAGCCCTCGCTCTGCGAATTGCGCTACAAGCATGCCATGGCATGGCACAAAGACGGCCCCGGCCCGCGGCGTGGTTATCATCACGGCAACCTGCGCGAAGCCCTCATAGCCGCAGCACTTGACCTGATTTCCAAGAAGGGACCCGCGGGGTTCACCTTCGCCGATGCCGCGCGCGCCGCCGGGGTGAGCCCCGCAGCTCCCTATCGGCATTTTCGCGACCGGGATGCATTGCTTGCCGACGTCGCCCGCCGCGGTTTCGAGGGCTTTGCCGCCGCTCTCGCATCGGCATGGGACGACGGACGTCCGACGCCGCGAGCCGCATTTGAACGCGTCGGCCGCGCCTATCTGAACTTCGCCGCCAACGAGCCAGCGCAGTTCTCAGCCATGTTCGAGGCGGGCGTGCCGCTCGGCGACTACCCGGAAGTCCGCGAGGCCGGCGATCGCGCGTTCGGCGTTTTGCGCGAGGCCTGTGAAACGCTGGCGGCCACGATGCCAAAAGAGAAGCGTCCGCCATCGCTGATGATGGCATTGCACATCTGGTCGTTGAGTCACGGCATCGCGACGCTTTTCGCACGCGGCGATGCTGCGCGCCGATCGATCCCGATGACGCCCGACGATCTACTCGAAGCCGCCGTCCTCATCTATCTCGACGGTCTTGGTGTGCCGGCCGATCGATGATGCGTGCATGCACTCGCACGCACGCGCGCAGCAAATGATGCAGTCGCGTAAAATCCGATGTATAGGAATGCGGCGTCGCGCGTATCTCTAACGAACGGATTTCACATCATGGCTACGAACGAAAAGACATCGGCTGCTGTCGCGAAGATCGCGTCGAAGGGTTTGAAGAATCCTTCCTCGCTCACGGGCGCAGAGATCAAGAAGCTCGCCGCGTCCGCTCTCACGCAGGCGTCCGACGTCGCCAAGCCGGCGAAGAAGGTGACGAAAAAGAAGGCGGTGAAGAAGAAGGTGGCTTCGAAGCCGGTGAAGGTGAAACGCAAGGCCGTCAAAAAGAAGAAGTGATGGTGAGGCGGGCGGCGTCGTCCGCCTGCGTCTGTGTGTTGAAGATGGCGTGGTGCGCTCAGGCGCGACGACCCACGCTCATCTCTCAGCCACGACACCGTTGTGGACCGCGATAGCCGTCCCGCGCACACCAAGCTCCTCGCTCTCCACCGATAGCGCCTCCACGCCCGATGTTCCCCGTCGTATGCCCGACGCGGCGATAGCGCTCGCGCGTGCTCGGAGAGGCCGGCCGCCGTCCGGGCTGAACCGGCGACCGCGCGCGCCCCATTTCCGCGTCTCCCCTACGAATCCGCCGCTCACTTCCTATTTTTACGCTTGCGCTCCCTTGACGGTGGCGATGTCACCTGCCAAATATGTAAATGTGATAAACATTCACATGGAGTGAACTTGCGATGACTGGGGTTGTGGCGACTCTCGACGATTATGGCCGGCCGGCTTGGCTGCTGGTCATGGTCCTTGGGTTCATCATCTTCTGGCCCGTGGGCCTCGCAATTCTCGCCTACCTTCTATGGAGTGGACGCATGGGATGTAGTGGACGCCATAGTGGCCCCGGCCGCTGGCAGCAGCGCATGGCCGACCGCTGGGAGCGCAACGTCGAACGCTGGGGCCGCGAGATGCGTGGCTTCCCGTCGAGCGGCAATGCGGCCTTTGACGAGTATCGCGATGAGACGATCCGGCGCCTCGAGGAAGAGCAGCGCGAGTTCCGCGAGTTCCTGGAGCGCCTGCGCAAGGCTAAGGACAAGCAGGAGTTCGACCAGTTCATGGCCGAGCGCCGTTCGCGTCCTGATCAGACGGGCGATACTGCAGGCGTGACTGCGTCGTAATGCTTAAGCGACAGCCGCACAGAAAGAACATGAAGCCAGGGCCACGTGCCCTGGCTTTTTCGTTTGCAACGCCAAAAACCCCTGCCGCCCGCCCATGGCGTTCAGCGGATGGTTTTGTCGAAGTTATGAGCCGTCGACAGGCCCTTCACGGTGTCGAGGCCCTTCACGCCGAGGAGCGTCGCGCCATCGAGGTCAGCTCCGGTAAGGTCTGCGCCCGTCATGTCGGAACCCGTAAAGTCGGCACGCGACAGATCGGTATGCGCCAGCTTTGCGCCGCGCAGGTCCGCTCCCTCGAAGCGAGCAAACGTAAGCACCGCGTGATCGAAGTTTGCATCCCGCAGGATGGCACGCGAGAAATTGCACGACTTGAGCATGTTCTTGGCCAGCGTCGTGATCGTCCCCTGTCCGGGGCGCAGCTCACGCGGCGTGAAGTTGGCGTCGGTCAGGTCGGCGCCGTGAAAGTCGGCTCCTGACATGTTCGCCATGACGCGGATGCCGGTCATATTGGCTCCCGAGAATCGCGGAGCGTCGGCAAGGTTCTCCGACAGGTCCGTGTAGACCGTCGGCCGCAAGATACTGGCGCCTGAAAGGTTGGCTCCGGAAAAGTCGGCACGGATGAGCGTTGCTCTATCCAGCCGCGTGCCCGACATGTCGGTGCCGCGCAAATTTGCGTTGCTGAAATCGGCGCCATAGAGATTGGACTTCGCAAGCTTGGCGCCTTTGAAGTTGAGGCCCGACAGGTCAAGATAGGTAAGGTCGTGGTCCGAGTAGTCGGGTGTTTCGCCCGGCTGGGACTTGAACAAAGCGCTAGTGATTTCGCGGACCGTCAGATCGGCCTTCGGGTTCACCGGCTCGGTCTCTTCCGCCAGCGCGCCGCAAGCCGACATGAGAGCAGCAACGAGGAAAAGTCCGCCCAGGTGCCATCCGTTATCAGATCGTTGCATCGATCCTTGTCTTCCTTCGGTAACGTTGGTTCCGCAGCCAATCTACATATGAGGGGCTCCGAAGCACCGCTGGCAAGGGCTGCGGGGCCACAAATGCCCCGAAAGTAGAACGTTTCGGCCGGAATATGACCGCTCAGCTCGTTCCGAAGCCGCCGCCTGTGGGCGTCACGATGACGATGGCATCTCCCGCCTGCAACTCGGTTTCATCGCAGCCCTGCAAATCTTCTATCCGTCCGTCTGAGCGACGCACGCTGTTGGCGCCGGTCTCGCCCTTGCCGCCGCCGGCCACGCCGAAGGGGCGCACGCGCCGGTAGCCCGAGAGGATCGCGCAGTGCATAGGTTGCTGGAAGCGGATCACCCTCCGCGTCCCATCTCCGCTGCTCCACTTTCCGCGGCCGCCCGAGCCCCGCCGTATGGAGAACTCTTCGAGTAGCACCGGATAACGCAGTTCGAGGATTTCCGGATCGGTCAGCCGGGTGTTCGTCATGTGGACGTGCACCGCAGCCGCGCCATCGAATCCGGGGCCAGCCGGGGCACCCGAGCACAGCGTCTCGTAGTACTGCAGCCGTTCGTCCCCGAATGTGAGGTTGTTCATTGTCCCCTGCGCCGAGCCGAGCGCGGACAAAGCCGCAAACAGCGCGTTGGTGACGATCTGACTCGTTTCGACGTTGCCGGCAACCACTGCCGCCGGATAGCAGGGTCGCAGCATGGAGTTCTGCGGAATGACGATCTCGATCGGCTTGAGGCAGCCGGCATTCATGGGGATAGGCTCATCAACCAGCACGCGCAGTACGTAGAGCACCGCGGCACGGGTAACCGGCTCGGGAGCATTGAAGTTGTTCGGCCGCTGTCCGCTCGTTCCGGTGAAGTCGACTTTCGCCGATCGCCGCGCGCGGTCGACACTGACGCGCACCTCGACGGCTGCGCCCTGGTCGGTTTCGACGCGGAAATGCCCGTCGTCAAGGCGCGATAGCAGGCGCCGGACCGCCTCCTCGGCGTTGTCCTGCACGTGCTGCATGTAGGCGCGGACGACATCGAGCCCGAAGTGCGCGACCATGCGCTTCAACTCGGCCTCGCCCTTGGCATTGGCGGCAACCTGCGCTTTGAGGTCGGCGATGTTCTTGTCGGGCCGGCGGGCGGGATAGCGCGCCCCGGTCAGCAGGGCTTGCACCTCTTTTTCGCAAAAGCGGCCGCTATCGACGAGTTGCACATTGTCGATGTAAACGCCCTCTTCCTCGATGTTGGTCGCCCGTGGCGTCATCGATCCGGGAGTCATGCCGCCGATGTCCTCATGGTGGCCGCGACTTGCCACGTAGAACACGACCTCGAGACCCCGATCGTCGAAGACCGGTGTCACCACCGTGATGTCCGGCAGATGCGTGCCGCCGTTGTACGGCGCATTCAGCATGTAGGCGTCGCCTGGCCTCATGGTTCCGGCGCGCGCGCGAATGATCGCCTCTACCGACCGGTCCATCGAACCCAGATGCACTGGCAGATGCGGTGCGTTGGCGACCAGGGCGCCTTTGGCGTCGAACACCGCGCAGGAGAAATCCAGCCGCTCCTTGATGTTCACGGATTGCGCGGTGTTGCGCAGCGCTTCGCCCATCTGCTCAGCGATGGCCATGAACAGATTGTTGAACACTTCGAGCAGGATAGGGTCGGCTTCGGCGCTCACCCGCTCGCGTTCGCGCGGCTCGCTGCGCTCCATGATGATGTCATTGCGAGGCGTGAGCGTCAGCGTCCAGCCCGGCTCTACGACAATCGTCTGATGCGGCTCGATGACGATGGCCGGGCCCGGTATGTCCTCGCATACCCGCAGGGCGTCGCGCATGATGATCGGAGCGTCGTGCCACGCGCCACGGGAGAAAAAGCGCGTCCGCTCGACCGCGGGGGCGGCGTCGGCTCGTGGCGCAACGTGCTCGATGCTTCCGGCGGAGCTGGAGTGGAGCGTCTCGAGACCAGCGTCGCCGCCGCCTGCCGCGGAAACCTCGAGCGCTGCTACATGTACGTCCTTTTCGGGAGACATGAACCCGAAGCGCTGGCGGTGCAGTTCCTCGAAGTCGCGGCGCATGAAATGTGGCTCGGACAACTGCACGGCAAGCGCCGTATCGGTCCCGGCGTAGCGCAGGTGCGCATAGCTCTCGATGGCGATCCCATCGTGCTCGACGCCTTCATCGAGCAGTTCCTCGGTCACCGCGCTGCCAAGCTCGTAAGCGAGGCTTTCCAGCGTATCCATCGTTTCTTCGATGAGGGGCGCCTCGATAGAGCGTTCGCGGCTTGCCCGTTGCGGCGCCAGTCCTATGCCGTATGCCGAAAGCAGTCCTGAAAGCGAGTGCACCAGAACCGTTTCGATGCCGAGCGTGTCGGCGATCAGGCAGGCATGCTGGCCGCCCGCCGCGCCGAAGCAGTTGAGTGCGTATTGAGTGACATCGTAGCCGCGCTCGACCGAGATCTTCTTGATGGCATTGGCCATGTTCTCGATAGCGATGCGGATTGCCCCGTCGGCGATATCTTCCGGCGCGCGCCCATCGCCGACGGCCGCAGCGAGTTCGGCAAAGCCTGCACGCACCGCGTCGGCATCGAGCGGCTGGTCGGAGGCCGGACCGAAGATGCTAGGGAAAAAACGCGGGTCGAGCTTGCCCAGCATCACGTTGGCGTCGGTCACGGTGAGAGGACCGTCACGACGATAGGCTCTGGGCCCCGGATCCGCACCCGCGCTCTGCGGGCCGACCTTCAAGCGCGTGCCGTCGTAGGTGATTATCGATCCGCCGCCCGCCGCCACCGTATGCACACGCAGCATAGGCACAGCGATGCGCACGCCCGCGATTTGCGTTTCGTACGAGCGTTCGTACTCCCCGGCAAAATGGGCAACGTCGGTCGAGGTGCCGCCCATATCGAAGCCGATGAGCTGATCGAAGCCGGCGCGTTTGCCTGTCTCCGCCATACCCACGACGCCGCCGGCCGGTCCTGAGAGAATGGCGTCGCGGCCGCGGAACATCTGAGCCGACCGCAATCCTCCGGACGAGGCCATGAACAGGAGGCGCAGCCGGTCGGCTTCTTCCGCGTCGGAACTGAGCGCCCCCGAAACGCGATCGACGTAGCGGCGCAGGATCGGCGACAGATAGGCATCGGCCACCGTCGTGTCGCCGCGCGGCACGATTTTGATCAAAGGCGAAACTTCATGGCTTGCGGAGACCTGAGTAAAGCCGAGTTTGTGCGCGAGCTCGGCGGCCTTCTGCTCATGCTCCGGATAGGCGTAGGCGTGCATCAGCGCGATAGCGACGCCTTCAATGCCGGCCTCGCGTGCAGCTCGCAGCTCGCTTTCCAGCGCTTCGAGGTCAATCGCCTTCTCGACGGTGCCGTCGGCGCGCACGCGCTCGTCAGCCTCGACGACGCGCGCATACAGCATATCGGGCTTTATGATCTGCTTGGCGAAGATGTCGGGCCGTGCCTGCGTCCCGATTTCGAGCTGATCCCTCAACCCGTGAGT
>JAESGM010000860.1_pt1 | contig 13589 bp, 11 predicted proteins | sample 9269721 | NCBI WGS metagenome assembly JAESGM01 (sample SAMN15720920, study PRJNA650825) | algae metagenome | isolation source: Komarekiella atlantica HA4396-MV6 and co-occurring heterotrophs from... | place: USA: Theobald House, Kauai, HI | collected 2009-07-29 | reverse complement strand
AGCGTACCGGCCGAGATGGTCGTACCACCGCTATAAGTGTTGCTCCCGGTCAGGATCGTTGTGCCCGTGCCGATCTGGCGCACGGCACCGCTGCCGGAAATGGTTCCAGCGAAAGTCATCGCGTCAGAGCGGCTGAAGGCCAGCACACTGTCGTTGGCGACATTGCCGGTGATCGAGCCGTCCGTGCCGCCATCGCCGATCTGCAGCGTACCGCCCGAAATTGTCGTGCCACCGCTATAAGTGTTGCTCCCGGTCAGTGTCATCGTGCCGGTGCCGGTCTTCACCAGCGCGCCGTTCGTGCCCGAGATCACGCCGCTGACCGTCGTCGACAGATTGTTGCCGCCGACCGTCAACACCTTGTCGCCGAGATTGAACGTACCGTTCCCTGCGATCGAGCCGGCGGTGAGCTTGTAGTCGCCGTTCGGACCAATGCTGGCGGAGAAATCGAAGAGGGCGCTGGCGCCGTTGTTGATCAACTGCGCGTTGCCCGCGGTACTATTGTTTCGAAACTCGGTCGTGTGACCGCCGTTGTTTGTAATGGTAGCGTTGCCCGCCGTGGTGGCGTTGTAGAAAGTCAATGTGCCGCTGTTGCCGATCGATGCGTTGCCCGCCGTGCTGGAGTCGTTGAACCACATGCTCCCGCTGTTGGTGATGCTGGCGCTGCCGGCTGTGCTGGTGCCGTAGAAGCCGAAATGTCCGCTGGAGCCGCTCGTGATGGTGGCGCTGCCGGCCGAGGCGTCGCCGTTGAAACTCAGCCCATAGTTGTTGATGATGGTGGCGCTGCCCGCCGTGCTGCTGTTCGCAAAATTCAGGCTGTAGTGGTTTGTAATGGCGGCGCTGCCGGCGCTGCTGCTGTCGAAGAAGGTCGCGTTGCTGGTATTGGTGATGGTGGCGCTGCCTGCCGTGCTGGCATTGTAGAAAATCAAGACGTGGCCGCTGGTGATGGCGGCGCTGCCGGCCGTGCTGGCACCGCGGAAATTCATGGTGCCGCTATTGTTGATACTCGCGTCGTCGCCGGTGCTCGTGTCGTAGAAATTCAAGCTGGCGCCGTTGTTATTTGTGATGGTGGCGTTGCCGGCCGTGCTGGTGTTGTTGAAATTCGCGGTGCCACTGTTGGTGATGCTGGCCGTGCCGGCGGTGCTGGTGTTGTTGAAGTTCAGTCCACCGCTGTTCGCGATGGTGGCGCTGCCAGCGGTGCTTGAATCGTTGAAGTTCAAGGTGCCGGAGGCGTTGTTGGTGATGCCGGCACTGCCGGCCGTGCTGGTGTCGTTGAAATTCGTGGTGCCACTGTTGGTGATGCTGGCCGTGCCAGCAGTGCTCGTGTTGTAGAATCCCAACGTGGCGCCGACGCTGTTGGCGATGGTGGCGCTGCCCGCTGAGCTTGAATTGTTGAAGTTCAAGGTGCCGGAGGAGTTGTTGGTGATATTGGCGCCGCCGGCCGTGCTGGTGTTGTTGAAACTCGTGGTGCCACTGTTGTTGATGGTGGCGCTGTCCGCCGAGCTTGAATCGTTGAAGTTCAAGTTGGCGGAGGCATTATTGGTGATATTGGCGCTGCCGGCCGTGCTGGTGTGGTTGAAATTCGCGGTGCCGCTGTTGGCGATGCTGGCGCTGCCGGCTGTGCTTGAATCGTTGAAGTTCAAGTTGCCGGAGGCGTTGTTGGTGATGCTCGCCGTACCGGCCGTGCTTGTGTTGTGGAAGTTCAGGGTATCGTTGTTTTCAATGGCGGCACTGCCAGCGGTGCTTTGATCGTGGAATTCGACCAGGCGGGAGTTGGTGATCGCGGTGCCGCTGCCGTCGCCTAAGTTGGTTTCGGCGCTGCTGGAATTATTGAAGTGGAGTTGCCAAGAATTCGCGATCGTGACGCTGCTATAGTTGAAGCCGGCGTAGCCAATGCCGGCGCCGTTGAATTGAAGACTCCATTGATTGGTGAAGGCATAATCCGTAGAGAACTGGTTGAACGTCCAGCCGCCAACAACGGTATCGTTTATGAAATAGATGTTGGGGGTGGCCGTAGGACCGAAATACGCGGTGCCGGCCGGCGGCACGCCGGTGTCCCAGTAGGCGCCGACGTTGAAAACGCCGGTGACATAGTGGAACGGAAACTCGAGCCAGGTTGCATCCTGCGCCTGCGCCGGCCCTGCGGCCGGCAGGGCCGATGCCAGCGCCAAAGCCGTGGACGTCAGCAAGGCTGCCCGCAGCGCGCGAACTCTCCTGGACCGGTGCCCTACGCTCCCCAACGCCACAACCTCCCCCATAGCGCGGCCGCTATGGCCGCCGCTTCCCGATCCGCGATGCGCGACCGTCCCGGCATCCGGAAAACCGGGCTGCAACGGCTTCATCCCATTGGGCGGCGGGAGTGTCCTGAAAGGGCCGGGGAAACGTTCTGAAATTTTTCTGAAATCTGCTATTTGAGCTTCGCTGTTTACGATCCATGCGGATATGTGCTGCTGCATCGGGCGGTTGGGGGCCGCGGGGGGTACGGTGTTCCGTTTTGCCGGTTTTGAGCTGGATCAGCAGCGCGCCGAGCTGCGCGGACCCGATGGCGGGGCGATCCGGCTGCGGCCCAAGACCTTCGAGATGCTGCGGCTGTTCGCCGTCAATTCCGGACGGGTCCTCAGCAAGCAGGAGCTGATGGAGGCGGTCTGGCCGAACGTGCATGTCGGCGAGGACAGCCTTTTCCAGTGCATCCGCGAGATCCGTACCGCGCTTCGCGACGACCAGCGGCAGATGATCAAGCTGGTGTCCGGCCGCGGCTATCTGTTCGAGGCTGAAGTCTTCTTTGAGGCCCAGGTCTTCGCGGACCAAACGTCGGCCGAGCCGGCCGGTCTCATCCCTGTCACCGAAGCAGCGTTGCCCGCGGAGGCCGCGCGCATTGAACCGGCAAACGCGGAGGTTGTGTTCGGGTTTGCAAAATCGCGGCGGCCCCTTTTCGGTTTGCGCGGGCGCGCGGCGGTCGCGGCCGTCGCGGGACTCTGCGCGATCATCGGGCTTGCGGTCGCGGCTCCCGTCTTCAGGCCCGACCTCATCTTCAAGCGCACCCCGCCGACCATCGCCGTGATGTCTATTGTCGATGCGGGCAACGACCCGCAAGGCGCGGCGATGGCGCGCGGCATCACCGACCGCCTGACCGACGGTTTTGCGAAGATCGACAATATCCGCGTGGTCGCGCCGCGATCGGACGCAGCACGCGCCGAACAGGCATCCGCGCCTTCCGCGCAATCGGACTTTGTCATTCAGGGCGAATTGCAGCGCGGTGCGCAATCGTGGACCTTGCAGGCGCGCATGATCAGGACGGCCACCGGCGAAGTCCAGTCGGTCGCCACTGTATCGGTCCCCGTCGAAGGGCTCGATGCGCAACTCCAGCAATCGCGGCTTGCCGCGGGCGTGGGCCATCCGCTGGCGCGTCGCCTGAACGAATTGCTGGAAGCCAACGAGTCATCGCCCGCCAGCAGCGCCAAAGTTGCGATCGAGCAAGCCAATGCGTCGATCAATCAAACGACGCGCGAGCGTTTCGGCATGGCGCAGGCGATGCTGGAGAAAGCGCTCGCTGCCGAGCCCGACAATGTCGACATCGCCGTCGCGCTGGCCGCACTCCAGATGCGCGGCATCCAGATGGTCTGGTACAGCAAGGATGACGCAACCGCAGCCGAGTCACAGGCCGGCGCGGCGCTGGAGCGCGCGTTGCGCGTGAAGCCGAACTCCATTGCGGTCCTCGAGACCTATTGCCGCTTCCTCAGCGCCACCAACCGTTTCGTCGACAGCCTCGTGACCTGCGCAAGAGCGCTGAGCTTCGATCCATGGAACGGGCTTGCGCTCTATCTTGTCGGCCTCGGGCAACTTCATCTCGGCCGTTTCGAGGATGCGCTTGCGACATTCCAGCAGGCCGACCGTTTCGACACGCCGCAAGTGTCACGCTGGACATGGCTTCTCGGCGTCGGATGGGCGAACCTGTTGATGGGCCGCAGCGAAGATGCGTTACCCTGGTTTCAACGATCAATCGCCATCACGCCGGCGTCCGGGCGCCCGCACATGATGATGGCCGCGGCCTACCAGCAAGCGGGACGGTTCGAAGAAGCAAAGGCAGCAATCAAGGACGGGCTGAAACTGCGGCCCGGCACGACGGCGCTCAACATCGCGTCGCCGATGAAGAATGCCAGTCCGATCTTTATCGAGGCCACCGATCGGGTCATCAGGCTCATGGTCGCGGCCGGGCTGCCCGAACGCTGACCGGCTGGCAACGGAGCACGCACCATCTTCTCCTAGCCTTGCACACGCAATCGGCGTTTGGTTGAATGCCGTCTTGGTGGGGCGAGACTTCATACTATGTGCGCCGTAAGGGTGCTGCGGCTGATTTTAGCAATCAGCGCGGGATGTTGGACGTTGCCCTGCTCGGCGGCAGAGGGCACCACTGTGGCGGGCCCCATTGGCGGCACCGACATACGCTCGGCATTTCTGCCACCGCCGGGGCTCTATGGCGGAATTGTCGGCGTCGCCGCGTCGGCTAACCAGATCAGGGACGGCGCCGGAAATCCGCGGGCCGGGCTGGACGCGGTCGACATCGACTCGAGAAGCGCGAGCATCGTTCTGCTGTATGTGCCGGACATCAAACTGTTCGGCGGCTCCATCGGGTTCCTGGGTACGGTCGGCGCCGGATCGATATGCGGCCAAATCGTCTCGACGAATCCGTCACGCTGCCTGTCGGGTGTCGGCGATCCCTATGTCGAAATGTCCTGGTCGCGCTTTTTCGGATTCACGCGGCATTCATACGACAAGAATGCGGCTCCCATCAGGGAAGGCCTGGCTGTCCGCGCAGGTCTCGGTGCCGTGCTTCCATTCGGTCCCTATGATGCGACCATTCGGGCCAGCAACGGCATCACCATCGGCGGCAATATCTGGGACATCGCGCCATCGGTTGCTTTCACCTACACCACGCCGCCGCTGATCGCCGAAGGCACCGAATTCAGCACCAAGATCTATCTGAACAATTACAGCACCAATCCAGCCACCGACTACAAGACCGGCTCGAATATCAATATCGACTTCGCAATTTCAGAACATATCGGGCGCTGGCAAATCGGCGCCGCAGGATATTATCTTCGCCAGATCGCCGACGACCGGCGGCATGGCGTTCCCGTTCCGCCCGATGGCCGGCGAGCGGAAGTGCTGAGCCTTGGTGGCGTTGTGAATTACGACATCGCCGAAGCCGGCGCGTCAATCAAGTTCAAGGTGCGAAGCTCCGTGTTTGCCTACAACACCGCCATGGTGACAACGTTCATCCTCGGCTTCGCGAAGAAATTGTACTAGCGCCCGGAACACGAACCGAGACCGTTCCCGGTCGATAGCCGCGACGCTAACAGAGACCGACCGACTTCAGATAATTATAGGACTGGATGATCTCGATCAGCCGGTCTTCGGTCGAACGGTCGCCGCCATTCGCATCCGGATGATGGCGCTTCACGAGATCGTGGAACTTCGCCTTGATCTCGGCGCGCGAGGCGGAGACTTCGAGCCCGAGCGTGTCGAACGCCTTGCGTTCGGCATTGCGGATGGTGCGGCCTTCCTTCTTGGCCGAGGTGCGCTCGCTTGGGCCATTCCCGCCAAGCTCGCGGAACAGCACAAAGGGATCTTCCGCCCCTTCGGCGTAGAAATGTCCGGGCTCGCCCTTGTTGCCGGTGCCCATCTTCCAGGTCGGCCGATGACCGGTCAGTGCATCCTTCTGGAAACGCAGCACCTCGTCGTCACTCATGCCCGAGAAGTAATTGTAGGACTGGTTGTATTCGCGGACGTGATCGAGGCAGTAATGCCACTTCTCGTTCTCGCGCCCGCGGCCCTTCGGCGCGAGGTGCGGACCCGGCTTCTGGCAGCCGGGCCATTCGCAGGCATGCGCGGTCTTGCGGACAGTGCGGTCCGCAGACGGCTTGACCCGGATCCGGTCGAAATAGGGTGATTCGAATTTCATGGCCTGCGATTATTCGGACGTTCGCGCCGCACCTTCAAGACTTGACTTTGGGACTTCCCGTCCAGACGCGGCATTGCGCCGCTTTTCTCGCAGCCATTGACCTTGCCCGCCGGCTCCCGCTAACGAACCAGCATGCAGACAAAAGATGTCATCATCGAGAAGCTGACAGCCGCTTTTGCGCCGGAAAACCTGAACGTACTGGACGAATCCGACCAGCACAAAGGCCATGCCGGCCACCGCCCCGGCGGACAGACCCATTACCGCGTCTATATCGTGGCGGCAGCCTTTGCGGGCAAGTCCCGCGTCGCACGCCACCGGATGATTAATGAGGCCCTGGATGCGGAACTGAAAGGCGGTGTCCACGCACTTGCCATTCATGCCAGCGCGCCGGGAGAAACATTCTAAGATTTTCGCATGCGCGCAGCTTGGCTTGCGCAGCAGATTTCGCGAATACGCGAATTTGGAAAACCCGTCGATAAAATAATGAGAGGCGCCCGGATGTGGCTGGGCGCCTCTCTTGCGCATAACGGCCTATCGGGTGACGGGCATGGCCGTCATGGCTCCACACCGCCGGCTTCACGCAGCATGTTCCCCTTTCGCCGCATCCACCGTCCGACGGTGACCGAGACCGGATTGCCGTCCGGCTCATGCTCCTCTTTCGTGCAAGCGACGAACCGACACACACGCTTTGCCGAAGCTGTCGTCTGCGTGAATGCGCGCGCCGCGAGGATGTAATTGGTCCTTGGAGACCGGCCGATGCCGGTGCGCGCAGAGACTGGCCGATTGGGGTTGTCGACAGATGAAGAAAAAAATCGAAGTGCCGGATGATGAATCGATAAAGATCGATCACAATTATCGCTTATGCGTCGCGATGATACCGTCTACGCCGCGCCTTTTCTTGTCTTTGACAGGGGCGGTCCAACGCGTTCATCCGGAACAATCCCGACACGATCCGGGTTCAGCACGCGGTCAAGACAGTCAATAATGGGCATCATGCGTTTGGCGTCGAGCCCCTCACGCAGATAAAGGCCCGCCTGGAAATCCGGCAGTTGCGGCAGATAATGCTCGCGCGCGATCTTGATATCCGGGGGGACGACGCGTTCCGGGAACACAAAAAATCCAAGTCCCGATCGCAGCGCGGCAAGATGCGCCGCAAAATCGGACGCGACGAACGAGACTGTGTATTGCAGGCCGACATTCTCCAGCGCCTCGATGGCAGCCTGATCGGAAATCGCGTGCGGCCAGCTCAGAATCGGAATCGGCGAGCCCGGACTGAGCAGAAAATCGCGCGCGCAAACCCAGAGCGGCTTTTCCGCCCATTTGGCCAGAGTCTGCGCATGCGGTGGCACGATGGAGACGACGAAGGCGATATCGAGATAGCCGCTGGTCAGATTCTTCACGAGATCGCCCGATGGCTCGCAGCAAAATTGGATACGGTCGGGCTGTTCGAGCTTTTGACAGGCCTTGACGATGTCAAAGAGCATGCTGGCCGCGTAGACATTCGGAATTCCGACACGGAAATGGCGCGCATGCGGTTTGGCGCCGGACAACGACATGATCTGGTCGTTCATTGCCAGAATGCGTCTTGCGTACTTGCTGACGATCTCTCCCTTTTCCGTCAGCGTGATTCCCAGTCCGCCTCGCGAAAACACCTCGCCGCCGACCAGTTGCTGCAAACGCTTGATCTGCGCGCTGATGGCCGGCTGGGTGAGTTGAAGCGTCGCCGCGGCCTTGGTGAAACTGCCATGCTCCTGGATGGCGACGAAAGATCGCAACAGCTCGATCGGAATGTTGATCTTGTCGTGCCTGCGATGCATCGGCCTTATCCTCTAAAGCCCGATCACGGAGACGAAAACGTACCCGGTAGTCCACAACCATCGGGTGTGACAATCTGACGTCTCACAAACCGTCAGCGCAAACGCTTATGCCGTATTCCATCGTCACATATGTGTGATTGGCCGGTTTCTGCCGGAAAACACCCCTCCTTGGCTTCCGTGCGGTATCCCGAAAGGCACAACCCAAAATAGACTTGAAAAATGCGGGAATTCGGCCGGGCGGTTGTCCGCCCTCGCTTATCTGCCGAATTTCAGCGGCGTGATTCGCAGCGATGTAATGCGGTTTCGTTCCTTGCGCAGAACGCGAAACCGGAAATCATGGAACGTGAAGGTCTGGCTCACATCGGGGATCGATCGGGCCTCGTGAATGACCAATCCGGCGATGGTCGTGGCCTCCTCGTCCGGCAAGTTCCACTCCATCGCGCGATTCAGATCGCGCACCGGCACAGACCCGTCCACAGTCACGGATCCGTCGGGTTGCGGGCGCACACCTGGCACCTCGACATCGTGTTCGTCGGCAATGTCGCCGACGATCTCCTCGATGATGTCCTCAAGGGTGACGAGGCCCATCATCTCTCCGTATTCGTCCACCACCAGCGCAAGCGGCGTCTTGCGGCGCCGAAACGCCTTGAGCTGCTCGGTCAAAGGCCGGATCGTCGGCACGAACCACGGCGGGCGGCAAATCGCGACTGGATCGATCTTCGACGCATCGCCGTCGACCTCCTGCAGCGCCTTCAGCAGATTCTTGGCGTGAAGCACACCGACGATGTTTTCCGGCTTGTCGCTCCAGAGCGGGATGCGCGTCACCGGAGCCGCGAGAATTTCCTTGACCACCTGCTCGGGCGGATTGTCGACGCACACCGTGATCATCTCGGTACGGTGAATCATGACGTCGGAAACCTGCAGGTCGTTCAGATCCAGAACACCGCCGAACATGTCGCGGTGCTGCTTCTCGACGCCGCCATCGCGATGCAGGAGATCGAGCGTCCCGCGCAGTTCCTCATGCGCGGTCAGGATCGCTTGACTTTCCCCGATGCGGATGCCGAACCAGGACAGAATTGTACGCACCAGCCACTCGATCCCCATCAGAACCGGACCGAGCAGCCGGACCACCCATGAAACCGGGCGCGCGACGAACAGCGCTATCCGCTCCGGCGCGTTGATCGCGATCGTTTTCGGAAGAACTTCAGTGAAAACGACGACAACGGCGGTCATGGCGATGGTTGCGTAGATCACGCCGACCTCGCCGAACCAGAGGAGAAACAAGCCGGTGGCCATCGCGGATGCCGCGATATTGACCGCGTTGTTGCCGAGCAGGATCGCTCCGATCAGGCGTTCGCGTGCACGCAGAAGGCCGTTGACGATCGTCGCGCGCCGGTTTCCCGCCTTCTCCATGCGCAGCATGCGGGCGCGGGAAAACGCGGTCAGCGCCGTTTCGCTGCCGGAAAAGAAGAACGACAGCAGAAGGCAGATCAGGATGGCAAACAGGACAAGCCAGTCTTGCGCGATCATCGATCAGGAAAGGTTCTCGGCCAGAAATCTGCGAACGTCGTCGGCCTCGACATCCGGTGCGATGAAGCTCGCTCCGATGCCGCGCGCCAGAATGAAAGTCAGCTTGCCGCGCTTGACCTTCTTGTCCTGCGCGATCAGATCCATCAGCCTGTCGGCGCCGGGCACGGCGCCGGGAATATCCGCAATTCGCGTGGGCAACCCTACCGCTGACAGATGCCGTTGAACTCGCTCCGCATCGACCGGCGCCAGCAACCCGCGCCGCGCCGAGAACGCGAAAGCCAGCACCATGCCGATCGCAATTGCCTCGCCATGCAGCAGCCGATCCGAGAAGCCTGCCGCCGCCTCCAGCGCGTGACCGAAGGTGTGGCCGAGATTGAGCAGCGCCCGATCGCCGCTCTCGCGTTCGTCGCGAGCGACGATGTCGGCTTTCATCTGGCAACTCTTCATCACGGCGTATTCGCGTGCGGGACCGCCGGAGAAAATGTCCGGCCAATCCTTCTCCAGCCACCCGAAGAATTCGGCGTCACCGATCAACCCGTATTTGGCGACCTCTGCATAACCCGCGCGCATCTGGCGCACCGGCAATGTATCAAGGATGGCGGTGTCGGCGAGAACCAGGACCGGCTGATGGAACGCGCCGACGAGATTCTTGCCGTACCGCGAATTGATCCCGGTCTTGCCGCCGACCGACGAATCGACCTGCGCGAGCAGTGTCGTCGGCACCTGAACGAAATCGAGCCCGCGCCGGATCGCCGAGGCGGCAAAGCCGGCGAGATCGCCGATCACGCCGCCGCCGAGCGCCACCAGCAGATCGCCGCGTTCGATCCGCGCTTCGATCAGCCGCTCGCAGACATTCTCGAATACGGCATAGCTCTTGGAGGCTTCGCCGGGCGGCACGATCACATGCGAGCAGCCGATCCCGGCCTTTGCGAGTGAGGTTTCCGCCGCCTGCAAATGATACTGCGCGACCGTCTCGTCGGTCACGATCGCGCAATGTGTACCGGGCCGCAGCGCGGCGACGCGCGCACCCAGCGACGCCAGCACATTGCGGCCGATCGCGATATCGTAAGCGCGATCGCCGAGCGCGACGCGGACATTGACGGGTTCACCGATGCGGGGGGCAGCAGTCATGCAGGCTTTGCTCCTGTCTCGCCTGCCTGCGCCATATAGCTTCGCAAAGCGTCGAGTACTTCATCCACGATCACATCGTGCAGCACATCGCGAGAATCGACGGCGATGTCGGCCTCGGCATAGACCGGATAGCGCTGCGCGATCAGCGCACGCAAGGTTGCGGGCGGGTCTTCGGTCTTGAGCATGGGGCGATCGCTGCGCCGCTTGATCCGCTTCATCAGGATTTCGAAATCGGCGCGCAACCAGATCGATATGCCTTTTGCGCGGATCGCCGCGCGCGTGTCGGCATTCATGAAGGCTCCGCCGCCGGTGGCGAGCACCTGCGGCCCCGTCTCCAGCAGACGGGCGATGACGCGGGCTTCCCCGGCGCGGAATTCCGCTTCGCCGCGCGTGTCGAAAATATCGGGAATGGACATGCCGGCGGCCGCTTCGATCTCGATATCCGCATCCACAAAAGGAAGCGCGAGCTTGCCGGCCAGCTTGCGGCCCACCGAGGATTTGCCGGCGCCCATCATTCCCACCAGCACGATCGAGCGCCCGCCAAGGCTGGCGACGATGGCTGCCTCCGCGGCGGCTGGGTTCTGCAGGGCGGTGTCCGGCATGGTCCTGTTGTCGCGGCTCGGGTGCCGCAAAGTTCCTATAGCATGACTTCTGGCGCAGACCTGTAGCACGGACTTGCAGGCTCTTGTCAGGGCGGCGGGAACATGGTCGTAGTCGTGACCAGTCCGATTCACCAAACGGCGCCGTTTTTCATTATGCCGACACTGTTCCGATTCCTTGCCGTTGTCGGAATTATCGCGGGTATGGTTTACGCCGGCATCGTCGCGCTGGCCGTGCTGGTCAAGCCGCAGCCGCGCGATATTACGATAACGGTTCCGCAGGACCGATTCTACAAGCAGCGCTGAGAGGTCACCGGCAGCCGCATGGCCCGCCCGGAGCATTCCGACCAGGCCCTGGTCGACCTGTTTCTCGACATGCTGGCGGCGGAACGTGGCGCCGGCGAGAATACCCTGTCCGCCTACACGCGCGACCTTGCCGATTTCCGCGACTTCCTTCGCGGCAGCAAGCAGTCGCTTGCCAGCGCCTCCAGCGATCACATCCGCAGCTATATGGCGGCGCTCGACAAACGCGGATTCGCGGCGTCGTCCGTCGCGCGCAAGCTCTCGGCGATCCGCCAGCTCTTCCGCTTTCTGTACGCAGAAGGACGGCGTGCCGACGATCCGGCCGCCGTCTTGCAGGGGCCGAAGCGCGGCAGAACGCTCCCGAAAATTCTGTCGATCCGGCAGGTCGATCATCTGCTCGACATCGCGCGTCAGCCGCTGCGAAACGACGCCGCTCCTGCCGCCGAACGCCTGCGGGCGGCGCGGCTGCATTGTCTGCTCGAACTGATCTATGCCACCGGGCTGCGCGTTTCCGAGCTTGTCGCCTTGCCGGCCTCCGCCGCGCGCCGCGATCAGCGCATGATCATCGTGCGCGGAAAGGGAAACAAGGAACGCATGGTGCCGCTGAACGACTCGGCAAGGGAGGCGATGGCGGCCTATATGGCGATGCGCAAGCAGGCGAAGCTCGACGAATCCAGGTGGCTGTTTCCCTCTTTCGGAGAGAGCGGACATCTCACGCGCCAGCATTTTGCCCGCGAACTGAAATCGCTGGCCGCCGCCGCCGGCCTGCGTTCCGATCAGGTCAGCCCGCATGTGCTGCGGCATGCTTTTGCCAGCCATCTCCTGCAGAACGGCGCCGACCTGCGCGTGGTGCAGACCCTGCTTGGCCACAGCGATATCTCGACCACCCAGATCTACACGCATGTACTTGAGGAACGGCTGAAAAGCCTGGTGCGGGACCTGCACCCGCTCGCAGATGAGTAATTTGCTAACCGCTTCAGGCGCATGGCTGGGAGACAGTGGCGCCGCCCCCTTTGCTTGACTTGAAAGGCCACGGGGGCCAGTTTCCCCCGCCGCCGGGACAGGGTGGCGTCCCCTATTGATAAAAGGCCCTTTTTTCACTCCATGCGTACCTATCTCGACTTTGAAAAGCCGGTGGCCGAACTGGAGGCCAAGGTGGATGAGCTGCGCGCCGTCCAGGCGGGTGGCGGCGAGGTTCAGGTCGAGGAGGAAATCAGCAGGCTGGAAGCGAAGGCGGCCCAGACGCTCAAGGAACTCTATGCCGGCCTGACGCCGTGGCAAAAGACGCAGGTGGCGCGGCATCAACAGCGTCCGCATTGCCTCGACTTCATCGGACATCTCATCACGGACTTCGTGCCCTTCGCTGGCGATCGCAAATTCGGCGACGACGACGCGATCATTGGCGGCTTTGGACGCTTCCAGGGCGACAGCATCTGCGTAATCGGTCACGAAAAGGGGTCCACCACGGAAGGACGGCTCAAGCACAATTTCGGCATGGCCCGGCCGGAAGGCTATCGAAAGGCCGCGCGGCTGATGGAAATGGCCGACCGGTTCGGCATTCCGGTGCTGGCACTGGTCGACACGGCCGGCGCCTACCCGGGAATCGGAGCGGAAGAGCGTGGTCAGGCTGAAGCCATCGCGCGCTCCACAGAGGCCTGCCTCAATCTGCGGGTCCCCAACGTGGCCGTGATTCTCGGCGAAGGCGGTTCCGGCGGCGCCATCGCCATCGCGACAGCCAACCGTGTGCTGATGCTGGAGCACGCGATCTACAGCGTGATCTCGCCGGAAGGCGCCGCCTCGATCCTGTGGCACGATTCGACCAAGGCACAGGAAGCCGCCACCAACATGAAGATTACGGCGCCGGACCTGATCCGGTTCGGGGTCATCGACGAGATCGTGCCGGAGCCTGTCGGCGGCGCTCATCGCGATCCCAAGGCCGCCATCAAGGCGACGGGAGAGGCCATAGCCAGCGCCTTTGCGAGCCTGAAGGGAGTGGACGGCGTCGAAGTCCGCCGGCAGCGCCGGGAGAAGTTCCTCGCGATCGGGCGGACCGCTTCCTGACCCGTTCCTCTTGCTGGTTAACCACCCCGATCGGCAGGGCTCGCCAGCCACAATAAGGCCGCGTTATTTTACTGTCATAGCTGACCATTTTACCGTTCTTTTATCGCCTGCATGGTCAACAATAGGGTGACCGAATCCGCTCTTGCGGAGACTGTGAGGGCGGAGTAACGATCGCCTATAGGCTCGGGG
>JAESGM010000859.1_pt1 | contig 13632 bp, 12 predicted proteins | sample 9269721 | NCBI WGS metagenome assembly JAESGM01 (sample SAMN15720920, study PRJNA650825) | algae metagenome | isolation source: Komarekiella atlantica HA4396-MV6 and co-occurring heterotrophs from... | place: USA: Theobald House, Kauai, HI | collected 2009-07-29 | reverse complement strand
AGATCGCCGGCGTTGAAGTCGAGGCTGGTGATCACCGACGTATCCCCGTGAGACACGAGAGTGACGGCTCCGGCGAGCGAGAGGGCGATACCGACAGCCTGCCGCGAGTTCACGCGATCACCGAAAATGAGATACGTCGCCGCCACGATGAGAACCGGGACGGCGGTCTGCAGCATGAGAATGTTGATGGCGGTCGTTTTTTCCGCGGCGAGATAGAGGCTGGCGTTGAACCCGGCGATGCCCAGCGCCGAGAGCACGACGACGATCAGCCAGTGTTCACGCAAGGCGGGCAGGTCGCGCTTCAAGTATGGCCACGCGAACGGCAGGACGATGAGTGCGCCGATGGCCCAGCGCCAAAATGCCAGCCCTACCGGCGGGATCTGATCAGCCACGGCGCGTGCGACGATGGCATTGCCAGCCCACACCAGGCCCGGCACCAGCATCAGCAGGCGCGCATTATCATAGAGCGGGCGACTGGGCGAACCGGTTCCAGTGCCCGGAGACGTCTGCTTCATTGTTATTGGCCGCCAAATGCAATGCAGGGCGAAGCGCTTATACGCCCGTGCCGTCCGACAATCGACGGCAAATCACGCTGACGAAAATATTCAGGGGGCGCGAATTAAGCCGCGCCCCCTGAACTTACTCAGTCACGACCGGAAACCGCCGGCCGCCTCATTCCTTCCACAGGAACGGGTCGGGCTGCGCGTCATGGAATGGCACGGCGTCGACGCCCGAAGGCAGCGTCACCGAGTGCATGCGCAGGTCGCTGGCATCCTTCGAACGCAGGATCTCAAGCGCCTTGACCTCGCTCTCCTTGCCTTTGGTGCGAACCCAGAGCACCAGGCCGCCATGCTCCAGGTGCTTGTCGATCTGGTCGGCATGGCGCTTTTCCATGCGATTGGCGGCGTAAAGACCGAGAGCACCGGCGGCGAGGCCGACACCCAGCGCGGCACCCGCGGTCGCAATGACGGCCGCACCACCGAGGCCGGCGATGGCGGCGGCACCCGCACCGCCAACGTAAACGGGGATACCGGCCAACGCGGCCATGCCTTCGGCGCGCGAGCCGCTCGACACGAACGTGGCACGCGGCGTCTGCGGATCGTCGGCGAGTTCTGCCGCGTCGGGGATCTTGTCTCCGAACTTGGCGTGCAGAGCCTTCTCGCTGCCCAGAACGCACAGGTCGTCGCGGGTAAAGCCGGCGTCGAGAAGCGCGTCGACAGCCGACTCCAGCTCCTTGGCGGAGGTGAATACGGCCGAAGCCTCGCGCGTGGTTACTTCGGTCGAGCCGCCGCAGCAGGCGTCTGATGCCATGATCCCTTGCTCCTCGTTGTCGTTGTTCAGGCCGCGCGGAGATGCGCGGGCGTAAACCATGCTGCACAACCCCTAAAATTGCTTTGGCTCGGGCGCGCAAATTGTGCGGGGCTCAATATCTCCGGGCGATCTGCCCCCGATATCGGGCTTCCACAGCATACCCACCGGCACGAGTTGCCTGAAAAACACGGGGCTGAGCGGAGGCTTGCCAAGGCTGGCCGCGGCGTGCGAGTTCTCCGGCAACGACCAACCAGGGATTCGCCGCTTTCGGCCCCTCGTCCCCGCGTTCCGTGCCGGACGGCATGATGCATACGACGGGATAGACGCATGGCCGGAGCCGTTCGCGACCTCTTCGCAACGATCGAAAGCTTCATGAGCGACAAGACGGCCCGTGCCCGCCGCACGACAGACGCCTCGGATGCCTATACGGCAGCCGACATCGAGGTCCTCGAGGGCCTCGAGCCGGTACGCCGGCGTCCCGGCATGTATATCGGCGGCACCGACGAAAAGTCCCTGCACCATCTCTTCGCCGAGGTCATCGACAACTCGATGGACGAGGCCGTCGCGGGCCACGCCACGTGGATCGAGGTCGAGCTCGACAAGGACGGCTTCCTGTCGGTGAACGACAACGGGCGCGGCATGCCGGTCGATCCGCATCCGAAGTTCAAGAACAAGAGCGCCCTCGAAGTCATCATGTGCACACTGCACGCGGGCGGCAAGTTCGACGGCAAGGCGTACAACACGTCAGGCGGCTTGCACGGCGTCGGCGTATCGGTGGTCAACGCCCTCTCCGATCTGTGCGAAGTCGAGGTCGCGCGCGGGCAGCAGCTCTATCGCATGACGTTTTCGCGCGGCCTGCCGCAAGGCAAGCTGGAGAAGCTCGGCCCGGTGATGAACCGCCGCGGCACCAAGGTACGCTTCCATCCCGACGAGACGATTTTCGGCAAGGGTGCGCACTTCAAGCCGGCCCGCCTGTTCAAGATGGCGCGCTCGAAGGCCTACCTCTTCGGCGGCGTCAAGATCCGCTGGAAGTGCGCGCCCGAGCTCATCAAAGACGACACGGCGCCGGAAGCCGAATTCCACTTCCCCGGCGGCCTGAAGGACTATCTCTCCTCGGAGATCGGGGGGCAGACGCTCGTCACCAAGGACATCTTCGCGGGGAACGTCGAGCGCGAGGGCAAGCACGGCTCGGTGGAATGGGCTATCGCATGGGTCGCGGACGCCGACGGCTTCTCACGGTCCTACTGCAACACCATCCCGACCGGCGAAGGCGGCACGCACGAGAACGGCCTGCGCTCGGCGCTGTCCAAGGGGCTGCGCGAATTCGGCGACCGGGTCGGCAACCGCAAGGCATCGCAGATTACCGCCGACGACGTGATGGGCACCGCTGCCTCGATGCTGTCCGTGTTCATTCGCGAGCCGGAGTTCCAAGGGCAGACCAAGGACAAGCTCGCCACGCAGGAGGCCACGCGCATCGTCGAATCGACGGTGAAAGACGCATTCGACCACTGGCTCACCGAGAGCCCGCAGCAGGCGACGAAGCTGCTCGAATGGTCCATCGACCAGGCCGAGGAGCGGCTGAAGCGCCGGCGCGAGAAGGAAGTCGGCCGTCAGTCGGCGACGCGCAAGCTGCGCCTGCCCGGCAAGCTGGCGGACTGCACCATTCAGTCGGCCGGCGGTACGGAGATCTTCATCGTCGAAGGTGACTCGGCCGGCGGCTCGGCGAAGAGCGCACGCCAGCGCGAGACACAGGCGGTGCTGCCGCTGCGCGGCAAGATTCTCAACGTCGCCAATGCGTCTTCGGCAAAGCTGTCGCAGAACCAGCTGCTCTCGGATCTGATCCTCGCCCTGGGCGTCGGCACCGGGTCGAAATACAACGACGACGACCTCCGCTATGAGCGCGTCATCGTCATGACCGACGCCGACGTGGACGGCGCGCACATCGCTTCACTGCTGATCACGTTCTTCTATCAGGAGATGCCCGCCCTGATCGAGAACGGGCACCTCTTCCTTGCCGTGCCACCGCTCTACAAGCTTACGCACGGGGCAAAGTCTGTTTACGCGCGCGACGACAAGCACCGAGCCGAGCTGATGGCCAAGGAGTTCAAGCCTAACCAGAAGGTCGAGGTTTCTCGCTTCAAAGGCCTCGGCGAGATGAACGCGCCGCAGCTCAAAGAGACGACCATGGATCCCAAGCGCCGCACGCTGTTGCGCGTGGAGATCGGCGATGGCGACCGCAGCGTGATAGGCGAGGCGGTGAACGCGCTGATGGGCTCCAAGCCCGAAGCGAGATTTCGGTTCATACAGGACCGCGCCGCCTTCGCGCAGGACCTCGATATCTGAACGACGATCCGGCCATCTGATTGAGTCCGCGGCGGGATTCGCTGCGGATAAGTCGCGGGCAATTCTCCTGCCGCTAGCGCCACTGTGACGGCGCCGCCACACTATCCGAATCGATATCTCCGTGCGCGTCGTTTGCACTTGCTCGGCTGATGTCTCGGCGGCTAACTCAACCTTGACGAGTGTTTAGTGTTGCCTTGTTGCCTTGTTGCGTTGTGTGTGGGGGTATCATGTTGCGTATTGGTGTTTGCGCTGCTTTCAGCGCGCTTGTGCTTTCAGCCGCGCCGGCGAGTGCGGGACCGTCTTACAACTGGACCGGTCTCTACGTCGGTGCGCATGGTGGATATAACTGGGCCGACATTGAATACCCGGGCGCCGCTCCAGCGCCCGCGGGGCCGCCGCGTCCGAGTCTTGAGAGCGGGCTGGTCGGTGGGCAGCTGGGCTACAACTTCCAGGCCAGCAATATCGTGGTCGGTGCAGAGGTCGACTTCTCGTTCTCTGGCTCCGAGAGCACAGAGCGTGACGGCAATTATCTGACCCAGAGCTACAAGATCGATAATCTCGGCAGCATCCGCGCCCGCCTGGGCTATGCACTGGGGTCGTTCCTGCCATTCGTGACCGCCGGTTGGGCATGGGGTGACACGACCTTCAATCAGACCTGCCCGGATGGCGTTCAGTTTGGTCACTGTCGCCCGAACAACCTCAACCCGGGCAACAATCCTGGTGTTGGCCAGTACAATCGATCGGTGTCGGAGACAGTTGACGGGTGGGTTTACGGCGGCGGCGTCGAGGCCGCCATCAGCTCGAACTGGTCGCTGCGCGCCGAGTATCTTCGTTACGACTTCGGCAGCCAATCCTACGCGCTTGGAGAATCTGATTCCGGGCAGGCGCTCGGATCTAAGACGCTCGAGCATGACGTCGACGTTGTTCGCGTCGGCGTGAACTACAAGTTCGGTGGCCGCGAAGAGATGATGCCGCTCAAGTAAGACGGCGAACGCCTGAACGACAAACGGGAGCCGGTGATCCGACTCCCGTTCTTCGTTTCAGCATGCCTGCGTGGCGCTCCTTAGTCTTGCGCCTCCAGCTCATCGCCGAGGCGCTTGAGCAGGGCTGTGCACCCGTGCTCGCGGCCGGGGATGGCTTTGGCGCTGTCGAAATATGCACCCTGCTCCGTATAGACGACGCGTGTGCCGGTCCCCTCGGGAATGAACTCCATGGTGGCGAGCGAAACGGACAGCGGCGCGCCCCCGATTGTCATGCGGTAGGAGATGACGATGCGCCGGTTCTCGATGATGTCCTGATACTGCGTGAAGTTGCAGATCTCCGGACCGCTGCCAAACGCAAAGCGCGAGTGCTCCTCCCCGCCGACGCGGAAATCGACCTCGAACTCGAACACCTTGCAGCCTGCCCCCTCGGCGAACCAGCGGCGCTTCCTCGCCGGGTCGCGGAAAGCGTCGAACACGCGCTCGGGTGCTGACGGATATGCGCGATCGATCGAGAACGAGCCGTGCGCAACGAACGGCTTTTGCTCTTCTGTCGCGGCCGCGGGCTTGGTTCGCGTCATGGTCTACTCCTTGGCTCTGGTACGTCGCGAATTCTTCGCTCCGGCGCGCCCCGGCGGCTTGGCCGGTCTCGGCGACGCGTCTGCCTCTTCCTCGGCGAGCAGTGCGCCGAGACGGTCGAAGCGCCGCTCCATGTACATGCGCCGCGCCGTAATCCAGTCGGCCAGCGGTGCGAACCCGGCTGGCTCCAAACGGCAGGTGCGCACCCGGCCGATCTTTTCGCTGCGCACGAAGCCGCTCGCTTCCAGCACCTGCAGGTGCTGGACCACCGCAGCGAGTGTAATGTCGAACGGCCTGGCGAGGTCACTGACGCTGGCGGGGCCGCGCGTCAGGCGCTCGATGATGGCGCGGCGCGTCGGCTCGGCCAGGGCGCGGAAACTATCGTCGACCGGCGAATGGTTAAGCATGCGCTTTACTATTCGCGCGTTGCCGCAATTGTCAAGTCTCGGCTTAACGATTGGGATCAATTCCCGGGCCGGACTCTAGCGACAGGGAAGTAACGAGTTGCCGTGCCCAGCTCGGCACGCTAGTTCGGAGGATGACGTGTGTCTGCGGTCAGCGTGACCTTTCCACCGAGGATGGTCGCGACGACGGGAATGTCCTTGATCGCCATTGGATCGACAGCCAGCGGATCGGCGCCGAGCACCGCGAAGTCAGCCAACTTTCCCGCCTCGATCGTACCAACCTTATCTTCGACGCCGAGCGTGTACGCGGCGTCGATGGTGACCATTTTCATGGCCCGCGCGACATCGACGCGCTCAGCCGGTGCTCGCACCTTGCCAGACGTAAATCCGATGCGATTCACCGCGGTCCACACTTCTAGGAGCGGACTGGGAATTCCAACCGGAGTGTCGGAGTGCAACGACATGACGATGTCCTGGTCGATAAGCGAACGCATGCGCGCGGCCAGCGAAGCTCGATCCGTCCCAAGCTGCGGAATGGATAGATCGGCACGCTCATAAACGTAATATGGGTTAGTGCTTATCACCGCCCCCAGCGCCTTCACACGGCGCCCTTGTGCGACCGTCGAAATACCAAAATGCTCGAACGAGAAGCGGTGATCGAAGCGAGGTTTCTCAGCTTGCAGCGCGGCGAGAGCATCGAGAGTCACCTGGTTTCCGCCGCTCCCATTCGAATGCACGTGAATTGCAAAGCCGGAGTTCCACCAAGGCCGCATGGCTGCGATGAAATCATCCTTCGAAGCATACATGAAAAGCCCTTTGTACTTGTCGTTGTCGACGTATCCGGGCCACTCCATCTGCATGCTGAGACTAACGAAGGCATCGTCAGCGTAGAACTTAACACCCTTGAACATGACTTTATCGTTCGATTGCGCTTGCATCGCGAGCGCCCTATCGATCGCGTCCTTGCCATAGAACTTGGTCGCACTGTACCCGTCGATCACGTGCACTATGCGCTGCATTGATGCTTTCGAAGCAAAATACGTGCGCGAAAGCTCCTGTTCTAGGTTCATGTCGACGCCACCAAAAAACAAATCCCCCGCCGTCGTCACGCCGGCCTGCTGCATCACCGCGCTGAAGTAGTTGAGGTTGGCCGTCGCTTCGCCGGGCTGCATTTGCTCAGCAATCACCTGCGGCAACAGTACGCGCGCGGCGTCGGTGCCGAGGAACTGTCCATTAGACTGGCCGTCGGCGTCAGCACCCGCGCCAATGACACCTTTGATCGTCTCCGGTGTGATCGAATATTTCGCGATCGCAGCGGAGTTGGCGTACGCATTGTGTTCGGAGGCATCCCAGACGATCAGAGGCTGCGTGTGCGAGATCGCATCGAGCGAAGCACGATTAAAATCCTTGCCCATGGCGAGGATGTCGTAGCCCCAGGTCAGAACAGTTTCGTCCGGAGTGTTAGCACCGGCCACGTATTGCTTCAGGCGCGCGATGGCATCCGCGTAATCTTTGACGCCCGGTATGTCGGGACCGTAAGGGCTTCGCACCGGGAAGTGGCTGAGTGTGGGCCGGCTAATTGCTAGCGATCCCATTACCGGATGCGTGTGCGCTTCGACGAACCCCGGATAAATCACCTCGTCCTTGAACTGCTCGTCGACTTCGTAAGGGTACTTATCGAGCCAAGGTTTCAGGTCGTCGAACGTCACGCCAACCGATAGTATCTTGCCGTCCATGACCGCCACTGCCGTTGCTTCAGGCCAGCCAGGATCCATGGTCACGAACTTGCGGGCTAAAAAGACGGTGATTTTCTTGTGGGGCGGCGGATCTGAAGTCGCGGCTTCGCCGGATCCAGCCTGCGCGGCAGCGGCTGCTGCAGCGAGTTGAACCGGTGGCGCGCCGCCACTACGCCGGGTGTTGATTTCGACGGCCTCTCGGAAGAATGGCGCGAGTTCGGTCACACAGTAAGTGCCCCAGGTCTCGTCTGGCCTCACTGCTGGGTCGAATTTGTGAATCCCGAGTACTTGTCGGCGCGGCTTATGCTCGTGCCCAGAGTGGGCCTTTAGCGGGCTGTCCACGGTCAAGAGGGCGCCGGCGAAGGTCACCAAAAGAATTGCTGTGCGGATTGTGCTCATAGGCATGAATACCGCCGATTCGCCCTGGTCGCCTCGGTCGAGTTTGCTGGGACACTGAACGCCAGACAAGATGCCGGACTGCTAAAGTCCCGCCACGCGCCCGCGCGGTCCTTACCAAGCCGGCCATCTGAGCCGATAATTTTGCGCATCGGGACCTAAGACGACGGCAGTTGATGAATTGATCTGCTTGACCATCGGCCTAAATTGTATAGGCAGCCAGCCTCGCACCGGCTCTGAACGGTCGATTTTCAGACGCATAGATTGTGTTTGGATCTATTCGCGCTAATCGGAGTTTAGGAATTCCCTAGTTAGATCAGCGGTTAGAGCTTTGTAAGGGCTAATATCATGGTGTTTGTTCGGGCGGCTCGCCGTCAAACCTTCCTCTCACTCGCCGCTCTTTCGGTGTTCGCAGCGGGCTTTGCTGCGCCGGTTGCCGCGCGTGATAACCGCAATTCCAGCGAAGAGGCAGCAGAGCGTCCCCATGGGCAGGCGGTGCTGACCGTCGTCTCCCTCGGCGATCAGCGCGTCACCGTTTACGACGCGGACGGCCCCATCATGCATGGGCCGATTTCGAGCGGTGCCACGCCGAACGACACTCCGGTCGGCGTCTTCTCGATCCTGCAGAAGAACCGCGACCACTATTCCAACCGCTACGACGATGCCGCCATGCCCTTCATGCAGCGCATCACGTGGACCGGCGTCGCGCTGCACGGCGGCGCGCTTCCGGGCTACCCTGCCTCCCACGGCTGCGTTCGCCTGCGCAACGACTTCGCCCGCGAGCTGTTCGATAAGACCAAGCTCGGCATGCGCGTCGTCGTTTCCCGCAACAACATGGCGCCGGTGCCGATCTCGCATCCGCTGCTGTTCAAGCCGGCTCCGTTCCGGGACAACGTCGCCGTGCTAAGCCCGGCGGCATTGACGGTCCCCACCGCAGCCCCCGAGCCGTACCTCAGCGGCCCCAATGATCCGCCGGAGCTGGCGACGCGACGCGCGGCGCTGAAAGCTCTGGCCAACGAGAAGCGCGCTGAGGCCGAACAGCTCGGCGACAAGGTCAAGGCCGCCCAGCGCGAGGCCAAGCAGAAGGCGCGCGAAAGCTCCTCCGCCACCCGCGCTCTGCGCAATGCGGAACGTGCGCACAAGCGCGCAACGGATGGCTTGGCGTACTCCGAGCGCATGCTCGACCGCGCGAAGAGTGAGAAGTCCAAGAAGCGGGCCGAGACCAACAAGGAAAAGGCAGCCGAGCGGCTGGCCAAGGCCGCCGAGAAACTTGACGAGGTGAAAAAGGCCAATCAGCCGGCCCTCGACGCGCTGGCTGAGGCGGAAGATGCCCTGAAGGCCGCCGAAGCCGAGAAGAACGAGGTCGATGAGGCAGCGCGTGCAGCCGAGCGCAAGCTGGCTCCGGTGTCAGTCTTCGTCAGCCGCGCTACCCAAAAGCTGTACGTACGGCAGAACTACGAGCCGGTGTTCGAGACCGACATCACCATCCGCGATGCCGACCGTCCGATCGGCACGCACACGTTCACCGCGGTCGAGTACCAACCGGGCGCGCGCGAGATGCGTTGGAATGTCGTCTCCATCGCCGGGCGCCAGCCGGGTGAGCCGGTGAAGAGCAGTAACATGAACCGGTTGAAGCGCAGCCAGTCGCCGGACCCGATACCGACGGACGCAGCGGCTGCCGCCGATGCACTCGACCGCATCGAAATCCCTCAGGAAACCATCGACCGTATCGCCGAACTTGGCGTCCAGCCGGGATCATCCTTGATCGTTTCGGACGAGGCGGCACACAAGGAGACCGGCAAGGCGACGGACTTCATCGTGCTGATCAGCGGCGAGCCGGACGGCGGCATCATCCTACGTCCGAAGCCGAAGCCCGAGATGTACGACGACTACTGGGGCGACAGCTACAGCTACAATGACGACCGCCGTCGCAAGCGCCGTGGAGGCGCCCCTTACGGACCTTTCGGCGGGCCGTTCAATTGGTGGTGAGCGGATCACCGGCAGAATTCGAAATCGGGAGCCTAGCGCTCCCGATTTTTTTATGGGCGCTCGCGGGCGCGCATATCGGCCACAAGATCGGCGAGGTTATCGAGCGCGGAATTGGTACCCTGCTCGAAACCGCGCGAGGTGTGCGAGCGGTACATGGCAACGCTTTCGAATACCGTGCGCATGGTCAATAGCGTGCGTCCGTCGCCAAGCTCATCGAAAGTGACCGTGACGACCATGCGGCCCGCACCATCGGTCTCGAAGCCATTGTCGTAGACGATCTTGCGATCCGCCACGATGTCGAGGTACTCGCCACCGAACGGCGTGTTCTGCCGTCCCGAGGGACCCGTCATCGCAAACCGGAAGCGGCCGCCGACGCGAAAATCCATCTCGCACAGCGTCACCGGCCAGCCTTTGGGACCGAACCACTGCCTGATGTGCTCGGGCTTCGAGTAGGCTTCGAACAACAGGCGCGCCGGCGCTTCGAAGACACGGGTGATCGTGATCTCGCGTTCGCTTTCCGGCTCAGCGGCGCTTGCGCTTCCTGCCATCACTCTTCTCCTTTTGCTGCATGACTTGAACGTACGCATCGAGCCGACCGAGGCTTTCTTCCCAGAAGCGCCGGTAGTCGCCGAGCCATTCAGCCGCCGCGCCGAGAGGCTCCGCGTTGAGGCGCACGGGACGGTACTGGGCGTTGCGGCCGCGAGCCACGAGGCCTGCGCTCTCCAGCACCTTGATGTGCTTGGAGATGGTCGGCTGGCGTAAATCGAACGGCTCGACCAACTCGTTGACGGTCGCTTCGCCCTGGGCGAGGCGCGCGAGAATTGCCCGACGAGTCGGGTCCGCGAGGGCTGCGAAAACGAGGTCGAGGTCGGTTGGAACCTGATCCATATATTCTCAATCGGCTATATTCATAATAAGGAATACACAGCGTGCGGCCCCACGTCAATCGGAACAACGGCGCGCGCGCCCCGTTGTCCCGGCAATGGAAACTGCTCTCAGGAGGACCCGATGACAGCCTGGATGTGGCTATTGGTGGTTATGGCAGGCGCCGCAGCATTGGGCGCATTCATCTACTACGGCCAGGAAAAGAGCGAAGAGCCGGAGCCGCTGGCCGTTGACCGACGCCGCGAGCAGGCGACGCGGGAAGTATACGACAAGGAGGATCACGCAGAACGCTGAGCGGCCGAGGCTATCGCCTCAGCCGCCGGGCGTTCCAACTATTGATCGCGCCGCAGCGAAGCCTGCACTTCGCGATCGATGCCGCTGGCGTCGGCAACGTCGGCATACTCGATGGCCGCGTTGTCGACGTAGACGGCCTCCCGCGTCTTGGGCGCGTGGTTCGGCCCTAGCACCGCCATCGCGGTCGGATGGCCGTGGTGGCTGTGGTGTTCGCCGAAGTAGCCTTCGACGATGACGCCTTTCTCCCGATACTCCGGATCGTTCAGCATCAGCTCGTGCAGCTTCTGCAAATTGTAGTGGGGGACAGACGCCATGAGGTGATGTGGCAGGTGGTAGTCCATGCCCCACGGAAACACCGAATAGCGCATGATCGGTCCGGCGAGGAACACACGCGTGTTGGTGTAGCGGCCGCGGTCGGCATTCCCATGCTGCACCCACTGGCGCAAAATCATGAATAGGGGGAAGGCGGTGAAGATCGGAACGATCCAGAACAACCCGAAATACCCCCACGCCGGCAGCCCGCTGAAATACTCCGCCGCGGAGATCGCAGCGTAGAGCAGCGCCAGATAGCTGATGCGGGCGATCGCCGTGTGCCGAAGCCCCACCACAGGTGCCAGCCGCGTCTTCGGATAAGCGCTGTCGGGAAGCCAGGCGAGGACCGCAACGACTGCGGCCCACATCACCGGCAGGACGATGGCTGCGGCGAGCCAATGACCATAAGCGATCAGCGGAATGACGGCAGCAGGCGTCCCGATGGTGAACAGAATACCCAGACGCAGTGGCACCTTCGAACCTGGGTGCTCGGGATCGGCGTACGGGTTATGGCCACCGCCGAGGGCGCTGTAGCGTGCGCGGGTCAGCGTGTAGCGGAACAGGTTCGGCAGCCAGAGCTGCTTCAGCAGCGCCCACAGCACCTCGACGTGCGTGATGGGGAAATCGAGCCAGTGATGGCTGTCGTGCAGCTGGCTGATATCGGGATCGCGTTCGGGGTCATTGACGAACTGATGATGCGCCAGGTGATGCAGGCGGAAGTGATACGTCGTCGTGAGAATAGGGAAAGCCGCGAGCCAATCGGATGCATGCTCGTTGAGCCGCCGATTGGCGAACAGCATGTAGTGCGTGCCTTCGTGGATCGCGCCGCCGAACTGATGTTGCGAGGCGCCGATGGCGATGATGCTTGCCACCACGATTGGCGCGGCCCACCACCACGACAGCGCACCCGCTCCGGCCGCCTCGACCGCCCAGATACCCGCGGCGAGAGCAATCGCGATCACGACATAGATGCGCGCCAGATGCATCCAGTTGGTGACGTTGTCGCGCTGCTTGAGCGCCTGCACCTCGGCCCCGAATCGATTCGGCTTTTCGCGAGCCGATGACGTTGCGCCGCCGTCCTTCGCTCTGTCGGCGGACGCTCCTATAGCTACCATTGCCAGGCTTCCCGAGTTTGTGTCTGCAGTGCGCCGAATCCGTTCAACTTATTCTGGCTGATCGATAATTGCCGCCCAAGCGGCAACGATTGGGCGCGTCAAGTTGCCCAGCGGCCACGGCTTTTATTTACGGGATCAGCAAAAACGTTGCTGAAGGTTCCTGCGAAGCAATAAAGGAATGGTATCGAGGTGGCTTGTCCCTGCTTCGGCAAGAGCACCCAGTTGCCGCGTGCGCGTCTAGAGCGAAGCACCGTCAGCAATGGGAGGGACTGATGCGCATCAAAGCGCTGGTTGCCGAATTCATCGGTACGTTCATGCTCGTAGCGTCTGTTCTGGGCGCCGCGCTGTTCTCGTTTCCCAACGCCGGAATCATCGGTGTTGCACTGTCGATCGGCTTCGCCGTCATGGCGATGATCTTCGCAATTGGCTATATTTCCGGCGGCCATTTCAACCCTGCGGTGACCGTAGGACTTGTAGCCGGCAAGCGTTTTCCGGCCAGCGATGCGCCGGGCTACATCGTGGCACAGTGCCTCGGGGCTATTGCCGCATCGGTGGTGTTCTACATCGTCGCCTCCGGAACACCCGACTTCACCGTCGGCAACTTCGCTTCCAACATGTACGGCGGCGACTTCTACCCGCTGGCCTCGGTGTTCATCATCGAAGTGCTGCTCACCGGCATTTTCATCTTCATCATCATGGGCGTTACTTCCAGCCGCGCGCCGGCCGGATTTGCCGCCATCGCTATCGGCTTGTCGCTGTCGTTCATCCACTTGATGGCTATCCCGATCGACAACGCATCGGTGAACCCGGCGCGCAGCCTCGGACCGGCGCTGATCGCAATGGGCGAACCGCTGGCGCAACTCTGGGTGTTCTGGGTGGCTCCTTTGATCGGTGCGGCGCTCGGCGGAATCATCGGACACTGGTTGATCGACAACCCGGAATAAGTCTCCATTGCACCGTCACTGATCGATACCTAGGCAGAAAGTCACAGGAAAACCGCGGCCGGACGACACATCCCGCGGTTTTCCTTGCGTTTTTGCCGAACATGTGTCATCGCACCCTTGGCTCGAGCGCAGGGGTTGCTCATTCGCTTAGTCCCTTTTCGAGACACGACTTTTTGCCTTTGCCGATTTTAGGCACCACAAACTCCCCCTGCGCTCCGTCACACCCGCCGCCGCCGTAAGGCACTGGCGCGGGGACGCATGAACGCAGGACGGAGACGTTGACTTTTGGAACATAAGACCTTCGCGGAGCTCGGATTGAGCTCCAAGGTGCAAGCAGCTGTAGA
>JAESGM010000858.1_pt1 | contig 13635 bp, 10 predicted proteins | sample 9269721 | NCBI WGS metagenome assembly JAESGM01 (sample SAMN15720920, study PRJNA650825) | algae metagenome | isolation source: Komarekiella atlantica HA4396-MV6 and co-occurring heterotrophs from... | place: USA: Theobald House, Kauai, HI | collected 2009-07-29 | reverse complement strand
ACCATGTAGTCCATGCCGTATTCTTCGTAGATGCGGCGGCAGATGTGCTGGAATTCATTCGCCACCTTGCCGTCCATCGGCGTGCCGGGCAGGAACCAGAGATTGCCGCCGCCCGGCCGCCATTTCAGCAGACCGAGTTCGCCATGGCTCGGCACGCCGTGGAACGCGTTGATCGCAACCTGCAGCGGCCCGATATGTCCGGCATCCTCATGCGGGATATAGGTCGCCTTGCCGCTCTGGCCGAAATGATCGCGCACGCGCTGGATCATGGGCTCGACCGCAGCCGCGCTCAGGCCATAGAAGCCACCTGAGACGTTCCAGGCGCCAAGCCCGTGCTTCTGGCGCAAGGCGCGGCGGCCTTCGTCAGAAATCGACTTCTTTCCTTTGGAGGCGTGATATTCCGGGCTCTCGCCTTCCGAACCACAGAGATACAGATCGTTGGCGAGGCGGAACAATGTCGGCACGAAATTCGACATCTTCAGCGGGCGGATCAGGTCGATGATCTGCTCGAGATCGTCGTCATCGGGGAAGGTGAAGTGGAACGACTGCATCACCGGCGGCTTCGGCAACAGCCACACACCCATGCGGGTGACAATGCCATAATTCGACTGCGCGAACAGACCGTCAAGGATCGGACCGAAAGAGTATTTCGAGGTATGCCAGTTGGCGAGCGTATCCGAATTCAGCGCGCCATCGCCGGTGCGCAGGATCTCCCCGTTTCCGAGCACGATCTCGAGCCCGCAAGAAAATCCGAAGTGATCGAAATAGGGCGTATAGCCGGCGCCCTTGTCGAGCGCGTTGCCGATCATGCCGCCCTGCGGCGGACCTGATGTCACGTCCACCATCAGCTTGTTGCCGCGGCGGATAAGCTCGTCGTGCAAAGCCTGATAGCTGACGCCCGGTTCGACCACCGCGAAAGCGAGTTTCTCGTCGATCTCCAGAATCCTGTTCATGCGATAGCCGAGATCGACCACAACCTGCCCCGCACGCGCGGCGGACTTGGAGCCGAGGCCGATATTGTAGCCGGTCGAGACCGGATAGAGCCCGACATTGTATTTGTTGGCGGCACGGACGATCGCCTGCACGTCGGCGGTCGAGGCCGGATACAACACCCCGACAGGCACCACATCGCCGCAGGCCATCGTGTTCTCGCCATAGCGGCGAACGGTTTCTTCCGAGCGGTTGACGCCTTCGGCGCCCAGCGCCTTGCCCATGTCCGCAAAAAACTGATCGAGGCTGGCGGTCATCTTGCTACTTCCTTTTCACCAGAATCCGGGGCTGTCAGGCGGCGTCTTGTCGGACGGCGCAATGGAAATCGCGGGCGTGTTGTCGACCAGCGCTACCGGCGCGGGCTCGCGCAACGTGCGCCCCTGCAACACCTCGGGCATCGGCCCGCCGGTGGCCCAGTCGAGCAGTTCGACGGTGTGCACGATCGGCGTTTCCGCGAAACGTCCGATCTGCACCATGCAGCCGAGATTGCCGGCGGCGACAATGTCGGCGTCCGTGCTTTCGACATGCGCGGCCTTGCGCTGGCCTAGCGCGTTGGCGATCTGCGGCTGCAGCAGATTGTAGGTGCCGGCCGAGCCGCAGCAGAAATGCTTCTCCGGCACGTCGAGCACGGCAAAGCCGGCCGTCTTCAGAAGCTGACGCGGCGGCGCAATCACCTTCTGGCCGTGCTGCAGCGAGCAGGCGTCGTGATAGGCGACGCGATAGGGTTTCACCTCGCCGGTTGGTCGCAGCCCGAGCTGCAGCAGGATTTCGGTGACATCGCGCGTCAGTGCGCCGATGCGTTTCGCGTTTTCGGAACCGAGCAAATGCCCGTAATCCTTCACGGTCGTGCCGCAGCCGGAGGCATTCACCACCACCGCATCGAGCCCGCCATCGAGCAGACGCGACCAGGTCTCGACATTGCGCGAGGCCAGCGCCTTCGCCTGCGCCTCATAGCCCATGTGCAACGGCAGCGCGCCGCAGCATCCTGCGCCGTCCGCGACAATGACATCGCAGCCGTGGCGCTGAAGAATCCTGATCGTCGCCGCGTTGATGTTGCGGTCCAGCGCCTGCTGCGCGCAGCCTGCAAGCAGGGCAACGCGCATGATGCGTTCACCCTGCGCGAAATGAACCTGCGGCTCCAGCAGTTCAGGTTTTGCCGGCCGTGCCTTCGCCATGCCGACAAGGCCGCGCAGCCGGCCGGGCATCAGCGCAGCAAACGGCTGCGCCAGTTTTGCCAGTTGCAGGGCCGCGAGGAACCGCCGCGGATAAGGCAGCGTCTGCGCCAGCACGCCGCGCAAGAGCCGGTCGGCGAGCGGGCGCCGGAAATTCTTCTCGATGTAGGTGCGGGCAATATCGATGAGGTGAACATAATCCACCTTCACCGCGCAGGTGGTCATGCAGGACAGGCACGACAGGCAGCGGTCGAGATGGTGAACCGTCTTCGGATCGGGCGCCCCGCCCTTCTCCAGCATCGCCTTGATCAGGTCGATGCGGCCGCGCGGGGAATCGTTCTCGTCCCGGAACAGCACATAAGTCGGGCAGGTGCCGGTGCAGAAGCCGTAATGCACGCAGGTTTTCAGGATCCCGTCTGCTTCGGCAATGTCGGGCTTCGCAAGTTGGGCGGGCGTGAAGGCGGTCTGCACGGTTTCCTTGTGCGGTTTCCTTGTGCGGTCTCCTTGGACCGTCTCTGGACTGGCAGCGCCGATCCCATCATAGTCGGCATGAAAGGTCTTGGTTCAGAGCGCAGCCGGTTTTGGTCAGGAGTGCCGCCTGATCCCCCGCCCTGTCCCGGCAACCCGACGAGGCCCCGGCATGACGAGCAGGCACTGGTCTACCCACTCCGTTTCGCCCCGCGAGCAGTTCGCCTATTGGCGCGAAGCGGTGTGCGAAGCCGTGCTCAATGTGGCGACCGAGCATCCCGGCGACGGCTTCTTCGGCGACATCACCTGCGCGAGCTACCGCGACCTGCGCTTCGCGTCTTTCGCCTCGACGGCGCACGAGGTCGTGCGAACGACATCGCATATCGGCCGCTCGGGCGACGATCATTATCTCGTCAGCCTGCAGCGCAGCGGCGCCAGCCGCATGTTTCAGGGTAAGGACGTTTGCGAATTGCAGCCGGGCGATGTCGGGCTGGTGGACGGCACCCGGCCATTCCGTGTCGAATTCCCCGAACGGGTCGACCGCGTGGTGGCGGTCATCCCGCACGCGATGCTGCGCAGCCGGGCACCGTGGCTGAATGATCGGCCGCTCAATCGCATGGCGGCGGACAATTCGCTCAGCGGCGCGCTGCGCTTCTATCTCGAGCGGCTGGCCGGCCCCGCATGCAGTTCGGACGCGGAAGCCGCCGCGCTTACCGACAACCTGTGCAACATCATCGCGCTGATGACGGCGGCGAGCGACAGCGAACGGCAGGCGACGCGCGCCCTCTCGTTCCAGCCCGGCCTGGAGCAATTGCTTGCCGCCATGCGCCGGCATCTCGCCGACCCCGACCTGTCGCCGAAGACGCTGGCCGACAGGCTGCACATTTCGGTCCGCACCGTGCACAAGCGCTTCGAGGACGCCGAGACGACGTTCGGCCAGTGGGTGCTGGTCGCACGCCTGCAGGCCTGCCGCCGCGCGCTCGACGACCCGCGCCAGACCGCTTTCACCATCTCGCAAATCGCCTTTGGCTGGGGCTTCAACGACCTGTCGCACTTCTCCAAGGCGTTCAAGGCGCAGTTCGGCGTCTCGCCGGCGCAATACCGGCGGAAAACGCATGGCATGCTGACCAGTCATGCCGGCGACAATTCCGGCGCTTGAAGAAGGCCGCGCGATCCTGCCAAAGTCCGCCGGCTTCCGCATTCACAGGTCCTGTCCATGTCCTCTCCGATGCTGCCGCGCGAGCGCGCCGAATATTCCGCCATTGTCGATCGCCCGCCGCTGAAGCTGCCGGACGGCGCGCGGGTCGCGGTCTGGACCATCGTCAACCTGGAGACCTGGGACATCAGCCGCGCCATGCCGCGGCAGGTGCTGACCCCGCCGATGGGACAGCCACTTCTGCCCGACGTGCCGAACTGGGGCTGGCACGAATACGGCATGCGGGTGGGCGTGTGGCGCTTCTTCGATCTCTTCAGAGAACTCGGCGTGCAGTGCTCGGCGGCCGTGAACGGCAAGATGCTGGAGGATTACCCGCGCATCGCGCAAGCCATCAAGGAGGCCGGCTGGGAATTCCTGCCGCACGGCTACGAGCAGATGCCGATGCACAAGGTCGAGGACCAGCCAGCGTCGATCAAGCGCACGCTGGATGTGATTGAAGGCATTACCGGCGACCGCCCGGTCGGCTGGCTGGCGCCCGGCATGACGCAGACGCTGGAGACGATGGATCATCTCGCCGCCGCCGGCATCAAATATACCGGCGATTTCGTGCATGACGACGAGCCGTCCACGATCAAGACGGTGCACGGCCCGCTGGTGACGGTGCCCTACACCTTCGACATGAACGACATCACCATCATGGCGCTGCAGCACCACGAGGGAAAACATTTCTACGAGCGCGGCGTCGACCAGTTCGAGCAGCTCTACAAGGAAGGCGAGACGCGCGCGAAGATCATGGCGATCCCGATCCACGCCTATATCTCCGGCCAGCCGCACCGCTTCGTGCATCTGGAGCGGCTCTACCGCTTCCTGAAAAAGCCCGGCGTTGTGTTCATGAGCGGCGAAGAGATCTACGACTGGTATCGCTCAGCTGCCGGCAAGCCGGCCGGCTGACGCGGTCATAACAAAAGACATTTGGGGAGAAACCATGCAGCCGCGCGAGCGACTTCAATTCTCGTCGATCGAAAACCGCCCGCCGCTGAAACTGCCGGACGGTGTGCGCATGGTGATCTGGCCGGTCGTCGCGCTGGAGGACTGGGACATTTCGCGCGCGATGGCGCGCATGGTGATCGTGCCGCCGCAGGGCCAGCCGATGCTGCCCGACCATCCGAACTGGAGCTGGCATGAATACGGCATGCGCGTCGGCTTCTGGCGGCTGAAGAAAATGATGCAGCGCCTGGGCGCGAAGGCGACAGTGCCGATCAACGGCAAGACCTGCGAGACCTATCCGCAGGTGGTGCAGGCGGCGCTCGACGCGGGCTGGGAGCTGAATGCGCATGGCTATGAACAGATCCCGATGCACAAGGTCGAGGACCAGCGCGAGGCGATCTTCAAGGCGATGGACACGATCGAGAAATTCTCCGGCAAGCGCCCGCGCGGCTGGTTCGGCCCCGGCCTGACGCAGACGCTGGACACCCTCGACTATCTGAGCGAGGCGGGCGTCGAGTATATCGGCGACTGGGTGCTGGACGACGAGCCGGTGACGCTGAAGACCACACACAAGCCTGTGGTCGCGATGCCCTACAATTTCGAGATCCACGACATCGTGCTGTGGACCGCGCAATATCACCCCTCGGACATGATATATTCGCGCGGCATGGACCACTTCAATTGCCTGTATGAAGAGGCGAAAGAACGGCCGAAATTCATGGCCATCGGCATGCACGGCTTTCTCTCCGGCGTGCCGCATCGCATCGCGCATGTCGAGCGGCTGCTGAGCGAGGTGTTGAGCAAGCCCGGCGTGGTTTGCTGGACCGGCGGAGAAATCCTCGACTGGTACCGGGCACAGAATCCGAAGGTGTGAGCATGAGCGGGCACGACAACATCGCCATCATCGGCGGCGGCATTTGCGGACTGGCGTTGGCGCTGAACCTGCACCGCCTCGGCATTCCCTGCATTGTCTATGAGCGCGCACCGGAGGTGAAGGAGCTCGGCGTCGGCATCACCATCCTGCCGCATGCGATGCGCGAGTTCACCGCGCTCGGTATCGGCGACGACCTGTTCAAGGCCGGCATCGAGAATGTGGAGAGCTGCTTCTTCAACCGTTTCGGCCAGCTCATCTACAAGGAGCCGCGCGGAAAGTTCGCCGGCTATCAATATCCGGAGGTCGGCATCCATCGCGGCCGGCTGCACATGATCCTGTACAGGAAGGCGCTCAGCGAACTCGGGCCGCAGCGCATCGTGACCGATCGCGACTGCGTCGGCATCGCGCAGGACGAGGACGGCATCACCCTCTCCTTCCGCGAGACATCGAGCAGCCGCAATCTCGACAGCGTGCGCGCGGCGGCGGCAATCGCCTGCGACGGCGTCAATTCGGCGATCCGCAAGGCGTTCTATCCGGACGAGCAGGTGGCCTTCGCCGGCATCAACACCTGGCGCGGCGTGACGCGCAGGAAGCCCATCCTCACCGGCCGCAGCTACATGCGCGTCGGCTCGATCTTCACCGGGAAAATGGTGATCTATCCCATCATCGACAACCTGGACGCCGACGGCAACCAGCTCATCAACTGGATGGCCGAGATCAAGTCGGAGAACGTCGCCAAGAATGACTGGAACAAGCCGGGCCGGATCGAGGACTTCTTCGACATCTACAAGGGCTGGCGCTTCGACTGGCTCGACGTCGCGGAGATGATCCGCAGCGCCGACCAGATCCTGGAATATCCGATGGTCGACAAGGACCCGGTCGCGCGCTGGACGTTCGGCCGCATCACCTTCGCGGGCGATGCCGCGCATCCGATGTATCCGCGCGGCTCGAACGGCTCGGCGCAGGCAGCGATCGACGCCCGCACGCTGGCCGATTGCCTGAAAGCCAACCCGGATGTCCCGGCTGCGCTGAAGGCCTATGAAGATGCCCGCCTCGCGCCCACGGCGAAAGTGGTGCGCACCAACCGCGAATTCCCGCCGGACTTCATCAATATCAAGGTGGAGGAACTGGTCGGCGACCGGCCGTTTGACAATCTCGACGACTTTATCACGCAGGACGAATTGCGGGCGCTGTCCGACAACTACAAGAAGATCGCAGGCTTTGCGCTGAGCGATGTGGCGCGTCCGGCCGGGAACTGATCGCGCTTTGACCGGTTAAGATTGGATTTCTGTGCGGCGTCCGTCCTCATCCTGAGGAGCGGGCGTAGCCCGCGTCTCGAAGGATGCGGGCGGCCCATCCTTCGAGACGCATTGCTGCGCAATGCTCCTCAGGATGAGGCCGGTTTGCTTTGAAGGGCGGAATGCAATCATGTTCAAATGGGCGGTTCTCTTTCTGGTGCTGTCGCTCATTGCCGGCGCGATGGGATTCACCAATGTTTCGGACATTGCGAAACGCATCTCGCTGGTGCTGTTCACCCTGTTCTTCGTGATGTTCCTCGGGCTACTGCTGTTCGCCTGGCTGGTGGCGGACGCGTTGCAGGGCAGCGGCGTGGTCGAGCCATCCGCGCGCGACCTGATCAAGAGCCTGCTCTCATATCCCGTTATTGCGCAGCACGTGCCGCTGGATCTTGCCCGAGTCCGTCCTGGGTAAGGCGGCCAGAAAGCGGATGGCGCGCGGATATTTATAGGGCGCGATCGCGGCCTTGACGAAATCCTGCAACCCCTTCGTCATCCCCTCGCCCGCAGCCGCGCCGTCCTGCAGAACGACAAAGGCGGCGACGATCTGTCCGCGTTCTGCGTCCGGAAGTCCGACCACCGCGCATTCCTTCACGCCGGGATGGCCGAGCAGTACCTCCTCGATCTCGGCGCCGGAAATGTTGTAGCCCGAACTGACGATCATGTCGTCGGAGCGCGCGTGATAGCGGAAATAGCCGTCGTCATCGACGAGGAAGGCATCGCCGGTCAGGTTCCAGCCGTCGCGCACATATGTCTGCTGGCGCTCCTCGTCATCGAGATAGCGGCAGCCGGTCGGCCCGCGCACCGCGAGTTTGCCGACCGTGTTCGGCGGCAACGGATTCATGTTCTCGTCGACGACCCGCGCCTCATAGGCCGGCAGCGGCCTGCCGACCGCATCCGGCCGCGCCTCGCCGTCCGGCATCGCGAGAAAGGCATGCAGCATCTCGGTCGAGCCGATGCTGTTGCGCAGCGCGAGACCGGTCGCCGCTTTCCACATTTCGAACACCGACGGCGGCAGATGCTCGCCGGAGGAAATGCAGGTTTTCAGACTTGAGATGCCATGCGCCGACACCTGTGCGGTCATCGCACGGTATAGTGTCGGCACCGTAAACAGGCGGGTGACGCCATGCGTCTGCACCGCATTCAGCAACGCCTCCGGCGTCGCCTGCTCCAGCAGCACGGCAGATGCGCCGTAACGCAGCGGAAACAGCAGCATCGCACCGAGGCCGAAGGTGAAGGCAAACGGCGCGCTGCCGGCGAAAACGTCGCCCGGCGTCACACCAAGGACGCGGGGGAAGCAATCGGTGATCGCGAGAATGTCGCGATGAAAATGCATGGTGGCCTTGGCGGAGCCGGTGGTGCCGGAGGTGAAGGCGATCAGGCCGATATCGTCATGCGAGACGATGACATTCTCGAATTTTCCGCTTTGCGCAGCCATGCGCGCTTCCAGGCCGTCGCCTCCACCGCCGTTGAAACAGAAGGTCCGCACCTGCGGCACGGCATCGGCAATGTGTCGCCATTCGTCTGCAAGCCGCGCGTCGCAGATCGCGAACTGCACCTGCGCCTTGTTCCGGATGTAGGCGAGTTCGCGCGCACGCAGCAGCGGCATCGTAGCGACGACAATGCCGCCGGCCTTGAGCACGCCGAGCCACGCCGCCGCCAGCATCGGGTTGTTGGCCGACCGCAGGAGAACACGGTTGCCGGGGACAAGCCCGGCATCCTTCAGCACCGCCGCGATGCGGTTGGCGCGGTCCAGCAGACCGGCATAGCTGACTATCTCGTCGCCCGTCCGGATTGCCGGGCAGTCGCCCCATCCTCTTGCCACCGCCGCGTCCAGCAGTTCCGCTGCCGCATTCACGCGATTCGGACAGACCGGCGCGTGCGGATCGCAGTTGCGCAGGTCGGGCCAGAGATCGGCAGGCGGAAGACGATCGCGCGCGAAGGAATCGCTGTAGGCTGACGGGTCGAGCATGCGGCGGGAAACTATCGTGCCCGTGGCACCTGTGACAATCGCTCAACGCATGCGCGCGGCGGGCGATTGACGTGCCACCCGCGAAACTTTAAGCTTAAAGCATATCCGGGATTTGACATGTGGCGTCCTCCGCAACGCATCCGCTTCGAGCCCAAAGCGGGCCGCATCCCCTCGCGCGAGGAAGCTGAAAAGTCGCAGCTGTTCTCCAAAGTCGCGGTTGGCCCCCTCACGCTGCAACAGCGCACATGGATTCCCGCGATGGTGCCCTGGCGGGCCACCGAGGACGGTTTCGTCACCGATGCTGTCATCGAATGGTATGCACGATTTGCGCGCGGGCGGCCCGGCGCGATCGTCGTCGAGGCCACCGGCATCCGCGACATTCCGAGTGGACCGCTGCTGCGGATCGGGCATGATCGCTATATCGAGGGCCTGCGCAAACTCACCGATGCGGTGCATCAGGCCAGCGAAGGCGAGACGCGGCTCTTCATCCAGCTCATCGACTTTCTTGCCATCCGCCGCCGGCCGGATCGCGCCAAATTCTTCGAGCGCTTTCTCGAGATCACCGACCGTCATCGCCAGGCCTTCGACGATCCGGCGATGAGCGAGACCGACGTGCGCAAGGCGCTGGCGGCGCTGAACGACGAGCAGCTCTTGCAGACGCTGACGGCAGGCGAATACGAGGCGCTGCAATTCGGCTATCGCGAGCGCGTCACCGACATGCATCTGCCGCACATCCGGAGCCTGCCGCAAGTGTTGCCCAGCCTGTTCGCCGACGCAGCGGCGCGGGCGTGCGCAGCCGGCTTCGACGGCGTCGAACTGCATTACGCGCACGCCTATACGATGGCGTCGTTCCTCTCGCGCACCAACACGCGCGAGGACAGCTATGGCGGATCGCGCGAGAACCGGCTGCGGCTGCCGCTGGAGGTCTTTACGGAAGTCCGCAAACGCGTCGGCGATGATTATGCCGTCGGCTGCCGCTATCTCGCGGAAGAATGCTTCCCGGGCGGTAACGAGACCGACGACACGGTGCCCTTCGGCGTCGCCTTCGCGAAAGCGGGCATGGATTTCATCTCCACCTCGCGCGGCGGCAAGTTCGACGACGCCAAGCAGCCCGGCGTGGGCTCCGCCGCCTATCCCTATACGGGGCCGAGCGGCTATGAATGCATGCCGCAATATATTTCCGATGAACACGGCCCGTTCGGCCGCAATGTCGATCCGACGGCCGCCATCCGCAAGGCGATCCGCGAGGCTGACTTCGAGACGCCGGTGGTCTGCGCCGGCGGCATCCACAATTTCGAGATGGCGGAGCAGCAACTGATCGACGGCGTGTGCGACATCGTCGGTGCCGCGCGCCAGTCGCTCGCCGATCCCGACTGGTTCCGCAAGATCAGGCTGGGGCTTGGCGACGAGGTGCGGATCTGCGAGTTCACCAATTACTGCGAAGGCCTCGACCAGAAGCACAAGACCGTCACCTGCCAGCTCTGGGACAAGGAGGCGCTCGATCAAACCGGCGTTAAACTGACGCCGGACGGCAAGCGCCGCCTCACCGCGCCCGGCTGGCAACCGCATAAAGCGTCATGAGCACGCTGTTCTGCTTCGGGCTGAGCTACACCGCCGCCGCCTATATCGCGCAATACGGCAGGCAATTCGAACGCATTGCAGGCACCGTCCGCACCGCAGAGAAGGCAGAGCGGCTGACCGCGGAAGGAATCGGCGGCCACCGCGTCGAGGCTTTTGTGTTTGGCAATGCTGACAGCGCCGACACGCTCTCGGCCGCACTGAAGAACGCCAGTCTGGTCATTGTCTCGATCCCGCCCGGCGCGCAGGGCGATCCCGCGCTCGCGCTTTACGCAGACATGTTGCGGAACGCAGCGCCGGACGAAATCGTCTATCTCTCCACCGTCGGCGTCTACGGCGATCATGGCGGCGGATGGGTGGACGAAATGACGCCGCCCAATCCGGTCTCACCGCGCAGCACGGAACGGCTGACGGCGGAACGTCAGTGGCAGGCTTTCGGTGAGAGCATCGAACGGCCGCTCGCGATCTTTCGTCTGCCCGGCATCTACGGGCCGGGCCGCAATCCGCTGATCAGTCTGGTGCGCGGCGAAGCCAAGCGCATCGTCAAGCCGGGACAGGTGTTCAACCGCATTCATGTGGACGACATCGCGCAGGCGATCGAGGCCGCTCACATCCGGCATGCGAACGGCATTTTCAACATCTGCGACGACGAGCCATCGCCGGGTCAGGATGTGATCGCGTTTGCGGCAGAGCTTCTTGATATGGCGCCGCCGCCCGAACTCGATTTCGAGACGATCCGGGACACGATGTCACCGATGGCGCGCAGCTTTTATGGCGAGAGCAAGCGCGTGCGCAACACGCGCATGAAGGACGAACTCGGTGTCGCACTCGCCTGCCCGACCTATCGCGAGGGCTTGCGCGCACTGTATGAAGCCGGCGCGCATCAGCGCGCCGCGCCGTAAGGCGATCCGCCTGCCCCCATCCGGGCGGGACAGGAAACAGGGCCGGGCCGCCAGTGGAAAGTTTTTCCCTACGTTTTCATTAGGTTAGCAGCCTTGTGCAACCGGCTCCGCAATCCCCATATAACCTGCCATGAGCCGCGCATTTGTGAAGGAAGCGGAAGACGGCGATACCTTCGACGACGTCGGAGAGCGGCCGATTTCGCCCTACCCGAACGATGTCACTCCCGAGGGCCTTGCCCTGATCGAGGAGGCGCTGGTACGCGCGCATCGCGAGCATGCCGAGGCGCAGGCCAGGAATGACCGCCGTGCCCTGGCGGAAGCGGCGCGGGATCTGCGTTACTGGAATGCGCGGCGCGCCAGCGCGCAGGTGATCCCGCCACCGGTCGACAAGGAGCATGTGCATTTCGGCTCGACCGTTACGCTCCTGCGCGACGACGGCCGCACGCAGACCTACCGCATCGTCGGCGAAGACGAGGCCGATGTCGCCAAGGGCAAGCTGTCCCACGCCGCCCCGCTCGCCCGCGCCCTGTTCGGGAAGAAAGTCGGCGAGACGGCGACAGTCGGCGGCAACGAGATCGAAATCGTCGAAATCGCCTGACCGGCATGCCTGTTTGCGCGGCATTCGCGCGGCTTGCTTAACGTTACCGGCGATATCTCACCAAAGAATCCCGCTGGACGGGCAAATCATGTAAGCGGAAGCGACACCGTCCGGATGCTTCCCATGACCAAGACCTCGCCCCGCACAGCCCGCGCGCATACGCCGCTGATCGTCGCCCTCGTCGTCCTGATGCTGGCCGGCCTGCCGCTCGCCGCATGGCTCGACATGCGCAATCTCTCCGACCGCATCCTCGCGCGGCAATCCGACGAGATCAGCCGGGTCATCAACGACATGCGCAACTTCTACGCCAATGACGTGGTAGGCCGCATCATGGCGCAGCACGAGGCTTTGCCGACGCACAATTACAAGGAGGTCAAGGGCGGCATTCCGATCCCGGCGACGCTGTCGATCGAACTTGGCAACCTGATTTCCAAGCGCAACGACGCCGTGCGCTACCGCTTCGTCTCGGACTATCCTTTCCCGTCGCGCGGCAAGCACGAACTCGACGATTTCGAGATGTATGCGCTGTCGTCGCTGCGGCGCGACCCGGCAACGCCTGTGGTCGATGTCGGCGGATCGATCTTCGACCGGCAGATCCGGCTTGCCAGCGCCGTCACCATGGGCCAGGCCTGCGTCAGCTGCCACAACAGCCACACCGAGTCGCCCAAGAAGGACTGGAAGGTCGGCGACGTGCGCGGCATCCAGGAAATCACCATTCATCAGCCGATCGCGGCGAACATCTTTGCCTTCAAGTATCTGCTCGCCTATTTCATCGCCGTGGCGCTGATCGGCATCACTTTCATCATGCTGCAAAGGCGGCAGGCGGCCGCGGTCGCCGGCGCCAACCGCGAGCTGACCGAGGCGAACGATTTCCTCGCTTCGATTTCGATGAAAATCGCCAAATACATCTCGCCGCAAATATACAAGAGCATCTTCTCCGGCCAGCGCGACGTCGCGATCGCCACCGAGCGCAAGAAGCTCACGATCTTCTTCTCCGACATCAAGGACTTCACGGCGACCACCGAACGGCTGCAGCCGGAAGACCTGACCGCTTTGCTCAACGAGTATTTCACCGAGATGAGCGCCATCGCACTGAAGCACGGCGCGACGGTCGACAAGTTCATCGGCGACGCAATCCTGCTGTTCTTCGGCGATCCGGAGACCAAGGGGCCGGCCGGCGACGCGCGGGCGTGTCTGGAGATGGCGGTGGAGATGCAGGCGCGTCTCGCCGACCTCAACGTCGAATGGCGGCGGCGCGGTGTGGAAAAACCGTTCCAGGCGCGCATGGGCATCAATACCGGCTTCTGCAATGTCGGCAATTTCGGCAGCGAGGACCGGATGGACTACACCATCATCGGCGCCGAAGCGAACCTCGCCGCGCGGCTGCAAAGCATCGCCGAGCCGAACGGCATCGTCATGAGCTACGAAACCTACGCGCTGGTGCGCGACTTCGTCCGCGCGCATCCGCTGGCGCCGATCACCATGAAGGGCATCAGCCGCGAGGTCGTGCCCTACGCCGTGGACGGCCTTGTCGGCGACATGAAGCAGCGCCCGCGCATCATCAGCGAACAGGGCAAGGGCGTCGAATTGTTCATCGACCTCGATGTCATGGACCAGGAATCGGCGGAGCGGACGCGGCGTCT
>JAESGM010000857.1_pt1 | contig 13648 bp, 12 predicted proteins | sample 9269721 | NCBI WGS metagenome assembly JAESGM01 (sample SAMN15720920, study PRJNA650825) | algae metagenome | isolation source: Komarekiella atlantica HA4396-MV6 and co-occurring heterotrophs from... | place: USA: Theobald House, Kauai, HI | collected 2009-07-29 | reverse complement strand
CAAAGCGGGTCGCGATCGGGCATAGAGCCTTCCAACGGAGACGTGGCCGAGAGGCTGAAGGCACTCGTTTGCTAAATGAGCATACCCCACAAGGGTATCGAGGGTTCGAATCCCTCCGTCTCCGCCATCATTCCTGCGCTAAGATGATGATTTGATTGAGAGATCAAAGATCGCTCGCGCCCAAAACCCCAACTATTATCCCAACACTGTCATTCATTGAGCAATGCGATTCCTATTCGCGCCAACTGCGGACATTGGCTGGCCGCCTTCAAACGGACATTCAGATTCTATGCAGCAGAAGAGCGATTCGACGTCGCCCCATGCACGACGCCGGCATGTCGTCCCGAGAATTTTCTCCAATCCGTCGGAGCCAAGACGCCTTAGCCCAGCACCATCGTCCTCGATGAGGCTGCCATGTCGACTGTTCCGATCGTTATCACCAATCGTGCCGGAAGGTCCGGCACTGGGCCGCTGTCCGAAACCGACCCGTTCGCCGCTTGCCGAGAGGTCGTCTGGCGCGGCGCGGCGGATCTGGCGGTGGGAGGCGTCGCGTTCTCCGGCGCAACGGACATCGCGGCTTTTCCTCACACGGAGATCCTCGTCGTCGCTGCCGGGCGCCTCGACCTGACGTTGGAGCAGGGCGGCAAGCGCACGCTTCTGTCCGGAGAGAGCATGGTGGTCGCGCGCGGCACGGCCCTGCGTGTCGAGGCAGCGCCCGGTACGCGCTGGGCCTTCTGCGCCAGCACCGGTGCTGCTTCTGCAGCACCCGGTGTCACGGACCTGCCCGCGGACGCATCGCTCTCGCCATCGTCGCCACCCCCAACCAAATTTCTTGAAGGGCCGGTGCCGCAATGCCGGAGCTTCAACGCCTTCACCGACGAGGCATTGCGTCTGCGGGCCGGTATCTGGGATTCGACGCCGTACCGCCGCATCCTGCGTCCGCAGCCGGTCAACGAGCTGATGCACATCCTCATCGGCAGCGTCACGCTCACCGGAGAGGACGGGCGTCCGGTCCGGATCGCGGCGGGTGAGAGCGTGTTCGTGGCCCAGGGCACGCCATGCGCCTGGGACAGCGAGGAGCATGTCGCCAAGGTCTATGTCGTCCAGGAGGTCGGCGCGTGAGCTCCGCGGTTTCCGTCGCCGGGGCAGGCATTGCCGGGGTCGAGGCTCTGAATCCCCTGACTCTGCGGGCAATCTGCATAGACGATGCGGCGTCCTGCGCGGATCTCTCGCGCCGCGTCGGCTGGCCGCATCGCCGTGAGGATTGGGAGTTCGTGATCGGCCTCGGCCACGGCGTGGTCGGGGAGCGGAACGGCGAGATCTTGGCCACCGGCCTGTGGTGGCCCTATGGCGAGAGCCATGCGACGCTCGGGATGATCATCGTCGCGCCCGAAGCACAGGGGGCCGGGATCGGCACGCGCCTGATGCAGGAGCTGCTCGCACAGGCCGGACAGCGTTCGCTGATGCTCAACGCTACCGTCGCCGGTGAACCGCTCTATGCCCGCCTTGGTTTCCGGAGCTGGGGCGGCGGCGTGCGCCAGTATCACGGCCATGGTCTCGACGTTGCCGCGCCCGAACCCGCTGCGGGCAAGCAGCTGCGTCCGGGCAGCCCGGCCGACCTTGCTATGCTCCAACGGCTCGACCGGGAGGCGACCGGATTGGAGCGAGGCCCGGTCCTGGCGGCGCTCCTGCAATGCGGCGAATGCCTGGTCCTGGAGCAGGCCGGGCAACCCATCGGCTTCAGCATCCTGCGCGCCTTCGGTCGCGGCCAGGTGATCGGGCCGGTAGCGGCCGCCAACGAGACGGATGCGCGCACATTGATCGCCTGCTGGCTGTACGGCCGGGCCGGTCAGTTCATCCGGGTCGATCTGCCGTTCGGCTCCGGGCTGGGCGAGTGGCTCGTCCAGCGCGGTCTTGCACCGGCCGGAGACGTCACGGCAATGGTGCGCGGCGATCTGCCGGCCGCATCCGGACCGGCGCGCCTCCATGCCCTGATCACCCAGGCGCTGGGATGATGTCCGTGAGGTCGACACGATGACGCTGCTGCTCAAGTCCGATGCCGCCCGCGCTGAGGAATGGACGCGGTTGCTTGCGGAGAAGGCGCCCGAGCTGCCGTTCAGGATCTGGCCGGATATCGGCGATCCCGCCGACATCCGCTATCTCGCCGCCTGGCTTCCGCCGGACGATCTGCTCGGTCAGTTTCCCAATCTCGAATTGCTCGTCTCGGTCGGCGCCGGCGTCGACCAGCTGAACCTGGCCGACATCCCGGCGCGCCTGCCGATCGTGCGGATGGTCGAGCCCGGCCTCGTCGACAGCATGATCGAATACGTCACCATGTCGGTGCTGGCCCTGCATCGCGACCTCATCCCCTACATCGCCGCCCAGCGGGAGCAGGCCTGGCGGCCGTTGCGGATCAGGCCGACGAGTGAGCGCCGCGTCGGCGTCCTCGGCCTCGGCATGCTCGGCAAGGCCTGTGCGCTGAAGCTCGCCGAATTCGGCTTCGGCGTCGCCGGCTGGAGTCGCTCGCGGCACGACGCCCCGGGCATCGAGACCTTTGCCGGCGATGCTGAATTGCCGGCCTTTCTCGCCCGCACCGACATCCTGGTCTGCCTGCTGCCATTGACCGATGCGACGCGCGGCCTGCTCGGGGCCGAGCTCTTCGCCCGACTGCCGCAGGGCGCGATGATCGTCAATGCCGGCCGGGGTGGCCATCTCGACCAGGACGCGCTGGTGGTGGCTTTGGACAGCGACCATCTCGCGGCAGCGGTGCTCGATGTCTGCGAGCCGGAGCCGCTGCCGGAAGGGCATCCGCTCTGGACCCACCCCAAGGTCCTGCTCACCCCGCATATCGCCAGCCGCTCGCGCTCGGAGGCCTCGCTCGACATCGTCATCGAGAACCTGCGGCGTCACCAGGCTGGCGAACCCCTTATCGGCCTGATCGACCGCGATCGCGGCTACTGAACGAGGTTTCCCATGTCGATTGTCGCTCTCGAAGACCGCGCACTTTTCGTCGGCCGCGCCCTGATCGGCGGCGAATGGGTGGGCGCCGCCTCCGGCGAGGAACTGCCGGTGCGCGATCCGGCGACGGGCATCGAGATCGGCACGATTCCGGCTTGCGGCGAGGCGGAGACCAACGCTGCGATCCAGGCGGCCGAAGCGGCGTTTCCGGCCTGGAAGGCGCGGCCAGCAGCCGAGCGGGCCGCCTTGCTGGAACGTTGGCACGACCTCCTGCTGGAGCATCGCAAGGACCTCGCCCGCATCATGACGGCCGAGCAGGGCAAGCCGCTGGCAGAAGCCGAAGGCGAGGTGCTCTACGGCGCCGGCTTCATCAAATGGTTCGCCGAGGAGGCGCGCCGCGTCTATGGCAGCACCGTGCCGGCACCGACCGCCGACCGGCGCATTCTCGTTCTGAAGGAGCCCGTCGGCGTCTCCGCCGCGATCACGCCCTGGAACTTCCCCAATGCGATGATCACCCGCAAATGCGCGCCGGCGCTCGCAGCCGGCTGCCCGATCGTGGTGAAGCCCTCGGAGCTGACGCCCTATTCGGCGCTGGCGCTCGGCGTGCTCGCGGAGCGTGCCGGCTTCCCGCCGGGCGTGATCAACATCGTCACCGGCCTGCCGCAAGGGGTCGGCGCGGCGCTGACGGGAAATCCCCTGGTGCGCAAGCTCTCCTTCACCGGCTCGACCCGGGTCGGCGCGCTGCTGATGCGGCAATGCTCGGACACGCTGAAGCGGCTCAGCCTGGAGCTTGGCGGCAACGCGCCCTTCATCGTCTTCGACGACGCCGATCTCGACGCGGCCGTCGCCGGCGCCCTCGCCAGCAAGTTCCGCAATGCCGGCCAGACCTGCGTCTGCGCCAACCGCGTCCTGGTGCAGGACGGCATCCACGACGCCTTTGCCGATCGCCTCGCCAAGGCCGTGGCGGCAATGCGGGTCGGCGATGGCCGGCTGGACGGCGTCACCATCGGCCCGCTGATCAATGCGGCGGCGGTCGAGAAGGTCCACGCCCATCTCGACGATGCGCTCTCGCTTGGCGCGACGCGCCTCGCCGCGGCTGATGGCCAGGTCGACGGCTCACGCTTCGTCGTGCCGACGGTTTTGACCGGCGCGACCACGCGCATGCGCCTCGCCAATGAGGAGACCTTCGGCCCGGTGGCGCCGCTGTTCCGCTTCAGGCACGAGGATGAGGCGATCGAGATCGCCAACGGCACGCCCTATGGGCTCGCCGCCTATTTCTATACCGAGAACCTCAACCGCTCCTGGCGCGTCGGCGAGCGGCTCGAATTCGGCATGGTCGGCCTCAACACCGGCTCGGTCTCGATGGAAGTGGCGCCGTTCGGCGGCATCAAGCAGTCCGGCATCGGCCGCGAGGGCGGCGCGACCGGCATCGAGGAATATCTGGAGCTGAAGAGCTTCCATATCGGCGGGCTGAAGTCCGCCTGATCGGCGGGGCCGAAGCACGATCTGCCGAACCTGCCCCCGAATAGGGCAGGGGATACCAAAGCGGCGGGCCAAAGCCGCCGCACACTTCAGCCGGCCGCTCATAGCCTCCCTGCTAGCGCTATTCGCGCTCAGCGGAGGACGAAGCGGTCCATGCTCCAGTCTGTTTCCAGCCCTGCCGCCCGTGGGGCGGAGGCGCCAAGCCCCGGTATCCGGCGGGCGCTGAGCCATATCGAGCGGCATTTCACCGAGGCGCTCTATCTCGATGACCTTGCGGCCCTGGCCGGTCTCAGCGTTTGCCGCTTCGTCACGGTCTTTCGGCGCCAGGTCGGGCTGACGCCGCATCGCTTCGTCTGCCGCGAGCGCGTGCGCTATGCGCGGACGCTGCTCGCCGATGGCGTCCCGGCCGCGCAGGCCGCTCTGGAGGCCGGCTTCTTCGACCAGAGCCATCTCTCGCGTCATTTCAAGAGCGTCTACGGCGTGACGCCCGGCCGCTATCTCCGCGAGCAGGTGCAAGCCCCGCCATCGCGGGCCGGTCGGATCGGCTATCCGGCGCGCGCCGCCTTTTCTGCCGTTTCGTCTTCCCGTCCTGCCTGAGGTTCCGCCATGAGCGTCAACTCCCTCGAAGCCCTCGACCGCCGCCATTGGGTCCATCCGGTCGCCAACTGGGCCGGCCATGAGAAGCGCGGCGTCACCGTGATGAAATCGGCCAAGGGCGCCTTCGTCACCGATGCCGACGGTCACGAGCTGATCGACGGCTTCGCCGGGCTGTGGTGCGTCAATGTAGGCTATGGCCATGACAGCATCGTCGAGGCGGCCGCCCGCCAGATGCGCGAGCTGCCCTATGCCACCGGCTATTTCAGCTTCGGCAGCGAGCCGGCGATCCGCCTTGCCGCCAAGCTTGCCGAGCTCACACCCGGCGATCTCGACCACATCTATTTCTCGCTGGGCGGCTCGGACGCCGTCGACAGCGCACTCCGCCTGATCCAGTTCCACTACAACGTCACCGGCCGGCCGACGAAGAAGGCGATCCTCTCGCTTGAGCGCGGCTATCACGGTTCGAGCTCGACTGGCGCCGGTGTCACGGCGCTGCCGGCCTTCCATGCCAATTTCGACTTTCCGGCGCATGTGCATCATTACGTCGCCCCGCCCTATTCCTATCGCAACCCGACCGGTTCGGGCGACGCGGCGGTGATCGCGGCCAGCGTCGACTCGCTGCGCGCCAAGGTGGCGGAACTCGGCGCCGACAACGTCGCCGCCTTCTTCTGCGAGCCGGTGATCGGTTCGGGCGGCGTCATCGTGCCGCCGAAGGGCTGGCTCAGGGCGATGCGCGAGACCGCGGCCGAGCTCGACATCCTCTTCGTCGCCGACGAGGTCATCACCGGCTTCGGCCGCACCGGCCCGATGTTCGCCTGCGAGGCCGAAGGCGTCGTGCCCGACATGATGACCATGGCGAAGGGCCTGACCTCGGGCTATGCGCCGCTCGGCGCGCTCGCCATCGGCGAGAAGGTCTATCGCGCCATCGCCGACAATGCCCCGGCCGGCGGGCCGATCGGTCATGGTTACACTTATTCGGGCCATCCGGTCAGCGCCGCCGTCGCGCTCGAAGTGCTGCGGCTCTACGAGGAGGGCGGCATCCTCGCCAATGGCCAGCGGGTCGGCGCCTATTTCGAGGAGCGGTTGGCGACGCTCGCCGACCACCCGCTCGTCGGCGAGGTCAGGGCGCGCGGCCTGCTCGCCGGTATCGAACTCGTTGCCGACAAGGCGACGAAGCAGAAGCTGCCGCGCGAGGCGAAGCTGCCCGACTATCTCTTCGCCCGCGGCTACGCCAATGGCGTCATCTTCCGCGCCTTCGCCGATGACATCATCGGCCTGGCGCCGCCGCTCTGCTGCAGCGAGGCGGAGATCGACCTGATCGTCACCAGGCTGCGCAAGACGCTCGACGATGTGCTGGCATTGCCCGACGTGGCGGCGGCGTTGAAAACCGCGAAAGCGGCATGATCCCTGCTTGGCCCGGACCGCATCAAACGACTAGTCTGATGCTGGTTCGGGCCCGCTTCGCAGGCCCGGTTCCGCAAGAGGCATCACGGGACAAGAGGCCTTCGTCGTGACACCGGGCGTGCGGCTCGACCGCATCGACATGAAGATCCTGATCGAGCTGCAGAACAACGGCAGGATCACGAACGTCAATCTGGCCGATGCAGTGGGCCTGTCGCCGAGCCCCTGCCTGCTGCGGGTCAAGCGGCTGGAGCAGGCCGGCTTCATCTCCGGCTACGGCGCGACCATCAACCTGCAGAAGCTCGGCGAGACGATCACCGTCTTCACCGAGATCACCTTGACCGACCACACCAAGGAATACTTCATCCGCTTTGAGACGGCGCTTCGGCGCGTCGACGAGGTCGTTGAATGCCATCTCGTCAGCGGCGGCTACGACTATCTCGTCAAATTCGTCACGCGGGGTCTCACCCACTACCAATCGCTGATCGAGACGCTGCTCGACCGCAATATCGGCATCTCCAAATACTTCAGCTACATCGTGATCAAGTCGCCGATCCAAAAGCCCGGCTATCCGCTGCCGGTGCTGTTCGACATCTGACCTGATTCAGCCGAGCGCCTGGGTGACGAGCCCGAAGGTCCGTGCCTCGCCGCGCGGCCCGTGATTGTGACCCCTGACCATCGTGGTCACGGTGTCGTAGACGGTCATGCCGCATTCTTCGAGGAAGCCGCCGAACCGGCCCTGTTCCTGGGCCGTGTCGACGCGCAGGAACTGGCTGTCATGGGCGAGAACATGGGGTCGCAGCAGCGCGATCGCCGCCTCGTCGCTCTCGGCGACGATCGGGCCGACGACATGGCCGCGGCCGAAGCGACGACAGAGCGCGAAGCCCACAACTCTGCCGTCTCGTTCGATCACGGTCCCGGTCGCGAGCTTCATCAAGGCGGCGATCACACGCGAGCGATCGGCGCCATAGGCGTCGGCGTCGAGCTGTGCGATCGCGACGCCATCTGCAGCGGTCGCTGGGCGGACGGCGAACTCGTCGGGCGCAGCGCCGGACGGGGCCTGGGCGCGGCCTTGATGCTGGAAGATGCGGCCGATCGGCTGGAAATCGAGCGAGCGGTAGAGCCGGTAGCCGGCCCGCGTCGCGTTGAGCCTGAGATCGCGTTCACCCGCCTCTTCAAAGATCGTGTCCATCAGCCGCCGCCCGGCGCCCTGCATCTGCAGGCGCGGCGAGGTGATGACCATGCCGATCGTGGCGAAATGCGGCCCGTAGGGCCACCACATCGCCGAGGCGAGCGCCCGGTCGATCGCATCGCAGGCGACGAAGCCGTGCCCGACCTCCAGCACGAAGCGCCAGTCCTCCGGCCGATGCGGCCAGCTGACGCCGACGGAAAGCTGGTGCGCCTGGGAGATATCCGCTTCTGTCATCGGCCGGATGGTCAGCTCGTAGTCGAGCCGGCGCCGAGCCGTATTGTAAGCCACTGCTATAGGCCTCGTTGCTTGAATGCCGGACGAGTATAGGCGGCCAAAAGAGAGCGGAGAACTGCAAAATTATCCAAGAACGGGCTCGGCAAGGCGGTATTCTCGACGATTGGAGCGGCTTGCCCGGCCGAGTGCTGCGCGGGATGCCTTGTCCGGAGCGTTGAGACGATAACCCCATGAAGTTCGAACCCTATTGGCTCGCGACGGCACCGAGATTCACCGGCGGCTCCACGGCCCCGATCGCCGGCAAGGTCGATGTCGCCATCGTCGGCGGTGGCTTCACCGGTCTGTCGGCCGCGCTCGCTTTGGCGAAGTCGGGTGCGAGCGTCGCCGTGCTGGAAGCGGATCGCGTCGTCGGTCAGGCCTCTGGCCGCAATGGCGGGCATTGCAACAACGGCCTTGCGCATGATCTCGGCAGCCTCGCCGCGAGTCTCGGTGAGGAGAGGGCGGTCGCGCTCTACCGCGCCTTCGACAGCGCCGTGGACACCGTCGAGATGCTGGTCGCACGCGAGGCGATCGACTGCGATTTCATCCGCACGGGCAAGATCAAGCTCGCCGCCAAGCCGGAGCATTTCGCCAAGCTGGAGAAGAGCGCTGCCCTGCTGCAGCGCACGGTCGAGCCGGACCTGACCGTGGTGTCGCCGTCCGAAATTCGCCGCGAGATCGGCTCGGACGGCTTCTTCGGCGGGCTGGTCTATCCGCGCAGCGCCCATATGCATATGGGCCGCTTCGGCGTCGGCCTCGCCGAAGCGGCGGCGCGAAATGGCGCGGCGATCCACGAGAACGCGGCGGTGACCGGGCTGCAGCGGCTGAGCGGTCACGCCCATCGCGTCGTCACCAGCCGCGGCACGCTGGAAGCCGGGCAGGTGCTGCTTGCGACGGGGGTCTCACGGCAAGGGCCGTTCTCCTGGCTGCGGCGACGTATCGTGCCGGTCGGCAGCTTCATCATCGCGACCGAGCCGCTCTCGCCGGAGCTCGCGGCGGCGATCATGCCGACACGGCGGACGGCGACGACGACCAAGAACATCGGCAACTATTTCCGGCTCACCCCGGACAACCGGCTGATCTTCGGCGGCCGGGCGCGCTTTGCCCTGTCGAGCCCGGCCTCCGACGCCAAGAGCGGCGCGATCCTGAAGGCGCGCATGCTGGAGCTCTTCCCGGAGCTCAAGAATACGCGCATCGACTATTGCTGGGGCGGCCTCGTCGATATGACAGCCGACCGGCTGCCGCGTGCCGGCGAGCGCGACGGCCTGTTCTATGCGCTCGGCTATAGCGGCCATGGCGCCCAGATGTCGGTCCATACGGGCCAGGCGATGGCCGGGGTGATGGGCGGCGACACGAACGCGAACCCCTTCGCCGGTCTCGACTGGCCGGCCGTGCCCGGCCATTTCGGCCCGCCTTGGTTCCTGCCCTTCGTCGGGATGTATTACCGCTACCAGGATTGGCGCCACTGAGAGCGCTCCTGAACGCTACTCCGGCGGCCGCCTGACGTGGCCGTCTGCGCTTCCGGTGCTCACGGACGAAAAGTCCGCTCCGCTCCGGTTCTCGACGACCACGCCAGTCGACTCACCGGAGCGCGTTCCACAGCGCCCTCAGACGTAGCCTGCGCTACGCCTCCTTCTTCTGCCCGCTCATGGCGAGCAGGACGAGCAGGAAGGAGGCTGCCGTCAGCAGCGTCGAGATCGAGGCGATGGTCGGGTCGATCTCGTCGCGCAGGGCGGTGAACATGCGCTTGGTCAGGGTCTGGTACTGACCGCCGGAGACGAAGAGCGCGATGATCGTCTCGTCGATCGCCGAGATGAAGGCGAAGACGGCGCCTGCGAAGACGCTGGCCTTGATCTGCGGCAGCGTCACGGTGAGGAAGGCGCGCAGGCGATTCATGCCGAGGCTGCGCGCTACCATCTCCTGCGTCTTGTCGAAGCTCTGCAGCCCGGCGACGACCGAGGTGATGACATAGGGCAGGCCGAGCATGACATTGGCCAGCACCAGCCCGGTCAGGGTCTGGATCAGGCCGAGCTTGGCGTAGACGAAGAAGATGCCGATCGCGACGATGATGATCGGCACGATCAGCGGCAGCATCAGCACCATATGCAGCGAGCGCATCAGCCGGTTCTGGGCGCTGCTGATCGCATAGGCCGCGGCGGTTCCGAGCGGGGTCGCGATCAGCACGGTCAGCACGCCGAGCATCAGGCTCATCCGCGTGCCCTGCATCCAGTTGGGATTGCCGAAATACTCGGCGTACCAGCGCAGCGACAGCGCCGGCGGGGGGAAGGTCAGGAAGCGCGTGCTCGAAAACGACATCGGCACGATGATCAGCACCGGCAGCATCAGGTAGATCAGGACGAGCCCGACGACGAAGCCGAAGGCGAGGCGCGGCAGCAGCGAGGTTTTCATTTCTGCCCCAGCATCTTGTCGAGCGGGATGATGCGGCCTACCGCGGCGAAGATCGCGAGCACGCAGGCGAGCAGCACGACGCCGACGGCGCTGGCCGCGCCCCATTGCGCGTAGAGCTCGACATTGCGGCTCACCACCATCGAGATCATCACTGTGCGCCCGCCGCCGAGCAGCTCGGGCGTGATGTAGAAGCCGAGCGTCAGCACGAAGACGAGGGTGAGCCCGGCGACGACGCCCGGCAGCGACAGCGGCAGGAAGATGCGCAGGAAGCTGTAGAGCGGGCCGCCGCCGAGGCTGGCGCCGGCGAGCATCAGATCGCGCGGAATCTTCTGCATGGTCGAATAGAGCGGCAGGACCATGAAGGGCAGCAGGATGTGCACGGTCGCGATCACCGTGCCGAGCTCGTTATGCACCATCGCCAGCGGTTCGGTGATCAGGCCGAAGCGCTCGAGCAACTGGTTGGCGACGCCGGTGCGCTGCAGCAGCACGAGCCAGGCATAGGCGCGCACCAGAACGCTGGTCCAGAACGGCAGCATCACGCAGGCCAGGATCAGGACGTTCCATGGCCGCTTGGCGTGGGCCGCCGCATAGGCGACCGGATAGCCGAGCAGCAAGGTGAGGAGCGTCACCATCAGCGCGATGCGGAAGGTCAGCGCGAAGCTGCGCCAGTAGACTTCCTCCGTGAAGATGCGGCGGTAATGCTCCAGCGTGAAGCCGTTGTCGTAGATCGACTGGGCCGCGAGCCAGCCGACCGGGATCACCACCAGCGCGACGATCACCAGCACGGCCGGGGCCGCGAGCAGCGTCATCAGCGCCTGCTCGCGGCGCTGATGGGCGAGGGATGGGTCGATCGCGCTCACGAGCCGTCTGCTCCTGCTCTCACGAGGTCGGTGTCATTCCGGGGCGATCCGAAGGATCGAGCCCCAGAAACCAGAGCCGATGCGTTCGACCGAGAGAGGGGAGGTGAGCTCCCGATCCGGAACCGACATCGCTTCTGGGTTCCGGGCTCACCGCTCTGCGGCGCCCCGGAATGACAGGGGTTGCGCTGTGCTTACTTCTGCATGAACTGCAGCCAGCGCTTCTCGGCGGCTTCGCCGGCCGGCGAGGTCCACCAGGCATAGGACATCAGCGCCTGCACCTTGGCGTTCTCCGGCGCGCTCGGGAGTTCCTTGACCCGCGCCTCGGAGATCACTTTGGTGTCGTAGGCCTTCGGGTTAGCTGGGCCGTAATCGATATGCAGCGGCAGGTTGGCCTGGTGCACCGGATCGACCGCCTCGTTCAGGAACTTGATCGCGGTCGGCAGGTTGGGCGCGCCCTTGAGCACGCAGAGCGAGGTGCTCTGCAGGATGCCCTGGTTGTAGGTGTAGGTGACCTTGGCGCCTTCCTTGGTCAGCGCGCTGATCCGGCCGTTCCAGGCCATCACCATGTCGACCTCGCCATCGTTGAGCAGCTGGGCCGACTGGGCGCCGGAGGTCCACCACACCGTGATGTTCGGCTTGATCTCCTCCAGCTTCTTGAAGGCGCGGTCGACGTCGAGCGGGTAGAGCTTGTCCGCGGCGACGCCGTCGGCCATCAGCGCCGCTTCCAGCGTCGCGAGCGGGTGGTTGCGCAGCGAGCGACGGCCCGGGAACTTCTTCACGTCCCAGAAGTCGGCCCAGGTCTTGGGCGCCGAGGCAGCGTCCGGGAACTTCTTCAGGCTGTAGCCGAGCACGCTCGAATAGAACTCGTAGGCGACCGAGTAGTCGCTGCGGTACTCGGCCGGCATCGCCGCGGCGTTCGGGATCTTGCTGAAATCGAGCTTCTCGACGATGCCCTGCTCGCCGCCGCGCAGGCAGAAATTGGTGGCGACGTCGACGACGTCCCAGGTCGGCTTACCCGTCGCGACCTGCGAGCGCATGATCGGCCAGGCATCGGGCACGCTGTCCTGGTTGATGGTGATGCCGAGCTTCTTGGCGCTCGGGTCGAGGATCGCGATGGTCTGCGCCTTCTGATAGGCGCCGCCCTGCGAGACGAACATGATCTGTTCGGCCGCGCTGGCGGAGCCGAGCGCTGCGAGCGACAAGCCTGCGACGGCGCAGGCGGTCCGGAAGTTCAAGCTCTTGGCCATGTCCTGTTCCCCTGTTGTTTTGGATCGGAGCTTCGAGGCCTACCGTCCGATCGCATCCAGAAACTGGTACCAGCCGGCGACCGCACGGACCGCCGGTTCTCGAAGCGCGTAGAAGGGCACGGGCCGCATCCGACCGATGTCGAGCAGCCCGACATCGGGGCGCTCGCCGCGCGCGAAGGCGGCGAGATAGCGACCCATCAGGCTGGACATTGCGACACCGGCGCCATTGTAGCCCAAGGCAACCATGACCCGGTCGTCGACACGGCCGACATGCGGCACGGAATCGAGCGTCATCGCGACGAGGCCGGACCAGGAAAAGGCCAGCGGCACATCGGCGACCTGCGGGAAGATGCCGACCATCGCCTTGTGCAGGGCGGCGAAGGCGGCGGCGGAATCGGTCTTGCCGAAGGCGCCGCGGCCGCCGAAGACGATCCGGTCGTCGACCATGCGGAACCAGCGCATCATCCGCTTGGTCTCGGTATAGGTCCGGCCCGTCGGCATGACGCTGGCGGCAAGGTTCGGCGAGAGCTTTTCGGTCGCGATGATCGCGCTGCGGAACGGGATCAGAGTGCGCTGGTAGTCGCGGGTCGCGGGCGTCAGATCGGAATAGCTGTTGGTGGCGATGATCGCCTGCCTGGCACGCACCGTGCCGCGCGGCGTCTGGACCAGCACGCTGTCATGCTCACGCCTGAGGCTGAGCGCCGGCGTCCGGCTATGGATGCGGACGCCCTGCGCGGTCACGCCGCGGGCGAGGCCGCGCAGGTAGTTGAGCGGGTGGATGCCGCCGGAGCCGGCATTGAGCACGCCGCCGACGAAGGTGGCGGAACCGGTCTCCTCGCGCACCTGTCCGGCATCGAGCACGGTCATTGTGGTGTCGCCGAGTTCGGCGCGGAGCCACTCTGCCTCCTTCACCGCATAGGACAGCGTCTCGCGGTTGTGCGCAGCCTTGACCTGGCCGGCGCGGGTCAAGCCGGCATCCGTTATGCCATGGGCGTCGACCAGCTCGGCGACGATATCGGTCGCCTCATGGGCGATGTCGTACATGCGTTTCGCCATGTCCCTGCCATGCGCAGCGGCGATCGTCGGGAAGGACAGGCGGAATTTGGCGGTGATGACGCCGCCATTGCGGCCGCTCGCGCCCCAGCCGGGCTCGTTCGCTTCCAGCACCAGCGGTGCAAGCCCGCTGGCGGCGAGATGATGGGCAGCCGAGAGCCCGGTATAGCCGGCGC
>JAESGM010000856.1_pt1 | contig 13658 bp, 13 predicted proteins | sample 9269721 | NCBI WGS metagenome assembly JAESGM01 (sample SAMN15720920, study PRJNA650825) | algae metagenome | isolation source: Komarekiella atlantica HA4396-MV6 and co-occurring heterotrophs from... | place: USA: Theobald House, Kauai, HI | collected 2009-07-29 | reverse complement strand
GGCGACCGCCGATTCCCATTCGTTGCTTTCACCGGCCGTGTCGAGCGGAACGGCGGTGAGGCGTTGCGTGGCTTCCAGAATGCGCGCGAGATATTCGGCGCGCTCCACGTAACGGGCGAGCCAGTAAAGATTGTCGGCGGTGCGGGAGAGCATTCAGAGTTAACCCCAAGTGTAGCGCACACCCTCCCCTGGAGGGGGAGGGTCGCCGCGAGTGTAACGAGCGGCGGGGTGGGGTGGCCTGATTGCTCCGCAATTCACCCCACCCCGTCTCGCATCTCGCTGCGCTCGATGCTCGCCGACCCTCCCCCTCCAGGGGAGGGTGAGATTGAGCTCGTGGCTTCCGCCGAAAGTCTTCATCCCGCCAGCACCCAGGTGTCTTTCGTGCCGCCGCCCTGGCTTGAATTCACCACCAGCGATCCGGCCTTCATCGCCACGCGCGTGAGGCCGCCGGGCACGATGCGCGTACGGTCGCGGCCGGTGAGCACGAAGGGCCGCAGATCGACATGACGCGGCGCCAGCCCTGAATCGACGCATGTCGGGCAGGTGGAGAGCGCCAGCGTCGGCTGCGCGATGAAATTCTTCGGCGCGGACTTCAGCTTTGCGCGGAAGGCCGCGACCGTCGCCTTGTCGGCGGCAGGGCCGATCAGCATGCCGTAGCCGCCGGAGCCATGCACTTCCTTCACGACAAGCTGCTCGAGATTATCGAGCACGTAGGACAGATGCTCTTCCTCGCGGCAGCGCCAGGTCGGCACATTCTTCAGGATCGGCTCTTCGCCGAGAAAGAATTTCACGATGTCCGGCATGTAGCTGTAGACCGCCTTGTCGTCGGCAATGCCGGTGCCGACGGCGTTGGCCAGCGTGACGTTGCCGGCCTGATAGGCGGACATGAGGCCGGGCACGCCGAGCGCTGAGTCGGGGCGGAAGGCGAGGGGATCGATGAAATCGTCGTCGATTCGGCGATAGATGACGTCGACGCGCTTCGGACCTTGTGTCGTGCGCATGTAGACGATCTCGTTCTTGACGAAGAGATCGCGCCCCTCGACCAGCTCGATGCCCATCTTGTCGGCGAGGAACGAGTGTTCGTAATAAGCCGAGTTAAACACCCCAGGCGTCATCAGCACGACGGTCGGCTCGCCGGGGGCAGTGTTGGGCGCCACCGATTGCAGCGTCGCCAGCAGTTCGTCCGGATAGTTGTCGACCGGCTTCACACGATGGCGCGAAAACAGTTCCGGGAACAGCCGCATCATGATTTCCCGGTTCTCCAGCATGTAGGAGACGCCGGAGGGCGTGCGGGCGTTGTCTTCCAGCACATAGAAGGTGTCGGCATCGACGCGCACGACGTCGACGCCGGCGACATGCACGTAGATATTGTGCGGCACCTTCTGGCCGTTCATCTCGGGGCGGAAGACCGGGTTCTGGAACACGAGATCTTCCGGCACGATCCCGGCCTTCAGGCATTCGCGCTTGCCGTAGACATCCTTGATGTAGAGGTTGAGCGCCTTCACCCGCTGCTCGAGGCCACGCGACAGCGTGGTCCATTCCGAGGCGGCGAGGATGCGGGGGATGACATCGAAGGGGATCAGCCGCTCCTGCGCGTCGGCTTCGCCATAGACGGCGAAGGTGATGCCGATGCGGCGGAACACCAGCTCGGCCTCGCGGCGGCGATAGTCCAGAACGTCAGGGCGGATTTCGGAGAGCCAGGCCGACAGCTGCGAGTAAGCCGGACGGACGGCGCCATCGACCCCATTCATCTCGTCGAACGCAACCGGCATTCAGCAGGCCCCCGGGCAGGATACGCCTTCTAAAATGCAAGCTTTGCGCCACTTGCGGCTGTTGGCTAGGGGGGTGATCAAGGCCTGTGCAAAGGTCTGTTGCCCACAGATTGAGCGGCCTGATTATCGCGGTGGCGGCCGGCGGGCGGCTTGAGCGCATGGCGGCGGCAGGCTAGACGACAGGTTGCAAGCCGGGACCCGCCATGAACGACACCGCAACGCCGCCTGGAACCATCGTGACCGCCGCAATCCTGGTCATCGGCGACGAGATCCTGTCGGGGCGGACCAAGGACAAGAATATCGGCTACATCGCCGAATACCTGACCGCGATCGGGGTGGACCTGCGCGAGGTGCGGGTGGTTCCTGACGTGGAAGAAGAGATCGTCGGCGCCCTCAACGCGCTGCGGCATAAATACGCGTATGTCTTCACCACGGGCGGGATCGGCCCGACCCATGACGACATCACCGCCGAATGCGTCGCCAAGGCTTTTGGCGTGCCGATCGATTACGACCCGCGGGCGGTGGCGCTCTTGCAGCAGCGCTTCAAGGGGCCGGACCTGAACGAGGCGCGCATGCGCATGACCCGCATCCCGGCGGGCGCGGAACTCGTCACCAACAAGGTGTCGCTGGCGCCCGGTTTCTGGATCGGCAATGTCATCGTCATGGCCGGCGTGCCGAACATCATGCAGGCGATGCTGGACGAGGTCGGGCCGAAGCTGAAGACCGGCCAGCAGATGCTGTCGGACTCGATCCGCGCCGACGCGCGCGAGGGCGACATCGGCACCGAACTCGGCGAGATCGCCAGGGCGCATCCCGACGTGAGCATCGGCAGCTATCCTTTCTTCGACGACAAGACCGGTCCGAACACCAACGTCGTCGTTCGTTCGCGCGATGCGGACAAGCTGGCCGCCGCGAAGGCGGCGGTAGAGCAGATGCTGCGCGTGGTGAAGGCGAAGCTGAGGGCGGGGTAGTTATTGCGCCCTCTCCCCTTGTGGGAGAGGGCTACACTGCGATCCACCAAAATATGACGGGTGAGGGGTGCAGCCAAACCCCTCACCCGTTCATTTCCACCGAAACTCCGAGCTACCCTCTCCCACAAGGGGAGAGGGCGCAAATGCAGACGCGGCGGTTCTAGCTCTTCGCCTGCCTGTCGAACACAGCGCGCGCCGAATTGATCTTGGTATGATTGCGCTCCGCCCAGCCGATCAGGGCGTCCATCGGCTGCAGCAATGACTGGCCGAGCTTCGTCAGGCGATATTCCACACTCGGCGGATTGGTCGGAAACACCTCGCGGTCCACAAGCCCGTCGCGCTGCAGGTCGCGCAATGTTTGCGTCAGCATCCGCTGGGAGATGTCCGGCACCGCGCGCCGCAATGCGCCGAAGCGATGCGGCTTCTCCGCCAGCATCGACACGACGAGGAAGCTCCACTTGTCACCGATGCGGTCGAGCACGCCGCGCACCGGGCAGGCCTGCTCGAGCTTGTCCGGCGACAAGTCGGCTGCGCGGGACTTGCTGGCGACAACGCCGCGGATCGCCCTGAGACCGGCCATGTCAGACATGGGGTAGTTCCTTTCAGGTAACCAGCGCAGGAAAAACTGCCTTCTTTTCAGATCCCCGGGCAGGCTCTAGATCGTAGCTGGTCTCAAAATGAGACCAGCATCTATTCTGCATATATTACACACGACAGGAGCTGGCAATGATCGTCATCACCGGAGCCAACGGGAAGCTCGGCCGTCTCGTGGCCGCCGAACTAGAAAAGAAAGTGAATCCATCCACGGTCGTGCTCGGCTCGCGTGAGCCCGAAAAGCTCGGCGACCTCGCGGCAAAAGGCTTCAAGACGGCGCGGGCCGATTTCGACGATGCGGCGAGTCTCGATAAGACCTTTGCGGGTGCGGAGACGGTGCTGATCATTTCCGGCGATGCGCCGAACGACGTGCGCATTCGCCAGCATCGCTCCGCCATCGACGCCGCGAAGAAGGCGGGCGTCGGACGCGTGGTCTATACCAGCTTCACCAACCCCTCGGAGAAAAGCCTGTTCCCGTTCGGCGCCATTCACGGCGACACTGAAGCCTATCTGAAGGCGTCCGGCATTCCCTTCACGATCCTGCGCAACAACCAGTATGCGGAGAATCTTGCAAACGGTCTTGCGCATGCGAAGCAGACCGGCGTGCTGGCGCAGCCCGGCGCGACGGGGAAGGTGGCCTTCATCACCCGCGCCGACATCGCCGCCGCGATCGCCGGTGCTCTGACGCAGAACGGTCACGCCGGAAAGACCTATGAACTCACCGGCCCGGAAGCGGCCGATCTCTTCCAGATCGCCGCCGCCCTGTCCGCGGGATTGGGCAAGCCGGTGCAGGCGGTCGATGCCGATCCGAAGGAGTTCGAAAAACTGTTCGCCTCGATGGGCATGCCGCCATTCATGATCGAGGCATTGCTCGGCATATTCGCCGCCGCGGCTGCGGGCGAAATGGAGGCCGTGTCGCAGGACGCGGCGACACTCGCCGGACGTCCGATCGAGAAGGTCACCGACTTTGTGCGGCGCACTGCACAACTGTAAAGAAGCGTAAAGATCGTCACCTCTCCGAAGACCCGCCGCAGATTCGCCGAACTGCGTCCATCTGGTCGGCGGGCTTTCGCCGCGTGTGAAAGCGCTTAAGTGTTCGCCTGGGGGCGCAGGAGAGGAACGAAAGATGTCACCCATTCGGCCCCGCACCCGCCGCGAGATTCTTGCTGCAGCCGCCGCAACGGGCCTGGCCGTCGCCACCGGCGAACAGGCTTTCGCGCAGGAGCTGAAGCCGACGCCGCAATGCGACGACGGCGACGCGCCGACGCCGCGCCAGACCGAGGGGCCGTTCTACAAGCCGCGCTCGCCGCAACGCACCGATCTGCGCGAACGGAACGTCAGCGGGCAGCCGGTCGAACTCTCGGGCGTGGTGTTGACGCGGTCTTGCCGTCCCGTCGCCGGGGCACTGGTCGATCTCTGGCACGCCGACGCGCAAGGCGAATACGACAACACTGGCTTCCGCTATCGCGGGCATGTTTTTGCCGACGATCAGGGCCGCTTCCGCTTCCTGACCATCAAGCCGGCGCTCTATCCCGGCCGCACCCGGCACTACCACGTCAAGGTGCAGGCGCCGAACCGGCCGGTCCTGACCACCCAGCTCTATTTCCCCGGTGAGCCGGGCAATGCGCGCGACGGCCTGTTCCGGAAGGAATTGCTGATGCGCGTGGCCGAGCGGCAGGACGGACTTGCGGCCCGCTTCGATTTCGTGCTGGACCTCTCCTGACAAGGCCGTTCATTTCCTGTGGATCGCGACCCGTGCCGGTTGGCAACGGCACCCGCCACCGGAATGGTGGCTGCAAAACGCGAGGGGAGACCACAGGATGGCGGAAGCGCAGACCCAGAAACACTTCCCGGTGTCCTGGGACCAGTTTCACCGCGACTGCCGGGCGCTGGCCTGGCGGCTGGCGGCGGCGGGACCGTTCAACGCCATCGTCTGTGTCACCCGCGGCGGCCTCGTGCCGGCGGCTATCGTGGCGCGCGAACTCAATGTGCGCCTGATCGAAACGGTGTGCGTTGAAAGCTATGTCGCCGTCGGCAAGCAGGGCGAACTGAAAATCCTGAAAGGCATCGACCAGAAGGTGGTCGAGGTCGGCGGCGGCTCGGGGCGGGGCGTGCTGATCGTGGACGACCTGGTCGATACCGGCAAGACCGCGCGCATCGTGCGCGACCTCATTCCGGATGCGCATTTCGCGACCGTCTATGCCAAGCCGATGGGCCGGCCGCTGGTCGACACCTTCATCACCGAGGTGTCGCAGGACACCTGGATATTCTTTCCCTGGGACACCGGGCTCGCCTTCGTGCCGCCGATCCGGGAGGGCGGCTAGGTTTGCGAAACGCATCGCCCGCACTTTTGGCTTTCGTGCGGACGATGCTAGAAGGCTGGCCGCCGCGGACGTGGCGGAATGGTATACGCAGCAGACTTAAAATCTTTCCTACCTACCCGCATCCTAGAGAAATGTATTATATAATTCAGCGGTTTATTTCTTCTTCTTGACTCAAAATGCTGCTATAAAAGGCTTACACACTCGCTACACACTTTGGTATCAGGGTAGTGTCGAGCCATGGCGGAAGCGAAGCACGAACTGTTCGACGGAAGACTCAAGGTCTATCGAAGGCCGGAGAGCGACGTCTATCAATGCTCGGCGTTCCACAACGGAAGAAACCATCGCACCAGCACGAAGAGGCGCGTGCTCGACCAGGCTGAGGAGTTCGCGAAGGATTGGTACGTCAAACTTCTTGGCAAGATTGGGAGCGGCCAGGTCAGCAAGGGCGGCAAGAGTTTCGCCTTCGTGGCGAAAAAGTTCTTGGACGAGTTCGAAGTGCTGACCGAGGGGCAGCGCAGCCCTAGCTATCTCCACTTTCACAAGCGACGATTGAACAATCACGTCGTCCCCTATTTCAAGAACAAGGCGATAGCTGACATCACTTCAAGCGATATCCAGGAATATCGCCTTCATCGGCACAAGCAGGTGAAAGAGCGAACCGGGAAACCGCCCGCGTTCAGCACAATGCACCAAGAAATCGTCGTGATGCGGCAGGTGTTCAAGACCGCCTTGCGCCACAGGTGGCTTGAGTACATGCCGGACCTGTCCGAGCCTTATCGCAGGAACGGCAAGGTGACGCCGCGTCCTTGGTTCTCCCACGAGGAATACAGGAAACTCTATGAGGCCACGCGGAAAAGGGCGGAAGCGCCCCTGATTCCGCGGTGGAGGTGGGCGTGCGAGCAGTTGCACGACTACGTCCTGTTCATGGCCAATACCGGTTTACGGCCTGACGAGGCCAACCGGCTCGAATACCGTGATGTGGCCATCGTCGATGACGATGCCACGGGAGAGAGGATCTTGGAGATAGAGGTTCGTCGTGGGAAACGCGGCTTCGGCTACTGCAAGAGCACCAAGCAGGCGGTGTTGCCGTTCGAGCGGCTGGTGGCGCGCAACAACCCGAAGCCGACGGATCGGATTTTTGCGGCAAACCATCATGTGCTCTTCAATCGGGTGCTTGAAGAACAAGGGCTTAAGGTCAATCGCGACGGTTTGAACCGCACCACTTACAGCCTCCGGCACACTTACATCTGCTTCCGGCTGATGGAAGGCGCGGACATCTATCAGATCGCCAAGAACTGCCGGACCAGCGTGGAGATGATCCAGAAGTTCTACGCCTCTCACATCAGAAACAGTTTGGACGCGGCGGCCATCAACGTGATGGCTCCCCGTAAACGGCGGAAAACCGCCCCTGGCGCCCCGAAAGCGGGTAAGCAGAGAAAGACAAAAGTGCCCGTAAAATAAGCAGTTGCTTGGCGGTTGAGTCCGCCAAGGTTATAAGGGCGAGTCACGCGGGCGTGGCGAAATGGTAGACGCAACGGACTTAGACGATTGAGTGCGCCACGGGAAACCGTGGACGTAGAACTGCTCAAAGTCGGGGAAACCTTTACTGGCAATCCCGAGCCAAGCCTCTCACGAGGAAGGTGTAGAGACTAGACGGGCAGCACCTAACGCCGGTTGGCCAGGGTGAAGGGATAGTCCAGACCACAAACGCCGCAAGGCGGCGGCGAAAGCCGTAGCTGGTACGAAAATCCGTTGGGGGTTCCCCGTGCCGGTTCGAGTCCGGCCGCCCGCACCAATAATACGAGGCACACTGTGGCGGAGGATTGGTCACCAGAGGAAATCAAAGTCATTGTCGCGGCGTATCGCTCGATGATTATTGACGAGATAGCTGGCCAACCAATCAACAAAGCTGAAAGTAATCGCAACGTACGAAAACAAATTGAACGCTCGAAAGGTTCAGTCGAGTTCAAGCACCAAAACATTAGTGCCGTTCTGCATGACCTTGGGCTTTATTACATCGACGGATACAAGCCTCGTGACAACTATCAGGCCAGTCTCGCTGACGAGGTATTGGCTTGGTTGACTGAATCGCAAGTCGAAGCGGAGATTCTGACCAAGTTCGTCGGACAAGCGCAAGAACCTCTTACTCAGAGTTCGGATATTTTCCTTCCTGCACCAACGGCACGCGTTGAGAATGTGGTCAGAAGGACCGTCGTTCGTCGCTGGGATGGTGCCGCGCGAGATGCGGCGAACAGAGAATTGGGGAAAAAGGGAGAAGCGTTTGTCTTTGAACTGGAGAAAAACCGCCTCAACGCGGCAGGCAGACCAGATCTAGCGGCCAAGGTTCGATGGGTTTCCCAGGAAATCGGGGATGGTCTCGGCTACGACATTGAATCCTACAATATTGACGGTTCCCCACTATTCATTGAAGTGAAAACAACGAAGGGATCCGAGATTTCACCGTTTTTTCTTACCGGGAATGAACTGTTGGTTTCAGGCAAACTCGCTACGCATTATCGCCTCTATCGCGTTTATAACTTCCCTGTGGCACCCAGGATTTTTGTTCTCCACCCGCCGTTGGAAGCGTCTGTTCGTTTGCGACCCGTCCTTTATCAAGCCGACTTTACCAACTGATGCCCGACACGCTGACCGTTAGCGAGAGAAGCGAGAGGATGTCCCGCGTGCGCGGGAAGGACACTCAGGTGGAGATGGTGGTTCGGCGGTTGGTTTACGGGCTGGGCTACCGCTACAGGCTACACGGCAAGGGCCTCCCTGGACGGCCTGACTTGGTGTTCTCCCGGCGCCGCAAGGTGGTGTTTGTACATGGATGCTTCTGGCATAGGCACTCCGATCCGGAGTGTCGGCTAGCCCGTCTTCCCAAGTCTAGGCTTGACTTCTGGCTCCCCAAACTGACCGCGAATCAGGTACGCGATGAGTGCAATCTGGCCACACTGCGGGCATCTGGATGGGATGCCCTCGTTGTGTGGGAATGCGAATTGAGAAATAAAAATGAACTACAAGACAAACTAGTGAAGTTCCTGGGGGCGACACATGCGGGCCATCGAACTCTTCGCGGGAGCGGGCGGCCTCGGCATCGGCGTAAGCCGAGCCGGATTCATTCCGGCGGCGGTCGTTGAGTGGGATAGGTGGTCTTGCGACACCATCCGTGAAAACCGCGCGCGTCATATAGGCGCTGTTGCGAAGTGGCCTAATCCCATCGAAGGTGATATCCGCGAAATTGATTTCCGCAAGCACGAGGGCAAGATCGACCTCGTCACAGGCGGTCCTCCCTGCCAGCCTTTTTCACTCGGTGGGAAGCATCGGGCTTTTGATGACAACCGCGATATGTGGCCGGAGGCGGTACGTGTCGTTCGTGAAACCAAGCCCCAGGCTTTCATCTTCGAGAACGTAAAAGGTCTGACGCGTCAAAGCTTCGCAAGTTATCTTGCCTACATCGTTCACCAACTCACCTATCCCGGCCTTACCAGGCGTAAGGACGAGGACTGGCAGGAGCATTTGTGTCGTCTGGAGCGCCATCATACGGGGCGGCGACACAGTGGGTTGAAATACAACGTAGTGTACCGCGTATTAAACGCCGCCAACTACGGCATTCCGCAGAAGCGCGAGCGTGTCGTGTTCGTTGGCTTTAGAAGCGACCTCAATATTGAATGGTCCTTCCCCAAAGAAACACATTCGCTCAAAGCTTTATTATGGGATCAACTCCGCGGCGACTATTGGGAACGCCACGGTGTCCGCCGCGCGGATAGAGTTTTGTCACCCCGCTACGATCGCATGACCGTAGATTTATTTAAGCCGGACGAGTCTCCCTGGCGAACCGTCCGCGATGCCATTGGTGACTTGCCCGACCCGGAGAAGGAGCCTCGCAAGGCGGCGCACTACCTCAATCATCGGTTTCAAGATGGGGCGCGATCTTATCCTGGCCACACGGGTAGTCCTCTTGATGAGCCTGCCAAGACGCTCAAAGCTGGAGTTCACGGTGTGCCCGGCGGCGAGAATATGCTCGTGCGTCCCAACGGCAGCGTGCGATATTTTACGGTTCGAGAGAGCGCAAGACTACAAACCTTTCCCGATAACTTTCGTTTCCACGGTTCGTGGACCGAGACCATGAGGCAACTCGGAAACGCGGTCCCCGTGGATTTGGCTGCCATCATTGCGACTGATGTGCGCGGCCACTTGCGAAAAGCCGCGAAAAGCCAAGGACGCTGATCCGCGATGTCCAAGAGCCCACGCTCCGATCTTGCTCTGCTCGAACAATTGAAGGGCACGCTCGCGGCTCTCACCGAGCAAGCGCGATCAACACCGCTATCCACCGTGGCCCGCCGTAAGCTTGATGGAGGCGCACGTGAGGTGATGGCGCAACTCGCGCAGCTTCTGCACGAGTTAGACCCAATTCGCCAACCTTCAGCTATTTTTGATCCCAGCAATCCAAAGATTGTTGGGCGATTTGTTGCGTTGGCTCTGGTGGCGCAGCCCCGGCATAAGCTTGCTGAAATAGAGAGATTTTACGGCTCTGGAGTCTACGCTCTCTATTACAAGGGCAAATTCCCCGCCTATAAGGCGGTTTCGGGTACGGAGACTCCCCTGTACGTTGGTCAAGCAGCGCCGGCGAGCAACGCGCGAACGCCAATGGAGCAAGGCGACAAGCTTTCAAGCAGACTTAGCGAGCACCGCAAGAATATTGAACGCGCGAATGCAAGCTTGAACATAGATGATTTTGAATGCCGAACATTGGTCGTTCAAAGCGGCTGGGAAACGGCGGCCGAGGACTATCTCATCCATCTTTTCAGCCCGATCTGGAACAACGAGACTAAAATACTCTACGGCCTCGGAAAACATGGCGACGCCGCGGAGACGCGCGGCAACAAACGTTCTCCTTGGGATACGCTTCACCCCGGTCGCGCATGGGCGGCATCCAACAAATTGGTCGACGCAAGAACGCCTGATGAGATCTCAAAGGATCTGAAGGCACATTTTTCATCAACGAGAATATTCAAGTCTCTGGATGAGGTTTTGGCCGAATTCATTCAGGAACTTAGGCAATTGTAGAGGCTCGAAATGCGCCACCCAGATCGCAATTTGGCATCGATTGGCGAACTTGTGCAGGCCATCCGCGACTATGGAGCAAATGGCCCTACTTGGTATCGAGGACATGCGAACGCGGCGTGGTCGTTAGTCCCCTCCATAGGCAGAAAGCCTGATCACCTCATAGCGGAATTGACGGCAATCAAAATATTCAAACAGCAATCGAGGCCATATCTTGCGGAGCGGCCAGGAAGCGATTGGGAATGGATATTCTTGATGCAGCATCACCGGGCGCCGACGAGGCTGTTGGATTGGTCCGAGAGCCCCTTGGTGGCATTGTATTTTGCCCTCACGGAGGAAGCCCATGACGACAAGGATGGCGCGTTGTGGTTTCTCGACCCTGTCGCTCTGAACAAGCAATCAGGCCACAACCGAGCGTTTGACGCCGATATCTTAGCATTCGACATAGACGATGTGCTCAACGACTACCTACCCGACAAGGTGAACGCGCGAGTGTCGAGGTTGCTTCCGGTCGCGGCTATCGGGCCAAGAAACTCTCCGCGCATGGTTTCTCAACTCGGCACTTTTACAATAATGCACGTCGAGGCCACCGCTGTGGAGGGTGTGGGCGACGGAAGTCATATTTGGAGAATGGCAATTCCCGCAGCTTCGAAACAAACGCTTCGGGACGAACTCAGATACTTGGCCATCTCCGAAAGCATGTTGTTCCCCGATCTCGACCGTGTGGCTGGCGTGGCGAAAGGCTTGTTCCGATGACCGAGTTTCAGCTCACAAGCCTTCGCAACAACTCGGTTTGGGCCGTCTATCGCCTGCGAGAGAGGATCGACATGGACCCCGTCTATCAACGTGAAGGAGGAATCTGGAACCTAGAAAAACAGCAATTGTTGATAGACACCATCATAAATCAATTCGATGTGCCAAAGATTTATCTGCACAAGTTTCCTACAGCCGTGGAAAGAAACGGTCAGGTGCTGGAATACGCCGTAATCGACGGGAAACAGCGGCTGAATGCTATATTCCGGTTTATTGAAGGGAAGTACGCGCTGGCGTCGAGTTTTGAATACCTGCACGGCGGCGACGTGAAAGCCGCCAAATTCACCTATAACGATTTGGCGCGACATTACCCTGACATCAAAACCGACTTTGATTCATTCGCCTTGGATATCGTCGCTATTGAAACGGATGACTTGGAACTAATCGAGGATATGTTCTCTCGCCTCAACGAGGCGGTCCCTCTGAATGCCGCAGAGAAGCGTAACGCGCTGCCAGGCCCACTGCCTTCAGTTATTCGCGGCCTTGCCTCTCATCCGTTCTTCGATGAAAAACTGCCGTTCACCAACAAGCGCTATAGGCACTACGATTTGGCGGCCAAGATGGTAATGACCGTCGCCCGGAATGCCGTGGTGGACACCAAGAAAGCATATCTCGACAGGTTCTTTTACGATACTCGGGAGGCCGCAACCGATGACGTTGCGCCATGGAACGAAGAAGCATTGAGTATTCTCAACGACATGTCAGCGATCTTTGTCGATCGCGATCCTCTCCTTCGTTCAATAGGCATGGTGACGCTCTATTTTCACTTGTTTCGACGCGCCCGCGAGAAGAACTTGACAGCAAGCATTACAAGACCGGCCATTGAAGGTTTTGAGCAGCTCCGTCAGGAGAACCGGCAAGCCGCAGAGCAAGACATATCACAAGCCGACTATAATATCCTGGAGTTTGACCGTTACACTCAATCGCCAAATGATGGAATCGCGATGCGATTCCGGCTTGCGGTTATAGATGACAAGCTTTTCTCCGGTGCTCTAGGCTTCGAACTGCCAGCGTAAAGGCGCAGCTTGATTGTTGAAAGGGCTATGCCAGGCATGTCTCGGATAACCGTTAGAGTCGAACGTGACGGTTCGCCGCCTCGTGTATTCCATTTGGAAAATGCGAAGGCCTTACGCTTCGCGGAGTCAGCACGCGCTTCCGGGGCTCGGGTGACAATCGAGCCTTTGAACCTTGGTGAGGAAACCAAGGACACGCTCCGGCGTGCCGGAGTTTCACCTGAAAGCATAAAATGAGACCGTTAGTGTCTTGTGGATAGCAGGTTTGCCCATAGCCAGCAGCCCATCGCAAACCACATCGCGGCGGCGATGACCGAGACGACCACGAGTTCAAGCCGCGATTGCCAGCGTGGACGCTCGGGCGGCGGATTGATTTCAACTGGCTCAACGTTGAGCGGCAGTTCCGTCTGAATCCTCCGCACCGGCCCGCGACGCGGGGCCTTCCTTGCCGTCGGTGCGTCGCGGCGATCCATTGTCAGCCCCTGGCCGCGTGCGTGAGCGGCGGCACATGGAAGAGTAGCCGAACGCGGCGCGAGCCGCATTGCGTGCACATGAGACAGCTTTCCAGGCGCGAGATCGGGAAGTTCGGCCCCCTCGTCCACAGCAGGGTTTGCATGTCGAGTTCGTGGCTGTGCACGCATTCGCGGATGCGCTTCATGCCGTCGCGCGGCCCGTGGGCGCAGCGGACGGTGATGCGCCAGCCGCAGGCGCAGGCTTGGCCGAGGGTTTCTACTGGGGGCATCTTGACCAAAGGGATTGTTCTTGCTTTGTTCTACATGCTGGGCATGTCTTTTCAAGGCTTTGGCATGGGTGGACAGTGGGAAAAATGGCCCCGCGCCGAGGGCTGGGCGCTGGATATCGGGGCGGCGCTGCGCGGCACCATCGTCCGCCACGATTATCCGCCTCACAACGGCGACTGGGGCGCATCGGTCAACACCACCTTCCTGGGCCACTACAAGGATCTGGACGAGGCCAAGCGCCAGGTCGAGAAAACCATCCGCCGCGACATGCAGCGCGTCCTTGAAGACTGGACGCGATTTGCGCAGGGTGAGCCGGACGCGCTGGACGCAGCGGTCAACGAGGTGATTTCCACCTGCGGCGGAGACA
>JAESGM010000855.1_pt1 | contig 13659 bp, 14 predicted proteins | sample 9269721 | NCBI WGS metagenome assembly JAESGM01 (sample SAMN15720920, study PRJNA650825) | algae metagenome | isolation source: Komarekiella atlantica HA4396-MV6 and co-occurring heterotrophs from... | place: USA: Theobald House, Kauai, HI | collected 2009-07-29 | reverse complement strand
ACTATGCTTCGTCGTCGTTCGACAAGGTGGTGGCGAAGGGCGGCAAGATGGCCGGCGCCTCGATGTTCTCGGGTTATAGCTTCAACGAGCGCAAGATGCTCTCGCTGGGCTTCGTCGAGGAGGAATATGCCAAGCCCGGCACCGAGCTGACGCTGGTCTGGGGCGAGGAAGACGGCGGCACGAAGAAGACCACGGTCGAGCGCCACAAGCAGACGGAAGTGAAAGTCGTGGTCGGCCCGACGCCGTATTCGGCGACGGTGCGCGAAGGCTACGAGGGCAAGTGGCGCCACCAGGCGGCGTAAGCGCCGCGACATTGCCGCTGAAAAAGAAAGCCTCGGTGCGACACCGGGGCTTTTTTCTTAGTCAGAACTCTAGCGTTACTCCGTCACCCTGAGGTGCTTGGCCGAAGGCCAAGCCTCGAAGGGCGACGGCCGATCATCCTTCGAGGGCGGCCTTCGGCCGCCACCTCAGGATGACGGATTTAGAATTGCGTGGCGTCCATCACACATCAAAAAACACCGTCTCCTTGTCGCCCTGCATGTGGATGTCGAAGCGCCAGACATTGCCCTGCTTCTTCGCCATCAGGGTGTCGCGGCGGTCGGCCGGCACCAGCGCGAGGATCGGGTCGGTTGCGTTCGCCGCTTCGCCATCGAAATACATGCGCGTGTAGACCTGCCGCAGCATGCCACGGCCGAAAATGCAGACCATGACATGCGGCGCCTGCATCTTGCCGCCGGGCCCGGCGACCTGGCCGGGCTTCACCGTGTCGAAGGAAAATACGCCGTCCTTGTCGCAGGCCGAACGCCCATGACCCTTGAACGAGGTGTTCGGCAGCCGCCTGCTGCCCGGCTCGTTCGAGTAGCGGCCCTGCCCATCGGCCTGCCAGACTTCCAGCATGGCGTCCGGGATCGGCGCGCCGTCGCCGTCATAGATCCCGCCTTCGATGCGGATGCGGTCGCCGACCACGTCGGGCGTGATCAGGTTGTCGCCGATGGTTTCCTTCCACGAGTAATGACCGTTCGGGTCCCACTTGGCGCGGCCCTTCGGCGTGAGGCCATAGGCGTAGAACGGGCCGACGGTTTGTGACGGTGTGAGTTCAGACATCAGTCCATATCCTCGGGAGTTTTGTCGCGTCCGCGCAGGACAATGTCAAAGCGGAAGCAGAGCGCCCAGTCCGGAATCGTGTTTTCGAGATCGAAGGTCGAGATCATGCGCGCGCGGTCGCGCTCGTCGGTGACCGAATTGAAGATCGGGTCGAACGGGAACAGGTAGTCGCCCGGGAAATACATCTGCGTGACGAGACGCGACAGGAAGGAGTTTCCGAACACCGAGAAGTGGATGTGGTTCGGCCGCCAGGCATTGTGGTGGTTGCCCCAGGGATAGGCGCCCGGCTTGACGGTGATGAACTTGTAATAGCCGGCCTTGTCGGTGACGGTGCGGCCGGCGCCGGTGAAATTCGGATCGAGCGGTGCCGGATGCTGATCGACGAGATGCACATAGCGTCCGCAGGCATTGGCCTGCCACAGTTCGACCAGCGCATCGGGGACCGGCCGCTTGTCCTCATCGAGCACATGGCCATGCACGATGATGCGCTCACCCAGCGGCTCGCCCTTGCCCTGCTTGGTCAGGTCGTTGTCGTTTTCCTGGATGGCGTCGTGACCATAGATCGGACCGGTCATCTCCGACAGCGTATGCGGCATCAGGATCAGCGGCTTGGTCGGCGCGCGCTTCACCGTGCTCTTGTAGGACGGCGTCAGATGCTTGGGATAAGCGCTGAGGCCGTCGCGCGGGTAGATCAAGGACATCGTTTCGTTCCCTCGTCTTCTCTCCGTTCATTCCCGCGCAAGCGGGAATCCAGTTTTTTGATGCTGGGTCCCCGCTTTCGCGGGGACGAGCGGACATTCATGAAATCCCTTACACACGCTCCAGCGCCAGCGACGCACCCTGCCCGACGCCGACGCACATTGTCGCCAGCGCGGTCTTGCCGCCGCGCTTCTCGAGGCCGTGCGCCGCCGTCATGGTGATGCGCGCGCCGGACATGCCGAGCGGATGGCCGAGCGCGATGGCGCCGCCGTGCGGATTGACGAAATCGGCGTCATCCGGAACGCCGAGTTGGCGAAGGACGGCGAGGCCCTGCGAAGCGAAGGCTTCGTTGAGCTCGATCAGATCGAAGTCGGAAATCTTCAGCTTCAGGCGTTCCATCAGCTTGCGTGTCGAGGGCACCGGGCCGATGCCCATGATGCGCGGCGGCACGCCGGCGGAGGCGATGCCAAGGATGCGGGCGCGCGGGGTGAGGCCGTGCTTTTTCACCGCCTCCTCGCTGGCGAGGATCATCGCGGCGGCGCCGTCATTGACGCCCGAGGCATTGCCGGCGGTGACGGTGCCGGGGTTGCGGAACGGCGTCTTCAGCTTGGCAAGCTGCTCCAGCGTGGTCTCGCGCGGATGCTCGTCCTTGTCGACAATAACGACTTCGCCCTTCTTGCCGGCAATCTCGACCGGCACGATTTCCTCGGCGAAATAACCGGCCGCGATCGCCTTCGCCGCCTTCTGCTGCGAGCGCAGCGCGAAGGCATCCTGATCGGCGCGCGTCACCTGGAAGTCCTCGGCGACGTTCTCGCCGGTCTCCGGCATGGAATCGACGCCGTATTGCGCCTTCATCAGCGGGTTGATGAAGCGCCAGCCGATGGTGGTGTCGAAGATGTCGGCGCTGCGCGAGAAGGCTTCCGCCGCCTTGCCCATCACGAAGGGCGCGCGCGTCATCGACTCGACGCCGCCGGCAATGGCGAGATCGATCTCGCCGGCGCGGATCGAGCGCGCGGCGTGGCCGACCGCTTCAAGGCCGGAGGCGCAGAGGCGATTGACGGTGATGCCGGGCACTGTATCGGGCAGGCCAGCCAGCAGCAGTGCCATGCGCGCGACGTTGCGGTTGTCCTCGCCGGCCTGGTTGGCGCAGCCGAAATAGACTTCGTCGATCTGCGCCCAGTCCACCTTGGCATTGCGCTTCATCAGCGCCTTGATCGGGATCGCGGCCAGATCGTCGGCTCGCACCTTGGCGAGCGAGCCGCCGTAACGGCCAATCGGGGTGCGGGCGGCATCGCAGAGAAATACGTCGCGCATTGTTCAGCCTTTCTTCCTCCCCTCCCCCCGCGAAGCGGCGGGGTGGGGGGGGGGTGGGGGGTGGGGGGGGGCCAAACCCATCGCAGCGAAATCGAAAGAGCCCCCCACCCCGCTCGCTTCGCTCGCGACCCTCCCCGCCGCTTCGCGGGGGGAGGGTAAAACCTCATATATAGTCGGCCTACGCCGCTTCGCCGTGCGCCCGCGCAGTCCTCTCATTCAGTTCGCGCAGGACTTTCAGCTCTTGCTCGGTCGGCGCCGGGGTCTCGATGACCTTGTCGGCGAATTTCACGGCCCAGCCGGTATTCTCCTGGATCTGCTCGCGGGTGACGCCGGGATGAATGGAAACGACCGTCATTTCCTTCGTCTTCGGGTCCGGTTCCATGATGCACAGATCGGTGATCAGCTTGGTCGGACCTTTGGTCTTGACGCCGAGGCGCTGGCGATGATCGCCGCCCTCGCCGTGACCGAGCGAGGTCACAAAGTCGAGCTTCTCAACGAAGCCGCGCTTGCCCTGCGACATGATGATGAAGATTTCACCGCACGAGGTCGCGATCTCCGGCGCGCCGCCGCCGCCGGGCAGGCGCACCTTCGGCTTGTCGTAGGGACCGACAACCGTCGTGTTCAGGTTGGCATATTTGTCGACCTGCGCGCCGCCGAGGAAGCCGACGGTGATGCGCCCGCCCTGCAGCCAGTAGCGGAACATTTCCGGCACCGACACCGTGGTCAGCGCGGTGTCACACAATTCGCCGTCGCCGATGGAGAGCGGCAGCACGGTCGGCTTGGTGGCCAGCGTGCCCGATTCATAGATCAGCGTGATGTCGGGCGCATGCGTGAGACGCGCCAGATTGGACGCTCCCGACGGCGCACCGATGCCGACGAAAGTCACGTCGCTGTTCTTCAGCGCGCGCGCAGCCGCGACAGTCATCATCTCTGCGGGTTTGTAAGTCGTCATTTTCGTCACTCCGCCGCGATACGCAGGTTGCGGACATGCTCGGCGAAATCTTCCGGGCGCTTGTTCAGCACATTCTCCTTCATCCAGGCGAGGAAGGTGTCGCGCTCGCGCGCGATGCCGTCCCATTCCTTGTAGAAGGCGTTGAAGCGCTTGTAATAGCCCTGCGCATAGGACGGGAAGGCGCCGCCCGGCACCACCGCGATGGAGCCGACAGTCCATGACGGCAGGATCACCGCGTTGAGATTACGCGGGCCGAAATCGTCCACCACCTCTTCCACCGTGACGATGGAACGCTTGGATGCGAGCACGACTTCCTTCTGCACGCCGAGAATGCCTTCCAGCAGCACATTGCCTTCGCGGTCGGCGCGCAGCGCATGAATGACGCCGACATCCGGACGGTGCGAAGGAACCGTTGCGAGCTGCTCGCCGGTGTAAGGACACGTGACGTGTTTGATATTCGGATTCACTTTCGGCAGGTCGGTGCCGATGTATCCGCGGAACACCGCGAAGGGCAGGCCCGACGCGCCCGACGCATAGGCATTCGCCATCGCCGAATGCGAGTGTTCCTCGATCTCGATCTTGTTCGGCCATCCCTTCTCGATCGCATCGCGCACGCGATGCAGTGAGCCGACGCCGGGATTGCCGCCCCAGGAAAAGACGAGCTTGTCGGCGCAGCCCATGCCGACCATCTGGTCGTAGATCAGGTCCGGCGTCATGCGGATCAGCGTCAGATGCTTCTTGCCCTGACGGATGATTTCATGACCGGCGGCGTGCGGAATGAGGTGAGTGAAACCTTCCATCGCCACCGTATCGCCGTCGCGGATATTGGCTTCGACGGCTTCGGCGAGGGACATGACACGCGACATATCGAGCACTTCCTCTCGTGCGTGAGCGCACAATGTGTTTTCGGTTTATTTCAATTTACGGACCGCGTCCGGGTGGGTCAAATGCCAGCGAACCCGCCGGTTGTCCAATGGTTTGCGGGACGGAAACAGAATTTGCGAATGTTCGAAAACCGAACAGGGAAACGCTGAAGGAACCGTTCATGCCGGCCCTCTCGTCCGCGCCGATCTTCACCATCCACGCCGAACTCGCCGATATCCTTACATTTGGCCCAACGCCCGCGGGCGAGCGGCGCGTCATCAATATTCTCGGTGGGCAGGTCGACGGGCCGAAGCTCAAGGGACAAATTCTGCCGGGCGGCGCCGACTGGCAGCTGATCCGCGCCGACGGCATGGCAGACATTCAGGCGCGATACACCATCAGGAGCGAGCGTGGCGGCCTTGTGCTCGTGTCGAGCGAGGGGCTGCGTCACGGCCCGCCCGAGGTCATCGCGAAACTCGCCAGAGGCGAGCCGGTCGATCCGGCGCTATATTATTTCCGCACCCTGATGCGGTTCGAGACCGCCGCGCCGGATCTTGCCTGGATGAACCGCATTCTGGCGATTGCGCATGGCGCGCGCCTGCCCAATGCTGTGGCCCTCGAGGTCTTCGAGGTGCTGTAGGAGCGGCCTGTCCGCGGTGCGCCCGAGGCCTATTGTTAATTTCGACAATAGTTGTTAAAGACAACAATTAGCGACAAGACAAAGAACATGACCCGGAAACGCCTGTCCATCGACCTGCCCGCCTCGCTCACCGCCGAGCGTCTTGAGAACATTGCCATTTTGCGCCTCTCGCGGCCGCAGAAGCGCAACGCGCTCGACGACACCACCGTCAACGGCATCGAGGTCTTTCTCGCCGAATTGCCCGAGGACATCCGCGCCGTGGTGCTGCATGGCGAGGGCGACCACTTCTCCGCCGGGCTCGATCTGAGCGAACTGACCGTGCGCAACACAGTCGAGTCGGTGCACCATTCGCGCAACTGGCATCGCATTTTCGACAAGCTGGAATTCGGCAAGGTGCCGGTCGTCGCCGTGCTGCACGGCGCGGTTGTCGGCGGCGGCCTCGAACTCGCAGCCGCCTGCCATATCCGCGTCGCCGAGCGCTCCGCCTATTACGCTCTGCCGGAGGGCAGCCGCGGCATCTATGTCGGCGGTGGCGGCTCGGTGCGTATTCCGCGCCTGATCGGCGCCGCGCGCATGATGGACATGATGCTCACCGGCCGCACCTATGGCGCCGATGAAGGTCTCAGCATGGGCATTACGCAATATCTGGTCGACGACGGCGCGGGCCTCGCAAAAGGCATCGAGCTGGCGCAGCGCATCGCGACAAACACGCCGCTGACAAACTACGCCATCATGCATGTGCTGCCGCGCATCGCCGACATCGAGCGCGACGGCGGCTACCTGATGGAGTCGCTGATGGCCGCGATCGCCTCCGGCAACGAAGAGGCGCAGCAGCGCCTGAAGGATTTTCTGGAGAAGCGCGCGCCGAAGGCGCTGCACCGGAAATAAGTACGCCGCATTCAACAACAAGAAGAAACGGCAAAGGGCAGGTCACGAGTTCAAGGGCGAGTTGTAAGGCGATGACGGAAGCCTCGCGTCAAATGCATGCCGGTGCCGACGCGCCGTTTCGTGCGGTGCGACTGGAAAAGCCCGATATCGAGATGGATCGCCGCGCCGACGGCACGATCCTGATCCGCTCGCGGCATCCGCTCGATCCCTATCCGCCGCGGCTCACCGACCGCCTGAAGCACTGGGCGGACGTCGCGCCCGACCGCGTCTTCATGGCGGCGCGCGATGAAAACAAGAACTGGCGGCAGATCACGTATGCACAGGCGCTGACCTTCGCGCGCAGCATCGGCGAAGCCTTGCTCAAGCGCGACCTGTCGGCGGAACGGCCGGTCGTTATCCTCTCGGGCAACGATCTTGAACACGCCATGCTCGCGCTTGGCTGCCTTTATGCCGGCATTCCCTACGCGCCGATCTCGCCGGCCTATTCGCTGGTCTCCGCCGATTTCGGCAAGCTGCGCCACATCGTCAGCCTTCTGACGCCCGGCCTCGTCTTTGCCGCCGACGGCAATGCCTTCGGCAAGGCGATCGAAGCCGTTGTGCCACCCGACACCGAACTGATCTTCACGCGCCATCCGATTGCCGGACGGAGCAGCAGCCTGTTTTCGGACCTTGCCGCAACGACGCCGACCGCGGCGGTCGATGCGGCAAATGAGAAAGTCGGCCCGGACAGCATCGCAAAATTCCTGTTTACCTCCGGTTCGACCGGACAGCCGAAGGCGGTGATCAACACCCAGCGCATGCTGTGCGCGAACCAGGTGATGATCCGCTCCGCCCTCGCGTTCTTTCAGGACGAGCCGCCGGTCACGCTCGACTGGGCGCCGTGGCATCACACCGCCGGCGGCAATCACGACGTCGGCCTCGTTCTCTATAACGGCGGCACCTTCCATATCGACGAAGGCAAGCCGCTGCCCGGCCAGATCGAGCACACGGTGCGCAACCTGAAGGACGTCGCGCCGAACTGGTATTTCAACGTGCCGAAGGGCTACGAGGCGCTTTTGCCCTTCCTGCGCAATGACGCGCAGCTGCGGCAGAATTTCTTCAGCCGCATGAAGGTGCTGTGGTTCGCCGGCGCCGCCCTGTCGCAGCCGGTCTTCGACGAGATGCAGGAACTGGCGCTGCAAACGAGCGGCGAGCGCATCCTGTTCCTCACCGGCCTCGGCTCGACCGAAACCGCGCCCTTCGCCATGAGCCGCATGTGGGAGAGCAACAGGTCCACGAACATGGGACTGCCGGCGCGCGGCACAGTGCTGAAGCTCGTGCCGGTCGACGGCAAGCTGGAGGCGCGTTTCAAGGGCCCGCACATCACGCCGGGCTACTGGCGTCAGCCGGAACTGACCGCGAAAGCCTACGACGAGGAAGGCTTCTACAAGATCGGCGACGCGCTGAAATTCGAGGACGAGAGCAACCCGCTGCAGGGATTGCTGTTCGACGGCCGTGTGGCGGAAGACTTCAAGCTTGCCACCGGCACCTGGGTCAGCGTCGGCCCGCTGCGCGCAAGGATCATCGATCATTTCTCGCCGCTGGTGCGCGACGTCGTCATAGCCGGCGCAGACCGCGAGGACCTCTGCATCCTGATCTTCCCCGATGTCGAAGCCTGCCGCCGCGCCGCCGGACTGCCCGCAGATGCGCCGGCGGAGGACGTGCTAGCACACACCAAAGTCACCGAAGATATACGCGCCCGCCTGCAGTCGCTTGCCGGCAAAAGTACCGGCAGTTCCAACCGCATCTGCCGCGCCATCCTGCTTGCCGAGCCGCCGTCGCTCGACGCCGGCGAAATGACCGACAAGGGCTCGATCAACCAGCGCGCGGTGCTGGCGCGCCGCTCCTCGCTGCTCGACGAGCTTTACGCCGTTCCGCATTCGCCCAACGTGATCGCGATCGATTCCGGGAGATAAGAACATGCAAGACAAGACGCCGGGGATCGGCACGACCTTCAAGGACGCCTGGCTGCTCGACGGCGTGCGCACGCCCTTCGTCGACTATAACGGCGCGCTGGCGAGCGTTTCCCCCATCGATCTCGGCATCAAGGCCGGACGCGAGGCGGTGAAGCGCGCGGGCGTCGACCCGAAGGACATCGGCACCGTCATCACCGGCAGCATGGCGCAGGCCAGCTTCGATGCCTATGTGCTGCCGCGCCATGTCGGGATCTATTCCGGCGCGCCGATCGAGACGCCGGCGCATCACGTGCAGCGCATCTGCGGCACCGGCATCGAGATTCTCTCGCAGGCCGCCGACAGCGTCTCGCTCGGCCGCACCGATCTTGCGCTATGCGTCGGCGCCGAATCCATGAGCCGCAATCCCATCGCCGCCTACACGCATCGCGGCGGCTTCCGCATGGGCCAGGTCGAGTTCAAGGATTTCCTCTGGGAAGCCCTGCTCGATCCCGCCGCCAATGTGAACATGGGCGACACCGCGGAGAATCTGGCGCGGCAATACCAGATCACGCGGCCGGAAGTGGACGCCTATGCGGCGCGCAGCTTCGAGCGCGCCATCGCCGCGCAGGAGAGCGGCTTCCTCGCCGGCGAGATCGTGCCGGTGACGACGGAGACCTTCCAGCGCGAGGGATATGAATCGCGCGGCATCAAGCTCGACCGCAAGACGCCGGAAGTCGCAACCGATACGCATATCCGCCCCTCGCCGATCGATCTCCTCGCGAAGATCCGCCCGGCCTTCGGCGGCGTGCAGACCGGCGGCAATTCATCCGCCATCGTCGACGGCGCGGCGGCGCTGATCGTGGTGAATTCGGATTACCTGAAGAAGAACGGCAAAAAGCCATTGGCGCGCATTCTCGCCGCCACCGCCATCGGCGTGCCGCCGGAAATCATGGGCATCGGCCCGGTGCCGGCTATCAAGGCGGTGCTGGAACGGGCGGGCCTCAAGCTCTCCGACATCGACCGTTTCGAGATCAACGAGGCCTTCGGCGCGCAGGTGATGGCCTGTGCGCGCGAACTCGGCCTCGACGAGAGCAAGCTGAACGTCAATGGCGGCGCCATCGCCATCGGCCATCCGCTCGGCGCAACCGGCGTGCGGCTGTCGCTGACGCTGGCGCGCGAACTGAAACGCTCCGGCTTGCGCTACGGCATTGCCTCGGCCTGCATCGGCGGCGGCCAGGGCATCGCGCTCTTGATCGAGAATCCCGACGCGGCGGGTAAGTGACATGGACATCAAGGGACATACCGCGATCATCACCGGCGGCGCGTCGGGCCTGGGCGCCGCCACCGCCGAAGTACTGGCCGCGGCCGGCGCGAAAATCGCGCTGCTCGACGTCAATCTCGCGGCCGCGGAAGCAACCGCGAAGAAAATCGGCGGCATCGCCGTGCAATGCGATGTCACGAGCGATACAGGCGCGCAGGCGGCGCTGGATAAGGTGAAAGCCGCCTACGGCGCCGGCCGCGTGCTGGTGAATTGCGCTGGCGTCGGACCGCCCAAGCGCATTGTCGGCAAGGACGGCCCGATGCCGCTCGCAGACTACAAACGGGTGATCGAGATCAACCTGATCGGCACCTTCAACATGATGCGGCTCGCCGCCGCCGAGATGATGAAGCTCGAGCCGCTTGCCGACGGCGAGCGCGGCGTCATCGTCTCCACGGCCTCGGTCGCGGCCTATGACGGCCAGATTGGCCAGTCGGCCTATTCGTCATCCAAGGGCGGCGTCGTCTCCCTCACCTTGCCGGCGGCGCGCGAATTCGCGCAATTCGGCATCCGCGTGATGACGATCGCACCCGGCATTTTCACCACGCCAATGCTGTCGGCATTGCCGCAGGAGGCGCAGGAGAGCCTGGGCGCGTCGGTCCCCTTCCCCAAGCGGCTCGGCCAGCCGTCGGAATATGCCGAGCTTGTTTCCTTCATCGTGCGGAACGGTTATCTGAACGGCGAGGTCATCCGCCTCGACGGCGCGCTGCGCATGGCGCCGCGCTAAACATCACGAACGAGGTCCGCGACCTATGCTCAAGAACTCCCGCCAATATCTGATCGAATGGGGCGACTGCGACCCCGCCGGCATCGTCTATTACCCGCGCTATTTCGAGATGTTCGACCACTCGACCACGCTGCTGATTTCGGCGGCGAGCGGCGTCACCAAATACGAGCTGCTGAAGAAATACGACATGGCCGGTTATCCGATGGTGGATACACGCGCCAAGTTCGCGATCCCGACCCGCTTCGGCGACACGGTGACCATCGAATCGACGTTCACGAAAGTGGGCAATTCGAGCTTCGACGTGCACCACACGATTTCCAAGGATGGCAAGGTCTGCCTCGAAGGGTTCGAGACCCGCGTGTGGGTGGGCAAGGATCCCGCCGATCCATCGAAGATCAAGTCGCAGCCGCTCCCGGCCGATCTCGCCGCCAAGTTTCGCGGGGAGTGATGGCGCGGCAGCGGCCACATACTCCGCTCATTCCCGCATAAGCGGGAATCCAGCAACAGCTTGATTCTGGGTCCCCGCTTTCGCGGGGACGAACGGAGACATTATCCCAACTCCTCCGCGATCTTCCGCAGCGTGCGCAGGAACTGCGCCCGCTCGCGCGGGCCGACAATGGCGTCGAGGTCGCCCTCGTGCCGCTGCGCGCATTCGGTGAGGTCGCGCAGCATTTTCTCGCCCACGGGCGTCAGTGTCAGGCGATACGCGCGCCGATCCTTCTGCGTGCGGGTGCGCCGCACAAGATTGCGCCGCACCAGCGCGCTCAGCGCCGGCGTCAGCGTCGACTTGTCGCTGCCGATCGCGCGGCTCAGCGCCGTCTGACTGATCCCCGGATTGAGGCCGATGACAGTCAGCGCCGCGAAGCGGCCGGGGCTGAGATCGACATCGCGCGCAAGCCGTCCGAAATTCTGGAATGATGCAATCTGCGCCATGCGCAGATGGAACCCGATCCAGCCGGCCAGCGGCCCGAAATCGACGCCATCCGCGGCCTTCCGCCGCGCCGCGCCGCGTGCCGTCCTCGTCGCATTGTCAGACCGGCTCAAAATTCCGCTCCTGCCCAACCGGAAAATCGTTTTATATCCAACTATCCTGCCCTACAATCTTTACAAGCTCGGCCGCTTGCGGCTGAATTGAAACAACAAGTTGGTCCGAACCAACGGTCAAATCAAAGGGAGGAGACGTGATGAAATCCCGTCATCATTTTATTCTTGCTGCAGGCGCACTCGCGCTTGTTTTCGGCGCCGCCCCGGCCATCGCACAGGACAAGACCTTCGAACTGAAACTCGCGCACTGGGTGCCGCCGTCGCACCCGCTGCAAAAGGCGCTGGAAGACTGGGGCAGCTCGGTGGAGAAGGCCTCGAACGGCACCATCAAGTTCAAGGTGTACCCGTCGCAGCAGCTCGGCAAGGCGTTCGACCATTACGACATGGCGCGCGACGGCATCGCCGACCTGACTTACATCAACCCCGGCTATCAGCCCGGCCGCTTCCCGATCATCGGCGCCGGCGAATTGCCGTTCCTGATCTCGACCGCCAAGGGCGGCTCGCAGGCCTTCGACGCCTGGTACCGCAAATACGCGGCGAAGGAGATGAAGGACGTCAAGTTCTGCCTCGCCTTCTTCCACGATCCCGGTTCGTTCCATTCCAAGACCAAGAAGATCATGGTGCCCGGCGACATCAAGGGCATGAAGATCCGCCCCGCGCACGCGACGATGGCGACGTTCATCACACAGCTCGGCGGCAGCAACGTGCAGTCGAGCGCGCCGGAAGTGCGCGACATTCTCGAGAAGGGCGTGGCGGAAGCCGTGACCTTCCCGTGGGGTTCGGTGCCGCTGTTCGGTATCGACAAGGTCACCAAGTATCACATCGATGCGCCGCTCTACGCGACCACCTTTGCCTTCGTGTTCAGCCCGGCCACCTATAATCAGATGTCGGCGACGCAGAAAAAGGTGATCGACAACCACTGCACCAACGAATGGGCGCTCCGTGTCGCGACCCCGTGGGCCGATTACGAGCACGCCGGCATCGGCAAGCTGAAGGCCGATCCCGCCCATGAAGTCTACCCGCTGACGCCTGCACAGCTTGCGGAATGGAAGAAGGCGGCCGAACCGCTGCAGAAAACCTGGGCCGACAACGTAAAGAAGGCCGGCGGCAATCCTGACTCCATCATGAAAGAGCTGAAGGACTCGCTGGCCAAGTACAAGGCCGCCTATTGATGGGCAGGTTGAGGCCCGCTCACATCGCGGGCGCAAGGTAAGAATAAGTATGACGGCGGCATAAGGGCCGCCGTCATAGTATGGCGGACCGACCACGCGACGCTTCCTCAAGGCGCAACCGATGATCAGACACCCCGCAATCACCAGAGCCATGGACCGCTTTATCGATTCCATCGAATGGATCGCGGCTTTCTTCATCGGCGTGGTCGCGATCATCGTGTTTTCGACGGTGATGCTTCGCTATTTCTTCAGCTATACGATCCCCGACGCGTACGACTTCGGCATGCTGATGCTCGGCATCGTGATCTTCTGGGGCATCGCGGCGACCAGCTATCGCGGCACGCATATCACGGTGGATCTCGTCTGGGCCAATGTCGGCCCACGCTGGCAGCGGGCCATCGACGTGTTCGCGACGCTGGTTCTTCTGTTTGTCGTGGTCGTGCAGACCTACACCCTGTTCGACAAGGTGATCAGCACCCGCGACGCCAATCTGCAGACGTTCGAGCTGCGGCTGCCGGTCTGGCCGTTTTATCTCGTCGCCTGGATCGGCGACATCGCCGCGGTCCTGCTCATCATTGTGCGCACCTATCGCCTCATCTTTCATCCCGATCTGATGGAACGCGATCACGCTGCCGCCATCAAGACGGTCGAGTAACCCCAGTCATGTCCGCCGACACCGTCGCCATTATCGGGTTCGTCACGCTGTTCGTCCTCATGCTGCTGCGCGTGCCGATCGGCATGGCAATGGGCCTCGTCGGAGTCAGCGGGTTCGCCTATCTCACCAACGGCACCGCCGCGCTCAAGATCGTCGGTCACACCACCATGCGCACGGTGACCGATTTCAATTTCGCGGTGATCCCGCTGTTCCTGCTGATGGGCGCCTTTGCGACCACGTCCGGCATGAGCCGCGAACTGTTCCGTGCCGCCAATTCGTTTCTCGGGCATCTGCGCGGGGGTCTTGGCATCGCCACCATCGCCGCCTGCGGCGGATTCTCCGCCATCT
>JAESGM010000854.1_pt1 | contig 13674 bp, 12 predicted proteins | sample 9269721 | NCBI WGS metagenome assembly JAESGM01 (sample SAMN15720920, study PRJNA650825) | algae metagenome | isolation source: Komarekiella atlantica HA4396-MV6 and co-occurring heterotrophs from... | place: USA: Theobald House, Kauai, HI | collected 2009-07-29 | reverse complement strand
TGCATGGCGCCCCGGTGACGTTCACCGGCAATACCGGCGAGTTCTTCGGCCCGAACCTGTCGGAAGTCTTTGTCGATCCCTATCGCGGCGACGTCCTCGGCCATCATCTGAGCCGTGACGAGATGAACTTCGCCTTTGTGCGGGTGCTAACCGACGCCTTCCATTTCGGCGATTTCGCCGGCCTTATATCGAAGGCGGTGTGGGTCGTGTTCGGCCTGATCACGACCGGCCTTGCCGTCAGCGGCGTAATCATCTTCTGGAAGCGGACGGCGCGGCTTGCGCCGCCGCGCGAGATATCCGCCGGCCGCCGCGTCTGGCACATCGTCAGGCCCTGGGGCGGGGCCATGGGCATTCTCAAGCCCGTCAATTTCGCTCTGCTGGCTCTGGCCGTCGCGGCGTCTGTCATGACGCTGCGCTTCTATTCAGCGGCGGCGGACGAGCGGGCGGCAAATTTCGCCGCGCAGGATGTCGGTCCCTGGAAGCTCGGCGCGCTGATGATCGCGGGGCTCGGCGACACGTCCGATCCCGTTCGTCCGGGAGGCCGCGCCATGCTGCTGGTCCGGTACTGTCCGGGCTGCTGGGGCGAGATCAAGCGCCTCTGGGTCAATACCGGGCCGGAACCGCTTGGCAAAAAGGGCGAGCGCGTGAGCGGCCAGCCGGGCTTCGCGCGCGCCGGCCTTCGGCTTCCGCAGACGCTGGACGCCGGCAGCCGGCTCTGGATGACCGCGGAAGACTGGAGCGGGCGGCTGCATCAGGCGTCCTGGCCACTGGTCCGCTAAGGGATATGCGGGCCGCTTAGACAAAAGCCGCACGACCGCGGAAAACCTCTTTCGCGCGCCCGCCGCATCGCGTAAGTCCGCCGCTTCCTTTTCCAGCTCTCCCGCATCCATGATCCGCCTCGATAATATCTCCAAGCAGAACGGCCACCAGATCCTGTTCATCGAAGCCTCCGCCGCGCTCCAGCGCGGGGAGAAGGTCGGGCTCGTCGGCCCCAACGGCGCCGGCAAGTCCACGCTGTTCCGGATGATCACCGGCCAGGACCAGCCAGACGAAGGCCAGGTCGCTAGCGATCGCGGCGTCACCATCGGCTATTTCAGCCAGGATGTCGGCGAGATGGCGGGCCGCAGCGCCGTCGCCGAGGTGATGGAGGGCGCCGGCCCGGTCAGCGTCGTCGCCGCCGAAATGAAGGAACTGGAAGCGGCGATGACCGATCCGGAGCGGGCGGACGAGATGGAGCAGATTCTGGAGCGTTACGGCGAGGTGCAGGCGCGCTTCGAGGAACTCGACGGCTATGCGCTCGACGCACGGGCGCGCGAGGTGCTCGCGGGCCTCGGCTTCAGCCAGGAGATGATGGACGGCGATGTCGGCGCGCTCTCCGGCGGCTGGAAGATGCGCGTGGCGCTGGCGCGCATTCTGCTGATGCGCCCCGACGCCATGCTGCTCGACGAGCCCTCGAACCATCTCGATCTGGAAAGCCTGATCTGGCTGGAGAGTTTTCTGAAAGGCTATGAGGGCGCGCTGCTGATGACCTCGCATGATCGCGAGTTCATGAACCGCATCGTCAACAAGGTTGTCGAGATCGACGGCGGCACGCTGACCACCTATTCGGGCAATTACGAATTCTACGAGCAGCAGCGCGCGCTGAACGAGAAGCAGCAGCAGGCGCAGTTTGAGCGCCAGCAGGCGATGCTCGCCAAGGAAATCAAGTTCATCGAGCGATTCAAGGCGCGCGCGTCACATGCGGCGCAGGTGCAAAGCCGCGTCAAGAAACTGGACAAGATCGAGCGCGTCGAGCCGCCCAAGCGCCGCCGGAGCATTGCGTTCGATTTTCCGCCCGCGCCGCGCTCGGGTGAGGACGTGGTCAGCCTGAAAAAGGTGAACAAGAGCTACGGCAGCAAGACGATCTATGATGGCCTCGATTTCATGATCCGCCGCAAGGAGCGCTGGTGCGTCATGGGCGTCAACGGCGCCGGCAAGTCGACGCTGCTGAAGCTTGTCACCAATGCCACCGAGCCGGACGACGGCAGCGTGGCGCTGGGCGCCAGCGTGAAGATGGGCTATTTCGCGCAGCACGCCATGGACCTGCTCGACGGCGAGAACACGGTGTTCGAGGAACTGGAGGAGTCATTCCCGCAGGCGGGGCAGGGCTCGCTGCGCACGCTGGCCGGCTGTTTCGGATTTTCCGAGGACGATGTGGAGAAGAAATGCCGCGTGCTGTCGGGCGGCGAGAAGGCACGCCTCGTCATGGCGAAGATGCTCTACGATCCGCCGAACTTCCTGGTGCTCGACGAGCCGACCAACCATCTCGACATGGCGACCAAGGAAATGCTGATCTCAGCCTTGTCGGAATACGAGGGCACCATGCTGTTCGTCTCGCACGACCGGCATTTCCTCGCCGCCTTGTCGAACCGCGTGCTGGAACTGACGCCCGAAGGCATCCATACCTATGGCGGCGGCTACACCGAATATGTCGCGCGCACCGGCCAGGAAGCGCCGGGACTGCGGAGCTGAGCGCCGGCGCGATCTAATTGATCTTCTCCACATTCGCCGCCTTGATGACCGGTGCCCAGCGTTCGATCTCGGCGTCGATCACCGCACGGAACTGATCCGGCGAATTGCCGACCGGCTCCATTAATTGCGTCGCCAGCTTGTCGCGCACGGTCTTCGACTTGATCGCTTCGGCGACGTCCTTGCTGATCTTGTCGACCAAGGGCTTCGGCATGCCGCCCGGCGCGATCAGCCCCATCCAGGTGTCGGCTTCGACATCGACGCCGGATTCCTTCAGCGTCGGCACATTCGGCAGGAACGGCGAGCGGCGCGGCAGCGTGACTGCGAGAATCTTCACCTTGCCGCTCTCCACCTGCGGCGTCACCGCAATGGCCGGCATGGCGACGATCTGCACGTCGCCGCGAATGAGCGCGGTCACAGCCGCGGGCGATGACGGGTAGGGGATATGCACCATCTTCGCCCCGCTCTTGATGCCGATCGCCTCCATCGCGAGATGTGAGAGCGATCCGTTGCCGATGGAGCCGAAATTATACTTGCCCGGCTCCTTTTTCAGCAGCGCGACCAGTTCGGCGACCGAGTTCACATTGAGTGAGGGATTGACCGTGATCGCGCTCGGCATGGTGACGAGCTGGGTGACCGCTGCGACGTCCTTCTTCGGATCGTAAGGCAGCTTCGACATCAGGATGGTGTTGATGGCGAGCGGCCCACCGATGCTGACGCCGATCGTGGTGCCGTCCGGCGCGGCCTTCGCCACCATGTCGGTGCCGAGCACGCCGCCGGCGCCGGCCTTGTTCTCCACGATGAAGCTGGAGTCGGGATATTTCTTCTGCAATTCGTCGGCGACGAGGCGAGCGACGATATCAGGCGTCGAGCCGGGGCCGAAGGGCGCGATGATCTTCACCGTCTTGGCCGGCCAGTCCTGCGCGGCGGCCGGAGCCATTGCCGCGAGCATCGCGGCGCATGCGAGTACAAGTCTCTTCATTGCGTTTCCTTCCCGAGAAACACGCCGTTTGCGGCGAGAATGTTCTGCAATTGCGTGACGTCAATGTCGGCCGGATTGCCGTTGCCTGCAAGCGCGAGGTGCGCGGCGGAGGCGGCGGCTTCGCCCATGACGAAGCAGGCGCCGGAGACGCGCGCGGCGGACTGGCCCTCGTGCGTCATCGACGCGCAGCGGCCCGCTACCAGCAGATTGTCCACGTTGCGCGGCAGCAGCATGCGGTAGGGCAGGTGATTGAACCCACGCGAGGCAGGAATGTCCGGCCATTCCCATTTCACGTCGCCGGCGACATGCGCCTCGATTGGCCAGCCATTGACGCCAACCGTGTCTTCGAAGCTGGCGCAGGTCAGCACGTCCTCGCGTGTGAGGCTGTAATGGCCGGTAATGCGGCGTGTTTCGCGGATGCCAAGCTGCGGGGCGATATCGATGATGTAGGATTTGTCGAAGCCCGGCGCGTTGGCCTTCAGGAACTCGAAAAACGCGAGCGCCTGCTTGCGGCCCTCGATTTCGCCGGCGCTTAGCTCCTCGGCGTCGGTGCCGTCGAGCGCGCGACCGTTCGCGGATTTGAGTTGTGTCACATTCACCCGCCATTCGGTGGTGTGCTGCATGGGCCGCACGATGGCGCCCTTGCGCGGGAAGCGCATGCCGCGCTTTTCTGCCTCGTCCATCAACAGCGGGATGGTCTTCCAGGCTTCGCCGGCCGCGTCAGGATCGACGCCGTTCAGGCGGAACATCATGGTCGGATAGAGCATGCCGCCGTCGTGGCTGCCGATCTCGAACGGCGCGCCGGCAAAGGCGGCGAGGTCGCCGTCGCCGGAACAGTCGATGAAAATGCTTGCGCGCACCGCGCGGCGGCCGGATTTGGTTTCGATCAGCAGCGCATCGATGCGTTCGCTGTCCATCACGACGCCGGCGGCGAGCGCATGAAACAGGATCTCGCCTTTGCGCGAGAGAAGGAGGTCATCAGCCGCGATCTTGTAGGCGGCATTGTCATAGGCCTGCGCATGGGTCTTGCCGAAGATTGCATGCGGCCTGTTCAGCCCGCCGAGCCGGTCGATGCGCGCGAGCAGATCGTCGGCCACGCCATGCACCACCTGGCGGATGTCGCCATGCACATTGGCATGCAGACCGCAGAAATTGGTGACGCCGGCGGCGGTGCCCATGCCGCCGAGGAAGCCGTAGCGTTCGATCAGCAGCACCTTGCGTCCCAGCGCGCCGGCGGCCGCCGCGGCGGCGATGCCGGCCGGACCGCCGCCGAGAACGGCGATGTCGTACTCGCCGAAAACCTCGGTGCTGCGGGCGGGCTCGGTGAGGCTGGCTGGCATGGGGAGGTGTCAGGGCTTCAATTCGGGCGTTGTTATGTTGCGGCAGGCCCGGCCTGGCAACGCTTGCCACGGCTGCCGCCGTCCTCTACTGGAACAATTCCAGTGTGGCCAGCCGGGGTATGCCATGGGCCTCGCCATTATGATCGTTGGGCTTGCCGTGTTCATCGGCGGCCATCTCTTTACCACGCAGCGCAAGGCGCGCGCCGACCTGATCGCGCGCATCGGCGAGGGACCCTACAAGGGCATTTATTCGCTGCTCTCGTTCATTGGTCTTGCGCTGATCGTCTATGGCTTCGCGCAATATCGCGCGACCGGCTGGATCGAGGTCTGGTCGCCGCCGGCCTGGACGCGGCATCTCGCCGCGCTGCTGGTGCTGATCGCGATCATCTGTATCGTCGCGGCCTATATCCCCGGCAACATCAAGCGGGTGCTGAAGCATCCCATGCTGGTCGGCGTGAAGCTGTGGGCGACCGCGCATCTGATCTCCAACGGAGATCTTGGCTCCATCATTCTCTTTGGTTCCATTCTCGGCTGGGCGGTGGTCGACCGCATCTCGCTCAAACGCCGCACCGACGCAGGCGGACTTGTGATCCCGGTCGGCGGCTGGCCGCGCGACGCTATTGCCATTGTTGTCGGTCTCCTCTTGTATCTCGCTCTTGGTTTGTGGTTTCACCCCTACGTCATCGGCGTCCCCGCGTTCACGCGTTAGTGCGAGTTGAGTTCATGTCGTCCCAGCAAGAGATCAGGCGCCTGACCGCGCCGGACATCCGCGCCCGCAAGAACGGCGATCCCATCGTCGCGCTGACCTCGTATCACGCGCACACCGCGCGGCTCGTCGACAGGTATTGCGACGTGATCCTCGTTGGCGACTCGCTCGGCATGGTGATGCACGGCCTTGAGACCACGGTGCCGGTGACGCTCGACATGATGATCCTGCAGGGGCACGCCGTGATGCGCGGCTCGCAGCACGCGCTGGTCGTGGTCGACATGCCGTTCGGGTCCTACGAGGCGTCGAAGGAACAGGCCTTCGCCTCATGCGCGCGCGTGATGAAGGAAACCACCTGCGGCGCGATCAAGCTGGAAGGCGGCGCGCGCATGGCCGAGACCATTCGTTTCCTTGCCGAGCGCGGCGTGCCCGTGATGGCGCATGTCGGATTGACGCCGCAGGCGATCAACACCATCGGCTCCTTCCGCGCGCAGGGGCGGGAAGAGGCGGACTGGGCGGCGATCGAGAACGATGCGAAGGCGGTGAGCGAGGCGGGGGCGTTCTCGGTGGTGATCGAGGCGGTGGCGGAACCGCTCGCCCGCAAGATCACCGGACAGATCCCGATCCCGACCATCGGTATCGGGGCCAGTTCGGCCTGCGACGGCCAGATCCTGGTGCTGGAGGACATGCTTGGGCTGTCGCCGCGGGTGCCGAAATTCGTCAAGCGCTATGGCGATCTGGGGCCGGGGATCGAGGCGGCGATCAAGGGGTATGCGCAAGAGGTGCGCTCGCGTGCCTTTCCGGGCCCCGACCATGTCTATGGCATGAAGAAAAAGCCCTGAATTGGACCCGTTAACGCTGCCGGGATCAGGCTTTGCCTTGGCGGCGCCACATGGCTATTTTACCCGCCATTCCACGACCCTGACCCGACCTTGCTGTCTGGCCCTGTTCTGGGGAGGGCCGTTCCACACCATCTGCCGGGGACCTGACATTGGCCGACATTTTTCACGAAGTAGATGAGGATATCCGGCGCGAACGGCTGAAAAAGCTGTGGGATCGTTTCGGCCCCTACCTGATCGGCCTTGCCGTCCTGATCGTCGCCGGGATTGGCGGCTGGCGTGGCTATGAATATTACCAGACCCAGAAGGCGCAGGAGGCCAGCACGCAGTTCGAGGCGGCGATGGCGCTGGCCGACGCGGGAAAACAGGCCGAGGCGGAAGCCGCTTTCGCGAAGGCCGCGGAAAACGCCGGAACCGCCGCCTACAGGACCATGGCGCGGCTGCGCCAGGCGGCATCGCTGACCCAGAGCGATCCCAAGGCGGCCGTGGCGACGTTCGATGCCGTCGCCACTGACAGCGCGGCGGGCCGGAATTTCCAGGACCTCGCGGCCTTGCGTGCCGGTTTCCTTCTGGTGGATACGGCCTCGCTCGACGACATGAAGCAGCGGCTGGAGCCGCTGACCGGCCCGCAGCGCGCCTTCCGTCATTCCGCCCGCGAGTTGCTGGCGCTGTCGGCCTGGCGCGCGGGCAACATGGCGGATGCCAAGCGCTGGTCCGACCTGATCATCAACGACGCCGAAAGCCCCGTCGGCATGCGCCAGCGCATGGAAGCGCTGCTCGCGCTGACCAGCGAAGCCAAGGGATAATGCCGATGCGCCGCGACCGCAGAATTCATCGTCTCGCGACCGTGGCGTTTCTCGCCCTGGCCGGGTTTGGGCTCGGCGCCTGCGAGCAGATGGCCGATATGATTCCGGATTCGAAAAAACCACTGCCCGGTGAACGCAAGCTCCTGTTCCCGGAGGGCGTACCCGGCGTGAGTCAAGGCGTGCCGCCCGAACTGATGCGCAGCAACCAGCAGGCCAGTCAGCCGCCGCAAGGCCAGCCGGGCGCTCCGGCGGATGCGCAGCCGCAACAGGCGGCGGAGCCTGCGCAGCAGCAGGCCGAGGAAAAGCCGAAGCCAAAGCCGAAGCCGAAAGTGCAGCGGGCCGCGCGTCAGCAGCTACAGGAGCAGGCTGAACCGGCTCAGCAGCAACAGCAGCAGACTTCGCCCTGGCCTTCGCCGCAGCAGCAACCGCCGACGCAGGCATCGCCGTGGCCCTCGGCGCCGTCGCCGGGTACTTTCACGCGCTGACATCACCATTTCCCGCGCGAAGCAGTCTCCGGCTTCCGCTGCAAAGTCTCGCGCCGCATGACGTTCACTGTCGCCATTATCGGCCGGCCTAATGTCGGCAAGTCGACCCTGTTCAACCGGCTGGTTGGACGGCGCCTGGCGCTGGTTGACGACATGCCGGGAGTCACACGCGACCGCCGCGAGGGCGATGCGCGCCTCGGCGACCTTTCGTTCACCGTCATCGATACGCCCGGTCTGGAGGAGGCGAAGGCTGCGTCGCTCGCCGGCCGCATGGTGGAGCAGACCAAGGCCGCGATTGCCGATGCCGACGCGATTTTCTTCCTGGTGGATGCGCGCGCCGGACTGCTGCCGGCCGATCGCGTCTTCGCCGATCTGATCCGCAAGTCGGGCAAGCCCGCGATCCTCGTTGCCAACAAGAGCGAGGGCAGAGGCGGCAGGGCAGGAGCGCTGGAATCCTATGCGCTGGGCTTCGGCGAACCGGTCGAGGTTTCCGCCGAGCATGGCGAGGGGATGTCGGACCTCTATGACGCCTTGCGCGCGGCACTGCCGGAGCACACTGAGCGCCCGCCGGAAGAAGATGAGGAAGAAGGCGCGGACGAAACAGCGCGGCCCATTCGCGTCGCAGTGGTGGGGCGTCCGAATGCCGGCAAGTCCACATTGGTAAACCGTCTCCTTGGCGAGGAGAGGCTTCTGACCGGGCCGGAGGCAGGCATTACCCGCGACTCCATTTCGGTCGATCTCGACTGGCATGGCCGCAAATTCAAGGTCTACGACACCGCCGGCATGCGGCGGAAATCGCGCATCGACGAGAAGCTGGAGAAGCTCTCGGTCGCAGACGCACTCAACGCCATCCGGTTTGCCGATGTGGTCGTTCTGCTGATGGACTCAGCGCAGGATTTCGAAGAGCAGGACTTGCGCATTGCCGATCTGGTCGAGCGCGAAGGCCGCGCGCTGGTCATCGGCATGAACAAGTGGGATCTGAAGGAGACAGGCCGTCATGCGGTCGGCAAGTTGCGCAACGAGGCCGATCACTGGCTGCCGCAGGTGAAGGGCGTACCGATCGTCGCCATGTCGGGCCTGACCGGTGAGGGGCTCGATCGCCTGATGCAGGCCGTGGTCGACGCCCATGCGGTCTGGAACAAGCGCATCCCTACATCCGCATTGAATCGCTGGTTTGAGGAAACGACCGCCGCCAATCCACCGCCGGCTGTGTCGGGGCGACGTCTGCGTTTGAACTACATTACGCAGGCCAAGGCGCGTCCGCCCAGTTTCATCATATTCTGCACGCGTGCCGATGCCGTCCCGGAGTCCTATCTGCGCTATCTTGCCAACGGCTTGCGCGACACGTTCGATCTGCCCGGCACGCCGATCCGCCTGACCTTGCGCGAAAAGGCAAATCCCTATGCAAACAAGAAAAGAGAGTCGTGAGCCTGATGCTTACGACGGCTCGTTGAAATGGATAAATTTGCCCGCGCGATAGGAATAGATCGCGCCGGTCTCCTGCTGGTTCGGCAGGCACAGTTCAACGATTTTCTCAGCGAGTTGATCCGGAGATTCAAGTTCGTCGGGATCGCGGCCGGGATAGGCCTGCGCATGCAGACGGGTGCGGATTGGGCCGGGGGTGACCAGATTGATCTTCAGGTTTGTCGAGGCCATCTCGGCCGCCCAAGCCTGCGCCATCGCGTTCAATGCGGCTTTTGAAACAGCGTACGGGGCCCAATAGGCGCGGCCCAGCCAGGCGACTCCCGAGGTCAGAAACAACGCGCGTCCGGCGTCGGATTGCTTCAGCAGCGGTTCCATCCAGCGGATCAGATGCCAGTTCGCGGTGACATTCACCGCCATCACGTCGTCCCAGACCTTTGGCTCCACATGCGAGAGCGGCGAGAGGACGCCGAGGATGCCGGCGTTGCCAATCATGATGTCGAGTTTGCCGTAGCGCTGATCCAGCGCCGCGCTCAGACGGGCGATGCCGTCCGCGTCCTTGAGATCGAGCGGGACGAGGGTGGCAGTTCCACCCGCCGCGCCGATCTCGTCGTCGAGTTCCTCCAGACCCCCGACTGTGCGGGCGACGGCGACCACGTGGGCACCGGCTTTGGCCAGGGCAAGCGCGCAGGCACGGCCAATGCCGCGCGAGGCGCCGGTGAGAAGGGCGATACGGCCGGAAAGGGGTTTACTCAAATTGACTGCGCCAAATGAAGGACTTGTGAGGCGCCATGCATAATCGACACATCCCCGAAACACAAACCCTGCCATTGGGCTGCAGTTACCGCCGGGGATTGGCTAGAAAGGCCGCAAAAGTGTGAATTTCAGGGATATGGCCATGCAGGACGCACCAGCTGCAACCCCGGTCGACCAGAGGATGGACGGTCCCGGAGTGTCGCATATAGATACCGCCGACCCGGCGGCGCCGATGTATCGGCTGCTCAACCGGATGCGGCATCCGCTGACTCTGCGCGACCTGATGATCCTGCCGGTGCGGACCGGTTATATCGGCGACCATCCGCTTGATCCGGCGACACTGCCGCCTGCCGCCGACAAGCTCTATCCGCAGATTGCGGTCACCGAACACATGGTGCCATCGCTGGCCGGCCCGATCCGCTGCCAGATTTATGCGCCGTCTCCCTCGGGCACGCCGGCCCCGATGTGCCTCTATGTCCACGGCGGCGGTTTCACGATCGGGCGCTCGGAAGATACCGCTTACATCACCAGCCGCATCGCTGCCGAGAACGGGCTGGTGGTGGTGAGCGTGAATTACCGGCTGGCGCCGGAATGGCCATTTCCGGCCGGCCTCGACGATTGCCTGGCGGTGCTGCTCTGGATGCAGAGGGAGGGTGGATCGATCGGAGGGGACCCGACGCGGATCGCGGTCGCGGGCGATTCCGCGGGAGGCAATCTCGCCGCCGTGTTACCGCTGAAGGCGCGCGACGAGGGACATCGCATGCCGCAGGCGGCGGTCCTCTTGTGCCCGATCACCGACTTCCATTTCGAGGCGCATGAATCCTTCGAGCGGTTGGGGCCGCTTGGAATTGTCTACGACACCGCTTTCATCGGATTTATCCGAGGTGCCTACGCGGTGCTCCGCCGCAACTGGGATCACCCGCATGTCAGTCCGGCTCGCGCCGATCTGCGTGGTTACCCGCAGACCCTCATCGTGTCAGGCGGCGCCGATCCGCTGACCTGCGACAACAAGGCATTCGCGGAAAAACTGCGTGCAGCCGGCAGCGAGGCCGCGCTTCTCGTGCGCGAAGACATGCCGCACGGCTTCTATTTCTTCCCTGGCATCCTGCCGGATGGGGAATATGCCTATGCGGCGATCAGGTCGCTGCTGTCGCGCTGCTTCGAAAAATAGACGTCAGCTCGCTTCGGCGAGCAGCGACAATTGCCGCGGCGTATGCGCCTTCATGCTCTGGTCGGTGAGCGGCGTCGGGTAGTCGCCGGTGAAGCAATGGTCGGTGAATTGCGGGCGCTGCGGATCGCGCGGACCGACACCCATCGCCTTGTAGATGCCTTCGACCGACAGGAAAGCCAGCGAATCCGCGCCTATGAAGTCGCGCATCTGCTCGAGCGTATGCGTCGCCGCCAAGAGCTTGTCCTGTTCCGGGGTGTCGATGCCGTAATAATCCGGATGCGTAATCGGCGGGGAGGCGATGCGGAAATGAACCTCCTTGGCGCCGGCATCGCGCATCATTTGCACGATCTTGGTCGAGGTGGTGCCGCGCACGATCGAGTCGTCGATCAGGACTATGCGTTTACCCTGTACTACGGCGCGATTGGCGCTGTGCTTCAGTCGCACGCCGAGCGCACGGATCTGTTGGGTCGGCTCGATGAATGTGCGGCCGACATAGTGATTGCGGATGATGCCGAGATCGAAAGGAATACCGGACGCCTGCGAATAGCCGAGTGCGGCCGGCACACCTGAATCGGGCACCGGCACAATGACATCGGCGTCCGCCGGCGACTCGGCGGCGAGTTGCGCGCCCATCGTCTTGCGCACTTCATAGACCGAGCGGCCACCGACGATGGAATCCGGACGGGCGAAGTAGATGTATTCGAAGATGCAGGGACGCTGCGTCATCGGAGGGAACGGCTTGTGGCTTTGCGCGCCCTTGTCGTCGAAGATGATGACTTCGCCGTTCTCGATGTCGCGGACGTATTTCGCGCCGATGATGTCGAGCGCACAGGTTTCCGACGCGAGGATCGGACAGCCGTCGAGCGTTCCCAGCACGAGTGGGCGAATGCCGAGCGGATCGCGGGCGCCGACCAGTTTCTTGTTGGTGAGGCCCACAAATGAATATGCGCCCTCGAGGGCGCGCAAGCCGTCGATGAAGCGGTCGACAAAGCGCGGTTTGTGCGAGCGCGCAACCAGATGCAGCATCACCTCGGTGTCGGTGGTGGACTGCATGATGGCGCCTTCGTGCACCAGTTCGCGGCGCAGCGTCAGGCCGTTCGTCAGGTTGCCGTTGTGGCCGATGGCGAAGCCGAAGGGGTCGAGTTCGGCGAAGAGCGGCTGCACGTTGCGCAGGAGCGTTTCGCCGGTCGTGGAATAGCGGACATGGCCGACCGCCGACATGCCGGGCAGGCGATCGATGACCGCGCGATCGGAGAAGGTATCGCCGACCAGGCCGAGGCGGCGTTCGGAGTGAAAGCGCTTGCCGTCGAAGGAGACGATGCCGGCCGCTTCCTGGCCGCGATGCTGGAGCGCATGCAGGCCGAGCGCGGTGATGGCGGCGGCGTCGGGATGTCCGAAAATACCGAAGACGCCGCACTCCTCGCGCAAGCGGTCGGCATTCAGGTCGAGGTCGTGATGCGGGAGAGGGGATTCGGTGTTGGCTTCAGTCATCGCCTCGTCCAGCTCTCCTGTCGCCGCCCGTTAGCGCGCCGGGGCGGCCCGTGTCTCGATCAGTTGCTGCATTCCGGCGCGGTCGGAACGCTCATAACCTTCCCCGGTCGTGCGGGCCGGATTGCGGCCGGGCACGGCGTCGGAACGCTGGCCCGGTGACGTCGCGGCCGGCGTTTCAGGCTCGTCAGCGCCGGGTTTCTTCAGCCGCTTCAAGATGGTGCTTTCCGGGTCGTCCGGCAACATGGACTTAAGCCAATCCCCTGTACTTGCAAGGACAACCCGCGATTTTGCCCCTGTGACCCAGCTTGGCTGGGACTTTTGCGGCACCAGCCAGTCGAAAAACAGGAAAGCCACCACCACAATGATTAATCCGCGGGCAAGGCCGAACAGGAAACCGAGCGTGCGGTCGAGCGCGCCGATTCGGCTGTCCAGGATCATGTCGGAGATGCGCACCGTGATGATCGATACGATCAGCAAGGTGCCCAGGAAGACACCGCCGATTACGGCCGCCTTCGCCACAATATCGTTATTGAAATATTGCTGGGCGTAGGGGACGAGCCGGTTGAAGAAATAGAGGGTCGCCAGCGCTGCCGCGATCCACGCTGCGATCGACAGGATTTCGCGCATGAAGCCCCGGATCATCGCCAGAAGCCCGGAAATCAGCATCACGGCGAGCAGAACGATGTCGAGCAGAGTGATCGGCATTGGCAATCTTTGTGGTGGCGGGCCCGAATGAGCGCCCCGAAATGGCCGGACCGGACGGGCGGGCCTGTATAACCGTCCGAAAATGCCGCGTCACCCGTCTTGTCGCACGGTTCCGCGCTCAGGGGCAGTGTGGCGCCGGGAATGGGTGATTTGCGCCACAGGTGTGGATGCCGGAGCACTCAATCCCCGGCACTCCCGGGAGATGGCCGTTTGCGGCCTTGCCCGCGTGCGGCAATGTCCGAGACCAGATTCACCAAACTGTTGCTGGTGCTGAGGGCCAGGCGGCTCTCGGAGGGCGCTTCAGCCTGCGCCGACTCTGGCAGAAACGCGCGGGTAAATCCGAGCTTCGCGGCCTCCTTCAGCCTCGCCCCCGCTTGCGCCACCGGGCGGATCGCACCCGACAGGGATACCTCACCGAAGAACACCGCGTCCGCCGGCAGCGGCGCATTGACCAGCGACGACA
>JAESGM010000853.1_pt1 | contig 13684 bp, 20 predicted proteins | sample 9269721 | NCBI WGS metagenome assembly JAESGM01 (sample SAMN15720920, study PRJNA650825) | algae metagenome | isolation source: Komarekiella atlantica HA4396-MV6 and co-occurring heterotrophs from... | place: USA: Theobald House, Kauai, HI | collected 2009-07-29 | reverse complement strand
TGCGCGCCATGAACAGCTCCATGGCGAGATGCGAGCCCGAGCCGACGCCGGTCGAGCCGTAGTTCAGCTTGCCGGGATCGGCCTTGGCGAGCGCGATCAACTCCTTGATGTCCTTGGCGGGCAGGTCCTTGCGCACGACGAAGGCGTGCTCGAACGCGCCGACTCCGCAGAGCGGGGCAAAATCCTTCACCGCGTCGTAGCCCGGCTCCTTGAGCAGGAACATGTTGTTCCCGTGGGTCTGGTTGTTGCCGAAGATGATGGTGTGGCCGTCGGGATCGGCCTTGGCGACGGCGCGCGTGCCGACGGCGCCCGACGCGCCGGGCCGATTGTCGACGACGACGCTCTGGCCGATCGACGACGACAGGTCCTGCGCCACGAACCGCGCGATCGCGTCCGTCGGCCCGCCCGCCGGATAGGGCACGACCAGCGTGATCGTCTTGGACGGAAAGGTTTGGGCGCGCACAAGCGAGGGCGCGACAACGGCGCCGGCCAACAGGCCGAGCGCGGAACGACGGCTGAACGACATGAATATCCTCCCGAAAGCCCCTTCTTGGAGAAGGGCTTGATCGGCGGAGGATTACGGACAAAGCGGCATTGCGTCCAGAGGCGGATGCGTTCGCGGCGCGCGGGGCTGTAGGCTGCACGCCAAAGACGAACCGGAGGAATGCCCATGGCCATCCGCATCGAACGCGAAGGCAAGGTCGCAACCGTGATCCACAGCCGGATCGAGGCGCGCAACGCGATGGACCCCGACAGCGCAATCGCCCTGACCGAGGCCTTCATGCAGCTCGACACCGACCCCGATACGGCGGCGGTCGTGTTCTGGGGCGAAGGCGGTGCCTTCTGCGCCGGCTGGGATCTGAAATACGCGCAAGCCTTCACCGACCCCGAACGCTTCGAAGCCGAGATCGTTCAGGGCCTCGCTTTTCCGCCCGGCGATGCGCCGGCCCCGCGCGGGCCGATGGGCCCGTCCCGGCTCGAGATGAGCAAGCCGCTGATCGCCGCCGTCGAAGGCCCCGCCGTCGCCGGCGGCATGGAGCTGGCGCTCTGGTGCGACGTTCGGGTGATGGCGGAGGACGCCTATTTCGGCGTCTATTGCCGGCGCTGGGGCATCCCGCTGATCGATGGCGGCACGGTGCGCCTGCCGCGCCTCGTCGGGCAGGGCCGCGCGCTCGAGATCATCATGACCGGCCGCAAGGTCGAGGCGCAGGAGGCGCTGCGCATCGGGCTGTGCGAGAAAGTCGTGCCGCGCGGACAGGCGCGCGCCGCCGCCGAGGCGATGGCGCAGGAGATCGCCCGCTTCCCGCAAGGCGCGATGCTGGCCGACCGCAGGAGCGCGATTTCCGGCCACGGCCTGTCCGTCCGAGAGGCGCTGGCCCGCGAATGGGAGGGCGGCGTCAGGACGATCGCGACCGAAGGCGCGGCCGGCGCTCGGCGGTTCGCCAGCGGAAAAGGGCGCGGCGGGGATTTCTCCAGTATTTGAGAGGAGATTGCACGAACCACCCTGTCATCCCGGACAAGCCGTGAAGCGGCGCAGCTCCGGGATCCATCGTAAGGCCAAGACAGCGCTCTAGGATGGATCCCGGAGCTCCGCTTCGCTACGTCCGGGATGACGGTGGAGGGTGAAAGGACGGGAAAGCTACGCCCCCAAACCCGCCCGCTTCAGCCGATGGATCGCCACGTCCAGCGCCTGCAGGAAGGCCGAGCGGTCGCGCGGGGAAAACGGCTTCGGCCCGCCGCCGGCCGCGCCCATGGCGCGCAAATCCTCCATCATGTCGCGCGTCGCCAGCGCCATGCCGATCGAGGCCTCGGTGAAGGGTTTGCCGGTCGGCCCGATCACGTCGGCGCCGGCCTTGATGCAGCGGTCTGCGAGCGGGATGTCCGACGTGATGACGATCGTTCCCCGCGCTGCCCGCTCCGCAATCCAGTCGTCGGCGGCGTCGAAGCCGTCCGAGACGATGACGCGCTCGATCCACGGTTCGCGGGGCACGGCCATGAAGCTGTTGGCGACGACGAAGACATGCAGGCGATGCCGCTCTGCGACCTTGTAGATCTCCGGCTTCACCGGGCAGGCGTCTGCATCGACATAGATCGCGATCGGGCTTGTCATCCGCGAGCCCATCGCAGGGAGTGAAACGCAACGCAAGCGGCCTTTATGCCGGCTTTACGCCTGGCGCCCGTCTTCGGCATGGCGAGCTTACAGGGCCCGGACCTACATCATCGGCCTCGACGGAGATCGATGATGACGACGCAAAACCACTACGCCCTCACCAGCCATGGCCGCCGCGCCCGGGCCGTCCATGCCTCGCAGCGCGTATGCGGCCCGATGGCGCGACTGATCGCGGCCCAGCTCGGCCTGCTGGCCGTCATGACGCTGGCGGTCGCCTGCGTCATCGGCCTGCGCGCCTGGCTTTCGGTCTGAGGCGGACATGGGCCAGTCCACACCGTTTCGGTCGACGCCGGACAGCATGAGCCACCTGTTCCTCGTCGGCCAGTCGAAGGCCGGCTTCTGGGTCGCGCGCGATCTCGAAGGCTGCTCGGAAGGCATCTTCCGCAACAAGAAGGAGGCGATCCGCTTCGCCATTTTCGAAGGCGGCCACCACAACGCCGTGATGCTCTCGCCCAACGCCGTCGAGCCGAGCTTCGGCATGGGCGTGCGCTGACGAAGAAACCGCGTGCGCGCCCGCTCGCTCTGGCCTAGGCTCGCGTTCTGCTTCGGAATGACGAGGCCCGGATCGACCGGGCCCGCGCGGCAGGCGAAAGCCGGCCGCGCGTCCAGCCGAGGAGCCCGACCATGTCGAAGGAACAGCGCGGCAACCGCGAGGCCAAGAAGCCCAAGCAGGTCAAGCCGAAGGTCAGCGCCGCCGCGCCTTCGACCTTCTCGGCCGTCGTCGCCAAGGCTGCCGCGACCGGGCCGAAGAAGAAATGATCCGCTTCAGGACGATCGATCCGGCAACGGGCGAAACGCCGACGGCAAAGCCGGCAGCGCCGGCCGCCGTCGTCGAAACCGTCGATGGCTCCACCGAAGAGACGGCCGCCAAGGCGAAGGGCTCGGAAAAAGGCAAGGGGCTGGTCCGCAAGACGCCGCTGCGCGCAAAGAAGCCCGACGCGGCGAGAACCTTCCGCGACTAGAGCAGTTCCGCGGTTCTTCGAATCGCGGAACTGCTCTATCCCCTTGTTTTATCGCATTTTCTTCACGCGAACCGGTGCCCACTTCGCTCGAAAATGCTCTAGCCGCCGGCCGTCTCGCCTTCCGACGCCCCGTCGAGCATGGCGACCGTCTCTTCGAGGCCTTCCTTCACGACGAGATGGAAGTCCTTGCGGAAGGCGATGATCGTGTCGGGCGGCTCGCCCTTGAAGGCATAGACCACGCTGACCTGCTCAGGATTGACGTAGATCGGCTTGCCGTCGCTCGGCGAGGTGAACTTCACGAGTTTGGACATGGGTTCTCGGTCCGGCTTTTCGGTTCGGGCGGTCCGTCCGCGGAAGCGGCGGGCGCAATCTCGCCAGCCCTACCCCTGCACGACCTCGTCGGTCCAGACCCGAAAGCCCGTCAGAATGTTCGGCCCGAAGGTCGTGGCGATGGCGACATCGGCCGCGTCCCGCCCGCGCGCGATCAGCACCCGGCCGATGCGGGGCACGTTGTTGCGCGGATCGAACATCTGCCAGCCGCCCTCGAGATAGGCCTCGAAGGAGGCCGCGAAATCGCCCGGCGGATAGGGCGGCGGCGTCCCGACATCGCCGAGATAGCAGGTGCAGTAGCGCGCCGGGATGTTCATCGCCCGGCAGAACGCGATGGCCAGATGCGCATAGTCTCGGCACACGCCCCTGCCTTCGGCATAGGCGTCCGACGCCGTGCGGGTGACGCTGGCGTCGTTGTAGTTGAAGGCGATGCGCTGGTGGACGAAATCGCAGATCGCCTGGACGCGGGGCGCGCCCGGCTGGGTATGGCCGAACAACTGCCAGGCGAGATCGAGCAGTCGGTCTGAATCGCAGAAACGGCTGGCGAGCAGGAAGACCAGGCACTCCTCGGGCAGATGCTCGACCGGCACCTGCCCGGCGCTGCGGTCGAACGTCTCCGGCAGTCCGCTGTCGGAAATGACGGCGTCGGCCGTGATCCGCATCCGGCCCTGCGGCGCGAGAAGCCGCGAGCACCAGTTGCCGAAACCGTCGCGATAGGCGCTGACCGGCACGGACGGGCTGATGCGCATATGGTCCGGCTCGGCGAGGTCCGAGACGCGGCTGAAATGCACATGCAGCATCAGGATGACGGGGGTAGGTTGCGGAAATTCGTAGTCGAGCTCGTAACCGATCCTGAGTTTCACGACATGCTTTCCGCGCGGCGCGTTGCGCGCTGGTGATGGGTGGCCCCTCAGCCGGTGAAAGCACTATGCATGTTTCCGGCCAGTCCTGCGCGGCGAATGGCTGAATATGGCCTATCAGTTGTCGGGCACGATGGGGCGCATCGCATCCTCCATCTCCTTCCTGATGACGTCCCATCTGAAAGGCGGCCTCGCCGGCTTGCCGGAGGGCTGCGCGGGCGTATCGAGCCAGGCAGGGCGGCGCGGGCAGAGCGAGGTCATCGCATGGACGGAATCGCCCGGCAGCGCCGGGCGCAGGCTGTTGTAGTCCGTGCGCCGGTGCGTCCAGGCGGCCTCGACATAGGCGATCTCCTCCCGTTCCGCGCCGACGCTGCTGTCGGCGGGATAGCTCAGAGCGGGGTCGGAGAGCAGGATCGAAACCTCGGCGATGGCATAGAGCCCGCTCGGCGAACCGGTGCGTCCCGTATCCCAACTGGTGCGCCGGCCGCCGCCGACCAGCGCGGGTCCCGACAGCCCGACCTCGCGCTTGTCGAGCGCGTAGACGAAGCGCTCGGCTCGCGGCTGGGCTGGCGGCTTGGCGTATTGAGGGAACGCCCGCTCATATGCCTCCCAGCCCGGCATCTTGATGGGCTCGCGCGGCTTGAGCGTGGTCTGCGACAGCAGCACCGCCTTGTTGGCGCGCATCACCGCATGCATCGCCATCATCCGGCCGATCATGTCCGGGCCGGCGACCTTGTGGACGGCGTCGATGCGCTCCCGGAGCGCGCGCTCGAAGCAATCGCCCGGCAAGGTGACGTCCTTGCAGCCGCCATCGCCGCGCCCGCCCTCGCGCGCGACGCGGCCAATCAGCGCGCGAAAGGCAGCCTGGTCATAGGAGCCGAGCGCGCAGGTCTCGGTCATCTCAGGCCGGTTGGTCCCGGAGGTGACGAGGCGATACCAGAGCCCAACGCCGAGGCCGACGGCCACGAAAGCGCCGAGCAGGAGTGGCCCGAACGCCCAGCCCGGCAGACGACGCCAGAGTTCGACGAGACGGCCCATCGCGCACCCTCCCGGGACGAGCGCCCGATACTGCGCGTCCGCTGCGTCGCACGACATTCGCCCCATTGACTTGGCGCATCAAGGAGTTTGGCTTGCGGCGCGGGCGCTCGCACCCTAAACCACGCCCGCGCCTGCAAAAAGCGGCGCGCCCGTCCGAGACCCGGAGAACCTTGCCATGGCCTTCCTTGCCGACGCCCTGAAGCGCGTGAAGCCGTCTGCGACCATCACCATCACGCAGAAGGCGCGCGACCTGAAAGCGCAGGGCAAGGACGTGATCTCGCTCTCCGTCGGCGAGCCCGATTTCGACACGCCAGACAACATCAAGCAGGCGGCGATCGCGGCGATCAACCGCGGCGAGACGAAATACACGCCGGTAGCCGGCATCCCGCAGCTGCGCGAGGCGATCACCCGCAAGTTCAAGCGCGAGAACGAGCTCGACTACAAGGCGAGCCAGGTCATCGTCTCCACCGGCGGCAAACATGTCATCTACAACGCCCTGCTCGCCACGCTGAACCCCGGCGACGAGGTCATCTGCGTCTCGCCCTACTGGGTGAGCTATCCCGAGATGGTGGCGCTGTGCGGCGGCACGGCGACCTTCGCCGAGACGACGCTGGCCAACGAGTTCAAGCTGCAGCCGCAGGAACTCGAGCGCGCGATCACCCCGAAGACGAAATGGGTGATCCTCAACTCGCCGTCGAACCCGTCGGGCGCGGCCTACAGCCATGCCGAGATGAAGGCGCTGACCGACGTGCTGATGCGCCATCCCCATGTCTGGGTGCTGACCGACGACATGTACGAGCATCTCGTCTATGGCGACTTCAAATTCGTCACGCCCTGCCAGGTGGAACCCGCCCTCTACGAGCGCACGCTGACCATGAACGGCGTCTCGAAGTCCTACGCCATGACCGGCTGGCGCATCGGCTACGCGGCCGGTCCGCAGCATCTGATCAACGCGATGGACCTGGTGCAGGGCCAGCAGACCTCGGGCACCTCGGCCATCTCGCAATGGGCCGCGGTCGAGGCGCTGGACGGAACGCAGGCGCATCTGCCGGTGTTCAAAAAGGCGTTCGAGCGCCGGCGCGACCTCGTCGTCTCGATGCTGAACCAGACGCGCGGCCTGAAATGCCCGACGCCGGAAGGCGCGTTCTACGTCTATCCCGACTGCTCCGGGCTGATCGGCAAAAAGCTGCCCGGCGGCAAGACGATCGAGACCGACGAGGACCTGGTCATTGGCCTGCTGGAGGCCGAGGCCGTCGCGGCCGTCCACGGCTCCTCCTTCGGACTCGGCCCCAACTTCCGCATCTCTTATGCGACCTCGGACGAGAAGCTGGAAGAGGCCTGCCGCCGCATCCAGCGCTTCTGCGCCGAATTGCGCTGAGACCTTCCATTCACAATCCTCATCTTGAGGAGCGCCGCAGGCGCGTCTCGAAGAGCCTGCCCCGGACTCGTTCCGCGGATGCTCCAGCAGACGCACTCTGGAGAACCCTTCGAGACGCCGCTTCACGGCTCCTCAGGGTGAGGGCTGTGGTGCTTCTATGCGCATTCGCGCTGTCGCTCATATCGTTGACGACCGCCGCCTCGGCACAATCGACCTTTTCGGCTCGCGAGGCCCATGACTCATCGAAAGTCGGCCGCCTCCTGCTCGTCGACATCCGCACACAAGCCGAATGGGCCGACACCGGGGTGCCGCAGGGCGCGATCCGGCTCGACGCCGAGAGCGCGGGCTTCGAGGTCAGGCTGGCGGGACTGAGGCTCGACAATCCCGGCAAGCGCATCGCCTTGATCGATCGCACCGGCGGGCTCGGCGCATCGGTGCGACAGAAGCTGGCGACCCGCGGCTGGCGCGACCTCGCCGTCGTGCGCGGCGGAATGCTGGGCGATGGCGGGTGGCTGGCGGAAGGGCTTCCGGTTGAGTCGATTCGCTGAAAGGCTGACCTCCGGTCTTTCCGTTCTGCGCCAAGGCCTATATGGTCATCTGACATGACCATCTGGAGCGACCTATGCCGGACACGCTTTCGATCAGCGCATCGGACTTCAAGGCGACCTGTCTCGACATCATCAAACAGCTCGGCGACGGCACTCTGGAGCGCGTGGTCATCACCCGGCGCGGCAAGCCCGTCGCGGTCCTGACTCCGCCCGTCAGCCATGCCGATGCGGTGCGCAATCTCCACGGTTTCATGCGCGGGTCGGTGACCTTGCCCGACGACCATGACTCGATGCCCGCAGGCTCCAACGATCGCTTCGACGCCGAGGACGGCATTCTGCATCGATGAACCCGCCCAACGCCGTCCTGCTCGACACCTGCGCCGTGCTCTGGCTGGCCAATGGCAGACCGATGTCGGAGACGACGTTGGCCGCGATCGTTGCGGCAGGCCTCGAACACGCAATCTTCGTGTCGCCGGTCTCGGCATGGGAAATCGGCTTGCTGGGCAGGCCGAGGCCAAACCGCTCGTCCGAGTACGATTTCCTGCCCGACCCGAAAACCTGGTTTCGGCGATTCCTGTCGGGCCCCGGCATTCGAGAGGTCGCCTTCTCTCCCGACATCGCAATCGACGCGTCCTATCTGCCGGGCGAGTTGCATGGCGACCCGGCCGACCGGATGATCATCGCCACGGCGCGCCAATTCGGCCTGCCGATCGTGACACGGGACAGGAGGATCATCGCCTATGCGGAGGCGGGCTTCGTCGGCGTCATCCCCTTCTGAAGCAAGTCGGGCCGCCGCTCCCCCGTGATCCGCTCCGCCTCCTCCCGCCGCCAGCGCGCGATGCGGGCATGGTCGCCTGACAGCAGCGCCTCGGGCAGCCCCCTGCCCTCCCATTCGCGTGGCCTCGTATAGTGCGGATACTCCAGCAGCCCGTTCTCGAAGCTCTCGTCCTGGCCAGACGCCTCCTTGCCCATCACGCCGGGGATCAGACGCACGCAAGCGTCGAGCAGGACCAGCGCCGCCATCTCGCCACCCGACAGGATGTAGTCTCCGACCGAGACCTCGACGAGGTTGCGTCCCTCGATCACGCGCTCGTCGACGCCCTCGAACCGTCCGCAGACGATGACGACGCCATCGCCAGCGACAAGATCGCGCACCAGACCTTGATCGAGCCTGCGTCCGCGCGGCGACATCAGCAGGCGCGGCCGCGCATCCTCGGGGGGAACGGCGGCGTCGATCGCCGCAGCAAGCACGTCGCAGCGCAGCACCATGCCGGCGCCTCCGCCGGCCGGATTGTCGTCGACAGTGCGGTGCCTACCGATGCCATGGTCGCGAATCTGGTGCGTCTCCAGCGACCACAGCCCTTTCCGCAACCCCTCGCCCGCCAGCGAAACGCCGAGCGGGCCGGGAAACATCTCGGGATAGAGCGTCAGGATCGAGGCGCGAAAGCTCATGCGGCAGAGAAGCGCAGCGCCGGCAGCCCGTCCAGCGCCGTGAAATCCTTTGCCGAAGCGATGACGTTGTCGAAGGCCGCGAAGGCGTCCGCCTCCAGCATCGTCAGCAGCGCGATGGCCCGCATGCCGGCGCGGCGCGCCGCCTCGACGCCCAGCGGCGCATCCTCGAAGACGAGGCAGCTTGCGGGTGGCACGCCCATGCGCTGCGCCGCGCCGAGAAACAGGTCGGGATGCGGCTTGCCGCGAAAGCCCTGGCTCGGCGCGATGATGGTGGCGAAGCGCTCGCGGATGCCGAGCGTATCCAGCACCACGTCGATATTGGCCGGAGGCGCGGCGGACGCCACGGCCATCGGCAGGCCGGCCGCCTCGGCCCGGTCCATCAGCGCGAGCAGCCCCGGCAGGGCTGAGACATGGGGCCGATAGGTGGCGCGATAGAGCTCTTCCTTGCTCTCCGACAGCCGCCCGATCGCATCCGCGTCTGCGTCCGGAAAATAGGCCCCGAGGATCTCGGCATTCGCCTTGCCGGCCGTCGCGGCGAAGAAGCCCTCGCGCGTAAAGGGCAACCCGTTGTCACGATGCCAGATTTCCCAGGCGTCGTCATGGAAGCGCATATTGTCGACGATGGTGCCGTCCATGTCGAAGATCAGCGCCGCGACGGGCGTCTCACTTGGCATCGTCGACCTCGAACAGGCCTTCGGGCGGAACGGCCTCGACGCGGCGGTTGGCGATGTCGATCACGGGCACGAAGGCCTTGGTGAAGGGCAGCAGCACCGAGCGCCCGTCGGGCGTCTCGACATCGAGCAGATCTCCCGCGCCGAAATTGGCGACGGCCGTTATCGTGCCCAGCACGCCGTCGGGGCCGGTCACCGCGCAACCGACGAGGTCGGCCTGCAGGAACTCGTCCTCGTCCTCGGGGTCGGGCAGTTTCTCGCGCGCGACGAAGAGCTTGAGGCCGGTCAGCGTCTCGGCCGCCTCGCGGCTGGTCACGCCCTTCAGCCGCGCGATCACGACCTCCTTGGCGGGCCGCAGCTCGGCTATCTCGAAACGGCGGCCCTTTTCATCCGAGAGCGGGCCATAATCGGCGATGGCCATCGGATCGCCGGTGAAGGCCTTGATCCGGACCTCCCCCTTGACGCCGTGGGGCGCGCCGATCGTGCCGAGCAGGATGAGGGTGTCGCTCATCGAACGCACACGGGAAGCACGACCGAACTCCCTCCCCCCGCTTGCGGTGGGGAGGGCCGGGGTGGGGGGGAGAGTCCAGGCCGTTGCTGCCGGGCGTCGGCGGCGAGCCACATCTTGCACGCCCCCCCATCCCTAACCCTTCCCCACTGGGAGTCGGGCCTGCCCGACTTCCAGCAACGTCTCCCCAAGTCGGCAACAGCCGACTTGGGGAAGCGGGGGGAAGGGGACAGGTCGAGGCCCGTCAAGAAGCTCACGCCTCGGCTTCGGCCGGGGCAGCGCTCTTGGCGGCGTTCTTCTCGGCGCGCTCCTTGGCCTTCTCGCCCGGAACGCCCTTGTTCGGATTGTTGCGGGCCGGGCGCTTGGCGACGCCGGCGGCGTCGAGGAAGCGCAGCACGCGATCGGTCGGCTGGGCGCCCTTGGCGAGCCAGTCCTTGGCCTTCTCCAGGTCGAGGATGACGCGCTCGGGCGAATCCTTTGCCTTCATCGGGTCGTAGGAGCCGATCTTCTCGATGAAGCGGCCGTCGCGCGGCGAGCGGGCGTCGGCGATGACGATGCGGTAATAGGGGCGCTTCTTGGCGCCGCCACGGGTCAGGCGGATCTTGAGGGACATTTTTGGTCTTCCTTGGCTAGCAGTCTGGCTTTGAGGCAGTGTTGCGGGTTGAGGTGGATCAGGGTTTGTTGTCGTCGACCAGTTGGTCGATCGCGGCCCAGGGATCGTCCTTCATGCCTGTCGACGTGAAGATTTCCAGATCGATGGAGCCGTCCTCGAGAACGTCGATCTCCCAGTATTCCCCGGGCGCATGCACGAAGAAGGAGAAGGCGTCGTCCCGGTAGGATGAGGTTTCATAGGACAGGTTGGCGTCGTCGAGACGCGCCTTGACCTGCTTGAACACGTCGAACATGCCGACGCGCATCTCGGTCGGTTTGGTCATTTCTTCTTCCCTCCAAAGGGATTGTTGCCCCCAAGGCCCGGCAACCCGCCGAGCCCCGGCAGCTTCGGCTTCATGCCGGCCGGGGGCGTCACGCCTCTGGGCATCCCCGGAAACCCGCCCGGTGGTAGACCCGGCATGCCACCGCCCGCGCCGCCCATCTGCCTCTGAAGCGCCTCGAGCTGCGCCGGGTCCATCTTCGACGGGTCGAAGCCGGCCGGCAGGCCACCCATGCCGCCGCCGCCGATGCCGAACATCTGGCCGAGCTTGCCCAGCATCCCGCCCTTCTGGCGCGCCATGGCCTTCATCATGTCGGCCATCTGGCGGTGCATCTTCAGCAGCTTGTTGATCGCCTCGGGGCTGGTGCCCGAGCCCGCCGCGATGCGCTTCTTGCGGCTGTTCTTGAGGATGTCCGGGTTCTTGCGCTCGGCCGCCGTCATCGAGTCGATGATCGCGATCTGGCGCTTGATCATCTTGTCGTTGACGCCGGAATTGGCGAGCTGGCCCTTCATCTGCGCCATGCCGGGCATCATGCCCATCACGCCGCCGAGCCCCCCCATCTTCTCCATCTGCTGGAGCTGCATCTTCAGATCGGCGAGATCGAAATTGCCCTTGGCCAGGCGCAGCGCCAGCGCCTGCGCCTTGTCGGCGTCGACCGTCTCGGCCGCCTTCTCGACGAGGCTGACGATGTCGCCCATGCCGAGGATGCGGTTGGCGACGCGCGAGGGATGGAAATCCTCCAGCGCATCGGTCTTCTCGCCGGTGCCGACGAGCTTGATCGGCTTGCCGGTGACGGCGCGCATCGAGAGCGCCGCGCCGCCGCGCGAATCGCCGTCCATGCGGGTCAGCACGATGCCGGTCAGCCCGACGCGGGCGTCGAAGGCGCGCGCCGTGTTGACCGCGTCCTGGCCGGTCAGCGCGTCGGCGACGAGCAGCACCTCATGCGGGTTCGTCGCGGCCTTCACCTCGGCGACCTCGGCCATCAGCGCCTCGTCGAGCGTGACGCGACCGGCGGTATCGAGCATCACGACGTCGTAGCCGCCGAGGCGGCCAGCCTCGATCGCGCGCCGCGCGATCTGGACGGCACTCTGGCCGGCGACGATCGGCAGCGTCTGCACGCCCACCTGCTGGCCGAGAATGGCGAGCTGCTCCATCGCGGCCGGGCGGCGCGTGTCGAGCGAGGCCATCAGGACCTTTTTCTTGTTCCGGTCCGTCAGCCGTCTGGCGATCTTGGCGGTCGAGGTCGTCTTGCCCGAGCCCTGCAGGCCGACCATCAGGATCGGCACGGGCGGCACGGCGTCGAGCGTGATGCCCTCGCCGTCGCCGCCGAGCATGTCGATCAGCGCGTCGTTGACGATCTTGATGACCTGCTGGCCGGGCGTGACCGACTTCAGCACTTCCGCGCCGACGGCCCGCTCGCGCACCTTGTCGGTGAAGGAGCGGACCACTTCGAGCGCGACATCGGCCTCCAGCAGCGCCTTGCGGACCTCGCGCAGCGCGGCGTTGACGTCCTCCTCGGTCAGCGAACCCCTGCGGGTCAGCCCCGAGAGGATGCCTGATAGCCTGTCGCTCAGAGTGCCGAACATGCTGTGCCTCAACGAGCCGGGATGAAGAGCCTCATCGCCAAACGGTTTCGCGCCCGAGGGCGCATATGCGCTGTCGGGCGTTGACCTCCGGGCTCATGAAAGCCGCGAGGCGGCCCGGTCGGCGGATGCGGTCTCGACGATGTCGGCGAAACGGATGGCCGGGTTAAAGCGGATAAATGCGGGATAAGTCAAGGTTGGCGAGCCATGACGCGGCGGTTGGCGGCGGCAGGGCTTGTGGCGGCCTCAACCTGCGGTTTAGACACGCCTATCTTTTCGGCAGGGGTTCACGATGTTCGCAACGATCAAGAAATCAGGTTTTCTCGCCTCGGCAGCGCTACTGGCGACGCTCTCTCAGGCCCAGGCACAGTCCGCCTGCCCAGGCAACTTCAAGGCCGACGGCGTGCCGATGGTGACGGGCATCACCTATCGGAGTTGGGATCTGATCGCCAACCGCGCGCCGGCCGCCGTGCTGAAGAGCCTCGCTTCGGCTGTCGCGGCCGAAGGTTTCGCCGGCATCCGCGTCGACAACGCCACAAGTTCGGTATTGGCGATCCAGGAAACCTCCGGCTCGGGCCGTCCGCAGACCTTGCGCGTCACCGCCCGCAAGAGCGGCCCGGCGACCCGCGTCGACGCCGTCTTCACGGTCCAGATGGGCCAGGTCGCGCCGGAGGCTTACGTCCGCGACGCGCTCTGCCGCGTCATTGCCGGCGGGCGCGGCTGATCTCACGGCTTGCGGTCGCAGAACCGCCCGGATCGCGGTGCAAACGCCGTTCCTCCCATTCGCGAGGACGTCGATGAATACGCCGATCAGCCGCGTGGGCGCGCTCGCCCTGCCCCTCCTTGTCGTAGCCTGCGCCGGCGAGCCCAGACGCGCGACGCTGCCGGACCAGCGCAGCGTCGCGCGGCTCGCAGCCGTCCGCGTCGATCCGGCGGCCGCGACGCGCATCCTCAACGCCTATCGCGCCGGCCGGGGCTTGAGCCCGGTCAGGCTCGATCCGACGCTGACGACGATGGCCCAGCGCCAGGCCGACGCCATGGTCGCGGCCAACGCGCTGTCCCATGACGCAGGCGGCAGCTTTCAGGCCCGCGTCCATGGCGCGGGGCTCGACGCCGCGCGCGCGGCCGAGAACCTCGGCGCGGGCTACTATTCGACTGAGGAGGCCTTCACCGGCTGGCGGAATTCGCCCGGCCACGACGCCAACCTCCGCATGGCGGAGGCGACCCGCTTCGGCATCGCGCTCGCCAAGGA
>JAESGM010000852.1_pt1 | contig 13687 bp, 12 predicted proteins | sample 9269721 | NCBI WGS metagenome assembly JAESGM01 (sample SAMN15720920, study PRJNA650825) | algae metagenome | isolation source: Komarekiella atlantica HA4396-MV6 and co-occurring heterotrophs from... | place: USA: Theobald House, Kauai, HI | collected 2009-07-29 | reverse complement strand
TTGGCCGGTGCCTCCGGTACCCACATCGCGACGATGTTGTCGTGGATCTCGTCGTCGGTCGGGATCTCGATCAGCTGGACCGCGCCCTTGCCCCATTGGCCGAGCGTCTCGATCCAGAGGCTAGGCCGACGCTCATAGAAGACACCGTCCATATAGTGCCCGAATTCGCGGTCGCGTTGCATCAGGCCGAAGCCGCGCGGGTTCTCGTCGACGAAGGACGAGGCGACGGTGCGCTGGGGATTATTGAGCGGGCGCCAGGCGCGCTCGCCGCTGCCGGTCCAGAGCGCGAGCCCATCGGAATCATGCACCTCCGGCCGCCAGTCGACCATGGTCGCCTTGGCTGTCTCGGAATACCAGTACATCGAGGTCAGCGGTGCGATGCCGAGCCGCGCGACGTCCTTGCGCAGGTGCAGCTCCTTCTCGATCTCCATGTCGACGCCCTTGCCGCGATGCATGCGGAAGCGGAAGGCGCCAGCGACGCTGGGGCCCGAGAGCAGGGCGTAGACGACGACATGCTCGGCCGCCTCGCCGGGCGTCTCAAGCCAGATATGGGTGAAGTCAGGGAACTCCTCCGGCCGGTCGCCGACGGCCGGGTCGATTGCCAAGCCGCGAGCCGAGAGTCCGTATTGGTAGAGCTCGCCGATTGCGCGGAAATAGGAGGCGCCGAGGAAGGCGACCCAGTCGTTCTTCTGCCAGTCGAGCTTCTCGCCCTTGCGACCGGGATGGCCGGAACGACTTTCCTGGAAGCGGAAACCGGCGAAGCCGGCGCCCGGCGGCAGCTGCTTGGCCGGGGAATCGGCCGGCATCTCGAAATAGCTTTCGTCGTAGACGATCTCGCGGGCCTTGCCGTCGTCGAGGACATGCATGCGCACGGGCTTCTGGAAGTAGCGGCCGAGATGGAAGAAGGTCACCGGCCAGGGCGAAGGCCCGTTCGCCCAGAGCGCCAGCTCCGGCTTGAACCTGATCTTGCCATGGGCGTCGTAGTCGATCTTCTCAAGCACGTCGGGCTTGGGGTTCGGCGGCGCCTGATAGGGCTTGCCGGCGAGATCGCGAGCCCGCGCCTTCAGCCCCTCGAAGGAGAAGGCTTCGGCCGCGCCTAGCTTCAGACCCTGCTGCGCCAGCGCCGGGCGGGAGAAACCGGCTGCGGCGAGGGCGGCCGTGCCGGCGGCGCCCGCTAGGAATGTGCGGCGGTCGATCAGGGGCGTGGTCGGCTGTCGCGACTGCATCGGGCGGGGCGCTCCATCGGGGAAAGATCGAAAGATGGTGTTTTCGGCTAGCCTGTCCAGCCGGCGAGGGCAATGTCCTGAGCTTCCTGGCGCCAGCAGGGCGGAAATCGCACGGAAAGGCGACGCGCCGGCTTCTTAGCCCATTGGCGCGGGTTCCCTTTTTGCCCGCAAGCGTCCTACAACAGCGGCAGCCGGCCTTGAGAGCCGGGATGCGGTCTTTCGTCTCTCGGGAGGATTCATGTCTATTTCGCTTCATCGCCGGGCCCTGGCCGGCATTGCCGCGCTCACCCTCGCCGCCACGCCTATGGCGGCGCGTGCGCAGGATTTCATCAACGTGCTGACCGGCGGCACCTCGGGCGTCTACTACCCGCTCGGCGTCGCGCTTTCGAAAATCTATGGCGAAAAGATCCAGAACGTCCGCCCGACCGTGCAGGCGACCAAGGCCTCGGTCGAGAACCTGCAATTGCTGCAGCAGGGCAAGGGCGAGATCGCCTTCACGCTTGGCGATTCGCTGGACGCAGCCTGGAAGGGCGACGAGGAAGCCGGCTTCAAGAGCCCGCTGAAGAAGCTGCGCGGCATCACCGCGATCTATCCGAACTATGTCCAGATCGTCGCCTCCAAGGATAGCGGCATCAAGACGCTGGCCGATCTCAAGGGCAAGCGCCTTTCGGTCGGCGCACCGAAATCGGGAACCGAGCTCAACGCCCGCGCCATCCTCGCCGCCGCCGGCATGACCTACAAGGATCTCGGCAAGATCGAGTACCTGCCCTTTGCCGAGTCGGTCGAGCTCATGAAGAACCGCCAGCTCGACGCCACCCTGCAATCGGCCGGCCTCGGCGTCGCCTCGCTGCGCGACCTCGCGACCTCGGTCGAAATCACCGTGGTCGAGGTGCCCGCCGCCGTGGTCGACAAGGCCGGCCCGCCCTTCGTCAAGGTCTCGATCCCGGCCAACACCTATACCGGCCAGACTGCGGCGGTCCCGGCCGCTGCCGTCGTCAACTATCTCGTCACCCATGAGGGGATGAAGGAGGAGACGGTCTACCAGATGACCAAGGCCGTCTTCGAGAACCTGCCCGACCTCGCCGCCGCCCATGCCGCCGCCCGCTCGATCAAGCTGGAGAGCGCGCTGGAGGGCATGCCCGTGCCGCTGCACCCCGGCGCTGCGCGCTATTTCAAGGAAAAGGGCCTGAAGGTCGGTTCCTGAACCGACTGACTGGAGGACGTTCAAGCGAGGCCGGCTTGTCCGGCCTCGCTTTTTCTCATTGGGACGCTTAGACGCCGCCAAGGCGCGGGGAACGGGGAACGGATATGAGCAGCGCAGCGGAAAAGCCCCTGGCCGTTCCGGACAATGCCGGCGTCCCGACGGACAAGCCCGAGCAATTCGTCGATCCCGAGCACGGTTTGCCGGCCGGTTTCGGCCCGGGCTGGCAGGGCCGGCTGCTGTTCTGGATCGCGGTCGCCTTTTCCCTCTTCCAGATCGCGACCGCCTTCAACGTTCCCCTCGACCACCGTTTCGCCGGGGTCTCGATCATCGACCTGCTACGCGTCACCATGGCGCTCTGGCTCGGCTGGATCGTGCTACGCAAGCTCCAGGGCAAGCCCGCTGGCGAGATGCTGCTTGCATGGCTGCCGCTCTTCGTGGTCGTCGAATTGCTCGCCCGCTTCGGCGGCTCGGTCCCGAACCAGATCCTGCGCGCGCTCCATGTCGGCTTTCTCTGCCTCGTCGCCGGCGGCCTGCTCGCCCAGCACAAGAGCGATACGCAGATCAAGGCGATCGCCGCCTGGACACTGGCCGGAATCGGCTTCGCGGTCGGGCTCTATCACTGGTTTCTCTATGAGGAGCTTGTCGCACGCGCCGGCGAGGTGACGCCGTCCGACCTCGTCGTCGGCATCACGGCGATCGCCGTGCTCTTCATCATCTGCTGGCGCTTCATGGGCCCGGCGCTGCCGATCGTCTCCGGCCTCTTCCTCGCCTATTGCCTGCTCGGCAACTACCTGCCCTCGCCGCTCAACCATCGCGGCTATTCGCTCGATCAGGTGATCGAGCACATGTCCTTCGGCACGGAAGGCATCTATGCGACGCCGACCGGCGTCTCCGCCACCTTCATCTTCCTGTTCATCCTGTTCGGCTCCTTCCTCGAGCGCGCCGGGATGATCCAGCTCTTCACCGACATCGCCATGGGCCTGTTCGGCTCGGCCCGCGGCGGCCCGGCCAAGGTCGCGGTGTTCTCCTCGGCGCTGATGGGCACGATCTCGGGCTCCGGCGTCGCCAATGTCGTCTCGACCGGCCAGTTCACCATTCCGCTGATGAAGCGCTTCGGCTATCGCCCCGCCTTCGCCGGCGGCGTCGAGGCGACCGCCTCGATGGGCGGCCAGATCATGCCGCCGGTGATGGGCGCCGTCGCCTTCATCATGGCCGAGACCATCGACGTTCCCTATGCGGCCGTCGTCCAGGCAGCGATCGTGCCGGCGATCCTCTACTATACTGCGGCCTTCCTCGCGGTGCATCTCGAGGCCGGCAAGCGCGGTCTGATCGGTTTGCCGAAGTCGGAATTGCCGAGCGCCGGCAAGGCGCTGGCGACGAAATGGTTCCTGATCCTGCCGCTCGCCGTGCTGGTCTACCTGCTCTTCGCCGGCTACACGCCGCTGTTCTCCGGCTCGGTCGGCCTCGCGCTGACCGTCGTACTCATCCTCGGCGGCTCGCTCGCCCTCGGCATCGGCGCCATCGCGCTGAAGGTGCTGTTCTGGGTTGGGCTCGGCCTGCTCTGCGCCTTCTTCTTTTGGTACGGAATCCTGGTCATCGTCGGCATCGTCGTCGCGCTGATCCTCGCCAACCTGTTCACCAAGGGCGGGGTGGAGACGGTCGTCGCCTGCCGCGAGGCGCTGGCCGACGGCGCGCGCCAGGCGATTCCGGTCGGTGTCGCCTGCGCGGTTGTCGGCATTGTCATCGGTACGATGACGCTGACCGGCATTGGCACCATCTTCGGCAATGCCGTGGTCGCGGTCGGGCAGAACTCGCTCTTCCTTGCCCTGGTGCTGACCATGATCGTCAGCCTGATCCTCGGCATGGGCATTCCCACCATCCCGAACTACATCATCACCTCCTCGATCGCGGCGCCGATCCTGCTCAAGCTCGGCGTGCCGCTGATCGTCAGCCACATGTTCGTGTTCTATTTCGGCATCATGGCGGACCTGACGCCGCCGGTTGCGCTCGCCGCCTTCGCCGCCGCGCCGATCGCCAAGGAGTCCGGCTTCAAGATCGCCGGCCAGGCGGTCAAGATCGCGATGGCCGGTTTCGTGGTGCCGTTCATGGCGGTCTACGACCCCGCCCTGATGTTGCAGCCGGTCCAGGGCGTCACCGGCACGGCCTATGTGCTCGCCGCCGCCTACATCATCGGCAAGGCGCTGCTCGCGATCTGCCTGTGGGGAGCGGCGACGATCGGCTATCTCAAGCGCGAGATGGCGGTCTGGGAGCGGGCCCTCGCCGCGGCTGCCGCCGCCTCGCTCGTGCTGGCCCTACCTGTCACCGATGAGCTCGGCTTCGCCCTTGCGGCCCTGCTGATCGGCCAGCATCTCTGGCGCGCGAGGGCCGACGCGCGTCCGGCGACATGAGCATCTGCCTCGCCGCCGGGGCGCTGGTGATCTCGCTCGGCTCAGGCGAGATCACGCTGTCCTGGCGGCATTCGGTGCAGAAATCTCTGTGGGAAGAAGTCTGGCGAGAAGCCCCTGAGGGCCTCGTCATAACCGAGGCGCGCATCCAAGGCTCAGGCGCCGGCATGGATCCGCCTGATGGCGCCAAGCTCGTCGATGGTTTCTGGCGCTGGAAACCGAATCTGCCGGCGCTGCGTGAGGTGGTGATGCGCCGCTCCGGCGCGACCGCCGACTGGCGGGTCTGCGTGGACGGCCGATGCCGACCGATCGACGACTTGCTGCCGGCCCAGGCCGATCCGGTGGTGATGAAGCCTTGTGGCTGAGGCTCAGCCGCGATGGGTCAGGCGCTCGATCTTCACGACCCGGCGCATGAAGTTCACCAGCCCATAGGCGGCGAGCAGCGAGAACAGGCCCATCAGCACATAGGCGACGATGGGCCCGAGTTCGAACAGGCCGGCCAGAGCCCAGCCGGACGCCAGCGCGACGCCGAAGATCTCGACCGCGATCAGGATGGCGAGCGAGACCACCATGATCACGTTGCGCCAGTTGGTGCGGCCAGCCGCCATGCTTTTACCCTCGGAACTCATGCACGGACCGCCGGCGCGCATTCCGGTCGCCCGGAACGGGCGAACGACCAGAATTCGCGCCAAATCAATAGATTGGAGCGTGTTCTGATCGCAAAAGTGGTCCCCACTTTTGCGGAACGTGCTCTAGCCTAGCCGGCGGCGGCATGCAACAAAATCGCGCCTACCGGCATATGGTCCCGCCTGCCTGAATGAAAAGAACCTGATGCCCGATTCACCGGTTTTCAACTCGGCCGCCGTCGCCGCACCCCACCGCCTCGCCTCCGAAGCCGGGCGCGCCATCCTAGCCGAGGGCGGCAATGCGATCGAGGCGATGGTCGCCATGGCCGCGACCATCGCGGTCGTCTACCCCCATATGAACGCGATCGGCGGCGATGGCTTCTGGCTGGTGCATGAGCCCGGCGGCAAGGTTCATGCGATCGAAGCCTGCGGCCCGGCCGGGAGCCTCGCCACCATCGAGCGCTATCGCGAGAAGGGCCATGACGTGCTCCCCGCACGCGGCCCGGACGCGGCGATCACCGTCGCCGGCGCGATCGGCGGCTGGCAGGCGGCGCTCGCTTTGTCGACCAGCCTCGGCGGCAGGCTGCCGCTGAAGGACCTCCTCTCGGACGCGATCCGCCATTGCAACGAGGGCTACGACATCTCGGAGTCGGAGCTGCGCACCTGGCCGCAGGAAGTCGATGCGGTGAAGGCAGCGCCCGGCTTCAGCGAGTTCTTCTGGCCGGGTGGCGAACGGCCCAAGGCCGGCGACCGGCGCAAGCCGGTTGCGCTCGGCGCGACCCTCGAACAGCTTTCCCATGCCGGGCTCGACGATTTCTATCGCGGCGACATCGGCCGCGAGCTCGCCGAGGACCTCGGGCGCTTGGGCGCGCCGATCACCCGCGCCGATCTCGAAGCCTTCCGCGCCCGGGCCGTGCAGGCGCTGTCGCTGAAGCTGCCGGGGCTCACCGTCTACAATTTCCCGCCGCCGACGCAAGGGCTCACCGCCCTGATGATCCTCGGCATCTTCGAGAAGCTCGGTGTCACCCGGCCGGAGAGCTTCGACCACCATCACGGGCTGGTCGAAGCGGTGAAGCGCGCGCTCGCCATCCGCGACAAGGTGATCACCGACCCCGCCTTCATGACGGTCGACCCGGCGAGCCTATTGACCGAGACGACCCTGGAACGCGAGGCCGCCAGCATCGACCGCAGGCGCGCCGCGAGCTGGCCGTTCCGCCCCGGCGAGGGCGACACGATCTGGATGGGCGCGATCGACGGCTCCGGCCTCGCCGTCTCCTATATCCAGTCGCTTTACTGGGAATACGGCTCCGGCTGCATCCTGCCCAAGACCGGGGTCAACTGGCAGAACCGCGGCGTCTCGTTCTCGCTGGATGCGAAGGCGCTGAACCCGCTGACGCCCGGCAGAAAGCCGTTCCATACGCTCAACCCGCCGCTCGCCCGCTTCGACGATGGCCGGATCATGAGCTATGGCGCGATGGGCGGCGACGGCCAGCCGCAGTTCCAGGCGCAGATCCTGTCGCGCTATCGTTTCGGCCAGGGCGTCGCCGATGCGGTCGATGCGCCGCGCTGGCTGTTCGGCCGGACTTGGGGCGCCGGCTCGATCTCACTCAAGCTGGAGAACCGCTTCGACCCGATGCTGCTGGCAAGGCTCACCGCCGCCGGACACCCGGTCGAGGAATACAGCGAGGCCTACTCCGACCAGTTCGGCCATGCCGGGATGCTGGTGAAGCACCAGAAGGGGCATGTCGAGGCGACGCATGACCCGCGCTCGGACGGCGACGCCCGCGGCATCTGATTAGGATCTTGGGGGAGATCTGAGACGACCATGATCGAGAACGACCCGTTCCGCTGCTTCGTGCCGTATCCCGAAGCACCCGTGAAACATGCTTCCTCCGGCCCGCTCGCCGGGTTGACGCTTGCGGTCAAGGACCTGTTCGACGTCAAGGGCTATCCGACCGGCGCGGGCTCTCCGACCGTGCTGGCGCTGTCGGGGATCAGGACCAAGACGGCGCCGATCGTGAAGGCCTTCCTGGAGGCTGGCGCCCGCTTCGTCGGCAAGACCCATACCGACGAGCTCGCCTTCTCGCTCAACGGCAAGAACGCCCATTTCGGCTCACCGGTGAATCCGGCCGCACCTGACCGTATCACCGGCGGCTCCTCCTCAGGCTCGATGGCCGCCGTCGCCGGGCGGCTCGCCGATATCGGCCTCGGCTCCGACACCGGCGGCTCGGTGCGGGCTCCGGCGAGCTATGGCGGGCTGTTCGGCATCCGCCCGACCCATGGCCGGCTTTCGCTGAAGCGGGCCTGGCCGCTGGCAGAGAGCCTCGACACCGCCGGCTTCTTCGCCCGGGACGGCGAGGTCTTCGCCCGCGCCGCCAATGCCGTCCTCGGCAAGGACCGGGTGGCGCTGCCGGAGACGCCGCGCCTGCTGCTCGCCGACGACCTGTTTTCGCAGGCCGTGCCCGAGGCCGAGCGCATCCTGCGCAATGTCGTGCAGCGCATCGTGCCGATCCTCGGCCAGCCCGAGACGGTACGCGCCGTCAGCGACATGGACGCGCTCTACTGGGCCTTCCGCTGGATCCAGGGCCGCGAGGCCTGGGCTTCGGACGGCGCGATGATCGAGCGCCATGCCATGCCGCTCGGGCCGGGAGTCGCCGAGCGCTTCGCCTTCGGCAAGGCGGTCAGCGATGCCGAGGTCGCCCGCGGCGACAGCGTGCGCAAGGCGTTCCGCTCCAAGCTCGCCCGCCTGCTCGGCAAGGATGGCGTGCTGATGCTGCCGACGGTGCCCGATGTCGCGCCTTTGGTCAGCGCCGGCGAGCCCGAGCTCGAGGATTTCCGCAACCGTGCCCTGCGCCTGCTCTGTCTTGCGGGCTTGTCGGGCTTCCCGCAGATTTCGATCCCCGTCGCCCATCGCGACGACGCCCCGCTGGGCATGTCGCTGATCGGGCCGAAAGGCTCAGACAAATCGCTCGTCGCCTTCGCCGTGAGGTTCGAGCGGGCGGCGCGGATCAGGTTGGCATGACGAGGAGGGCGCGATGAGCGGCCACGACCACCACCATCATCATGACCACGAGCACGACAACCACTTCACCCCGATCGAAGCGCGGGTGAAGGCGCTGGAATCGCTGATGGTCGAGAAGGGCTATGTCGACCCCAGCGCGCTCGATGCGATCATCGACACCTACGAGACCAAGATCGGCCCGCGCAACGGCGCCCGCGTCGTCGCCAAGGCCTGGAGCGATCCGGCCTATGCCGCGCGCCTGAAGGCGGACGGCACCGCCGCCGTCGCCGAGCTCGGCTATGGCGGGCGCGGCGGCGAGCATATCGTCGCCTGCTTCAACACGCCCGAAGAGCACAACCTCATCGTCTGCACCCTGTGCTCCTGCTATCCGTGGCCCGTGCTCGGCCTGCCGCCGGTCTGGTACAAATCGCCACCCTATCGCGCCAAGGCGGTGATCGACCCGCGCGGCACGCTCGCCGATTTCGGCGTGACGCTGCCCGAGGGCCAACGCATTCGCGTCTGGGATTCGACCGCGGAGACGCGGTTCATCGTCATCCCCATGCGGCCTGAAGGCACCGACGGCTGGAGCGAGGACGAGCTGGCGTCGATCGTCAACCGCGACTCGATGATCGGCGTCGGCCTGCCCTCCCCGGAGGACCGGCCATGAACAGCGCCCACGACCTCGGCGGCCAGATGGGCTTCGGCCCGGTCGTGCCGGAGAAGGACGAGCCGATCTTCCATGCCGACTGGGAGAAGAAGGTGCTGGCGATCAACGTCGCCGCCGGCGCGATGGGCGCCTGGACGATCGACGGCATCCGCCATGCCCGCGAGAGCCTGCCGCCGGCGCAATACCTGTCGTCGAGCTATTACCAGATCTGGCTGGCGGCGCTCGACAAGGTGCTGGTCCAGCACGGCTTCCTCAGCAAGGACGAGCTGGCCTCCGGCGTCGCCGGCAGCGCCCGCCGGGAGCCCAAGCGTGTCCTGAAGGGCGAAGAGGTTCCGACCGTCCTGCGCCGCGGCTTCCCCTATGAGCGCGATGCGCCGGCCCCGGCCCGCTTCAAGGTCGGCGACACCGTCCGCACAATCGTGATGCACCCGCAGCACCATACCCGCCTGCCGCGCTATGCCCGCGGCAAGCAGGGCGTGATCGAGCTGGTCACCGGTTGCCATGTCTTTCCCGACACCGGCGCCCATGGTGCGCCCGAGACGGCGCAATGGCTCTACACCGTCGTCTTCACCGGCCCGGAGCTCTGGGGCCGCGACGCCGATCCGACGACGACCGTCAGCATCGAGGCCTGGGAGAGCTATCTTGAGCCGGCCTGACTCCGCACTCGCCGATGCGCTCGCGGCTGGCACGCCGATCCCGCGCGATGCCGAGGGGCCGGTCTTCGCCGAGCCATGGCAGGCGCAGGCCTTCGCCCTCGTCGTCGCCCTGCAGAACCGCGGCGTCTTCAGTGCGGATGAATGGGCGCAGGCGCTCGGCGCCGAGATTCGCGAAGCCCTCGCCAATGGCGGCTGCCGCGACGGTTCGGATTATTACGAGCGCTGGTGCGAGGCGCTGGAGCACCTGCTGATCGAGAAGGGCCTCGCCTCGCATGATGGCGTCGATGCCCGCGCTGCCGCCTGGGAACGGGCCGCTGAGGCGACGCCGCACGGCAAGCCGATCCTGCTGGAGAACGATCCGCAGCGCTGATCCAGGCTTTGCAGCGCCGTCACGAAGCGCGACTATCCCGGCAACGCCCGATGACTGGGCTGCCAAGGAGGATCGCGATGAGGACCGCAGTGATGGCGCTCGCAACCGCAGCACTGGTGACGACAGCGCAAGCCGCCGACCCCGCGCTCAACACCCTGCTCCCGAAGCTGACGCGCGCGACGCAGTGGACGCAAAAAGCCGCGATCGAGCTGCAATTCCCGACCCACCACCCGCAGGGGATGGTCAAGATCGGCGACGCCTTCTTCATCTCCTCGGTCGAGATCAAAAAGCCGACGACGCGCTATACCGAGCCGAAGGACGGCTATGATCGCGACACCGGCGAGGGCGCCGGCCATCTCTTCAAGGTCGATGCGCAAGGCAAGCTCATCGGCAGCGTCACGCTCGGCGAGGGCGCGATCTACCATCCCGGCGGCGTCGATTTCGACGGCAAGGACCTCTGGGTTCCGGTGGCCGAGTACCGGCCGAACAGCCAGTCGATCATCTACAAGGTCGATCCGCAGACGCTGAAGGCAACCGAGGTCTTCCGCTTCAAGGACCATGTCGGCGGCATCGTCCACAACACCGACGGCAAGTCGCTGCACGGCGTCAGCTGGGGCTCGCGCCGCTTCTATGCCTGGCCGCTCGGCGCCGACGGCAAGATCACCAATGCGACTGTCGCGCCAGAGAGCCTGCGCGTCGCCAATCCGGCGCTCTATATCGACTATCAGGACTGCCACTATATCGGCATGGGCCGGATGCTCTGCTCCGGCCTGAACAACTACCGCGCCAGCAAGGACGGTCCGGTCTTCCGGCTCGGCGGCTTCGAGATCGTCGACCTCAAGGACAATCGCCCGGTCTTCCAGATGCCGGTCGAGCTCTGGTCGCCTTCGGGCCTGCCGATGACGCAGAACCCTTTCTGGGTCGAGCCATCAGCTGAAGGCGTTCGCGCCTATTTCATGCCGGACGACGACAAGTCGACGCTGTTCGTCTACGAGGCGGCGGCGAAGTAGGGGCTTTCCTTTTCTTCTCTGATGACAACAGCAGCACGAAATGTCGGCTGCTGAACTTATATTTTCCTATACGAATCAATATATTTAATGGTGTTCGATAAGAGTGGACAAGGGAGGTCTTACGTGAATTCCGTGCCGCTTTGGGTCACGCTACTCGGTTTCGTTGCACCACTGATGACCCTCGCCGGATCAGCCGTTGCATTCGTGATAAAGCAATATCAAGATAGCAAAGCACGAACACGAAATGAATTCTTTGAAGTCATGCAATTCATTGACAGCAACAAACCTATCGCAACGAAGATTGCAGCCGTTTATGAGTTACGAAAATTCCCTGAACATCGTGATTTCATTATCAGATTCTGCGAAGAACAACGGAACAATGTTCAAGGCGCCGCAGCCTCTTTGCTGTCTGCCGAAATGGATCGGACTCGAGACTATATGAAAAATCTGTGAAGCCAAGCGCTCAGCTCAATTGCAAGCTGCAACCTGAGTTTATTTCTAACAAGCTTCATTGGAAGCGAATCGTGGAAACGATCGGCCTTTCGCCCTGTGGCCTGATGAGTGACCTTAACTCCCCTGCCCGGCCGCCCATAGACCGAAGAACAGCGCCGCGCCCAACACCGTCACGAAGGCGGCCGCCAGCACTTCGAGCCCGGCGATGATCCGGGCTCCCTTCAACGAGCCGCCACCAGCGAAGCGCAGGGCCGCGAACTTGAAGAAGACCGCCAGCGCCGCCAGCGCGCCGGTGGTCAGAGCCGTGCCGAGCGCCATGGCGAAGGTCGCGGCGATGCCGGCCCAGAGCAGGCCCTGTGCATTGGCGAAGACCAGGATGATCAGCGCCCCCGCGCAAGGGCGCAAGCCCGCGGCCAGCACGACTCCGGCCATCTCGCGGACCGAGCGCAGGCGCGAGACCTCCTCCGCTCCTGGCATATGGATATGGTCGCAGGTTGCGGCGTCATGCGCCGCCCCGCCACCGAGCGCGACGAGATTGCCGGCCTTGCGCCAGAGCACGTAAAGCCCGACCAGCGCGACCAGCGCGAAGCTGCCCTGCTCGATCACGAAGGTGGTCGAGGCCATTGTCTTGGCGGTCGCGTTCAGCGCAAGCGTCAACGTGCCGACCAGCGCGATCGCGACCAGCGCCTGCACCAGCGCCGCCGCGAAGCTGAGGGCAAGGCCGCGCTTCAGGCTGCGGTTGTCGGCGACGATATAGCCGGAGATCACCGCCTTGCCATGGCCCGGCCCGGCGGCATGGAAGACGCCATAGGCGAAGGCGAGCCCGAGCAGGCCCGGCAAAGCCGCCGGCGACTGCGCGATGCCCTTCAGCGTCGCCGTCAGCTCGCGGTAGAAGCCCGACTGCCAGGCGAGGATAACCGCGCCAATACCCGTCGTGGCCGGCAGCGCCTCACGCGGCAGAGCCGTGCCGAACGGGTTGCGCGGCGGCGGAGGCGGCGGTGGAAACCAGAGGCTGGCCAGCCAGGCGATCAGCCCGAGCGCGCCCGCGACCAGGGCCAGCGCCAGCAGCGCGACGAGCAGCCGCCGCGGCCAGAGCGGCAGACCCGACGCGGCAGGAGCGCTCAGGGACATGCCACCAGCGCCCGTGTCGTGACCTGATAGGCGCTCATGTCAGGCGTCGCGGTGATGTCTTCCTGCGCCAACCGCTGCTGCGTCGCCGAATCGAGCTTGGGTGGCCGCATGATCCGGACGACGCAGCCCTTGGGCGCATCGCGCGCGGCAACCGCATCGGCCTCCTCGCCGATCTCGAAGGCGACGAAATAGGTGGGATCGCCGATCTCGATGCCGAAGGAGCGATTGGCCGTGGCCGGCGTCTTCAATGGCAGCGTATAGGTCAGCGTCAGGATCTTGTTCTCATAGGAGAGAGACTCCCCGCTCGGGGTGCCGAACTCCTGCGCCTTGCCGTTCGCCTTGGCGATGGTGAAGAAGCCGACATCCGGCAGCGATTCCATATTGACCTTGGCGAGCTCGGCCAATTCGTCGGAGGTCAGCTTGCCGTCGCCGTTCTTGTCGAGGCCCTGGACCATATAAGCCGAATAGGCCTCGTCGAAGCTCCAGCGATGGCGCAACGCCTTCACCGCGCCGCTGGCGTCATAGAGAATCTCGGTGCGCGAGGTGACGAAGACATGCGGATGCGCCAGCGCCGGCAAGGCAAGGCCGAACCAGGCCGCGGCAGCAGCGAACAGCGTAGGGAGCGTCGAGTATCGCGGCACGCGGCAATTTCCTCGAATCTGCGGCGAATCCGGCCGAGCCTTCATACAAAAGCGCGTTCGCCGCGCCTACCCTTGCAATCTCATGCCGGCAACCTTGCCGGCATCGCCCGCAAAGGCGGCCAAATCGCGGCGCAGGCGGCATCGGTAGTCTGGAATCACCCCAGGGTGATTTGACGATATCACGTCAGTTATGACAGCCTTGTTGACATAATAACGAATTGGAGGCCGGCTCTACCGGTCCCTATAGTCGATGGATATGCGATCGTCGGGAGGTCGGCCATGGCCGGGACGCAACAG
>JAESGM010000850.1_pt1 | contig 13707 bp, 12 predicted proteins | sample 9269721 | NCBI WGS metagenome assembly JAESGM01 (sample SAMN15720920, study PRJNA650825) | algae metagenome | isolation source: Komarekiella atlantica HA4396-MV6 and co-occurring heterotrophs from... | place: USA: Theobald House, Kauai, HI | collected 2009-07-29 | reverse complement strand
CAGGATGAGCCAGGGCGCGTCGGCGAGCGGGCCGAGGCGGCGGGCGGCGATCGCCGTCGCGAGCAGTGCCTCCCCCACCACGCCGCCGCCGGCCGAGACGATGACGGCATGGTCGTGATCCACGCCAAGCGTCGGCCGCGGCCCGACCGTGCCGGTGTAGCGGACCGGGATGGCGATCCGGCCGGCGAGGGGGAAGGTGAGGGACAGGGGCGTCAGCGCCTCGTCGCCATGGACGAGGAGCAGGTCGAAATGCCGGTTCAGCGTCTCGACGGTCTCCTCGGCCCGCCGCGGATCGCCGCCCTCCTGCAGGATGTCGCGGACGGAGCAGGCGACAAGGGCCGCGCCCTCCTGTTCGGCGGCCGCGATGAGCGGCAGCAGCTCGAACCGCATGGCCCGGCGTCCGAAGGGGAAGGCCTCGATCAGCAGGATGTCCGGCTTCAGGGCGGCCGCGACGGCGAGGAGCTGGTCGCGCCGCGCGGCCTTGTCCGCATCCGTGAAGGGGCTGCCGTCGGCGTTGAGCAGCAGGCTCATGGCGTTGGCCGCCACGCGGACCGGCGTCAGCTGGATCGTCTCGACGCCGGGCGCGGGCGCGAGGCCCGTGGGCGTGCCGCCCTCGACGAGCGTGGTCCTGACGCCCGCCTCCGCGAGGCTCGCGGCGATCCGGCGGATGCGCGCCAGATGGCCGATGCCAAGCAGATGCTGAACGTAGACCAGCGCGCGCATGGTCAGGGCCCGCCGCTCCGCAGCTCCGCCGGGAGCAGCGCGATGAGGTCCTGGACGGCCGTGGCATGATCGAACATGCGGAAGATGGTCTCCGATGCGCCCTTGCCCAGACGATAGCGCTCCCCCGGATCGGCGGCCAGCCGCAGAATGAGCGCGGCGAGCGCCTGTGGATCGTCGGGCTGCGTCAGGAGCCCGGTCTTCCCGTCCTCGACGAGCTCGACGACGCCGGAGACCGCGGTGGAGACCAGCACGAGCCCCTGGCTCCCCGCTTCCATGAGCACGTTCGGCATCCCGTCCCGGTCGCCGTCGCCGGCGACGCGGCAGGGCAGGACGAAGATGTCCGAAGACGCATAGGCGGCGATCACGTCCTCCTGGGGCCGGGCGCCGAGGAAGCGGCAGCGATCGGCGATGCCGAGCCGCGCGGCCTCGGCCTTGAGCTTGCCGATGAGATCGCCGCCGCCGATATGCGTCCAGGACCAGAACAGGCCCTCCGGCAGCCGTCCCAGCGCCTCGATGATCGTGTCGATGCCCTTCTTCTCGACGGCGCGCGCGACGGTGAGCAGGCGGATCTCCGTGTCGGCTCCCTGGCCCCGGCGCTCGGGCCTGGGCACCACGAGCGGCTTGAACCGCGACAGGTCGAGCCCGTGATAGACGAGATGGGCCGGCTTGTCCGGCGGCGAGAGGCCGCTCAGCCGCTCCCGTCCCGCCTTCGTGCAGGTCACGGTGAAGACCGCCGAGGCGAGCTTCAGCCGGAGATCCGCGTCGGTCGACGTCCAGATGTCCTTGGCATGCGCCGAGCAGGACCAGGGGATGCCCGTCATGAGGCTGGCGTAGCGGGCCACGCTGGAGGGCGTGTGGATGAAATGCGCATGCAGCCGCGCGGCGTCCGCCGGCATCTCGACCGCCAGCACCGCCGCCTGCCCGAAGCGGCGCACGCGGTCGCGGCTGAGATCGCGGCCGAGATCCGCGCGGAAGGCCCGCCACGCCGCCGCGAAGCCCGGCAGCCTGCGCGCTGCCATGAGCGACCGGGCGACCCTGACGGGCGCGTCGTGCAGATATTCGGGAATGTAGCGGTAGGGCGCGCGGATCTCGCGATGCACGGGATGGATGGCGACGTCGTGCGGCTCCCGCATCGCGATGATCTCGATGTCGAACCCGGCCTTCTCCAGCGACAGGATCTCCTGGGCGATGAAGGTTTCGGACAGACGCGGATAGCCCTTGAGGAGCAGGACGAGCTTGCGCTTCATCGCTACTCGGCGGTCGGGGCGACGAAGATGCCGAGGCGGTCGCGGGCGGTCGGGAACCGCATGACCTCCGCGCAGACGCGGTCGAGGCCGTTCAGCATCGTCGAGGCGTCTGCCTCGGCCGGCAGGGGCCGCGAGGGCAGCGCCTTCAGGCGGGCGCACATGAGGTCGGCGTCATCCGCCTCGTCCGGCTCCAGCATGTCGACGAGACCGAGTTCCGTGGCGCGCCGCGCCCGGATCAGCTGCTCGCGCCGCGGCAGGATGCGCGGCAGCAGCAGCGCGGGCTTGTTGAAGGACAGGATCTCGCAGAAGGTGTTGTAGCCGGCCATGCCCACGATGGCCGCGGCGCCGTTCATCAGCCGCTCGGGCTGGTTGACGAAATCGAGCACATGGATGTCGGGGTCTGCGGCCGCGAGCTGCCGGATCGAGGCGCGCTCCTCGCTGCTCATGAAGGGCCCGAGCACCATCACGAGCGGCAGGCATCCGGCGCGGTCGCGCGACCGGCCCTTGATCGCGGCCCGCATGACGGCGGCGCCGTCGCCGCCGCCGCCCGCCGTCACCAGGATGTAGCGCGGTGGCAGGACGAGGTCGCTCGGCGGGATGACCTTCGGCATCTCGCGCCGCAGGAAGCCCGTGTAGGTGGTGATGTCGGTCAGCCCCTGCGGCAGCTTCAGGCCGTTCAGCGGGTTCCAGAAGCCCTTCGGCCCATAGATCCAGATGTCGTCGTAATAGCGCTTGATGTGGCGCAGCGTGTCGTTGCGGGCCCATTCCGTCGCCAAAAGCTCCTCGTCGTCGAGGATGTCGCGCAGGCCGACGACCAGCCGGCACCCGCGCCCCTTCAGGAACTTCAGCGTCGGCAGCAGCTCCTTCTTCAGGCCGAGGGGCTCCTTGTCGACGATCAGGACGTCGGGCTCGAAGGATTCCGCCGTCGACCGGATGATCCTGGTGCGCCATTCGATCGTTTCGGAAATATTGATATGCCTGCTCAGCGACGTGTACTCGCCGTTGTAGAGCTTGATCACGCTCGGGATCTTGACGAAATCGACGCGCGCCTTGAGATCGAAGGCGCCCGCGATCTGGGAGCCGGTGATGATCAGGACGTGGACGCCCTTGAAGGCCCCGACGAGCGCATGCGCGATCGTGCGGCAGCGGCGCAGATGACCGAGCCCGAACGTGTCGTGGCTGTACATCAGGATGCGCAACTGCGCGCGGCGATGTCCACCCTCGCCAGTCTGCGGGGCGGGCGGGGGTGCGACGCCGACGGAGAAATGCTGGTTCAAGACGACACCGATCTAACTGGTCTGCGATATATACACATAAACGGCGGCCATTATGACAAGAGCGAAACTGGAGACCATCCGCCTTCGGCCGACCCGCAGCACAGCGTGCGGTCCGCGCCGGCAAGCCGGACATGCATTCCCGCCGCGTGCCTTTACCGATGATTGTCGCAGCGTAAACCCATCATAATGGCCTCCGTCCATGATTACACGTCCGAAGCTTCACGGTACCGTGACGTCGCGCATCTTGCAGGGGCCTGGCAAGGGGCGTGCCGTTCCGCTGGCCGGCGATGGACGGCTGCGCGGGCCGGACCCATCATGCATGGCTGAACCGCCGGACGCGCCGTGATCGGGAAACGCCTGCCGCAGATCTCCGCCAAGCACGCCGTCACGCTGATCGTCTTCGGCGTGGCCCTGCTCATCGCCCTGCCGCTGAACTGGTACTGGTGGCGCACCGCCCGCAGCTCCGGCCTGCAGCTCATCGACGCGCTGAGTAGCCAGATCGCTGCCAACGCGCAGAAGGACTTCTGGAGCGGCGTGACCGCCGCGGAGACGGCCTACGCCCTGACCGACCTTCTGATCCGGCCGGGCGCGCAGGTCGACGACATCACCAACGCGATCAGCGCGGGACTGACGATCGGCGAGACGCCGTCGGCGATCGCCTTCGACGACCCGGCGATCGGGCGGTTCACCGCTGTGCGCGACCGGGCCGGCAACCCGATGGTCAAGGAGCGCTCCGACTCCATGGCCTTCGAGGGGCTCGACCGGCGCAGCTGGCTCGGGCCCGTCGCCGATCCGGCCGGCGAGGGGCGCGCCGTCGTCTTCGCGGGCAAGGCGGCGGCGGCGGCCGGCTCGATCGCCGTCTTCATCGGCCTCGATCGCTTCTCGGCCCTGCTCGGCTCGCTGCCCGTCGGCCGATCGGGCCTTGCCTTCGTCGTCGACGCGGGCGGCGCCACGCCGATCGTGCCCGGCGGCGACGCCCGCGAGCGGCTGGCGCCCGTCATCCGCTCCGTCGCCGCGCTCGTCGCGGCGAGGCCGCCGGAGGCCGTCAACATCGTGGAGTCGCGGCGGCTCGTCAGCGAGGGCGCGGGCTACCGGGTGTTCCTGTCGCCCCTGGAGTTCAGGGGCTGGCAGCTCGCCGTGGTCATCCCGGAGGAGGAGCATTTCGGCGAGATCAACCAGATGGTCCGGCAGGCGCTCGCAAGCCTCGTGACGCTCGCGCTGGTGCTGGGGCTCCTCGCGTCGCTGTTCGCGCAGCGGATCTTCTCGAAGCCGCTCGGCGCGCTCGTGGGCGATCTCGCGCGCGTGCAGGTCTTCGACCTCGAGGCGATCGCCCACCGACGCCTCGCGCTGAAGGAGTTCGATGAACTGTCGGGGGCGCTGTCGCGGATGGCCAAGGGCCTCGCCGACTTCGGCAAGTTCATCCCGACCGATCTCGTCCGCACCCTGCTCACCGACGGCAAGCGCGCGACGCCGGGCGGCGAGACGCGCCCTGTGACGGTCATGTTCGCCGACGCCGCCGGCTTCACGACCCTGTCGGAGCGCATGGGCGTCGCCGTCATCGACATCATCTCGCGCTATCTGGACATCGCCTCGCGCGTCGTGGAGGCGAACGGCGGCGTCGTCGACAAATACATCGGCGACGCCGTGATGGCGCTCTGGGGAGCGCCGGCCGACGACGAGGAGCAGGCGCTCCACGCCTGCCTCGCCGCGCGGGAGATCGTGCGGGCCATGCGCGAGGCGGGCGTCGCCGACGACCGGGGCGAGCCGCTGCGCATCCGCATCGGCATCAGCTCGGGATCGGCCGTCGTCGGCAACATCGGCTCCGCCCGCCGGCTCAACTACACGGCGATCGGCGATACGGTGAATCTCGCGAGCCGGCTCGAGGGGGTCAACAAGCGGTTCGGGACCGAGATCCTGATCGGCGAGACGACGCAGCGCGCCGTCGGCGACCGGCTGCCGACGCGCGAGATCGCCGGGATCGCCGTCGCCGGGCGGGCGGCCGGGGTGCGCATCTTCGAGCTCCTCGACGGGCCGGCCGGTTCGGCCAAGCCGGCCTGGGCGCTCGGCTACGAGGCGGCGCTTGCGGCCTACAGGGCCCGCGCCTTCGGCGAGGCGCTGGCGCTCCTCGCCGGCGTGCTGCAGGAGCGACCTTCGGATGGTCCCGCGCGTTGGCTCGAGGCCGAGTGCCTGACGCTTCAAGCCGCGCCTCCCGACGGGAACTGGAACGCCATTCTGACGCTGGACAGCAAATGACAGGGATGAGCGAACCACAGGAGACGGCCGCGGGATCGGGCGGCGACAGGCTGCGGATCACCTTCCGGGGCGTCCGCGGATCGGCCCCCGTCTCGGGCGAGGACCATAACGTCTTCGGCGGCGACACGATCTGCTGCGACATCGGGGCCGGACCGCGCCGGGTGATCGTCGACGCCGGCTCGGGCCTTGCGGCGCTCGGCCGGGACATGTGCCGCGAGGGGCCCGCCGACGTCGACATCCTTCTCACCCATTACCATCTCGACCATCTCCTCGGCCTGATGGGCTTCGGCCCGCTCTTCAGCCGGGGCTCCCGGGTGCGGCTCCATGCGCCGATCCTCGAGCAGGCCCAGCCCCGGCGCGCGCTCGACCGGTTCCTCGACAGGCCCTTCTTTCCGATGAGCGCGCGGGAAGCGGGGGCGGACTTCTCGATCCGCACCTTCAGGCCGGGGGCCAGGCTCGCGGTCGGCGGCTTCGCGGTCGCGACCTGCCCGCTCTCCCACCCCGGCGGCGCCTGCGGCTACCGGATCGGACATGCGGGCCGGGCCCTGGTCGTCGCCCTCGACCACGAGCATGGCGCGCCGGAGATGGACGGCGGGCTCCAGGCCTTCGCGCGGGGCGCGGACCTCGTCCTCTACGACGCCACCTTCGACGAGCGGGAGGATTACGAGGCCCACCGCGGCTGGGGTCATTCGACCTGGCAGGCGGGGCTCGCCCTGATCGGGGCGGCGGGCGCCGCCCGGCTCGCCTGCCTGCATCACGCGCCGTCGAGCACCGACGGCACGCTGCTCGCGCGCGAGGCGGCCCTGCAGGCGCGCGCGCCGCAATCCTTCTTCGCGCGCCAGAACCAGACGATCATCCTGCCGTGACGGCGGCCGGCGACGCGTCTCAGGCCGCCAGCGCGCCCTCGAGCGCAGGTGCCCGGGGGAAGTCGATCGGCACCTGCGTGGTGGCGTGCAGGTAGTTGGTGATGGTCTTGTCGCCGATCGTGACGATCGCATCGACGAGCTGCTCCTTCGTCCAGCCGGCAGCAAAGAAGGCCTCGACCAGCGCTGGGTCCGCATGGCCGCGGTTCAGGACGATGTCACGGGTGAGCCGGGCGAGGATGTCGAGCTTCGCATCGAAGCCGGCGCTGCCCGAGCGGATCTCGAGGATCTGGTCGGGCGTGAAGCCGACCATGCCGCCGATGAGCGTGTGGGCGGCGAGGCAATAGTCGCAGGCATTGACCTGGCTGACGACCAGGTTGATCACCTCGCGCGCCTTGCCGCTGATCGACGAGCGGGCGTTCTGCAGCGCGAGGTAGCTCGAAAGCGCATGCTCGGAATGGGCCATGGCCGCATAGAGGTTGGGCACCATGCCGAGCTTCGCCTTCAGCTGGTCGAAGATCGCCTGGTTTGTGGCGGACACCGCGTCGCGGGTCGGAACGGGGAAGGGGGTCATGATCGTCTCTCCTCGGCAGGCGGCGGCGTCGGCGCCGTCGTCGGGAGGACAATCGCTCATTCGGACAGATGAGAGAACGCGCCTTGATTGGACAGGACATATACGCAAGATGTATCAATGTCCGACATCATCACCCTCTTCAGGACCTTCACGCGCGTCGTCGAGACGGGGTCCTTCTCTGCGGTCGCCCGCGATCTCGCGACGTCGCAGCCGACCGTCTCGCGCCAGGTCGCCCAGCTCGAGGATCACCTGGGCACGGTGCTGCTGCAGCGGACGACGCGATCGCTCGCGCTGACGGATGACGGCCGCGTGCTCTACGAGCAGGCGCGGCGCACGCTGGAGGCGCTGAGCGAGGCCGAAAGCGCCGTCGGGCGGCACCGGGCCAAGCCGTCGGGCCGGCTGAGGCTCGCCTGCGCCGGCGTCCTCGGCCGCCTCCAGGTCATCCCGACCCTGCCGCGCTTTCGCGCGCTCTATCCGGACATCGAGATCGCGCTCCTCATGGGCGACGGCTACGCCGACCTCGTGGAGGAAGGCATCGACCTGGCGATCCGCGTCGGCGAGCCGGCGGAGAGCGGACTGATCGCGCGACGCATCGGCACCAGCCGCCGCGCCGTCGTCGCGACGCCGTCCTACGTCGCGGCGCGGGGCCGCCCGGCGCATCCGCACGACCTCGCGCAGCACGATTGCATCGTCTATGACCGCCTGCTCACGGGAGCGAGCTGGTCCTTCGTGACGCCGGAGGGGCCGGTCAGCGTTCCCGTCGCGGGCCCCGTCCATGTCAACAGCACCGAGGCGGTGCGCGCCTGCGTCCTGCAGGGGCTCGGGATCGGCTACATGCCGACCTGGCATTTCGTCGAGGGCGAGATCGAGGACGGCCGCCTCACGGTGCTCCTCGCCGAGTTCGAGACGCCGCGCCAGTCGATCAACGCGGTCTATCCCTCGCGGCGGCATCTGGCGCCCAAGGTGCGCTGCGCGATCGAATTTTTCGCCGCGGCCTTCGCCCTCTCCCCGCACCTGCGGATAGCGGGCTAGCGAGCGCGCCGTCCTATTTCAGGCTCGAGGCGAGGAAGGCCTTGAGGCGCTCGCTGCGCGGCTGGGCCAGCACCTGCGCCGGCGGCCCTTCCTCCTCGATGACGCCCTTGTGCAGGAACACGACGCGGCTTGCGACCTCGCGCGCGAAGCCCATCTCGTGGGTGACGACGAGCATGGTCCGACCCTCCTCCGCGAGCGAGCGCATGACGCGCAGCACCTCGCCCACGAGCTCGGGATCCAGCGCCGAGGTCGGCTCGTCGAAGAGCATCACCTCCGGCTCCATGGCGAGCGCGCGGGCGATGGCGACGCGCTGCTGCTCGCCGCCGGACATGTGCGCCGGATAGGCGTCCTTGCGGTGCAAGACGCCGACGCGATCGAGATAGCGCTCGGCCCGCGCGACCGCCTCGGCCCGCGACAGGCCGAGCACCTGCATCGGCGCCTCGATGACGTTCTGCACCGCCGTCATGTGGCCCCAGAGATTGAACTGCTGGAACACCATCGACAGCTTGGCGCGCATGCGCTGGAGCTGGGCGGGGTCGGCGGCGTTCAATTCGCCCTTGCGGTCGGGGGCGAGCTTCAGCTCCTCGCCGCTGACGACGATGCGGCCCGCATTGGGCTTCTCGAGCAGGTTCAGGCAGCGCAGCACCGTGCTCTTGCCCGATCCGGAGGAGCCGATCAGCGCGATCACGTCGCCGGCTTGCGCCGCGATGGTGACGCCCTTCAGCACCTCGACGGCGCCGAAGCTCTTGTGCAGCCCCTCGACGAGGAGCTTCTGTGCGGCGGCGGGCGCGGTCTCGCTCATGGCTTGGTCCTCAGGGGCTCAGCAGGTGGCCGGAGCGGGTCGGCACGCGCCCGGCCACCTTGCCGAGCCGCTTGCCGGGCGTCGCGAAGCGGACGGCCGCGCGGGCGAAGAAGCGGCCGTCGCAGGGGCTCGCGATCGCGGTGGCCTCGCCGGTATGCGGGTCCGTGATCTCGGCCAGCACCTCGCCCGCGGAGACCAGCCCGCCAACGTCGCGACGGTAGGTGAGGATGCCGGCGACGGGCGCGATCAGCGGCTCGGACGCGGCGAGCGGCGTCGGCTCGCAGAGCGGCGCGGGCAGGGGCGAACCGGCGCCCGCCACGGCGCCGACATCCTGCAGGAAGCCGAGGATGGCGGCCGCGTCCTCTTCGGCCAGCGCGCCCGACACGTCGCCCTGGCCGCGCAGCTCCACCGTCGTCGAGTGGCAGGAGGGCGGGATCGGAACGTCCGGCCGCGCGGCGGCGAGCTCGAACCAGGGCCGGCTCAGCGCTTCGTCGAACGGGTCGCCGCCGGAATTCTCCGCAACGAGGAAGGCCGTGCAGCCGAGTCGCGCGGCCAGCGGCGCGAAGGTCCCGGCCGAGGCCGCATGCGTGTAGAGATGCATCGACGCCTCGGCGTCGCAATGCAGGTCCAGCACGAGGTCGCAGGGCAGCGCGAGGCCGACGAGCTCCTTCTTCAGGTGATCCGCCGGCGTGACGGCCGGCTGCTCCGCCAGAAGCTCGCCGAGGGTTTCGCGCAGGAGGGCCACGTTGCGGGCGGCATCGGCGCCGAGCCTGTCGCCGACCCGCGCCGCGAGCGCCGCCGAGAGCGCCGGGAAGCCGCGGTTGAAGTTGCCGCCGTCTGCCAGGTCGAACCGCCCGACCGGATGGCCCAGCACGAGCTGCGACAGGCCGATCGGGTTGGCGACCGGCACGAGGATGATCTCGCCCCGGATTGCGCCGGCCGCCTCGCGCGCGAGGAGCATCCGCCTGAGCGCGGCCGCGCAGATCATGCCGGGGATCTCGTCGGCATGGAGCGCGGCTTGAATGTGAACGGCCGGACGCGCGCCCTTCACGCCGAAGCGATGGACCGTCAGGCGGTAGGCCGCGCCGACGCCGGCGGCGGGGAGATCGATATGCTCGGTGATCATGCGCGTGCGGGTGCCGGATCGGCGGCTTTGGGCTGGAGATGCCGGAGGAAGCGCCGCTCGAGCAGCTTCACGAGACCGACGAGCGTGAAGGTGATGGTGAAGTAGAACAGGGCCACGAGCCCGAAGGCCTCGAGGGGCGCGAGGTTGTTGTAATAGACGTCCCGCGCCGTGCGCGTGAGCTCGACGATCGTCACCGCGCTCGCGATCGAGGTCGCGTGCATGACCATGACCAGCTCGTTGCCATATTGCGGCAGGGCGCGCCGGACCGCGCTCGGCAGAAGGATCCGTCGGTAGATCGCCGCCGTCGACAGGCCGAGGCTGCGGGCGGCCTCGATCTCGCCGTTGGGCGTCTGCCTGAGCGCCCCGGCCAGGATCTCGGTCGTGTAGGCCGTCGAGTTCAGCGCGAAGGCGAGCCAGGCGCAGAACCAGGCGTTGCGGAAGAGCGGCCAGGCGGCGCTCTCGCGCAGCCACTCAAACTGCGCGAGGCCGAAATAGATCATGTAGAGCTGCACCAGGAGCGGCGTGCCGCGCAGGACGTAGGTGTAGAGGAAGACCGGCTTCGCGAGCCAGGGGTTGGACGAGACCCGCGCGATCGCCAGCGGCACCGACAGCACGAAGGAGGCGCTGACGCAGATCAGCATCAGCAGGAGGCTGACCTGCAGCCCGCGCCAGTAGGCGGGCAGCGATTCCGCGATGAGGGCCCAGTCGATCATCAGAACTCGACCTTTCTGACGCCCAGCGAGTAGCGGCGCTCCAGCCAGCCGAGGCCCAGGATCGAGACCGTCGTCACGGCGAGGTAGATGAGGGCGATCGTCGCGTAGAAGGTGAAGGGCTGGCGCGTCGCCGCCGAGGCGAGGTTCGCCCGGTGCACCATGTCGTCGAGCCCGATGATCGAGAGCAGCGCCGTCGCCTTGATCATCACCAGCCAGTTGTTGGTGAAGCCGGGGATCGCGTGGCGGACCATCTGCGGCAGGATGATGCGCCTGAGCACCTGCGGTCGCGTCATGCCGTAGGAGAGGCCGGCCTCCATCTGCCCGCGCGGGATGGCGAGGATCGCGCCGCGGAAGGTCTCGGTGAGATAGGCCCCGAAGATGAAGCCGAGCGTCGTCGTGCCGGCGATGAAGGGGTTGATGTCGATGTAGCCGAGGCCCGCCCGGTCGGCGAGCTTGTTGATCATGATCTGCCCGCCGTAGAAGATCAGCAGCAGCAGCACGAGCTCCGGCAGGCCGCGGATCAGGGTCGTGTAGGCGTCGGCGGCGAGGGCCGCCGCCCGCGAGCCCGAGAGTTTCGCCGTCGCGCCCAGGAGGCCGAACAGGCAGGCGATCGCGAGCGACACCGCCGAGACGACGAGCGTCGAGCGCAGGCCTTCCAGGATGGCGGGGAGATAGCCGTGCAGCATTGGCGAGGGTTCCGGGGCGGCTCACCCGTCCCGGCGAACGGGAGGGAAGCCGGAACTGGCGGCGGTGGAAGAGCTGGAGCGCGGCGATGCGCCCCGGTCCGGCTTGGACGGTCTGGAAGCCTGTTTCAAACGTCCCGCGACACGAAAATCCTCATGCCTCGAGCCTGTCGAAGGATCGAGGATGTTCCGACGCCGTCGGCCCTCATCCTTCGACAAGCTCAGGAGAGGGCCTTGGCGTGAACCGGAATGCTCAGGAGCCCGAGATGTCGAAGTCGAAATACTTGTCCGCAAGCTTCTTGTAGGTGCCGTTGGCCTTGATCGCCTTCAGCGCGGCGTTGATACGGTTGACCAGCGCCGTATCGTCCTTACGGACGGCGATGCCCACGCCCGAGCCCGCGCCGATGCGGATCGCCGGGCCGAGCTGCGCGAAGTTCTTGCCCTCGGGCCGCTTCAGGAAGGCCTCGCCCGAAACGACCGAGGAGCCGAAGGCGACATCGGCGCGGCCGACGGCGAGCTCCATGTAGACCTCGGTCTCCTTGCCGGCGAGCACGATCTCGCTCTCCTTGTAGTTCTCGGCGAGATAGGCGGCGCGCGGCGAGTTGCGCAGCACGACGATCTTCTTGCCCTTCAGCGCGGCCGGCGAATGGTCCGCGAAGGCGCCCTGCTTCGCGACGAAGCGCGAGGGGACGTCGTAATAGGGCTCGGAGAAGTCGACCGCCTTCCGGCGCGCCTCGGTGATCGTCATCGAGGCGACGATGAGATCGAACTTGCGGGCGTTCAGGGCCGGGATGATGCCGTCGAACTCCTGCTGCACGAAGCTGCACTCGACCTTCATCTCGGCGCAGACGGCGTTGGCGATGTCGATGTCGAAGCCCTGGAGCTTTCCGTCGGGCGCGATCATCGAGAACGGTGGATAATTGCCCTCGACGCCCACGCGCAGCTTCTCGCTCTGCGCCATGGTGGCGGTGGCGAAGCTGGCCGCGAAGGTCGCGCCGGCGAGGGCAACGAGGAATGTGCGCTTGAGCATGATGAAGTCTCCCCTGTCGGCCGGAACGGTCCCAAGCCGCCTCCCTTGCCGCAATGACTTCACATTGTCAGGAAATTTCCATATGGTCAATCTATGAAAAAATCTCTTCATGTCGCGAACGGCGGGACCGGGGCCGGCGGCGCGGCCTTCGCCAGCTCCGACCTCGGCCGACGCCTGCGCGAGCTGCAGGCCTCGGGCTCCGCCTCGAACCGGGCGATCGCGGAGCATCTGCTCCGCAACCCGGTGCATGGCTCGTCGCTCTCCATCGAGGACATGGCGGCGGCCTGCGGCGTCTCGACGGCCACCCTCTCGCGCTTCGCCCGCGCGCTCGGCCACCAGGGCTATCCGGAGCTGCGGTCCGCCCTTGCCGAGACGCTGCAGGGCGTGCTCCTGCCGGTCGAGAAGCTGAGGGGCGCGCTGGCGCGGCAAGCCGGCGACGATCCCCTGCGCGCGAGCCTGCAGGATTCGCTCGCCAACCTCCGGGCGACGGCGGAGGGGCTCGATCCGGCCGCCCTCGGGCGCGTGGCGCGCCGGCTGTCGGACGCGGCCTGCGTCTATGTGCTGGGCTTCGGGCTCTCGGCGCATCTCGCGGCCCTGCTGACGCTGGGGCTCCAGCCCTTCTGCCGGCAGCTCATCAACGTGGTCGAGTATGGCGGCACCGAGATCGCCGCCGGGCGGCTGATGAATCTCGAGCCGGGCGATGTCCTCATCGCCATCTCGTTCCCGCGCTACGCGACGGATGCGATCCACCTCACGCGCTACGCGGCGGACCGTGGCGCGATGATCGTCGCCCTGACGGACTCGGCGGCCTCGCCGCTGACGCCGCTCGCCGACGAACTCCTGATCGCCCAGTCGCTGCATCCGGTGCTGTCGTCGAGCAACGTGGCGGCGCTGCTCGTCGTCGAGGCGCTCGTCACGGCGCTCATGGTCTCGAACAGCGAGAACGTGGACAAGGCCGCGCGGCTGACGGAGGCGATCTCGGCCTATCTGGTGGCGGAGCCCCGGAGAGGGCGCTAGAGCAGGGCGCGATCTGACGGCGACAGTTAGCAGCCGTCAGGCGGCCTCCGCCCTGAGCAGCATCCCGAAGAGATCGCGCGGGTCATCGGGATCGGCGAGGAGATCGAGCTCCTCGAACATGCCCGTGCGGGAAATCGCGCCCGCAAGCCAGCAGAGCGCGGAGAAATCCTCGATCGCGAAGCCGACCGAGTCGAAGAGCGTGATCTGCCCGGCATCGCGCCGCCCCTCGGCCTCGCCGGCGACGACGCGCCAGAGCTCGGTGACCGGATGGTCGGGCGGGAGCTGCTGGATCTCGCCCTCGATCCGCGTCTGCGGCGGATACTCGACGAAGATGTCGGCCCGCTTCAGGATGTCGGCCTGGAGTTCT
>JAESGM010000848.1_pt1 | contig 13779 bp, 20 predicted proteins | sample 9269721 | NCBI WGS metagenome assembly JAESGM01 (sample SAMN15720920, study PRJNA650825) | algae metagenome | isolation source: Komarekiella atlantica HA4396-MV6 and co-occurring heterotrophs from... | place: USA: Theobald House, Kauai, HI | collected 2009-07-29 | reverse complement strand
TATTGCTACTTTTACAATGACTTTATCATCAAAGCTTGAATCCTTACCTACATGTCACCCGGCGATCACTACCTTTATCCTATATTTAGTATATATGTACTATATTTAGATGCGTTTGCCCTGATAGCGATCTATTCTCACATTGCCCTTACGAGTCTTACCTTGATGTCCTAGCTGTCCTCCTGGTTTTCTTTTGGGATGATCTGATTCTTCTTGGGGTGGTGCTTTTTTGTTTTCTCTCTTTTTGTGAATATCCCCAGACGGTGGCTTCGACGAATTAAAACTGTCTAAATCTCGACTGACTTTTAAACGCTCTATTTCTTGTTGTAGTTCTAGGATGATTTTCTGTAACTCACGTATTACCTTGCTCTGCTCAATAATTATCTCTACCAGTTCTGACTTCGACAACTGGTTCAAGCTTTCTCGGTCTAAATCTTGAGGCAGATTTTGGTTCATATCTGTGATACTCCCCCTCAAGTGTTCCCTCTGTCAATACTCTGCCACCTGAATCCTTACGGTGGAAGATGCAGAAAATTGAAAGAAATCATTTGACACTGCCAACAAGAATAAAACGATTACAGCGCCAAACTATTTGCTTTTCCAAATCAATTTTTATACATGATTTACTGATTGGATTATTCATTAGCAAATATGAATTTGGAGTAGAAATCTAAAGCTCAAACCACTCATCTACAACACTACTACTGAGAGGTGTGGGAGATAATACTCCCCATCGACTCAACAAATACCTGCAAAACATCCAATGCACCCAGGGAAGAGTGGATTATGGGTTTGAACCAGAACCTACCCAAAGTTTTGTCAAAAAATATACCATTTTTCCGTAAAACCTTTCTCTTTTATGTCTTAGGAAATAAGACTTACGGTTATGAACTTGATTTAATCAAGTTAGAAGTTATCTAGTGCTTCTCAATTGAAGTATAAACTTACCAAATAAATCTCTGGAGATTTCTTGAGATGTTGTGACTACACTCGCTAAACTCGTATATTAGAGAATTTTTCTGTCAGCCAGTTGACAAAGCAGACATACACATATAGCTTCTGCTTTTAAGCATCCCCGCTGGAATAACCTGGATATTGAGTCAAATCAATGTGGTTGAGTACAAGAGCAATTGGAAGCCTTGAAGACGACAAATGGGCTGATGAGGTTGGCTATTACGGTCTATCCCATTTGCGTGAAATTCGGAGTATTGATTCCTGGTGCAATCCGCACGTTGATTACTCACAAAACTTTCAATTAGATTCTCTAGAACAAGCTTGGGATCTGCTAGACTGGCTACCAATGGCGGCTTCTGGTCAGCAATATCATCTACTGTTTGCAAAGGGAGCACAGCAAAATATACCTCTAGACCATCCTAGATTAAAGCTGCTTGGTTATGATTTATCAGATGCTAAATGGAAATCACCTTTATGGAACTACTTACCTTGGCGAGGAGTTCTAGCCCCTTTAGTTAGAAGAAGAAATCAATACGGGCTATTAACCTGGAAAGATGCCACAACTGCTCAAGAGATGCTTCCAGAAGTTTGGTGTTATGACCCTCCCTCCTTTGTGAAAATTTGGGCTTTATTTGAAGTCTTGCCCCTTGATTGACCGATGTTAATCTACTCTCAAGCTGCAACATTTGTATTTTTTTCTTGGTTGGAATTTCTTTTCACGGATACTTCTGACTCTACTTTCAGAGAGCGGACTAATTCCCTAATTACATCGGTCGCTGGTCTTCCCTTCCAGTCATTGCACAGTAGTCCTCAAGTTTCTTCTTCTCCTCTACGGCGAGATTGACTGTAATTCTTTTGGCTACCCATTTTTTGCTCACGTTTACGGCTCTCTGTTGAAATCAAATTTTCCCGATGCTTGTATCTATTTGATACATAAATGATTATATATGCTTCTCGTCGGAAATTCTTGAGGTTCATAATCAAAAGTGAAGCAGAGTGCAAAGAGGTAATTTCATCTTTAGTAATGAAACGCTACCTGGAATGTATAGCAGCCAGAAAACTCCCAACTATAACCCTTGTTCGGTTTTCTTATCACTAAAGAAGGTAGAGTAACTAAACTTCTAACAAGCGATCATACACACCCCTTGCACTCTGAGGGTAACTCCGGCTGGCAACTGTCTGACGTGTGGCAGGATATCCGCGTGAATAATTTTTGTGGGTGAAGTGTGACCACAGCTTAGTTCAAAATTGGCGCTGACCAAAACAATTGTTTGGTCAAGCAAGTTTTTTGATTTAATGTATATTTTAAAACTGTATCTGGCACTTGAGCAAAATCTAAAAGGATAAAGCTACTGAAGTGTGATTCAGTAGCGAGTGGCACTCTTGTAAAAGTTAAATTCTCGCTAGGGCAGGGTGAAGGGTGTAAGTGCTGTTTCATATCAGTTTATTTTAAAATAAGTAGGTCAACTTAATTAAACATAAAACGCTCAACTGAATACTGACCTTGCTTGGCTTTATGATTTATACCATCGATAAGAGCGCTCGCTAACTCATATTCATCTTCAAAAATTTGACCAGCTAGTTCGTCACGCTTGAGATGTAACCATTCATCTTCAATGCGATTCATTTGGGGACTATAGGGAGGTAGAAAAAAGATGTACAAGTCTTGCTGTTGCCAACGCTGATGCTGCTGGCGAGCTAAAAGGCTTTTATGAACTGAGGCATTATCTTGAATAATGACGGTGATTTGTCCGGTTTGAAGTAAGCGCTGTGCAGCAATTTGCGCTTGCCAATCCATGAGTTCGATATAAGTTGATGTTTTGAGGGTTCCCAGCATCAAAGCATAATCAAAACGAAGTTTTGGTTCCCAAATACCGAAGATGTTGATTTGCCTACGGCGTCGTCTACTTTGTCGAATACGTTTTTGCTCTCCCTACGCCCATAAGCATAATCAGTGGGACTCGTGCAGTAGCAACCAGATTCATCCAAGTACTTTAAACACACCAAACCTAATTGCGCCCACAACTTGAGTAATTCCCAATCTAAGCGTTTGGCTTGTAAATATACTTTGTTTAGGCTTAATGCTGGACAGTAGCGGATACGTTTCCAACGCCACCCTTTTTTTTCAGTAGTCGCCTGATTTGTTCAGTTCCTAACTCAATTTGTCGTTCTTCTAATAGCTTTTGACTTAGCTGGCGAGCACTATAACGACGATCTTGTACCAAGTATTTTTCCACTACTTGCCAATCTTCTTCTTGCCAACTCCGTTTTTTTCCACGTCCTGGCGCTTCCCACAAACCCCCTAATCCTTGAAATTGCCAGCGCCTAATTGTCTGCCTTACCGTCTGTTGTGCCTAATCTAGATACTCTGCAATCTGAGGTACATTCCATCCGTGGGCATTGAGGCGCAAAGCGATCGCTCTTTGTTTGGTTCGACGTGGTACTTTATCTGCACAACTGAGTTCTAAAAGTGTACGGTCTTCTTCGGCAGTTAGTATTATTCTTAACGCACTAGGTATCATTTTTCACTTAATTTTTCTCATAGCTCTATCTTACGTTTTTTTCGGTTGACTTACTTATTTATTTGATACTATTCGCTCTAGATATACGGCAGTTTTCAATTACTTGTAATTGAAAAACATATCGTTATGAGGGGCGCAAGGACTTGCGCTCTGACGACGAGAGCGAAAAATTTCGGGGGAGATGAGGGACAAGACACGGTAAGATAACTCAATGATTGATCCGGCTGAAAGAGTCATATATCAATTAAAGGTAGTGCTGTTGGGCATTAGCCCAATGATTTGGCGACGGGTAAAAGTTAGTAGCGACAGCACAATAGAAGACTTGCATTACACGATCCAACTGGCAATGGGGTGGAAAGATATTCACCTGCACCATTTCATCATCCACGGTAAGTATTATGGGATTACCCAACCAGGGGTGTGCTTTTACCCCTTGGATGACCAAATTGTGAATCATACCCTGACCAAAACTTAAGTTGTACCAGACTCCCAATAAGGATGTTGACTATGTTGAGAAATATCATTGTCTCTAGATGACAATAATTCGGAAGTAGATATTGGTTGTGGTTGGGGATTGATCTGAAAATAAGTTGCTTGAATGCTGACGAGTAAGTAGGCACTAAAAATTATTTCCCACCAGCGTTCAATCCTTTCATAATTAGTCAGACGAAAATCAGCCCAACCCAGTTCATTCTTGACTTGTTTAAAACCATATTCAATCCAATTCCTTAAACTATAAAGTTGAGCAACATTACCTGATAAATCAATTGATAAATTAGTCATAACGTACCAACTTTCATCTCCAGTAGGGTCAGGAGTATTAACCTTACTGATTTGGTAATATCTGATGCGGCGACGTTGACCAAAAATAATTTCTCTCAGATAACGAGTTTCAGTTTGACGATGTGAAAGCTTTTGCTCATAAGCTTTCCATCGGTTATAACGTTTTCGACTTCCTGATGGCATCAACACTCAATGATTAGAGCGAATTGCGACAATAAACTCTAGTTGTAACTTTTCTAAACATCTAATTACATCTCCACTTTCTCCATACAGGCTATCTGCTAAAACTAACTTGATTTGAAATCCCTATGCTTTCAACTCTTGAATAATCTCTACTGCTATTTGGAGTTTGGTCTTGTATTTATCTCCATCTTGCAGTCGGTTTTTAGGTTTAAATATTTCAAACATTAATGGATAAGTAATCCCATCTACTATTCCATAAGCATTTACTGATACTATTCTATTCTCCGTCTTTCCTAAATTACCTATATATTGATGAGTTACATAGTCTGTTGATTTCCCCTTTTTCTGATCTCCTGTTTCGTCAATACATAAAATTATTTCTCTTTCTCCCACAAACATTTTTGTTAACCACAGCCTCATCTCTCTCATTTTTTTGACATCCCACAATGCGTCTCTCAAAAAATGATGTAGCGATTGACCGTCTTTTAATCCTACTGTTTTCGCTATCTCTGGCAGCGATTTGTAGCGGTTCTCTGATAACATTCTCACATGTAAATACTTGAATGCTTCAAAATACCTCACATCTTCAAATAATGAAAATAGTGTTGACAATAGTTATCTATGAAGGCGACAGTGTTTACTGCTTCTCTGCGTGGCGTAACCATCCCTGCTAATTACTGTTTCCGGTTTCCTTCATGATTATACTCTCCCTGTAGTAACAAAAGAGGGATTAGTCTTCTCTGCTTACTCACCTAGTTGAAATGCCTATCCGCCAAGTATCATGTCGCACTTGCATGAGAGGCTCAGGTAAGCGCAAACGATAAATGTTGTTTCATCTTTCTTGTTATGCTAGTGTTTGCTTGCTAATATCTATTAAGTAAACATCTGACTTTTAGGCAGATCAAGTAGTTGTGTTAATTTTGATAGCTGAGCCAAAAACATTCTTCCTGATTCTGCAATATAACGTGATTATAAAAGGGAATTATGAATAAAAAATGGGCTGTGAAACGACTGACAATAAATCTTGCGACAAGCGAGGCAGAGAAACTGGAACAATACTGTACAGTAACAGGAAGACCAGCAACCGATGTGATTCGAGAATTGCTCCGCTCTCTTGAGGTAGAGGAGAAAAAGTAATTGAAAATCTCTCAAATCCAACTTCCTACTTTAGCAGTTAAGGAGATTTAATTGATAGGTAATTAGATAAGAGTTGATCTATTTGTAGTAAATATAGTTAATCTGGTAACTTACGAACAAGCTCTTTAATTACCTCCTTTTCTTCTTTCCCCGTCTCTTTACAGTACTTTTCAAGTGTCTTAGCTTCGTCTGATGCTAAGTCAACGCTGATTTGCTTCTCGGTATTTTTCTTACTCATACTTCATTAAGTAGGTGTACTACTTGCTTTTGTGCTTTGCAAACTGCTCACAAGAAAAAATCAAGATACCATTCGTTAGAACTCACCAAAAAATTAGTGATACTAACTTCTAAACAAATGCTGAAATCTTACCAACACTAAAGTTTAGTCCCAGCATAATTTTTGATAATTGCTACTTGTGCTAATTACCTTTTTTGCATTTGGAATTCGGGTTTATTCTTTAAAAGCTTAGTATCTTACCTAGTCAGAGTTATTGTTTTCAAACATAGCAATTAGTTACTCACTTTAATTTCAGTTCTACCAATACATAGCAGCAGTAATGGGTTAAAAATGTATGTTCAGAATTATTAGTTAGAAACAACTGTATTGATATTATGCTGTCAACAACAGTATTTTTAGCTTGTCTTATTCAGATTTATATCTAAAGGAATATGTATAACTTAATTCGCAGATTAACTAGTTATTTTTTATACAAATATGCTAAACATCAAAGTAGTTCTGGCATATTTGTTTCCTTCAGTTTTAAAAACCAGCAATCTCTTGTTTTAACAAGACCCCGTTGGATGTCAACACCCAATAAGAGCAACGCGAAAAAGTGAGATTATGGTGAAGAGAGCAAGGGAGGCAGAGGAGGTAAAACAATGAATAAAGAAGCAATCAAAGATCATAAAAATTTGGGGATTTATAAAATTGCCTTTGAAGCGGCAATGAAAATTTTTGAGCTATCAAAGAAGTTCCCTGTGGAGGAGAGATATTCGTTAACTGATCAAATTCGTAGATCCTCACGTTCTGTTTGTGCTAATTTAGCTGAAGCATGGAGAAAACGGCGTTATGAAGCTGCTTTTATCACTAAATTAAACGATTGTGAGGCTGAAGCAGCAGAAACCCAAACTTGGATTGAATTTGCTGTCAAATGCAACTACATTCATGTAGAAGTAGGACGAGAAGTTTATGCAAATTACAACCAAGTTTTATCCGGTTTGGTAAATATGATTAATAATCCATCACCTTGGTTGAGAAATCACTAATCCCCCCCCTGCATCCCCTGCATCCTCTGCTCCCCCTGCTGTTTCAGCATCTCACAAAATCGAGTTGCTCCCGCACCCAGTAATACCAATTAAAAATAAAGCTGCATATAATGGGGAGAAGCAAACTTGGTAAGTTAACAGAACCATGAGCCGCCCATTTAAAATTGCGATCGCCGATAGCGAAGAGGAACTGAAAAAACGCCTACAAACAGTGTCTTCAGGAAACCAGAAAGAAAAGTGACAAATGTTGTGGTGGCTCAAAAGTGGGCAAGTTAAGGAACAACTTGAAATAGGGCAACGTTTGGGTAGAGATACATCAACGGTGACAAGATGGTTGCAAAAGTATAGAGCCAGTGGGCTGTCTGGCTTGCTAGAAATTAAGAAAGCACCCGGAGCAAATCGAAAAATTAATGATGAGGCCCTGTGTAGATACTTAAATGCCTCAAAATTTGTCACATCTGAAAACAGGTTTTTATACCACAGACAATATTCGTCCACAAATTTTACGGTGGGAGCAACGCGATTTGGTGAGGTTGAGCAAAAAAGGTGCGATCACTAAAAACCTATGTAATAGTACTTAGAATAATTATCACATTAGACCGAGTATTAATGCTGCGTTAACTTGTAGATGATTTTAGGATAAAAAAAAGGTAGGATTCCCTTTGGAGTAAAGGTTTTGATATCTGACATCAAAACAAAAACAGGGAATGCTTACCATGAAAAATAATATATATTGTACTTTTGATTTAAGCAAATCAGTGTCACACTTTCAAGAAAAAGTTACGAAAGTTTTAGAATTAACGAATATTCCAGAATGGAATGGACAAACTTTCAAATTACGTGAAAAAGAAATTAGGGAATCGGCATTAATTTTAGCAGGCGAATGTATTGCTTTGTTGCTTCATGACTTGTCTAAATCTCAAGAATTTTTGCACAAAACAATGCACGAAACTCAGGGATGGTGGCACAATAAAACGCGAAAACACGGTTGTAAAGAACGGCAAATATTTACAGTTGGTAATGTCGCAGTAACTTTAAAGCTACCGTATGTAGTTGAACGCCACACTCAACCAAATAAAAATAAAAAATCTACTCATGTTGGATTCTGCCCATTCTTAAGATATTTAGGAATGTCTGAAGGTTTAACCCCTGAAGTTTTATCGACTATTGCCCGATATGGTGCAATTGCTGGCTCTTTTGAGGCAGCACGAACAACATTAATTGATTGGGGCATAGATATCAGCTTAAAACGCATAGAACGGCTAACATATTACTTTGGTAAAATTGGTATAAATTTACGTGAATCAAAACTAACAAGTTTAGAGCTTGGTAGTTTACCGATTCGTAACATTCTTAAAGACCAGCGTGTTGTTATTGCTGTAGATGGCGGTCGTACACGGATTCGGATTAATAAGAAAGGTAGGCGTAAGGTTAAAACTAATCGTGTAGGCTTTACAGGAGAATGGATTGAGCCAAAACTATTAACAATTTATGTAGTGAATGAGCAAGGTGAAAAAATCAAGAATGGAGAGATTCCAATTACCAATGATGGAACTTATAAAGGATATCAAGGATTTTTGCAGATATTAGAGATGTACTTAGTTAATTTAGGTATTAGTCATGCGAAACAGGTTTTATTAATTGCGGATGGAGCAGAATGGATCTGGATACATATTCCTCCTTTACTTAAAAAATTAAAATGTCCACCTGAAACTTATCAATTATTAGACTTTTTTCACGCTGCATCACATTTACAAGACTTCGCTGATGCTGCTTTTAGCACAAACAATGAGCGTCAACAATGGTTTCAAAAGGCTCGAAAAACTTTAAAAAAAGGTCAGGCACTAGATTTAATGAGAAACATGGGTGAATTTATTTCTGAGGTGAACGGAGAGCGTCTCAAAGTTTTGGTACGAGAGCGAAATTATATTTTAAAAGCTTATCGACGCAGGCTTTTAAGATATAACGAAGTCGCGTCTCGAAAATTACCTCTTGGCAGTGGCGCGGTTGAAAGTTTAATTCGTCAAGTCGTGAATTTACGCATGAAAGGAAACAGTAAGTTTTGGTTACAAAATAACGCAGAAATTATGTTACATCTTCGTTGCTAATGGATAGCTAAAAGTTGGGATAATTTTTCTGATTCTATCTTTAATTCGTTTATTAAACCCCAAACTGCCTGATAAATTTTATACTTCAATTCTGTACTTAATTTATTTTTTGCCATAATTGATACCAAGCCTTAAAAACTTATTGCAGATATATTTGGAAATAATAGTCAAATGATTTACTAGCAATCTTTTTGAGATATCTCATCAAGATGATTTTTCGTGTAATTACGTGTATTAATTGCAAATAAAATTACCTCATACACAAATGTAAGTTTTAGCGATCGCTGCTTTTTGATCCGACCTCACAAAATCGCGTTGCTCCCTTTTACGGTTGTATGGATGGACGAGGCTCTGCCATGCTCTGTGTCTACGTTCTAGGTTTTGTGCATTATTATACTACCGCGGAAGTGACACAAGAGGACTAGCTCCATCTACATCTAATTTTTCTATTCCTCTCTATTTTTAACTATTTACCCCACTTATCTACAACACTACCTCTGGTTGTTGCCGCGATCGCAGTTTTGTTTCTTGTGTGGTACTGCTTTACGTAACTCTTGTGCTAATTGTAACGAACCTATTACATCCTTAAAGTTCCGCTTTTGTCCTTACTGTGGCTTCCCCTATAGAACCCATTTGGGATCTTTGAGTGCGAGCTAAGATAAAAAATAAATGGCATATTCCAGTAGTTTAGCGACAAAGAGTGGCTCTTGATAGAGCCATGACTGCCTCAAAAGAAGAAAACCCAACCACCAGTGTGGACAAAAACAGAGATTCTAGATGGCATCTTCTATCAACTAAAAAACGGCTGTAATTGGTGTGATTTACCCAAGGATTTACCGCCCTACTCGACAGTATTCTGGCATTACAAGCAATGGCGGGCTGAAGGAGTAATTGAACAGATAATGACGGCAATGCATTCCGAGGTGCGTCAAAAAGTTAAAAAAAACTAGGGCGGCAAAGCTTGCTAGAGAGGGTCAGATATTCAAGTAAACTAGGGAACACAGAGAATATGTGGTGTATCAATGGCAAGAAAAAGTCCTCAACCAAAAGCGACATCATCTGAAGTACTAGAATGCGTGCAACAGAATTGTCCCAGTTGCGGGAAATCCATGTGGAATGAGTATAACAATCTGCGACGTGTGAGAACTCTTAAAGGAGTGATACAACTACTGTTGAAAATTCGCCGTTGTCAAAATAGATCTTGTGAGCGTTACAAAATTAAGTATCGACCAGAACAGGAAGGTTCCTGGGCATTACCACAACAAGAATTCGGGTTAGATGTGATTGCACTGGTGGGAGCGTTGCGCTACCAAGAATACCGAAGCATACCTCAAATTCATCAACATCTTCGGAATCAGGGTGTAGAAGTAAGCGAGCGAAGCGTTACTCATCTGTTAGAAAGATATGACGAATTAGTAGCATTGTGGTTAAGTGACCACTTAAGACTCAAAGCCATAGCCAAAAAGCAAGGGCGATTGATATTAGCAATCGATGGGATGCAGCCGGATGTTGGACATGAAGTACTATGGGTGATTCGGGATTGTTTATCAGGGGAAATAATACTTGCAAAAACTTTATTATCGTCAAGAAATGAGGATTTAGCCGCCTTGCTATCGCAGGTAAAAAATACTCTTGATGTAGAAATTGATGGGGTAATAAGTGACGGACAACAGTCAATTCGCAAAGCCGTTGAAGTAGCATTACTGGGAATTGCTCATGGTTTGTGTCATTTCCACTATTTGAAGGAAGCAGCTAAGGTTATTTATGAAGCAGATAGGCACGCAAGAAAAGGAACTAAAAAAGCGCGTTCGGGGCATATGCCAGATTGAAGCAGTGTTAGTGAATCTGACGAAGCGGATGCCGAAGTGATACGTGAATATTGTCTGGCTGTACGTGGTTACTTGACAAATGATGGTCGTCCACCGCTATATGCTTCCGGATTAAAATTACAGGAACGTCTAAGTTTGATTGAAGCAAGCCTAGAACGGTAGCTAAAAAAGGGGGTTCCCGAAACCCTTGATAAAGCTCAAATAAATTGTTTCATTTGGACTTGAACAAACGGCATCTTTATTCGCTCCAATTACTGTTGCTTATAACTGGATTTATCAAGCCGCAGAGATTCTCGACAACGAAACTGACCTTAATGCAATTGAAGTTCAACGAAGTTTTCAAACTTTACTTGATTCAATGTCACACAAGAAAAATGAAGCTCTTACTTTAGAGCCAGGTATTTCTCATTTTTTAAAAATTACTCGTAGTTATTGGTCTGGACTTTTTCATTGTTATGAGGTTGAAGGTTTACCTCGAACTAATAATCACCTTGAACAAGCTTTTGGTGTTTTGCGACATCAACGTCGTTGTACTGGTCGTAAAGTTGCCCCTTGATCACTTGTAATTCGAGGCACAGTCCAATTAGCTTCAGCCATTGCTACTGCACTTCATTCTTTTACATCTCAAGATTTGGCTCAGGTCTGTGTCCAGACTTGGCAACAATTACACTCTGATTTACGCCAACATCAACTTACTCGCATTGAACAGTTTCGATTCCGTCGCAATCCTCAAGCTTACTTGACAACTCTTGAGAAAATACTTGTCTAGTAAACTTTGCGGTTATAGTTTTTTTTAGTTCACTAAGCACAGTCACTGGACTAATTTTGAGAGTACGAGCCGTATCTCTCACACCACTACCATTCACTGCCATTGTGACGATTTTCTCTTTTACTTCTTTACGACTTCTGTAATAAGGATGAGCTTCGAGCGTAAAAGTCCGATATGGACATTCCGGATTTTTGCAGATATATTTTTGCTTACCTGTGCTAGTACGACCATTACGACAAATATTCACATCCTGACAGTGAGGATATCGGATTGGTGTGAGAATCATTAGTCAAGCTATTTTTTATTTCATGTTATAGTCGTTTCCCTATTATATAATTACTTTTCAACACGTCTGTAACACTACCATCTTACCGTATTTCCAGTCCTATCTCCCCCGAAAAAAAATCGCTCTCCTTTTTTTTATACCTTTTTCAACCCGTCGAACTCACGTTACTTTAATCTTTTATGAATGCGTTTGCCCTGTCTAAACAAGCTTTCAATTTTGCAGACAGAATTTGTACGTTTGGCTCTTTGAGTATGGAGTCGTGATTACCAGGAATGTAGTGAATATCCAATTCAGCTACCAAATTACTCCAGCCTAATTGTGGAACAAGTTTAGAGCTTAAACTTTCTGTTTTTTCCATCTGCTCATCGATCTCCATAAAGGTCACTTGTCCTGGATAAACTGACGGAATGTATTCTTTTAAAGCCCGTATATTGACTTCTCTAATGTATAGATTACGGTGGATGCGAGGAAAGGGAAGCTCAAGAGCCAAGTGAAATTTGTAGCTAATTTTTATGAATTTATTTTGGAACCTCCTTATGAAATTGTTTTGGAACCACTTGTTAAAACTTTTTTCACGAAAATAGGTAAATCCTTTTTGGGACAAGCTCTGCAAATGAAGAACTATTTCCTTAAAGAATGACAATTGTTTGATAGAAGCTGGAGCAGAGCTATGAAATAGAGTTAAAAGACCTATTTTTTGACCTTGCTTATAGAGTTGTTGTGCCATCTCAAAGGCGATTACACCCCCAAAGGAGTAGCCTCCTAGAAAATAAGGACCATTGGGCTGAAGGGTTTGTATCTCTTTGATATAGTGAGATGCCATGTCTTCGATTCGAGTATAGGGAACCTGTTTCCCATCCAAACCTTGAGCTTGTAACCCATAAACTGGTTGATCAGAACCGAGATGATGTGCTAAATCCTTGTAAGAAAGAACATCTCCAAAAACGGCATGGATTAAAAACAGCGGTGGCTTGTAGCCATTAGGCTGAATCGCCACAAGAGAAAACCAAGATGCTAACGTTCTTGATTGACGAATTGTGTTAGCAAGTTGCTCAATTGTTGGTGCTTGGTACAAGATAGATAAAGGTAAATTTTCGCCCAAAGTCTTCTCAATTTCTGTGAACAAGTGTACCGCCAGTAAGGAATGCCCTCCTAAATCAAAGTAGTTCTCATTCACACCGATGGGTTGGATACCCAAAATTTTTTCCCAAATTTCTGTTAATCGCAGTTCTAACTCATCCTGAGCAGTTACTTTGGTGGCTGGAGCTTCTTGTCTAATTTGCTTCGGTGCAGGTAGACCGCCTCGGTCTACTTTGCCGTTGGAGGTAAGAGGTAAAAAGTCTAGGATCACAAATGAAGAAGGTATCATGTAGTCTGGTAGTTTCTGCTTGAGGAAGCAACGCAGTTCATCGTTTGTAGGGATCTGTTGATGAGGGACAAAGTAGGCAATTAATCGTTGGTCGCCAGGAAAATTTTCGTGGGCAATAACTACTGTCTGGTACACATCTGGATGTTGACCTAATATGGCTTCAATTTCTCCTAACTCAATCCTGAAGCCTCGTATTTTCACTTGGTGGTCAATACGATTAAGGAACTCGATATTACCGTCGCTCAAGTAGCGTGCTAAGTCGCCAGTTTTGTAAAGGCGTGCTCCTGGCTCTTGGCTAAAAGGGTTGAGAATAAATTTTTCTCTGGTCAAATCAGGACGGTTAAGATAGCCGCGGGCAAGTCCAGCACCGCCGATATACAGTTCCCCAGATTCACCAATCGGCACAGGTTGTAAATCTTCATCTAGGATATAAATCTGTGTATTGTTAATGGGGCAACCAATAGGAGCAAGAATGTAATTGTTGCCGCGCTGACATCTCCAAAAAGTTGCATCAATGGAAGCTTCTGTCGGGCCATAGCAATTATATAAAACATTATCTAAGTTCAATTTAGT
>JAESGM010000847.1_pt1 | contig 13783 bp, 14 predicted proteins | sample 9269721 | NCBI WGS metagenome assembly JAESGM01 (sample SAMN15720920, study PRJNA650825) | algae metagenome | isolation source: Komarekiella atlantica HA4396-MV6 and co-occurring heterotrophs from... | place: USA: Theobald House, Kauai, HI | collected 2009-07-29 | reverse complement strand
ATGTGATGGCCAGATACAGGGTCAACGGCAAATAAAGCGCGGAGACGGACAGGCTGGCGAGTGTGAATTGCGACAACGGCACCCGCGCCCAGCCGCAGGCCACAAAGGCGACGAAGACCAGCCCCGGCACGACGCGACACAAGGCCACCACGCCGAAAATGTTCCGCTTCAATGTCTCGCTGAAACGACGCACCCGATGGTCGGCATAGCGACTGAGCCAGGGCACACGACGCGCGCCGACACCAAGGCCATAAAGTGCAAAATCGCTTGCGACGATGCCACCATAGATACTCGCACCGACCAGCAAAGCCGGCAGCGTCTTGTGCGAAATCAGATAGGCTCCCAGAATGATCGCCAGATCCTCGTGTGCGAAAGGCAGCACGAGTAGCGACACCAGGTGCGCAATGAATGAAAAATCCCACTCTGCGAGGCTGTGCAGCCCCGCAAATTCCGCCCCCACGGAATTCCCCCGTCCTGAGTAGTTCCCCATCCGGCTCGCCGGCCGGCCGTTTCTTCTTTGGTGACAGTCCAGTGTGGAATGATGGAACCCGAAAACGCAAGGGTTCTCTTTTTCAACCGGTTGCGCAATAAACCGGGCGTGCACGCGCAGGATGCAACAGGACGGAATCGTGGTTTGAGACTATGATTGCGAGTGGTTTTCCAGCAGGATCGTTCAATGCCTGACACCCCTGCCGAGAATGACGATCACCGGGTGATCAGTTTCCGGCGCGAGCGCGGGAAGCCCTTTCCGCAGCAACAGGGGCTGCGGCAATCGCCGCCGGTGGAAGACCTTCAGCAATTCGAACGCACGGATGAACCGGACGACTACCGCCACCGCATGCTGACCAATGTGGCGGCGGCCGCGTTCACCCTGCTGCTGATGTTCGCCGGTCTCTGGCTCGCCGACGCGCTGTCGGCGATGCGCAAGAATCAGGACTGCGTCCTGTCGGGCCGGCGCGGCTGCACGCCGGTCGATGCACCGGTGCAGCCGCGCGGCGACGTCAGTTCACAACAGCAACGCTGACCGGCGCCAGGCCGGAGAAGGACAGCGCGGAGGCTGCGTGCGGCGTCAGGTCGATGATGCGCCCCTTGATAAAGGGCCCGCGATCGTTGATGCGCACGACCACGGACTTGCCATTGCGCTTGTTGGTGACCTTGACACGCGTGCCGAACGGCAATGTGCGGTGAGCGGCCGTGAGCCCATGCTTGTTGGCGCGCTCGCCGCTCGCGGTTTTGCTGCCATGATACGAATAGACCGACGCAATGCCGGTCTGGGCATTGCCGGTATCAGCCTGGGCGGCAGCGAATGTGAATGTGAGTGCCGCGAGGGCAATAGCCTTCACCCTGCTCGGATGAGCGATCATGCAATGTGTCCCCTTGCCAGTGGTTGAAGGGGGAAGCCGCTAGGTGTGGATTCGTTCCATTTCGCGGCGCAATCGGGGAAATGTGCAGGCCCGAATGTGACAAGGCCGGCGTGAGCGTACGCCGGCCTTCAAGAAGGAAATAATCGCGCGATCAGAAGCGCAGCGGCGGCTTTTCCGGCTTTTTTTCGCTCGTCGTGCCGGTGGTCGCAGGCGAGGCTGACGAAATGTCGCTGCTCGCGGCGCTCGCCGAACGAGCCGCCGGAGCGACCGATCCGGAACTCCCGGACGGCGCGGCCGCAGGAGCTGGCGCGGCCGCAGGAGCCGCGCTGGGCGATTCAGCCGGCACAGTTGCGGGCGCATCCGCAGGACGCGGCTTCGGCGCGGCCGTGCGCGTGCCGCCCCGTCCGACAATGCCGACCACCTTGTTGATCACCATGTTGTGCAGGCGGTCCGACTTGTCGATGTCGGTATGACCATAACCCTGGCCGCTCACGTCGATATTCGACAGTTCACCGCGGAAACCATGTCCGCGCTTCATGTAGGCGTAATCGCGCTGCGTGAGGTTCATGACGCGCTGGACATTCGAACTTGCCGCAAACGAACCGGTGCCGTCAAAGGGCACGATGAGCGCGACCGGCACACCCTTCTTGCCGAGATATTCTCCCATGAACATCACGGCGTCGGCGCCGAGCGAATGGCCAACCAGGATGATCGCGCCCTTGTTGCCGGCCTTGTACCTCGCGGCGATCTGGTCGGCGAGCGTCTCCCATTCGGAGTGATTGTGCACCGAGGTGCGGATGCCGCGGCGCTCGATCTTCTGCGCGAGGTCATCCATGCCAAGCGAAAAGATGTTCAGAAGGCCGCGTAGCAAATAGACATGCGCCGCGCTGGTCTGCGCCGGGGCGCGCTTCTGTGCGCTGCCCACCGAAGCGGTCCGCTCAGGCGCGGCGATATTCTGGCTGAAAGCCGGCAGTGAAGCTCCCACAACAAGGCCGGCCGCAACAGCCATGATGGCCGGAAAATGCACGATCCTGATCATCGTCCGCCAAAGCTCCGCAATATTTTCAGTTCAAATCAGGACCAGCCTCACTACCAGCCCCCCATCAGCGATTTACAACGCCATTGACGGGAAATGCCAGCACGGCCCCGGAATTTCGCTTCTAACCTGATCCGGTGTTGCCTGATTGCAACTAGCAGATCAGGAACTTGTGAATATGCCGCTAATAGAGCCAGGGAATGAGCCGCGCCGTGCGTTGCATATAGGCACGGTACTGTTCCCCAAAGGCATCGATCATCATCTGTTCTTCGCGGCCGACGCGGAACCCGAAGAGAATGGCGAATCCCACAAGACCCGCAGGTCCTGCAATCCAGTTCGGCAATAGAAACAGTTGCGCCAGTCCCCACAGGAAGAAGGCCGAATACATCGGATGGCGCACATACCGGTAGAGACCTTCGGTGACGAGTGAGTGGGTTTCCCGCACCTGCAGCGAGTCGGACCAGTTCCGCCCCAGCTCCCGATGCACGCGGTAAAAAAGAACCAGCGCCAGCGCCATGATCAGCGCACCGATCCATGCCAAAGCTGGCTGGAAGGGGTAGTCGGCAAATCGGGGAAAGCCGGAGAACGCGTAGACGAAGGGAATGACGCCCAGCCCCATGAAATTCGACAGCAGCAGAAACTTCTCGCGCGTGCTGCGCTGATTCTTGGACACCGGCGTTTTCCATGACCGCCGCTGGTGTGGCCAGCGGATCACGAACCAGGACATCGCGCCCACGATCAGGATGGTCTTGGCAATCAGCGGTGTCATCGTGTGTGAGCCTTATGGTTGGGATTGGCCGGCGGCGAAGTCTCCTTCCAGCGCGCCGTCGCCGGAAAAGGCCGTCACCCGGTCCGGATGATCGGCACGGGTGATGAGGCGGAACGGACCGCAGCAGACCATGAAGTAATCGTAGAAATAGCGCTTGTCGTTGCCCATCACGAGTTGCCGGTGCAGCCGGAAGAAATTGCCCTTGAAGCGACGATAAGTCTCCGGTTCCAGCATGTCGCGCACATGCACGCGGCGGATGGTCGGCCGGCCGGTATCCGGCAGCCGCAGCGCCAGCAAGGGGTTCACCTTGTAGAAGCTGATGATGTCCACCATCGTCTGGTATTCGGCCCAGAACACCGCACTGTTCTGCGACACCCGCTCGACCGCCGCCTTCAGCCAGCTTGCAGCCGGATGCAGCGCGATCTTGAGGAGCGAAGAACCGGTGGAGAGAACGCTCAGCTGCTCCCCGCGCGCGCCGAATTCCGGAACCATGCGCAACGCACGATCGAGCACCTCGACCTTCAGGGCACAGCCCAGGCTGTGGCCGGAAAAAACGATCTCATCCACCTCCCCTGCACGCAGGCGGGCGGCGACTTCCCTCGCAAAGAGATCGAGCCGCTCGTCCAGACCCGGCCGTGAGCGGTGCACCAGCTCATAGGCGAAGAGCCAGTCGTCGAGCATGTAGGGCAGCATCAGGAAGCGGCCGGGCCAGATCGTCAGGAGGGCGAAAATAACCAGAGCCGCCGCCGGGACCAGCAGCACCGGCAGGCCGTAGCCGGTCGCGTACCAAGCCACCCACAGTCCGAAAACGGCGAAGCCGAGCAGGATCAGGATCGGATAGAGGAAGAACAGCCCATAGCGCCAGTTGACCGCGAAATAGCGGATGGCCGTTCCCGACCCAATAAAGTCGGCAAAAGCCCGGATGGCGCAAGGCACCCGCTCCCAGTCGGAGCGTTCAAAGTCCGAACTCACAAGGTCGCCCCACAGAAGGGACCTGTATTCAGTCTCGACCGCCCAGTTCGGCCCTTTTGTCTCGACCCGCCAGGAGCCGACAGCCCCGTCCTCGGCCAAGGTCAGGTCGGAGACGGTCGAGGTCACGTGCCAGGTCTGCTGGAAACGCCCCAGTTCCCGGATAAACCGCTCGTGCTGGCGTTCCGGGGGGATTGGCTCATAGCCGCCCAGAAAGAACACACAGCGCCGTTTGACCTCCTGTGCCGCCATTTGTCCCGCCCCGGCCCCCCTTTGACGCTGCCTGTAAGGGAATTTGCCACCGATGTACACGCAGGACCCTCCCGGGATGCTGCGCCGCCGTTGAACTCGCGGCCTTCCTTCGCTATAGGGGCATCTAAATCCCCTTACCGGAAGGCTATTGCCGTTCCTCGCCGGGCTTGCACGACGGGCTTGCACGACTTGGACCCTACCGGCTACCTAAAAGCCCCGTCCGGCCCCTGTGATCACCTGAGAGCGCCAATGTCCACAACGTTCGATAAAGTCGCCGATATCATTGCCGAGACCTGCGATATTCCGCGCGACACGATCACGCCGGAAAGCCACGCCATCGACGATCTGAAGATCGACAGCCTCGACTTTCTGGACATCGCCTTTGCCATCGACAAGGCGTTCGGGATCAAGCTGCCGCTCGAGCAGTGGACGCAGAAGATTAACGACGGTCAGGCGACCACGGAGCAGTATTTCGTGCTCAAGAATCTTGTCGCCCGCATCGACGAACTGATCGCTGCCAAAGGCGCGTGACGCCCGGCTGATGTCCGATTCACATCGCCCAGCATTTCCCGACCTGAGCCAGGCAGGCGAGCATGCGGCTTGAATACTTTCAGATGCTCGACCGCTTCATTGAGGTGAAGGCGGACGAACGCTGGATCAAGACGGAATCCAAGGTCCCCATGGAAAGCCCCGTCTTCGAGGGCCATTTCCCCGGCTATCCGCTGATGCCGGGCGTGCTGCTGATCGAGAATATGGCGCAGACCTGCGGCTGGCTGGTCAGCGCGATCACGGGTTTCAGCGGACTGCCGGTGCTGGCGGGTGTGAAGGAAGCGAAAATCCGAGGCGCGGTGTTTCCCGGCATGGACATCCAGACCGAAGGCAAGATCGTGCATGACGGCTCCGGCTTCGCCATCGCCGACGGCAAGATTTCCTCGGGCGAGACCGCGATCGCCGATGCGCGGCTGACCTATCGCATCATCCCCTATCCAAGCCCCGAATTTCAGAACACCATGGTCACCTGGGCCAAGCAGCTCGATTTCCCGCTGCAGGAATTCAAGAAGTGAGCGACCGCCGCGACGTCTGGATTACAGGTATTGGAATCGTATCGGCGCTCGGCGAGGGCCTCGAGCAGCACTGGTCGCGCCTGATGCAGGGCGGCGAGCCGCCCCACGATGACAAGACATTCGCGCCCTACGTCACATTTCCGGTCGCGCCGCTCAATCTGGACACGCAGATCCCCAAGAAGGGCGACCAGCGCCAGATGGAAGCCTGGCAGCGCATCGGCGTCTATGCCGCCGGCCTCGCGCTGACCGATGCCGGCGTCGCCAAGAACACCGAAATCCTCGACAAGACCGACATGATCGTGGCCGCCGGCGGCGGCGAGCGCGATGTCGCAGTGGATTCAGCGATCCTCACCGAAGTGCGCAACACGAACAAGCCGGACGCTTTCGTCAACGAACGGCTGATGAGCGACCTGCGCCCCACCCTCTTCCTTGCACAATTGCCCAACCTGCTGGCCGGAAACATCTCGCTGGTGCACGGCGTGGTCGGTTCCTCGCGCACCTTCATGGGTGAGGAATCCTCGGGCGTCGACGCGCTGCGCGTCGCACATGCGCGCATCGCGGCCGGCCAGAGCGAAATCAGTCTTGTGGGCGGCGCCTATAACGGCACACGCTGGGACCTGGTGCTTCTGTTCAAGCTCGGCACACCGCTGCTCGAAGGCCCATTCAAGCCGGTCTGGGATCGCGGCCCGAATGGCGCCATCGCACTTGCCGGCATGGGAGCCTTTGTCGTGCTCGAGAGCCGCGAGCATGCGCAGAAGCGCGGCGCCAGGCCGATCGCCAAGCTGACCTCGGTCCTGTCCAGCCGCAACCTGCGCACCCCCGGGGAAGCGGAAACCACCCTGCGCAACGAATGGGCCGAGATTGCCGGGCGGGTGAAGAAGGATGCGGCGGTGGTGATCTCCGGCGCCTCCGGCGCGGAGCCAGCCACCTCCGAAGAACGCAAGGTTTTGTCGGAGATCGGGCTTCCGGTCCGTGCCACGGCCACCCATATCGGCAACGGGATGGAGGCACAGTTCCTTGCCAATATCGCACTCGGTTGCCAGGCGTTGCATTCGGGCACACTTTTCCCGGCTTCCGGCAGTGGCGATACCGGCAACGCGCCATCCGGCGGCATCCAACAGGCGCTGGTGACCAGCGTCGGACACTGGCGCGGCGAAGGCCTCGCTCTGGTTGAACGGATCGATTGAGGACACCATGGCTGAGCATCGTGACAAAAAAGGCCGCCCCATTGTTGCGATCACCGGCATGGGCATCGTCACCCCGCTCGGCACCGGCAAGGCCGACAACTGGAAGAAGCTGACCGCGGGAGAATCCGGCATCCGCACCATCTCCCGCTTCTCGACCGAGGGACTTCGGACCACGATCTCGGGCGCGGTCGACCATGTCTACGAAGAGGGCATGGTTTCGGCGGAGCTTTCGGAGAAGCTCGCGCGTTTGGCCGGCACTGAAGCGATCGAAGAATCCAGAATCGGATCGCGCGGCGATTTCCCCGGCCCGCTTTTCCTCGCTTTCCCGCCGATCGAAATCGAGTGGTCGCAGCGCTTTGCGATCGCGGCCGCAACCGGCGCGAACGAGAAGATCGAGTACAGCGATCTCGTGCGGGCGGCGGCCAGACCGGAATTCACGTCCATCTACGAAGCATCGAAATACGGCGTCGTCCCTGAGCGCCTCGCCGACCATTTCGGCACCAAGGGCTCGCCGATCTCGCTGACCACCGCCTGCGCCTCCGGCGCCACCGCGATTCAGCTCGGACTGGAAGCGATCCAGCGTGGCGAATGCGACGCGGCGCTGGCGATCGGCGCCGACGGCTCGATCACCGCGGAATCCGTTGTGCGCTTCTCGCTGCTGTCCGCTCTTTCGACCAACAACGCCGCGCCACAGGGCGCCTCGCGTCCCTTCTCGAAGAACCGCGACGGCTTTGTGCTGGCGGAAGGCGCGGCGGCACTGGTGCTTGAGAATTACGATCACGCGGTGGCACGTGGCGCGAAAATCCTCGGCGTCGTCGAAGGCGTCGGCGAGAAGGCCGACAATTTCCACCGCACGCGCTCAAGCCCGGACGGCAAGCCGGTCATCTCCTGCATGCGCAACGCGCTGGCCGATGCCGGCGTGACGCCGGAGGATGTCGACTACATCAACGCGCACGGCACCTCGACACCGGAAAACGACAAGATGGAATATCTCGGCGTCTCCACCGGGTTCGGCGAGCGCCTGAAAGACATCCCGATTTCGTCCAACAAGTCGATGGTCGGCCATACGTTGACCGCGGCCGGCGCCATCGAGGCGGTGGTGTCGGCGCTGACGATCCTCAACCAGCGTATCCCGCCGACGATCAATTACGAGGTCCCGGACCCGATGATCCCGCTCGACGTCGTGCCCAATCAGGCGCGCGACGCCAGGGTGCGGCGGGTGATCTCGAACTCGTTCGGCTTCGGCGGACAGAATACCTGCCTCGTGCTGACCGGCGAGCCGGCGTAGTTCTCTGTCGTTCCGGAGCGCGCCAGAAGCGCGTTTACGCGCGTCTTCGACGCGCTATGGCAGCGAACCCGGAACCCATAACCCCTGCTTTTCGACATCACGCAGACCGGGACTATGGATTCCGGGCCCGCGCCTTCGGCGCGTCCCGGAATGACCACAGAGGGTTGACGCGCCCCTTCGCCGGGGGCTACCCAAGCGCACGTTTTCCCCGCCCTTTTCGGCCGTTTTACCGGAGATATCGCGTCCATGCGTGCGCTTGCCTTGCTCGGTGACCGGAAGCTCGAGCTCACCGACCTGCCGCCCCCGCCACCCCCCGCAGAGGGCGAGGTGCAGATCCGGGTGCGCGCCGTGGGCCTCAACCACATCGACGTCTGGGGCTATCGCGGCATGGCCTTCGCCAAGCGCGCCTACCCGCTGGTCGTAGGCGCGGAAGCGGCCGGCGAGATCGCGGCCATCGGCCCGGGCGTGACCCGCTTCAAGACCGGCGACCCTGTCGTCATGTACGGCGCGCTGACCTGCGGCAAATGCAAATACTGCCTCGAGGGCCGCGACAATCTCTGCGAGAACGTGTCGGGCATCATGGGCTTCCATGTCGACGGCTTCGCGCGCGAGCTCGTCAACATGCAGGAGCGACTCGTCATCCCGGTGCCGAAGGGCGTGTCGATGCGCGATGCGGCCTGCGCGCCGGTCGCCTTCTCCACCGTCGAGCACATGCTGTTCGACAACGCCAAACTGCAGCCCGGCGAGACCATCCTCGTGCATGCGGGCGGATCGGGAATCGGCTCGACCGCAATCAAGATGGCGCGGCAGCTCGGCTGCACGATCATCACCACCGTCGGCAGCGACGACAAGATCGAGAAGGCGAAGGCGATCGGCGCCGATCACGTGATCAATTACCGCACCGACCGGTTCGAAGGCCGGGTGCGCAAGCTCACGGGCAAGAAGGGTGTGGATGTCGTCTTCGAGCATGTCGGCGGCGAAGGCTTCAACGGCTCGCTGCTCTGCCTGAAGAAAGGCGGACGCCTCGTTACCTGCGGCTCGACGGCCGGCCCGACCGTGACCATCAACCTGATGCAGCTGTTCCAGCAACAGTACAAGATTCTCGCCTCCTTCGGCGCCTCGATGCGCAATATCCGCGAGAGCCTCGACAAGATGGCGGCCGGCTTGACGCCGGTGATCGACACCGAGGTCGGACTCGAAGACCTTGAAAAAGGCCTGGAGCGACTGGAAAGCCGGCAGGTGTTCGGCAAGGTCATCGTCAGCTTCTGATGCGTATCCGCATTCCCGACCGCGTTCGCGATGCCGTTGCCGGCAATCTCGCCGTCGGACTGATCAGGCTGATCCGCCTTGGCGACCCGAACAGGATGTCGGACTTCGCCGGCTGGGTCATGCGCAAGGTCGGCCCGAAGCTGCGCGAACACAGGATCGGCCGCACCAACCTGATGGCTGCGTTTCCGGAAAAATCGCCGGAGGAGATCGAGAAAATCCTCGACGGTGTCTGGGACAATCTCGGCCGCATCGGCATCGAGTTCGCGCATCTCGACCGCATCTGGGATCACGACCCGGACAACCGCGGCAAGAGTCACATCGATTTCACGCCGGAGAGCGAGGAGCGATTCATCAAGCTGCGCGACGACAACAAGCCGGCGCTGATCTTCGCCGCCCATATCGGCAACTGGGAGATGCCCGCCCTCCCAGGCGCGGCGCATGGCCTGCCGAGCGCGGTGCTCTATCGCGCGCCAAACATTGGTGCGGTCGCCGACATGGTGCTGAAGACGCGCGGCGTGAATATGGGCCGCCTGATCAAGACTGGCCTCGACGCACCTGTGAAAGCCGCCGAGGCGCTGCAGGAGGGCCTGCATGTCGGCATGCTGGTCGACCAGTACTATGTGCGCGGCGTGCCGGTGACCTTTTTCGGGCGGCAGACCAACGCCAATCCATTGATCGCCCGCCTCGCCCGCCAGGTCGACTGCCCGATCCATGGCGTGCGGGTGGTGCGCAAGCCGGGCCGCCGCTTCTTCGCCGAACTGACCGAGGAAGTGCCGCCGGTGCGCGACACTGAGGGCAGGATAGACATTGCCGGCACCATGCAGGCGATCACGAGCGTTGTGGAAAGCTGGGTGCGCGAAACGCCGGAACAATGGCTGTGGCTGCATCGGCGATGGCGGTGACGGTGCGGGCGAGCGTCGCCGGACTTGCCCTGCTCTGCCACTCAGGCGTCGCCCACGCCCAGAACCAGCCGGAGCGCTGCCAACCCCCCTTGCCCAGCCTTCAGTCGGACAAGGGCCTCGTCTTCACCGCAGAAGCCTATGGCATTGCTACGTGGCACCGTTCGTCGAGCGGACGCCGCCTGCCCTACGCCGTGCATGTCTGGAAAGGCAAGGCCGGCGGAAAGCGGGTCTATCTGACATTCGACGAAATCCCCGGCACGTCCGGGCCGAACTATCATCTCGATATGAAACTCAAGCGCATTCCGGCGAAGATCGATTGGACGGCAAAACGCGATTTCGCTTTCGACCCACGCGTTATCATTCGCAGCGGCCCGCTCGCGGGCGAATGGATCGTCACGAATTGTCCGACGCGCTAGGCCAAGGAATTTGTCACCCGCGGGCTTATCCCGCGGGTCCCGCTTAGAGAGGCACTTCACTCCTAAGCGGGATGGCCGGGTCAAGCCCGGCCATGACGACGTGACTGGATGCGACCTGATTAAACTCAGCGGCCGGTCTTCACCTTGGTCCAGAGCCGGTTCATCTGCCGCTGCGTCTTCTGATCGCGCGCGGTGATGATGTAGAGGCTCTTCAGCGTGTCGGCGTCGGGATAGACCGAACGATCCTCCAGCACCGCCTTGTCGATGAATTTCTGGCTCGCCAGATTGCCGTTGGCGTAGGAAATGAAATTCGAATTCTTCGCCGCGACCTGCGGGTCCATCATGTAGTTGATGAATTCGTGCGCCTCGGCGACATTCTTGGCATCCTTCGGGATAGCGAAATTGTCGAACCACATCTGCGCGCCGCCCTTCGGGATCGCGTAGCCGATATCGACCTTGTTTTTCGCTTCCTGCGCGCGCTTCTGCGCCTGCTTGATGTCGCCGGACCAGCCCACGACAAAGCAAATCTCGCCGGTCGCAAGCGCGGAGATGTATTCCGACGAATGGAACTTGCGCACCGAGGGGCGCACCTTCGCGAGAAGGTCGGCAGCCTTTTCGAGATCGGCAGGATTGGTGCTGTTGGGATCCAGCCCAAGATAATGGAGCGCCGGCGGCAGGATGTCGTCGGACGAATCCAGCATCATCACGCCGCAATTCTTGAACTTCGCAAGATTTTCCGGCTTGAACACGATGTCCCAGCTGTCGATCTTCGCGTCCGGCCCGAGAATGGCTTTCACCTTCTCGACATTGTAACCGATGCCGGTCGTGCCCCACATGTAGTTCACGGCGTACTGGTTGCCGGGATCGTAGGTGGCGAGGCGGCTTGCGACTTCCGGCCAGACATTCGTCAGATTGGGAAGTTTGCTCTTGTCGAGCTTCTGGAACAGGCCGGCCTTGATCTGACGCTCCAGGAAATAGGCGGTCGGCACGACAAGATCATAGCCGGACTTGCCGGCCAGCAACTTGGTTTCCAGCGTATCGTTGGAATCGAAGGTGTCGTAGCGCACCTTGATGCCGGTCTTCTTCGTGAAATCGGCGATCGCTTCGGGATCGATGTAGTCCGACCAGTTATAGACGTTCAGCACGCGCTGCTGTGCGCCCGCAGGCTGGAACATCAGTGCGGCCATCGCAGCCGCGGCAAGGACGGAAACGGTGGCGCGTATCGGCATGGTCGGACGTCCGCTGGTTAGCTTCCGGGTTTGGTCGGAAGACCCGCCGCTTTCCATGCAAGGATCCCGCCAGCCAGGTGCGCATCGTATGGCAGACCGGCCTCCTGCGCGGCAAGCGAGGCCGTCACGGAGCGTTTTCCCGAGCGGCAGGCGAAGACCACCTGTTTGCCTTGCGGGTCCGGGATCGCGGCGGGATCGAAGCCCTGCAGCGGCACCAGAACGGCGTCCGGATAGCTCTCAACCGCCGTCTCGTTGGGTTCGCGCACATCCACGAGCAGCATGCGGCCTTCGGTGATACCGCGCGCGACCTCTTCCACGGTCAGATCGTGAACCTTGTGGTCCTGAGTCATTTTGCACTCCTGCGGGCGGACGAGAGGAACCATTCCCGGTTCCTCTCGTCAACCGTGTTCAAATAGTCACCTGCGTCCCGACTTCCACGACCCGCCCGGTGGGGATCTGGAAATAATCGGTGGCGTCCGCCGCGCTTCTGGCGAGGCCGATGAACATCCGGTCCTGCCAGCGTGGCAGGAGCGAGTCCTTGGCCGGCTTCAGCGACCGCCGCGACAGGAAGAAGGAGGTCGACATGATGTCGAAGGTCCAGCCCTGCTTGCGCGCGATGGCGAGAGCCGCCGGGATATTCGGCCGCTCCATGAAACCAAAGCGCAGCACAACCCGCAGGAAGGTCTCGCCCAGAGGCTCCATGCGCACCCGCTCGGCCTCGTCCACACGCGGCGTCTCCGCATATTCCACGGTCAGGATGACGTTCTGCTCATGCAGCACCTTGTAGTGCTTGAGGCTGTGCAGCAATGCGGTTGGCGCGCTGTCCGGATCGCCGGTCAGAAAGACGGCGGTGCCGGGCACCCGCTGCGGCGGCTTTTTTTCCAGCGAGGCGACGAGATCGCGCAGCGGCACTTCCAGCTTGCGGGTCTTCTGGAACAGCACGCGGCTGCCGCGGCGCCATGTGTACATGACCAGCATGACACCGGCCCCGAGCGCGAGCGGCATCCAGCCGCCCTCAAAGACTTTCAGCATGTTCGCGGACAAGAACACGATGTCGATCATGAGGAACGGAACGATCAGCAGCGCAGCCGCAACCAGGCCCCAACGCCAGACTTTCCAGACGACGACAAAGGCCATCATGGCCGTCACCACCATGGTGCCGGTCACGGCGATGCCGTAGGCAGAGGCCAGCGCACTGGATGAGCGGAAAAACACGACCAGCACCAGCACGCCGAGCAGCAACAGCATGTTCACACGCGGCATATAGATCTGGCCGAACTGCGATTCTGATGTATGGCGGATTTCAAACCGCGGCAGGAGACCGAGCTGGATCGCCTGGCTGGTGATGGAATAAGCGCCGGTGATCACCGCCTGGCTGGCAATTACCGTTGCCGCCGTCGCAAGACCGACCATCGGCAGGATCGCCCATTCCGGATAGAGCAGGAAGAACGGATTCTCGATCGCCTTCGGATTGGCCAGCACGAGCGCGCCCTGCCCCAGATAGTTGATCGTGAGCGCGGGCAGCACAATGGTGAGCCATGCCGCGCGGATCGGCTTCTTTCCAAAGTGACCGAGGTCCGCGTAAAGCGCCTCGGCGCCGGTGACGACGAGGAACACCGCACCCAAAGTCAGAAGCCCGATGACGCCGTGATTGATGACAAAGAATGCGCCATAGGCCGGATTGAAAGCGCGCAGCACGGACGGATTGTCGCCGATATGCCAGAGACCGGCAGCCGCAAGCGCGATGAACCAGACCAGCGTGATCGGACCGAAATACGTCGCGACACTCGCAGTGCCGCGCGACTGTACCGCAAACAACGCAAACAGAATGACAATCGCCAGCGGCACGACATAAGGCTCGAAAGCCGGGGTGACGATCTTGAGACCTTCAACCGCGGACAACACCGACAAGGCCGGCGTGATCATGGCGTCGCCATAGAACAGCGCCGCGCTGATAATCCCCAGCAGAATGACAACGCCGCCGCCGCGCTTCAGGGCGCGATGCGCAAGCGCCATCAAGGCCAGCGTTCCGCCCTCG
>JAESGM010000846.1_pt1 | contig 13826 bp, 13 predicted proteins | sample 9269721 | NCBI WGS metagenome assembly JAESGM01 (sample SAMN15720920, study PRJNA650825) | algae metagenome | isolation source: Komarekiella atlantica HA4396-MV6 and co-occurring heterotrophs from... | place: USA: Theobald House, Kauai, HI | collected 2009-07-29 | reverse complement strand
TTCACCGGGTGGGTGCGGCGAGCCTCAGATAGACGCGACGCGCGTGACGCCTCGTGTACCCGACTTCTGCAGCCCGCCCTCGATGCAGGACGCCTCGAGATCGACCCCTCAAGCGGGGCGGGATGGGGTGAGTATGGCGGAGTGGGCAGTGGCGGGGATTAGTCTGCATGCGCAACCTCCCTCAGTGTCATCCTTGCGCGGCGGGGAGGAGATGTCGTCGCGCAATTTGAACCATGAGCGGCAGATGACGGGGAGGGAAACGCCGGCCTACATGCGGGAGACGTAGGCGCGTCCCTCGATTACGTCGTACTCGCAAACTGGTGCGGCGCCGCCGCCGGGGGCTGTCAGCACGACGTGCGGATGCTTGAAGCGCACCGGCCACTGCGCGTCGTAGAGTTGCCAGATGTGCACGTCGGCGCTGGAGCGCCCGATGGCGAGGTCGACCGAGGCCGGCCGGGTCCAGAGAGGTGAGCTGGGTCCGGGCAGCGCCTGGCTCTGGCAGGCAGCCTTGGCGCGCTCACTGTAGGCACGGATCAGCGCATCCTCGGCGCCCTCGCGGTAGAGGCGGTCCTGCGCAAAAATTTTTGCACCTGCGAGCACGGCAAGCGTGACAACGAGGGTTCTCAGCATTTGAGCTAGGCTCCCGGCTGACGGGCCGCCGCACGGTTTCTCCCCCGCTGCGGCCATCTGGGCTAGGCGCCATGATCTTCGCCCCGCTTGGTGAATAAAGAGTTGCGCGGCGTATCACGTGCTTGTCACGGCGCCGCCATTGCGGCATGGATCGCGGCCAAGTCTGTTTGTCGAGAAATTCCGGGGGAGAAAGCGTCCCATGAGCAAAAAGAAAATCCTGATCACCTGGCCTCTGCCGGAGGCCGTCATGGCCCGCGCCCGCGAGACCTATGACGTCATCGCCCATGGCGACGATCCCAAGATCACCATCGAGGAGATGCTGGAGACGGCGAAGTCGGTGGACGCCATCCTGCTCACGCTGAACGAAAAGTGCCCCAAGGCGGTGATCGATCAGATCCCCGAGAACATCAAGTGCATCTCGACGTTCTCGATCGGCTTCGACCACATCGACCTGGAAGCCTGCAAGGCGCGTGGGATCAAGGTCGGCAACGCCCCGCACGGCGTCACGGTGGCGACGGCGGAAATCGCCATGCTGCTGCTCCTCGGCTCCGCCCGCCGCGCCTCCGAAGGCGAGAAGATGATCCGTACGCGCTCCTGGCCGGGCTGGCAGCCGCTGCAGCTCGTCGGTCAGCGCCTCGACAACAAGAATCTCGGCATCTACGGCTTCGGCAAGATCGGCCAGGCGCTGGCGCAGCGTGCGCGCGGCTTCGACATGAACATCCACTACTTCGACATCTACCGCGCCAAGCCGGAAGTCGAGGCGAAGTACAACGCCACCTATCACGACAGCCTCGACAGCCTGTTGTCGGTTTCGCAGTTCTTCTCGATCAACGCGCCGTCGACGCCGGAGACGCGCTACTTCTTCAACAAAGACGTGATCGAGAAGCTGCCGCAGGGCGCCATCGTCGTGAACACGGCACGCGGCGATCTCGTCAAGGACGAGGACATGATCGCGGCGCTGAAGTCGGGCCGCCTCGCCTACGCGGGTCTCGACGTGTTCGCCGGCGAGCCCAAGATCAACGAGTGCTACTACGATCTGCCCAACACGTTCCTGTTCCCGCATCTGGGGTCTGCGGCCATCGAGGCGCGCAACCAGATGGGCTTTGAAGCGCTGGATAACATCGACGCCTTCTTTGCCGGCAAGGACATGCCCTTCAAGCTCGCTTGAAGCAGCTTGCCTTCGCGATGAAAAACGCCTGCCAGGAGCTGCTCCTTGGCAGGCGTTGTCGTTTCGCGCTTGCCGAGCCCGCGGAATGGGCGCTAAGCCAGAAGCAATAACGAGGGAGGATGCTCGGGGGAGCGATCGATAGGGGCGCGGCCCGCCAGGTGCGGTGCCGCTTCAAGGAGCACTGTCATGGATCCCAGCGAGCAGCCCAACATTCCGCCAGCACCAGCACCTGCACCAGCACCGGCAGAGCCGCGCACCGAGGCGCGCAAATCCAGTTTCGGCGATTCCGCCGTGTGGATGCGCGGGCTGTACATGCTGCTTCTGGCGCTCGCCTTTGGCGTCGGCCAGACGCTGCTCTGCGTCGCCGCCATTGCGCAGTTCCTGTGGCTGCTGTTCGCGGGCGAGGCGAATGCGCAGGTCGCGCGCTTCGGCGAGTCGCTGTCGCGCTGGCTGAGCGACACGGCGCGCTATCTCACCTGCGCCAGCGAGGTGAAGCCGTTCCCGTGGGCGCCCTGGCCGCCAGCGGTGTGAAGCTGCAACCTTATCCGGCGTTTTTCTTCACCAGCCAGGCGGCGGTGCGCAACAGGCGCGCATCGTCGTTGCGGCGGCCGACGAGCTGCACGCCGACCGGCAGTCCGCGCACCGTGAGCAGCGGCACCGATACCGCCGGCATGCCGAGGTAGGTCCACAAACCGTTGAATATCGGGCTGCCGGTGGCGCCGAGGCCCTCCGGCGCCGGTCCGAGTGCGGCCGGGGTCAGGATCGCGTCGAAGCCGTCGATGGCGTCCCTAACGGCGTTGTAAGTGGGGTCGCGGCGCACGATGGCGGCCAGGTAGGTCTGCCCATCGATCGCCCGGCCTTCCTTGAGACGCTGCGTCAGGCCGGCAGAAATGTGCTGCGGAGCGCGGTCGAGCAACGGACCATAGTAGTGAGCGTTCTCGGCCAGCTGAACGATGCGCTGGTGCTCGATGACCTCGGGCAGAACCGGAATGTCGATGTCGGCGGCCCGATCGCCGAGCTGTGCGGCGAGCTGCTCGAATGCCGAGCGCATTTCGGGGTCGGCATCGTTCCAGGCGGGTGTGCGCACGAATGCCAGGCGCGGTGGAACCGGCGGTGCGCTGCTCGCAAAAGCGGCGATGTCGGGACGGGCGCGGCGGATGCTGGTCGGGTCGTCCGGCTCGTAGGCAGCCATGCAATCGGTGAGCAGCGCAACGTCCTCGACCGAGCGCCCGTACATGCCGACGGTGTCGAGCGTGTGCGATTGCATCAGCACGCCGCCGCGGGGGACGAGCCCGAGCGTCGGCTTGAAACCTACGATGCCGCAGAACGATGCCGGGCGAATGATGGAGCCGGCGGTCTGGCTGCCGAGCGTCACCGGGACCATGTGCGCGGCCACGGCGGCGGCCGAGCCGGCGGAGGACCCGCCAGGGGTGTGCGCGAGGTTGCGCGGATTGCGCGTGCGCGCGGGCGTGAGCAGCGCGAGCTCGGTCGTGACCGTTTTGCCGAGGATCACGGCGCCGGCATCGCGCAGGGCGGCGACGCTCGGGGCATCGCTCGTGGGGCGCTGGCCGGCGAAGATCGGGCAGCCGTTCTCGGTCGGGAGGTCGGCGGTGTCGAAGATGTCCTTCACGCCGACGGGCACGCCATGCAGCGGGCCGATGGCCTCCCCCGCCGCAATGGCGGCATCGGCAGCGCGGGCCTGGGCTAGCGCGTACTCGGGATCGAAGTGCTCCCACGCCTGAACGTCGCTATCCAGCTCGGCAATTCGGCCGATGCAAGCGCGCACCAGGTCCTGCGAGGAAATCTCCCCGGTACGGATGGCCTGGGCGGCCTGGGTGGCGGTCAGGGCGGTCGGATCGACAATTGGCGCGCGGTTCATAGCGGATCGGAGGCCTTCGCTGGCGGGGCGGAATGCGGCAACGCAGCCACAGATGGGCCGGCGAGGACCGGCCGCTCCCCTTAACCCCCCGTGGCCCGTTGCTCAAGGCCGGGGCAGATGGCTTGACGGGCCTTCGTATTCATTCCTATAGCTGCTCCCTTCGCCGACAAACGAAATCCCGCATGGGGTGCCTCGGCTCGGTTTAGACCGACACTGGGGCGCCGCCGGGGGATGCTGCGGAACGCGTAAGAGCACGTCGAGGGGAAACGCCGATGGCCAATCAGAGCGGCCGACATTTCTTGCAGATCCCGGGACCGACACCGGTTCCCGAGCGGATTCTCAATGCCATGTCGCGGCAGATGCTGGATCACCGCGGTCCGGCCTTCGGCGAGTTCGGTCTCAAGCTGCTGGCCGACATCAAGTCGATCTTCAAGACGACCAATCCGGTGATCATCTTCCCATCGTCGGGCACCGGCGCTTGGGAAGCCGCCTTCGTCAACACGCTGTCGCCGGGCGATCACGTCCTCATCGTCGAGACGGGACAGTTCGCCGTGCTGTGGCGCGCCATGGCCGAGCGTCTCGGCCTCAAGCCGGAAGTCATTCCGACCGACTGGCACTCCGGCGCCGATCCCAATGCCATCGAGGCGCGTCTCAAGAAGGACACGGGCCACGAGATCAAGGCCGTGTGCGTCGTGCACAACGAGACCTCGACGGGTGCGCGCACCTGGGTCGACGAGATCCGCAAGGCGATCGATGCCGCAAAGCATCCGGCGCTGCTGATGGTCGACGCCATCTCCTCGCTGGCGGCGATGGATTTCCGCTTCGACGAATGGAACGTGGACGTCGCCATCTCGGGCTCGCAGAAGGGCCTGATGCTGCCGCCCGGCATGTCGTTCACGGCGGTGAGCCCGAAGGCTCTCGCTGCCTCGAAGAAGGCAACGCTGCCGCGCGCCTACTGGAACTGGGACGATCAGCTCGCCATCAATGCTGTGGGCACCTTCCCCTACACGCCACCCATCGGACTGCTCTATGGGCTCGCCGAAGCGATCGCGATGCTGCACGAGGAAGGTCTCGACAACGTCTTCGCGCGGCACGACCGACTGTCGGAGGCGACGCGTCGCGCGGTGCGTGGCTGGGGGCTCGAAACCTGGTGCCGCGATCCTCGCGCACATTCGCCCGCGGTGACCGCGGTCGCTGTTCCCGACGGCCACAACGCCGACGCCTTCCGAAAGGTGGTGCTCGAGAACTTCAACATGTCGCTCGGCACGGGCCTCAACAAGCTGGCCGGCAAGGCATTCCGCATCGGGCATCTCGGCTACACAAACGAGCTCACCGTGCTCGGCGCGCTGGCTGGTGTGGAGATGGGCTTCGAACTCGCCGGCGTGCCGCACCAGAAGGGCGGTGTGGCCGCCGCCATGGGCTACCTCGCGGAGACGGCGCGTCCCGTCACGGCCAAAGCGGCTTAAAGAAGCCGGCTTCCTTCTTGGCCGGAGTTTTGACGCTGGCCTTTACGCTGGACCTCGGCACGTGCGAGGGGCCGGAGTATCCGGCCTGAGCCAGTTCGACTTTGCAGCGCTGGCCGAGCTGATGGTACTTGGCCACGACGCAGCTCTTGACCTTGGAGTACGTCGGCTGCGGGCCGATGCAGCCGAGCCGCCGGACATCGCTCTCGCAGGCGGCGCGCAGAGCGGGCGTAACTTCGGGGGGCAGCTTCAGCTCCTGCGCGGCGGCAATCGTCGTGGTCGCCATGACCGCACATACGCGGGCGACGTTCGTATTCAGCATGGTGCCTCTCGTGACTGATCGAGGTTCACCATCGTGCGTGCGATGCAGCAAAATGAAGACCAAACCCGCGCTGCGACAGCGGGCCACACGGATAAGGTGATGCCGGGCCCCGTCGCCGCTCAATCGGTGCGCGGTTCCAAGGCAACGGTAGACAGGCGCGCAATCTCGACGGCCTCGCCGACGCGGCTGCTGTCCGCGTCATCGCTATGGATCACGTCCGCGGCACCGGCCGCCTTCAGTTTCTGGCGCCGGTTGCGCGAGGCGTCTCGCGTCACGACGACAATGGGACCGCAATAGCCCGCGCTTCGCAACGCGCCCATGGAGGAAAACGCGTCAGCAGATTCCGGCGGCGCTTCGCAGAGTATGACCAATGCGGGGGGATGATCGTTAAGGGTGTCGATTGCGTCGTCTGTGCGTCGCGCCCAACGCACGGCTGCACGGTAACCGAACAGAATGCGCAAGTTTGCTGTCAGGCGTTCGGCGCCGGCTTCGCTTTCGCTGACGATGACGACTGCGCCCTGGAGGCCGTGCTTCTTGCACGCGTTAGCGACATCGCTCCGCTTCGCCAAGTGAGAGGAGCTCGATCGAAAAAAATCGGTCATAGGTGTCCCAGAGCTTTCCAAATACTGGAATAAATTCGAGTGGATGAAAACTGATCAATATGTTTCCTGCAGTTCAAGTATAGCTGAGCGCCAGCGTCTATGCCCAAACTAAGTACTGTTCAGCACGTACAGCGATGCCGCATCTATCGATTTAAATGCGATTACTGCCGGCGCGTCTCGATCGCCAACGAGGCGGGCTAAGCGGTTGGTACCGCTGGTACGCTTGCGCCCGCCAGCCGCCTGAAAGCTGCGTAGCTCATCCCGATGCGGCGCGTTGCATCGTCCGAGCCGGCGGCATGCGCGACAACCGCGTCGGCGATGCGGCGCACGGCGTGGATCAGCTCCGCTGCGATGGGCCAGACCCTGTCGGCGGGCGGCGTCGGATGCACCAGGGTCCGGTGCGCCTCTTCCTCGGCCACGGATCTTGCAAACTCGGCAGCAGCCGCGGCGCGAAATACGTCCTGATCGGCGCGAGACATCTGCTCCCACAGCGTGCGGCGCACGCCAAGTGAGATTGCCGCGCCGAAAGGGGAGATGCTGGCGCCTGCCCAGTAGGGCGCGACCGGCGGCAGCCCCAGAGCGTAAGAGGCGATGGCACCGCCGCACTCCGCACCGAGGATCGTCGCGTCGGCGAGCAAGGTGGCGACGCGGGACGGTGGCACATGTTCTGGCGCCAGGCCGAGCCCACGCGCTACGTCAGCGCCGAGCCCCCCGACGACGACCTTGCGTCCGGCCAGAGCACCCATGCTTTCGATCGTCGCGTTGGCGAGGAAGAGGCTGTGCGGCCCCGTGTGCCCCGCGAGAAGCGGCTTGAATCCGAACTCGGCCGCGAACCCGTCCCACAGGCCTTCTCCGCCGCCGAGGTCGATCCATGCACGCAGGTCATCGGGAGGCAGGCCCTGCTCGCCGGGCAGGCCACCGAAAAATGCAAAGCCCGAATGCATCGCCGTCTGGTCGTGAGCGGAGGCGAAGAACAGGTCCGCTCCACCCCGGGCCACGGCGGCGAGCGGCTCGCCGACTTCGAACGACGGCTGCAGCCGGATGCGCCCGTCGCTGCGCTCTGCGACGTCGCGTGCCAGGCGCAGCGCCTGGTCGGCCGGACCGGCGAAACCATCGGACCACGGCATCGCCAGCCGAAGCTCGCGCAGGTTCTTGCCGAGGTAGGGCATGGGCTGGGCGCTGTCCGGGGCAGCGACCGTCGAACCGGCTGCCGTCGCCGCCGCGGCGGCTCCGCCAATCGTCAGAAACTCACGCCGATCCATGACCCGAACCCTCGCATTTGCCGGCATCAAACCCGATCGACAGGGGATTTACAACAGAAGCCGCCGCTGGTCCGCGGCTAGGACTTGGCGCATTCGATGGCGACGGTCTGCCCGCTGACAGTGCCGACATCGACGCTGCCTTCGTTGCTCATCACGCCGGAAAAGGCCTCGTTGAGCCGCTGGGCGGCGTCGTCTTCCGGAGGCTCGTGGATCGCCGGTTTGCAGCCTGCCGGCGCATGGGCAAGCTTGATCGGCTCCGTCGCCGCGAAATCGAAGGCGATGAAGTAGCTGGAATCGTAGGTCGAGAACGTAAATTTCTCCGCGCCGGGCGTGATTGGCCGCTCCAGGGGCAGGGTAAAGTGGAGCGTAAGGATGCCCTTGTCGGAATAGTCCAGCCAATAGTCGACGGGCGGATTGAACTTCAGGTTCGTCTCGCCGAGCTTCGCGAAGGTGAAGTAGTCGAACTCCTTGAGGCCATCGATATTGACCTGGGTTAGTTCCTTCAGTTCCTCGCGGTCGTATTTTCCATCACCGTTCTTATCGAGGCCCTCGATGGCCATCGTCGTGTAGGCTTCATCGAAGGTCCACGCCTGCTGCAGGCCGGTGATCTTGCCGTCGTCGTAGAGGACCGTCGCCTGCATCGTGACCCAGACGTGCGGATGCGCCCGCGCGCGGTCGGCGAGCACGATGAGCCAGATGGTGAGGGCGGCTAGGACGAACTTCAAAGAGACTCGGGGCAAGTCGGATGCTCCAATGTGTCGTCGCGACGTTGCTGCGCCAGGGGGCAATCGCATGTCGCAGAAACGTGGCCGTTGCGTGGTCGGCTAAGCTGGACTAGGTTGCGGATAATATCACATCCAGAGCAAGCTGGAGTAAGGCATGGGGCGCCGGTCGTCGCCGGGGCGCGTTTGGCGCTTGGCGACAATAGCACGTGTGGTTCTGGGAGTTGCAATCCCGCTCGGTTGCACCGCTTTTCCGACGTTGGCGGCGGCCAATGACGAGGTCAAGGTCGTCGTAACCATCAAGCCGATCCATTCGCTGGTGGCGCAACTTATGGAGGGGGTGGCCGAGCCGGTCCTGCTCGTGGACGGAGCGGCATCACCGCACAGCTTCGCGTTGCGGCCCTCCCAGGTGCGCGCGGCCTCGGACGCGGGCGTTTTCGTCAGGGTGTCGGAGCGGCTCGAGCCGTTTACCGCACGGCTGGTTCGCTCGTTGCCCGATTCCGTAGCGACGGTGACGCTGCTCGATGCGCCGGGCGTCAAGCTGCTCAGCCAGCGCGCGCAACTGGACTTCGAGAGCCACGACCACGCTCACGATCACCACGATGAGGAAGCGGCAGACAGTGCAGACGCCGATAGTCACATCTGGCTGGACCCTGCAAACGCCAAGGCCATTGGCGCGTACCTGAGTGATGTCCTGGCACAGCGCTATCCCCAGCACGCGCAGCAATTCGCCGACAACAACAAACGGCTCGCGGCCCGCATCGACGCGCTCACCGAGGAGCTCACGGCCGCGACCGCACCGCTGAAGGGAAAGCCGTTCGTCGTCTTTCACGACGCCTACCAGTATTTCGACCGTCGCTTCGATCTCGATGCCGTCGGTTCCATCACCATGAGCCCCGAGGTCAAGCCGAGCGCCAAGCGGCTGAACGAGCTGCGCGGCAAGATCCGTGCGCTCGGCGCCGTATGCGTGTTCGCCGAGCCGCAATTCCAGCCCGGACTTGTGGCGGCCGTCATCGAGGGGACCTCGGCGGGCTCCGGCACGCTCGATCCGGAAGGCCGCATGTTGCAGCCGGGTGCGGGGCTCTACGCCGCGCTGATGCGGGATCTGGTGGCGGGCCTGCAGGCCTGTCTCGTGCAGCACGCATCGGCAGAGAACAACTAGCGCCTGCACTTATCGCTGCGAATACGGGTATCACTGCGAGTACGGGGCGGGGTCGTATCGGGACCTGCCCTAGCAGCCGGACATGTGGCGCGGCAAAAGAAAAAGGGCAGCGACTTCGCTGCCCTTGTATTCGCTTTACGAGGCCGTCGCGTGGCCTAGAGAGCTGCCCGAGCGGAAGCGCTTTGCTCCTGCTCGGTGGCGCGCCGCGCATCTTCGGCAGCCTGGCGAGCGGCCTCAGCAGCGGCACGAGCGGCAGCGGCGGCCTTCTTGGCAGCGGCGGCAGCCTTCTTCGCGGCGGCAGCAGCTTCCGAGTGATCAGCAGCCGGGGCCGTCGCAGCGGCAGGCGTCTCGACCTTGCGAGCGGCAACCTTGGTTTCGGACTGCTTGGCCTCGGGGGCCTTCACAGCCGGCTTCTTGGCCTCGGAGGTCTTCGCAGGCTCCTTCGCCGGCTGTGCCTTCGCAGCTTCCGGCTTCTTCTCAGGCTTCGCCTGCTCGGACTTGCGCTCTGGGCGAGCCGGCTGTGCGTCGTCCACTTCGAGGGTGCGGATGGCAGCGACCTGCTCAGCCTCGGCCGATGGCGTACGCTGGCGAATGGTCCGCGGCGGTCCACGATGGCCTGGCATCACCGCGGAGACGCGATGGCTGGCGGCCGGCTCGGGCTCGTCGTTGAAGGCAACGCCGCCCTGGGTCGAGAAGCGTTCCCACGTCACCGTCACCTTGGTGCCGGTCGAAACGCGCGGATAAAGGTCGAGCACGTCCTTGTTGAACATGCGGATGCAGCCCTTGGAGACAGCCTCGCCGATCGTCCACGGGGCATCGGTGCCGTGGATGCGGTAAAGGCTGGAGCCGAGGTACAGGGCGCGCACGCCGAGCGGATTCATCGGATGGCCGCCGGGAACCCACGAGGGAAGCCGCGGATTTTCCCGCAGCATGTCGGGAGTCGGGCGCCAGGACGGGTTTTCGCGCTTGGAGGTGATCGTCGTCGAACCCTGCCAGCGATCAACCTCGCGCGGGACCGCGATCGGATAGCTGATCGCCTGACCCGGCTTGGTGATCAAGTACAAGCGGCGATCACTGAAGCTGACGATGATCTGCCCAGACGTGTACTTGGGATTGAACGAGACGGTCTGCTTGCTGCCGCCATATTCCTTGCTCCCGCCCCACAGGAAATCGATAAGGCCCTGTGCGCTGGCGCTGGAGGTCACGGCGGTGGACGCTGCGGCTGCGAGCGCAACAGCGGCGAGAGAACTCATCAGACTGCGTGACGGCATTACTGATCGGCTCCGGGGTTCGATACTGCGTGGTCAGAGCATGCAGGCTATTTGGTGAATGCAGCGTATATAGCAGTCCCATTTTTTGACGGCAGAGCATCACGGCCACACCTGATTCCGTAACGCACCATTTGTTGCTCTTTCGCTGATTTTTGTGGTCAATGTTTCCCTATTGCACACTTAACGGCTTGCAACTCCGGGGAGTTCCCGGGGAGCTGTGCTGCAAGTATATCCCGCGCCGAGTCGATTCGGCTGTGTGCAACCCCGCGGCTGTGGATAAGGCACGTTGCTGAACATTGTATCGGCGACTGCATATACCCCCTTTTTGTTCGCTTTTTGATCTTGACGACAGCAGCGGAGAAGAATAGAACAAAAAACGAACGCGGCGCCACTCCCCAAGCCGGTGCCGCAGTGATTGTTGCGAGAGCGTTCCGTGCAGCAGACGGCCCCATCCCCCAACCCGTCGTCCGGCCCTCTGTTGCAGGTCTCGCGGCCAGTGCCGAGCCCAGGTACGCGTAATCGTAGCGTTGGGCTGAGCCCTTGCCCAAACCGGAGCGGCGAGTCCCTCCTCGCCGCTCCGGAAGGGGGCAAGTCCGGTGTCCTGGACGAACTGCGCCAGCGCATCGCCGCGCTCGAGCGCGGGCTGCCTGCTTCCGCTTTCCAATCCGCCGTGCGCCCTGCACCCTCAGCCTCCGCCTGGGTGCTCGGTACTGATGAACTCGACATGCACCTGGGAGACGGCCTCGATGCTGCTTCCGTGCACGAGGTGCGCTGCGAGCCCCAGGCTGCCGGCATGGCAGCCAAGGACTGGGCTGCCGCCATCGGCTTTACGCTGCGTCTGGCGGTGCGCCGCGTGCAGGCGCTTGCCGGGACGACGAGCGCCGCTTCGCGGATCCTGTGGTGCTGGCCGTCGTTCTTTGCGCGTGAACTCGGCGCCCCGCACGGGCATGGCCTGGCAAGTCTGGGTCTTGATCCCTCCGCCTGTCTCTATGCCGAGACGGCGCGTGCCTCCGATACGCTGTGGGCCATGGAGGAGGGGCTGCGCTCGCAAAGCCTCGCTCTCGTCATCGGGGTGCTGAACGAGGCCGAGCTGACCCCGGCACGCCGCCTCAGCCTGGCGGCGGCGGAGCATCTGACGCCGTGCCTGCTCATCACCGATCCGCGCCTGTCGCCGGCCGGGTCGACCGCCACGCGCTGGCGCATCGGGGGGCGCATCAGCGGGGTACATCCGTTCGACGTGAACGCGCCGGGGGCCGCCCGCTTTGGCGTCACTCTGGAACGCTGCCGGCACCGTCCGCTTACGCGCGAGCCCATCCCTTATCTCCTGGAGTGGTCGGATGAAACGCATCGTTTCAGTGTGGTTGCCGCTATGGCCGATCGAGCGCATGCGCCGCGCGCAGCCGGCATTGGTGCCTGAAGACATACCACTCGCCCTGGTCGAGGCGGGCACCCACGGAATTCGCATTACCGCCGTCAATCCCCGCGCGGCGGAAGCCGGCGCGCGCATCGGCCAGGCCCTCACCGATGCGCGCGCTGCACTCCCTGAACTGTCGACGCAGCCGGCCGACCGGCGCCGCGATCACACGGCGCTGCTGCGGCTGGCGCGCTGGTGCGGTCGCTACGGGCCGGCCCGCAATGCCGACGGCGACGACGGAGTGTGGATCGACATCACCGGCGTTGCGCATCTTTACGGCGGCGAAACGCAGCTCATGGCGGATCTGGTGCAGCGGCTGTCGCGCTTCGGGCTGACGGTGCGCGCCGCTGTCGCCGACACGCTGGGCGCTGCGCACGCGCTCGCCCGCTATGCGGGCTCGCCGGCGATCGTGCCGGAGGGCGCGGCGGAAGCGCGCCTGGCGCCGCTGCCGGTGGAAGCGCTGCGCCTCGCGCCGGAGACGGTGCTGCTCCTGAAGCGGCTGGGCCTCAAGCGCATCGGCGATCTCTACCGGTTGCCGCGCGCCGTTCTGCAGCGGCGCTTTCGTGCCGCCAAGGGCGCCGCCGCGGTACTGACGCGGCTCGATCAGGCGAGGGGACTGCAGCCGGAGCCGCGCCGCGCGCTGGTCGAGCCACCGGCTCTCTACGTGCAGCGCTCCTGGCCCGACCCGCTGGTCTCGGCAGCACAGATCGAGGCGGAGACGGCGCTGCTGGCGCAGGATCTGTGTGCGCAGCTTACCGCCCGCAGCCTCGGCGCACGCCGCATCTGCCTGTCGCTCTACCGCGCCGACGGGACGGTGGCCGACGTGCGCGCCGGTCTGAGCTCGCCGTCGTGGAGCGCTGAGCATCTGACGGCGCTGATGATCGAGAAGCTGGGGACGATCGATGCCGGTTTCGGCATCGATGTCATGGTGCTGGCGGCCGTGCAGGCGGAAAAGCCCGGCGTGCGGCAGGATACGCTTACACCGCGCCTCAAGGGCGGGGCGCATGGCGAGACGGCGCAACTCGTCGACCGGCTCGCCAACCGGCTGGGGCCACAGCGGGTGATGCGCTTCAAGCGCGGCGGCAGTCACATTCCCGAGCGCAGCGAAGTGCGTGCGCCTGCTCTTTCCGCTGCCGATGAGGAAGCGAGCTGGCCGGCTTCCGGCGCGCCGCGTCCGCCACTGCTGCTGCCCGATCCCGAACCGATCCGCGTCGTCGCCGAGGTGCCGGAAGGACCGCCGGCGAGTTTCGTGTGGCGCCGCGTGGAACGGCGCATCACCCGCGCGCAGGGCCCGCAGCGCATCGCGCCGGAATGGTGGGACGAGATCGCCGGCCGCAAGAGCGGCACGCGCGATTACTACCGCATCGAGGACGAGGCCGGCGCCAGCTACTGGGTGTATCGCGAGGGGCTTTACGGGCGCGAGGAGGAGGACCTGCCGCGCTGGTATCTGCACGGGCTATTCGGATAAAATGTTGGGGAGTGAGTATGGCGATGAGCTTTGATACTTTATCGTTTGCCAAGCGATTGACAGAGGCTGGCGAGAAGCCGTCCGTCGCCGAGGCGCATGCCATGGCGCTCAAGGAATTCGTGATGGATGCCGTCGCCACCAAGGCGGATATCAAGGAGCTCGGCCGCAACCTGGGCGAGCAGATCCAGGATGTGCGCGATGACGTTGCCGAGCTTCGGATCGAGCTTACCGGCATCCGCAGCGAGATCGCCGGAATCCGCACCGAGATCACCGATGTTCGTGATGCGACGCGGGATGATTTCGCCAATGTCCGTAGCGAGATGCGTGGCGAGTTCGCCAACGTGCGCAATGAGATGCGCGATGAGTTCGTCAATGTCCGCAGCGAGATGCGCGAAGGCTTTACGAAAGCGCGGCAGGAACTCGACAGCTTCCGCCAGGATGTGAGCCGGCGCTTGGCCACCAA
>JAESGM010000845.1_pt1 | contig 13828 bp, 11 predicted proteins | sample 9269721 | NCBI WGS metagenome assembly JAESGM01 (sample SAMN15720920, study PRJNA650825) | algae metagenome | isolation source: Komarekiella atlantica HA4396-MV6 and co-occurring heterotrophs from... | place: USA: Theobald House, Kauai, HI | collected 2009-07-29 | reverse complement strand
GGAAGAGCAGGAATATATCGACGCCATCGAACATGACGTGCGCTGGCTTGGGTTCGACTGGGGCAAGCACCTCTATCACGCGTCTGATTATTTCGAGCAGCTCTACGCATGGGCTGAGGATCTGATCCGCGCCGGCAAGGCCTATGTCGACGACCAGTCGCAGGAGGAAATGCGGCTGACGCGCGGTACGCTCACCGAACCGGGCAAGAACTCCCCGTTCCGCGAGCGCGGCGTCGAGGAGAATCTCGACCTGTTCCGCCGCATGCGCGCCGGCGAATTCCCAAATGGTGCCCGCGTACTGCGCGCCAGGATAGACATGAGTTCGGGCAATATCAATCTGCGCGATCCCGTACTCTACCGTATTCTGCATGCCGTTCATCCGCGGACCGGCACGGAATGGAAAATATATCCAAGCTATGACTATGCGCACGGGCAGTCGGACGCGATCGAAGGCATCACGCATTCGATCTGCACGCTGGAATTCGAGGATCACCGGCCGCTCTACGACTGGTTCATTGCGAACCTGCCGGTGCCCTCGCAGCCGCATCAATATGAGTTCGCGCGCCTCAACCTGACCTACACGGTGCTGTCGAAGCGGGTGCTGAATGCGCTGGTGAAAGGCGGCCATGTGTCCGGGTGGGACGATCCGCGCATGCCGACGCTGGCTGGCATCCGCCGCCGCGGCGTGCCGCCGGAAGCGTTGCGCGATTTCGTCAAGCGCATCGGCGTCGCCAAGGCGAACAGCCTCGTCGATCTCGGCGTGCTGGAATTTTCCATCCGCGAGGTGCTGAACAAGTCCGCACAGCGGCGCATGGCGGTGCTGCGCCCGCTCAAGGTGGTGATCGAGAATTATCCGGAAGGACAGAGCGAAGAGCTGGAAGCCGTCAATCATCCCGACGATCCGGCGGCGGGCACACGCATGATCCGCTTTGGCCGCGAGATATTCATCGAGCAGGACGACTTCATGGAGAATCCGCCCAAGAAGTTCTTCCGGCTCTCTCCCGGCACCGAAGTGCGCCTGCGCTATGCCTACTTCATCACCTGCAAGCAAGTGGTGAAGGACGCGGCCGGCAATGTCGTCGAACTGCGCTGCACCTACGATCCCGCGACCAGGGGCGGCAACGCACCGGACGGCCGCAAGGTGAAGGCGACCATCCACTGGGTGTCGGCGAAGGATTCCGTGCCGGCGGAAGTGCGGCTCTACAATACGCTCTTCACCAAGCCCGAGCCGGACGTCGCGAATTTCGCGAACGACATCAATCCGAATTCGCTGGAGGTGCTATCCGATGCACGCCTCGAGCCGGCGCTGGTGCAGGGCAATTCGCCCGAGCCGGTGCAGTTCGAACGGCAGGGCTATTTCTGCCCCGATCCGGATTCCAAGCCTGGCCGGCCGGTGTTCAACCGCACCGTCGGCCTGCGCGACAGCTACGCCAAGGCGCAAGCCGGCAGCTGAGAGTTCGCAAACGTTCACGCTGTTCCCGGCAACTCCCGCGTGTAGCATAGCTTCGGGCAGCACGCGCGGGATGGGGCCGCGCCTATGGACAATCGGCGAGGGGGACGGGCCACGACATGGCCGCCCGAGGCGCGGCGACGCGCAGGGGCGGGGCCGTGGCGCCTGTCCGGCTGGTCTGACAGCATCCGCGCCTGGTTTGACGGCTGCGTTGCTGCCGATCTTGCGCCCGGCCGTCCGATCCTCTGGCTGCCGGTGGCGTTCGGCATCGGCATCATCCTGTACTTTTCCGCACAGCATGAACCATTCTGGTGGGCAGGTGCGACATTCACGCTCGGATTTATCGTCACTGCGTTTGTACTGCGCGCGAACGCCGCCGGATTTCTGGTCACGATGGCACTGGCCGCTGTCACAGCGGGGTTCACCGTTGCAACTCTCAAGAGCCATGTCGTTGCGCATCCGGTGCTCGCCACGCCGGTCTTCGGCGCGCAACTTTCTGGCTTTGTTGAAGTGCGTGAAGAGCGCGAGCGCAGCGACCGTATCGTGCTGCGCATTCATCGCATGGACGCTTACCGGCTGACGGAAAAGCTGGAACGCGTGCGATTGTCGGTCCGCAAGGGAACGGCGCCAAACGTCGGCTCGTTCGTCGAATTGCGCGCGCGCCTGAACCCGCCGCTCGCGCCTTTGCGTCCCGGAGGCTACGACTTCGCCCGCGACCTTTACTTTCAGCGCATCGGAGCGTCAGGCTTCGTGCTCGGCCAGATCAGGCTGGCGACACCGCCAGAGCCGCCGAACTGGCGTCTGCGCTATGCCGCAACGATGAGCAGTCTGCGCGACGGCATCGATGCGCGCATCCGCGCGGCCTTGCCCGGCGACAAGGGCGCAATCGCGTCCGCGCTGATTACCGGCAAGCGCGATGCGATCTCTGCCCCGGTCAACGAGGCCATGTATGTCTCCAGTCTTGGCCACGTGCTGTCGATTTCCGGCTATCACATGGCGGTCGTGGCGGGCGTCGTGTTCTTCTCCATCCGCGCTGGCCTGGCGCTATTCCCGGGCCTCGCCAATCGCCGTCAGATCAAGAAATGGGCAGCCTCGTGTGCATTATTCATGGCCGCCTTCTATTTGCTTCTCTCCGGCACTGAAGTCGCAACCCAGCGCGCCTTCATAATGACCGCGATCGTGCTGATCGGCGTGATGTGCGACCGGCCCGCATTGACCCTGCGCACCATCGCGGTCGCGGCATTTGCCGTGCTGCTGATCGCGCCGGAATCGATTGTGCATCCGAGTTTCCAGATGTCGTTTGCCGCGACATTGGCTTTGATCGCGGCCTACGAGCGGGGGCTGCCGTGGCTGTCGGCGGTGCCGGAGACATCGGCGGGCATGCGGATCGCTTTGTGGGGAGGGCGGGAAGTGCTCGCACTCGTCGTTGCATCGCTGGTCGCCGGTCTCGCGACCACGCTGTTCGCGGCCTATCATTTCCATCGCCTCGCGCCCTATGGCCTCATTTCCAACTTGCTCGCCATGCCCATCGTTTCGGCCTGGGTAATGCCTTCGGGCCTGCTGGCGCTGGTCGCCATCCCGTTTGGGTTCGATGCGCCGCTCTGGCGTTTGATGGGCGGCGGTATCGACTGGATGATCGAAGTGGCGCTGTGGGTGGCAAACCTTCCGGGTGCCGTCGGCCGGGTTCAGGCCTTTGGCGTTGGGCCATTGCTGCTGGCGAGTTTCGGGCTGGTTCTGCTGTGTCTGCTCCGTTCGCTTCTGCGCCTGTCCGGAGCTCTTCTGATCGCGATCGCGTGTCTGTTTGTCTGGCGCGCGCCCTTGCCGGATATCCTGGTGTCGCACGACGCACGCATGGTGGGCGTGCGCGGTCCGGAGGGCCGCTTGTCGCTGATGACGACAGGGGCGGACGATTTCACCTTGCGCGAATGGCTGGCTGCCGACGCCGATGCGCGCGGCACACGCGACGAGACGTTATCCGCGCATGTCCGCTGCGACGATCTCGGGTGCACCGCGCCGCTGATCGGCGGCGGGCTCGTGGCGTTGGCACAGAGCGCGGAGGCTCTGGCCGACGACTGCAACCGTGCGGCGGTTGTCGTCACGCAGCGGCAGGCACCGGCGCATTGCAAGGCGCAGGTGATCGATCGCGAGGTCTGGCGCCGCCACGGTGCCGCGGCACTGATACGTGCGGGAGAGAAATTCGAAGCGAACTTTGCGCGGCCATCCGGTTACGACCGGCCGTGGGCCAAATCGCCCCCGGTCGCAACTGAGGTGGGCGCGCCGGCAGCGCGCGCTCCTGCGCGCGATGCCACGCCACGTCCGCAGGATCTCGAAGCTGGGGACTAACTAAACTCAGTAGCGGCGGAACAGGCCGATCAGCTTGCCCTGGATGCGCACGCGGTTAGGCGGAAGAATGCGCACCTCGTAAGCCGTGTTGGCCGGCTCCAGCGCAATGGACGCACCGCGGCGGCGGAATCGCTTCAGGGTCGCTTCCTCGTCGTCGATCAGCGCCACCACGATGTCGCCGGTGTCGGCGGTATCGGACTTGCGGATCAGCGCCATGTCGCCGTCGAGAATGCCGGCCTCGATCATGGAATCGCCGCGCACTTCCAAGGCGTAATGCTCGCCCGAGGTGAGCAGGTCCGGCGGCATGTTGATGGTGTGGCTGCGGGTCTGGATTGCCTCGATCGGCGTGCCGGCGGCGATGCGGCCCATGACCGGAACCGGCACAGGTCGGCCGCTGTCTTCGTCTGAAGACGTGCGAACCCGGCCGAGATTGCCTTCGATGACGCTCGGCGTGAAGCCGCGGCGCACGCCGCTCGTCGGTGTAGCAGACTCGGGCAGCTTGATGACCTCAATGGCGCGGGCGCGATTGGGCAGACGGCGGATGAAGCCGCGCTCCTCCAGCGCCGTGATCAGCCGGTGAATGCCTGATTTGGAACGCAGGTCGAGCGCGTCCTTCATCTCGTCGAAAGAGGGCGGCACCCCGGCCTCCTTCAGACGCTCGTTGATGAAGCGCAGCAGCTCGAATTGCTTGCGGGTCAGCATCAGCTTGGCACTCCTGGCTCAGCCCCGGCTCAGCGTCCGCGAGCATCAAGGGCTAGAAACAAATCATGAACGGACACTATATGTTCCATATGTGTTCCGCAAGTGTTTAATTTGGAGTGAAGAAATCTACAGATCGCTAAAGGGGAAGTTTTACGATGCTGCACGGCTCCCCGGCGCGCAGAGCCTTCGCAAAAGGCTCACGAACGACAAGGCAATCCGCCTTTGCCAGCGCCTGCATCATCGAGGAATCCTGGGTAGGGAAAGGGGTCGCGAGCCATCCGTCGTCGGGCGCAGCGCTAAGGGTCGCGCGCAGATAATCGGCGCGTTCGTCGTTTTCCGGCAGATCGATTCCCGCCTTTGCCGATTCGATAACTGGCCCGACATCGCTGCGTCCGGAAAGTTTGCGGATGAGCGGCGACAGGAACAGGACCGCGCACACGAAGGCGGACACTGGATTGCCCGGCAGGCCCAGCACATGCATTCCCCCGAGCCGGCCGTGCATCATCGGGCGACCCGGCCGCAAAGCCACTTTCCAGAACGAGATGTCGAGGCCTTCAGCGGCGAGCGCCTTCTGCACGAGGTCGTAGTCGCCGACCGACGCGCCGCCTGTGGTGACGAGAATGTCGGCTTTCGCTTCGCGCGCGCGGCGGATAGCGGCCACCGTGTCGTCGACACGGTCGGCGACGATGCCAAGGTCGGTCACCTGCGCGCCTTCGCCGTGCGCGAGCGCCATGACCGAATAGCCGTTGGAATAGACAATCTGGCCGGGGCCTGGCTCGGTGCCGGGCATGACCAGTTCGTCGCCGGTCGCGAGCACGGCGACCTGCGGCGCGGTGTGAACGGGCACCATCGGAAAATTCATGGACGCGACAAGCGACAGGTCGCGTCCGGTGAGAACGCGGCCCTTCGTCAGCAGCACGTCGCCTTTCTTGAAATCCAGGCCGGCGCGGCGGATGTGCTTGTTCACGGGCGCTGCGACATTGACGGTGATGCGCTCGCCCTCGCGCGTGACGTTTTCCTGGATCACGATGGTATCGGCGCCGTCCGGTACGACGCCGCCGGTAAAGATGCGTGCGGCCTCACCGTGTGCGATCGCCCCGTCGAAAGGGCGCCCGGCTGCAACTTCGCCGATCACTTTCAGTGTTGCCGGAACCTTCGCGACATCGGCCGCGCGCGCCGCGTAACCATCCATCGCCGAAACATCTTGAGGCGGCTGGGTGCGGCGGGCTGCGAGATCTTCCGACAGCACACGGCCATGCGCGCCATGCAATGTCGTCTTCTGCGCAGGAAGAGGGCTGGCCTTTTCGAGGACGCGGGCAAGCGCTTCTGCAACCGGCATCAGCGCCACGGCTCACTCCTTCGCCTTGTAGGGACCCGACTTCCCGCCCTGCTTCTCGATCAGCCGAATGTTCTCGATCTTCATGTCGCGCTGGATCGCCTTCGCCATGTCGTAAATGGTGAGGCAGGCGACGGAGACGGCCGTCAGGGCTTCCATCTCGACCCCGGTCTGGCCGGACACCTTCACGGTGGCCTCTACCAGAATGCCCGGCAGCCGGTGATCGGGCGACAGGTCGACGGCGACCTTGGTCAGCGGCAGCGGATGGCAAAGCGGAATGAGCTGATGCGTCTTCTTCGCCGCCATGATGCCGGCAATGCGGGCGGCGCCCATCACGTCGCCCTTCTTGGAATCGCCTGCCAGCACCTTGTCGAGCGTTTCGACCGACATGACCACGCGGCCTTCCGCGACGGCGATCCGTTCTGTGACATCCTTCCCGGACACATCCACCATGCGGGCCTCCCCGGCATTTCCAAGATGGGTCAGTTCTTTTTTGTCGTCGGTCATAATATTCAGTCTAGCGGGCAGCGGCGTGGCGCTGTTGATCTGTCGCAAGCAAGGCGCGTGTCGCCGCCGTCACGTCCTGCGCGCGCATCAGGCTTTCGCCAACGAGAAATGTCGAAATTCCGACCGCCGAGAGCCGTGTGAGATCGGCCGGCGCAAAGATGCCGCTTTCGCCGACCAGCACGCGGTCCTTCGGCACGTTCGGCGCCAGCTTTTCGCTGACCGACAGCGATGTCTCAAACGTCTTCAGATTGCGGTTGTTGATGCCGAGGAGACGCGATTTCAGTTTCAGCGCGCGCTCCAGTTCAGATTCGTCGTGAACCTCGATCAGCACGTCCATGCCGTAAGCGAACGCGGCATCTTCAAGATCGTGCGCGGTCGCATCGTCGAGGCTGGCCATGATCAGGAGAATGCAGTCGGCGCCCCAGGCGCGCGCTTCCGCGACCTGATAGGTGTCGTACATGAAGTCCTTGCGCAGAGCGGGCAGGGTGACGGCGGCGCGGGCGTTGGTGAGGAATTCCGGACGACCCTGAAACGACGGCGTATCGGTCAACACCGAGAGGCAGGCTGCGCCGCCCGCCTCATAGGCTTTCCCCAGCGACACCGGATCGAAATCGGCGCGGATGACGCCGCGCGAGGGCGAGGCCTTTTTGATCTCCGCGATGAGGGCGTAGTGCCCTGCGGACAGCTTGCGTTCGATCGCTTTCAGAAAGCCGCGCGGGGCAGGAGCCGCCTTTGCCGCCTGTTCGATATCGGCGAGCGGACGCGTGCGTTTGGCCGCGGCGATCTCCTCACGCTTGTAGTCCTCGATCTTCTTGAGGATGTCGGCCATGTCGCTCTCAGGCGTTCGAGACGGCGATGAGCCGCTCGAGTTTCGCTTTTGCCGCCCCGGACTCAAGCGATTTCCGCGCCAGCGCCACGCCTTCCTTGATGTCTTTCGCCGCACCCGCGACCACGAGCGCCGCGCCGGCATTCATGCTGGCGACGTCGCGATAGGCGCTGTCCTTGTTCTCGAGGACGGATTTTAACGCTGCCGCATTGGCGTCGGCGTCGCCGCCGCGCAGGGCTTCGGCCTTCACCGGCTTCAATCCGATCTCATCCGGGCTGATCTCGAAGGTGCGGATTTTGCCGCTTGCGAGTTCGGCGACATAGGTCGGACCGGATGTCGTGATCTCGTCCAGGCCATCGGAGCCATGCACGACCCAGACACTTTCCGAGCCGAGATTCTTCAAGACTTGCGCCAAGGGCTCGATCCAGTGCCGGGAAAAGACGCCGACAAGCTGGCGCTTCACATTGGCGGGGTTGGAGAGCGGGCCAAGCAGATTGAAGATAGTGCGGGTGCCAAGCTCCACGCGTGTGGGACCGACATTCTTCATCGCCGGGTGATGCGCCGGCGCGAACATGAAGCCGATGCCGGCGTCGCGAATGCAGCGGCCGACATCCTCCGGCGCAAGATCGATCTTGACGCCCAGAGACATCAACACGTCCGCAGCGCCGGACTTCGACGACAAGGCACGGTTGCCGTGCTTGGCGACCGGAATGCCGGCGCCGGCCACGATGAAGGCGGCGCAGGTCGAGATGTTGTAGGAGCCGGAGGCATCGCCGCCAGTGCCAACGACGTCAATGGCATTGGCCGGCGCCTGAACGGTCAGCATCTTGGCGCGCATCGCGCTGACTGCGCCGGTGATTTCATCCACGGTCTCGCCGCGCACGCGCAGCGCCATCAGCAGGCCGCCCATCTGCGAGGGCGTGGCTTCGCCCGACATCATGCGGTCGAAGGCCTGTGCGGATTCCTCGCGCGAGAGCGCCGCGCCGGTGGCCGCCTTGGCAATGAGGGCTTTGAATTCGTCGATCATCTTGAAACACTCAATGGGTACGGCGTGACGTATTCCAGGCAGCGGCGAGGTCGAGAAAATTCTTCAGGATCAGATGGCCATGTTCGGAGGCGATGCTTTCGGGATGGAATTGCACGCCATGCAAAGGCAGGGACTTGTGCGACATGCCCATCACCAGACCATCCTTCGTCTCCGCCGTCACAGTCAGGTCGTCCGGCATGGTCTTGCGATCCACAACGAGCGAATGGTAGCGCGTCGCCTTGAACGGGCCGTTGATTCCGCGGAACACGCCGCCGCCCTGATGCTGGATCTCATGCAGTTTACCGTGCACGGGCGAGGGCGCACGCACGACGTCGCCGCCAAAGGCTTGCCCCATGGCCTGATGCCCGAGACAGACACCCATCATCGGGATATTCCCTGAGGCCTTTTGGATGAGGTCAAGGCAGATGCCGGCTTCGTTGGGTGTACAGGGGCCCGGCGAAAGCACGATCGCTTCGGGTCTGGACGCAATCACCTCGTCGGCCGCGATCTTGTCGTTGCGGTGCACGACGACATCCGCGCCCAGCCCGCCGAGATAGTGGACCAGGTTGAAGGTGAAGCTGTCGTAATTGTCGATCAGGACGATCATGACGTCCCGTTTCCTCCGCTCATTCAAGGTCTTAGACGCGCCTCCTGAGGGGGTCAAGCGAGTCGCCGAGAATTCGCTTTAAGGCGATCAGGCGCGATGGATCGGATCGATCCAGGGCACGTTTTCGGGCTTCTCGGCCGGTTCGATATCGAGATTAACCACGACCGCTTCGTTGTCACTTCGGATCACGACACATTCGAGCGGATCGTCGGAACTGGCATTGATCTCCTGGTGCGGCACGTAGGGCGGCACGAAGATGAAATCTCCCGGACCCGCCTCGGCGGTGAATTCCAGATGCTCGCCCCAGCGCATGCGCGCCTTGCCGCGGACCACATAGATCACGCTCTCGAGTTCGCCATGGTGATGCGCGCCGGTCTTGGCGTTGGGCCTGATGCTGACGGTGCCGGCCCAGATTTTTTGCGCGCCGACGCGCGCGTAGTTGATCGCGGCCTTGCGGTCCATGCCCGGCGTCTGCGCGGTATTGGGATCGAGCGAGTGTCCGGGGATGACGCGGACGCCGTCGTGCTTCCACTTCGGCTCGTGATCGTGATGATGGGACATGCTGCTGCTCCCGGCCGGGACTGATTGCCGATGCTATCAGGTGGCGGATGGCGCGGCCAGTTATTGCCCGCGTCCGGCCTGACTGGCAAAGCGGCGCGCTTCCTCGGCGGCACGGAACAAGGCCTTGGCCTTGTTGACGCATTCCTGCTGTTCAGAGACGGGATTGCTGTCGGCGACAATGCCTGCGCCAGCCTGAACGTACATCTTGCCGTCCTTCACCAGCGCGGTGCGCAGCACGATGCAGGTATCCATGTCGCCATTTGCGGAGAAATAGCCGACGCTGCCAGCATAGAGCCCGCGCTTCTCCTTCTCCAGCTCGTCGATGATCTGCATCGCGCGCACCTTCGGTGCGCCGGAGACCGTGCCGGCGGGGAAGCCCGCGATCAGCGCGTTGAGGGCATCATGCTCCTTGGCGAGTTCGCCTTCGACATTGGAGACGATATGCATCACCTGACTGTAGCGTTCGATGAAGAACTGATCCGTGACAGTGACCGTGCCAATCTTGGCCACGCGGCCGACATCGTTGCGGCCGAGATCGAGCAGCATCAGATGCTCGGCGCGCTCCTTCTCGTCGGCGAGCAATTCTTCTTCCAGCGCCTTGTCCTCATGCGGCGTGGCGCCCCGCGGACGGGTGCCGGCGATGGGACGGATCGTGACGCGGCCCTCGCGGGCGCGCACCAGAATTTCCGGACTCGATCCGGCAATGGCGAACGAGCCGTAATCGAGGAAGTAGAGAAATGGCGCCGGGTTCACGCGCCGCAAGGCGCGATACAGCGAGAAGGGCGGCAACGTGTAGGGCGACTCAAATCGCTGCGAAAGGACCACCTGGAAAATGTCGCCGGCGAGGATGTACTCCTTCGCCTTGCGCACCATGCTCTCGTATTCGGCGGGCGTCGTGTTGGATTGTGGAGCGACCGCAATTGGGCCGGTATCGAGACCGCCTGCGGACTTGTCGAGCGGCTGGTCGAGCGCATCGACGATGGCCGAGAGTCGCTCGGTTGCGCGCGTGAGTGCAATGTCGGCGCTGATGACTTTCTCGGGACGGACCGGTGTGACGACGGTGATGGTGTCGGTGACCGCATCGAACACGATCACGATGGTGGGGCGGATCAGGATCGCGTCCGGCAGTCCCAGCACATCGGGATTGACGTCCGGAAGATGCTCCATCTGCCGGACCATATCGTAGCCAAGATAGCCGAAAATACCTGCCGCAGGCGGCGGCAGGTCGTCAGGCAGGGCAATACGACTCTCTTCAATCAGACTGCGCAACGCTGCGAGCGGCTCGTCCGCACAAACATCGAAAGCGTCCGGCTGCGTGCGCGCCTTGCGGTTGATCTCGGCACGGTCGCCGCTCGTCCGCCAGATCAGATCGGGATCGAGCCCGATCACGGAATAGCGTCCGCGGACTGCGCCGCCTTCGACCGACTCCAGCAGAAAGCTCATCGGCTTTCCGCCGGCGACTTTCAGGAAGGCTGAGACGGGTGTCTCCAGGTCGGCAACAAGCGTCGACCAGACCACCTGCGCTTCGCCGCGATCGTAACGTCTGGCGAATTCGTCAGGCTGGGGTTCGATGCGCATGCGGAAGGCTAGTTGGCGCTGGTAATGCCGACCGCCTGATTGAGAGCGGTTTCGTTGATCGTGGCGCCAAACTCCGTCTGCAGCCTGCCGACATACTGGGCAATGATGTCTTCGGCATAGGCCGTCCGCAGGCCATCCTCGATCTTCTTGGCCTCTGCTGACTGCATGTCGAGTGGCGGGACCGTGATGTCGGTCAGGCGGAATACGACCCATTGCGCGGGATTGTCACCCTCGCTCGATCCGATCGCTCCCTTGGGCAGGGCGAAGATTTCGCCGAGCGCGCGCGCGGGGACGCCTTCAACAGTCCTGTCGCGCTTCAGGCCGGAGGCGGTCTGCCATGTCAGGCCTTCGGGGAGAGCGGTCTCGTTGCCGCCGCCTTTCAGCTTGTCGGCGAGTTCGGTCGCCTTTGCGCGGATACGGGCGCCGATCTGCTCCTGGCGCCAGCGCTCGATGACGCGATCCTTCACTTCGTCCAGCGTGCGTTCCCGCGAGGGTGTGACATCGAGGACCTCGTACCAGACATAGCCGCCGCCCGGCACCGACAGTGCGTCGTTTTCATTGCCGACATCGGCATTGAATGCGTTGGAGACTACATCCACGCCTTGTGGGAAGCCCGTGACCGGCGCGCCATCGGGCGTACGGCCAGCGCGATCGACCGCCTCGATCACGCGGGTCGGAAGATTGAGTTTCTTGGCGATATCGGCGAGGGGAGCGCCCGCGCCGCGCTCGTCCTCGAACTTGTCATGCAGGCTGGCCAATTGGGCGCGAGCGCGCTCCAGTGCCAGTTCCTTCTTGAGTTCGGCGGCAACCTCATCAAACGGGCGTTCCTTGCCCGGCTCGATCTTGATCGCCCGGACCAATGACCAGCCGAATCGGCCTTCGATCGGCGCACTGACTCCGCCCGCCGGCAGCGCGAATGCCGCGTCGGCGACAGCCTTGTCGAGAATCGCCGATTTGGCGAGCAGGCCAAGATTGAGGTCCTTTTCCGATATCTTGCGCTCCGCCGCGAGTTGCTCGAACGAGGTGCCCTTTGCAAGTTGCTCGGCAGCAGCCTTCGCCTCGTCGGCATTCGGGAAGACGATCTGCTGCAATTCCCGCCGCTCCGGGGTCGCAAAATTGGTGCGCCGCTCTTCATAGGCTTTCTTCAGATCGTCATCGGAAATCTGCGTCCAGGTTGCGATCTCTCCGGGCGTCAGTGTCACGACTTCGATCTTGCGATATTCAGGCGCGCGGAACACGCTCTTGCGCTCGTCGAAATATTTCGAGAGCACCTCCGGTGTCGGCGTCTCGACGTCGCCGGCTTGCTTGGCGTCAAGCAGCACATACTGGATGGTGCGCTGCTCGTTGTTGTAGCGGTGCTGCACCTGTACGGCCGTCGCCGGAATTTGCAGGCCATCGCTCAGCGTGCCGGCGATCTGCCGGCGCAGGATCAGCTTGCGCTGCTCGCTCACATAACGCTGTTCGGTGTAGCCGGCCTGGCGGATGAGCGCCTGGAATCGGGCCTGGTCGAACTGGCCATTGAAGCCGCGGAAATTGGGGTCGGTGCGGATGCGATCCGCCACCATCGCGTCGGACACGGAAAGGCGAAGGCGGCGCGCCTCCTCGTCCAGCGCGGTTTCCGCGATGAGTTGCGCCAGCAACTGTCTGTGCAGACCCAGAGCACGCAATTGCTCGGCGCTGAGCGCGCGACCGAACTGGCGCGTCAGCTGCTGTTGGCGGTCGGTGTAGAGCTGCCGGAACTGTTCGACTGTAATTTCGGTGCGGCCGACCTTGGCAACCGTGGATTGTCCGAAACCGCGGAAAATATCGCCGATCCCCCAGACCGCAAAACTGATCGCAATCAGGCCCAGAATAAGCCCGGTGATGGCGCGGCCCAGCCAGTTGCGGGTCGCAGAATGAATTCCTCGAAGCATCGGCGCGTCAGTCTCGGTTGAACAAGGGGGTCGTCAAAAGGGGGCGCATCATAGGGAGGCTGGTTGTGCCCCGCAACACGCACAGCCCCCGGTCGGGAAAGCGCTGGCGCGGCTGCGGTCGGTTTGCTACCGCGTCTTCTGCATCAATGAAAGAGGTGTGAAGTATGGCAAGCGCGCCGCGTCCGCTGGTCGCGGGCAACTGGAAGATGAACGGCCTCAAGGCATCCCGCACGGAGCTTGAGAAAATCATTCAGGGAGCCAAATCGGGTTCTTTTGCCTGCGATCTGATGATCTGCCCGCCGGTAACCTTGCTGGAAAACTTTGCTGCGGCAGCGCAGGGATCGCCGGTCGCCGTGGGGGGGCAGGATTGCCATGCGAAGCCCTCGGGAGCGTTCACAGGCGATATTTCTGCCGAAATGCTGAAAGATGCCGGCGCCCGCGCTGTGATCGTTGGACACTCCGAACGGCGCACCGTGCACAAGGAAACCGATGCCGACGTCAAGGCCAAAGCTGGGGCCGCGGCAAGAGCGGGACTTGTCGCCATTCTCTGCATCGGCGAGACCCAGGAGGAACGGCAGGCGGGGGCCACCCTGGCCCGCATCGAGCGTCAGCTCGACGGCTCGCTGCCCGACTCGTTTGACGAGCAAAAACTGGTTATCGCCTATGAGCCGGTCTGGGCCATCGGCAGCGGTCTGACCCCGACGCCAAAGGACGTGGCGGAGGTGCATGGCTTTATTCGTGAACGTCTGATCAAGGCCAGCTCCCGGGCAGGGGCCGCCATCAGCATCCTGTATGGAGGGTCAGTAAAGCCTGCCAATGCGAAGGAATTGATGGGCGTCCCCGATGTGAATGGCGCTCTGGTCGGCGGCGCCAGCCTGAAAGCCGAGGATTTTCTGGGGATTGCGGCGGCTTACCGCTAGGGTGGAAATCTCGCAGGGGATCGTGTAGAGACGCGCCCGACTTCCTATATCGGGGCGG
>JAESGM010000844.1_pt1 | contig 13831 bp, 13 predicted proteins | sample 9269721 | NCBI WGS metagenome assembly JAESGM01 (sample SAMN15720920, study PRJNA650825) | algae metagenome | isolation source: Komarekiella atlantica HA4396-MV6 and co-occurring heterotrophs from... | place: USA: Theobald House, Kauai, HI | collected 2009-07-29 | reverse complement strand
GCTGCCGCTCGCCGCCATGCAGGCAGCGGACCCGCGCATTACCCAAGAGGTATTTTCCGTTCTCTCGGTGGATCGTTCGGTGAAGAGCCGGACGAGCTTCGGGGGCACAGCGCCGAAGAATGTGCGGGCACAGGCGAAAAAATGGCTGAAAAAGCTGGAGAAGAGCGCTTAATGCGCGACCAAAGAAATTTCGCCAGAAATTTCGCCTTGTTTGCCCGTTCTGGTATGGTCCCGCCGCGCTGAGGAGCCGTTTTGTGACCCGAACTGACCGTCTGTATCCCCGTCTTGTCCTGATGGGCGCCCTTGCCGTGGCATTGACCGCGGGCGGCTGCGGCCGCAAGGGGCCGCTCGACGCCCCTCCCGGAGGGGCGGCGGCGGTGAGCCAGACCGATCAGGCTGGCGGCCAGCAGAGTTCCCAGGGTGGAAACGTGGTCGAGCGCGGCGGCGCCGGTGGCCTTCCGCGTGTCAAAGGCGAAGACAAGCGCATCCCCCTCGACGCCCTGCTGAACTGAGACCGCGATGCACCACTTCGCCTATCGCGACGGCGTATTGCATGCCGAGGCGGTCAGTCTGGTCGAACTCGCGGACAAGGTCGGAACTCCTTTCTATTGTTATTCGTCTGCGACGCTGGAACGTCACTATCGCGTTTTCGCGGACGCCTTCGCCGATGTTCCGGCGCTCGTCTGCTATGCGGTCAAGGCGAATTCCAATCAGGCCGTCATCAGGACTTTCGCACAGCTCGGCGCCGGCGCCGATGTGGTCTCGGCCGGCGAACTGAAGCGCGCGCGCGCCGCCGGCGTTCCGGCGAAGAAGATCATGTTCTCGGGCATCGGCAAGACCGCGCAGGAACTCGCGCTCGCGGTGGACGAGGACATTCTCTGCGTCAATGTCGAATCCGAGCCGGAGCTGGATCTGCTCTCGGAAGTCGCCGCGTCGAAAGGCAAGCGCATGGACATTTCCGTGCGCGTCAATCCCGACGTCGACGCCAAGACGCATGCCAAGATCGCGACCGGAAAATCCGAAAACAAGTTCGGCATTCCGATCAGCCGCGCGCGCGAGGTCTATGCGCATGCGGCGAAGCTGAAGGGCGTGCGCGTGCATGGCGTCGACATGCATATCGGCAGCCAGATCACCGACCTGACACCATTCGCCAATGCCTTCGCTTTGCTTTCGGATTTCGTCCGGCAATTGCGCGGCGACGGACACGAGATCGAACATGTCGATCTCGGCGGCGGACTGGGGATTCCCTACAAGGATTCAGAGAAAGCGCCGCCTTTGCCGGCCGACTATGCCGACATCGTCAAGACCGCGACGCGCGACCTTGGTTGCCGGCTGATTTTCGAGCCGGGCCGTCTACTCGTCGGCAATGCCGGCATTCTGGTCACGCGCGTTCTCTATCTGAAGCAGGGCGAAGCCAAGTCCTTCGTCATCGTCGATGCGGCGATGAACGATCTGGTCCGCCCGACGCTCTATGAGGCGCATCACGAAATCTGGCCGGTCGCGGAAGCCGCGCGCAAGCGGGCGATGCTGCGTGCCGACGTGGTCGGTCCGGTCTGCGAGACCGGCGATTATCTGGCGCTCAACCGCGACATGCCGGAACCGAAGTCCGGCGATCTGCTGGCCGTCATGTCGGCCGGCGCCTATGGCGCCGTGCAGGCGGGCACCTACAACACCCGTCCGCTGGTCCCTGAGGTGCTGGTGAAAGGCGACAAATGGTCCGTCATTCGGCCCCGCCTCGAAGTGGACGCATTGATCGGCCTCGATCGGGTTCCCGACTGGCTCTGAGCGGGCACGTCTTCTGCATATCTGGCCTGCTCCTTGCTTCGTGATGTGGGGAATCAGCGGCTGTGCTAGGCTGCTGTTTCCGTCAGCCTGGAGACCGAGGTGACCGAAACTCCGCCGCAAGGGCCTGAAATGCCGAGCGCTTCCGATCCGCGGGCGGGCGCTTCCCGGCTCGACCGGGCTGTGAGCCGGGCGCGCCGGTCGATTCTCTGGGAGCGGGTCTGGCCTCCTCTGGTGGCTTTGCTCACCGTTCTCGGTCTTTTCCTCGCCTTGTCCTGGATCGGTATCTGGCTGTGGCTGCCGCCGATGGGGCGCGCTATTGGCGTGGCCCTGTTCGCTTTGCTGGCGCTGGCCGCGGCCTTTCCGTTCCTGCGCGTGCGCATGCCCGGCATTTTCGATGGTCTGCGCCGGCTCGACCGCAACAGCGGGCGGCCGCATCGTCCGGCGACGGCCATCGCCGACCGGCTGCCGGCCGCACAGAGCGATCCCGTCTCGCAGGCTTTGTGGCGCGTGCATCTCGAACGCGCGCTCGGCGCCGCGCGCGATCTGCGTGCCGGCTGGCCGTCGCCGCGCATCGTGACGCGCGACCCTTACGCGCTGCGCGCTCTGGTTCTCATTCTGGTCGTTGCGAGCTTTGTCGCCGCCGGCGGTGACCGCAATCGCCGCGTGGCGACGGCCTTCGACTGGCACGGCGTCGTGGCGCCTGCGAATTATCGCGTCGATGCATGGGTGACGCCGCCGCCTTATACGGCGCGGCCGCCGGTGATCCTGCCCGGCTTGCGTCCGGGCGAAACGGCGCGGGCCAGCGCGCCGATTGCCGTGCCGGCCGGTTCGGTTCTTGTCATCCGGTCGACCGGCATTTCCGATCTTGAGGTTTTGCCCAAGGGCGGACTGTCTGTTGCGAAGGATGAGGCAAGCGCGAATGGCGAGAAGGGTGCGTCTGCGCCGAAGCAGACCGCCGCCGCGGATGAGCACCGGTTCGTGATCCAGGATCAGGGCGAGGTCGTGCTGCGCGGCTTGGGCCGCGACGTCGTCTGGTCGTTCACGGCGATTCCGGATCGCGCGCCGTCCATCGCGCTGACGAAAGAACCCGAGCCGCAGCTTCGCGGCTCGCTGCTGCTCACTTACAAGCTGGAAGACGATTACGGCGTGACCGAAGCGCATGCGTCATTGGCGTTGAAGCAGCCCGCGGATGTGCAGGGCCGCCGGCCGCGCGCGTTGTATGGCGCTCCGGATTTCCCGCTGGTGCTGCCGCAGGCGCGCACGCGTGCCGGAACGGCGCAGACGACGAAAAGCGTCGCCGATCATCCCTGGGCCGGTGCCGATGTCACAATGACGCTGATTGCGCGCGACGAGGGCGGCAACGAAGGCCGCTCGGAATCTCTCGGCCTGCAATTGCCGCAGCGCCTGTTCTCCAAGCCGATGGCGCGCGCGCTCATCGAGCAGCGCCGCATCCTCGCGCTCGACGCCGAATCCAAGCAGCGTGTCGTCACCGCGCTTGAGGCGCTGACCATCGCGCCGGAAGTGTTCAAGATCGAAAGCAGCGTCTATCTCGGCCTGCGCTCGATCTTCTGGCAGCTCACGCGCGCGCGCACCGACGATGCCCTGCGCGATGTCGTCGTCCGGCTCTGGGACATGGCGGTGACGCTTGAGGACGGCAACGTTTCCGACGCGGAAGCGGCCTTGCGCAATGCGCAGGAAGCCCTGCGCGAGGCGCTGGAGCGTGGCGCCAGCGACGAAGAGATCAAGAAGCTGACCGACGATTTGCGTGCGGCGCTCGACAAGTTCATGCAGGCGCTGGCCGAGGAGATGCGCAAGAATCCGCAGCAATTGTCGCGGCAGATGGATCCGAACACCCGTAATTTGCGGCCGCAGGATCTCAAGAGCATGATCGATCGCATGGAGGAACTGGCGAAATCCGGCGCCAGGGATGCCGCGAAGCGTCTGCTCGAACAGTTGCAGCAGATGCTGGAGAACCTGCAGATGGCCCGTCCCGGCCAGCAGCAGGGCGGCGAGGACGGCGACGACATGATGTCGGCGCTGGACGACCTCGGCAACATGATCCGCGAGCAGCAGCAATTGCGCGACCGCACCTTCCGTCAGGGACAGGATCAGCGGCGCGAGCGCCAGCGCGGCCAGCAGGGGCAACAGGGCCAGCAAGGCCAGCAAAATTTTGGCGAGTTGCGGCAGAATCAGCAGGCGTTGCGCGAGCAGTTGCAGAAGCTGCTCGAGCAATTGCGCCAGCGCGGCCTCGGTCAGCAGCCCGGTCAGCAGGGACAACAGGGCGATCAGGGCGACGGCGGCATGCAGCAGCTTGGCCGCGCCGGCGAGGCGATGGGCGATGCCGAAGGGGCGCTCGGAGAGGGCCAGTCGGACGGCGCGGTCGATGCGCAGGGCCGGGCGCTGGAAGCCTTGCGGCGCGGTGCGCAGGGCATGGCGCAGGCGATGCAGCAGCAACAGGGCATGGGTCCGGGACCGGGCCAGCCGGGCAGTCGTCAGCAGGGCCGCGCGGGACAGGAAACCGATCCGCTGGGCCGGCAGACCCGCGGCTTCAACGACGACGTCACAGTGAAGGTGCCGGGCGAGATCGACGTTCAGCGCGCCCGCCGCATTCTCGAAGAGCTTCGCCGCCGCTTCTCCGATCCGCTGCGGCCGCAGATCGAGCTCGATTACATCGAGCGCCTGTTGCGGGATTTCTGAAAAAGCTCCGTGTCGCCCCCGCGCCCGATCTCGGGTTTACCCGAGATCGGAATTTTTCATTGCACAAGTCGGCTTTAGCCGACTTGTGGTCGGGGGCCCATACTGGATGGCAGCAGTTATGGGTCCCCACTTTCGCGGGGACGACTTCGGATTTACAAAAGATCCTCCCGTTCGCGTCACAAACCCATCCGCTCCATCGTCATACGGGCACAAGCCACCTCTGACGATGGAGAAAGACCATGAGCGACAGGACCTTGGCTGTCCGCTACGAGCAGGAAATCCCCGATGTCGTCCAGGCCTTGCAGGGCGTTCACAAGGTGATCGACGGGTACGGCTTCGACCGGCACCTTTATCATTTGGTGCTACTGCGGGCCTCGCAGATCAATCAATGCGCGCATTGCGTCAAGATGCACATTCGTGAAGCGCGGGAAGACGGCGAAACAAATGATCGCCTGGACCGGGTCATCGTCTGGGAACATGTCGGCGATTTCACGCCACGCGAGAAAGCGGCTTTGGCCTGGACCGAGGCGCTGACATTGCTCGATCGCAAGACCGACTATGCGGCCTTGCGCGCCGGATTGCGGGCGCATTTCAGCGACAAGGAGATCAGCGTCCTCACGGCGATCATTGGCATGATCAACTTCTGGAACAGAACGCAGGTGTCGAGGCACTAGGATGACGGAGCAGACCGGCGTTGCCGTCTTCGAACGGAGCCGTCCCATGCTTCTGGGGCTCGCCTACCGCATCCTTGGCTCGCGCGCCGACGCCGAGGATGCGGTGCAGGACACGTTCATCAAGTGGCAGATGACCGACAGGGTAGACATCGAAAATCCGGCAGGCTGGCTGACGACCGCGTGCACGCGCCGCTGCATCGATCTCCTGCGCGCGGCGCATCGCACCCGCGTCGACTATGTCGGACCCTGGCTGCCTGAGCCGGTGCACACGACCGTGGAAGACACGCCCGCCGAAAAAATCGCGCTGACATCCTCACTGACGACGGCGTTCCTGCTGTTGCTGGAGCGGCTGACGCCGAAAGAGCGCGCTGCCTATCTGCTGCACGAGATATTCGATATCGATTATCCGGAAGTCGCCCGGACGCTGGAGATGGAAGAGCCTGCCTGCCGCAAGCTTGTCTCGCGCGCGCGTGCCAATGTCGATCAGGCAAAAGTGCGGCATGTCACGCCGCCCGACCGGCAATCCGAGCTGCTGGAAGCGTTCGAGGCGGCGATCGTCACCGGCGCGACCGACCGGTTTGCCTCGCTGCTCACAGACGACATCGAGCTTGCGGCCGATGGCGGAGGCAAGGTGCCTGCCGTGCGCGAGATTCTGCGCGGCAAGGCGCGCGTGCTGGATTTCGTGAGGGAGGCCCTGCACAGGCACTGGAACGCCCATGACTGGGTGGTGACGGATATCAATGGCACGAGAGGCGTCGTGGTGCGCAAGGACGGTGCAACCATCGCATCGGTCACATTCGCCTATGACGAGAACGGCCGCGCGACCGGCATCTATATCATGCGCAATCCCGACAAGCTGGCCGCGCTGGACACCGCGCCGATCGTTTGAGTTGTTTGCATCTCGCTCTTTCCGTTCGTCCCCGCGAAAGCGGGGACCCAGGCTAACCAACTCTGGATTCCCGCTTGCCGCGCCGACGAGCCCGGTTCAGGGCGAGTGTCCGGCGCGGCCAATAATAAGTTGCCGCGCTGGCCGCTCGCTTAGCTCGCCAGCGCGGCGCGGGAATGAACGGAGTATGTGGATAAACTGCGCTCAGTGAACCTGCCGGACCGCCAGCGCCTCGTTCACCGCGCCGCAGATCTGGGCCAGCGTGAACGGCTTGCTGATCACGTCGTGGATCAGAAGGCTGAGGCCATGCGCGCGTTCGCGCTGGTCGGCATAGCCGGTCATCAGGAGGATCGTGAGATTCGGATAGTCGCGTCCCGCCGTCAGCGCCAGCGCGATGCCGTCCATGATCGGCATGCGGATGTCGGTCAGCAGAAGGTCGAACTTGCCGTTCTCGCGCACGAGGCAGTCGAGCGCGGCGGCGCCGTCGCTTTGCGCCACGACCTCGTGGCCGGCGTTCTTCAGCGCGCGCGCCACCAGGATGCGCAGCGAATCTTCGTCTTCTGCAAGAAGAATGCGGGCCATGTCCGTGTCCTCACCGGAAGCCGGACATCGCATCCCGCCGATTAAAGAAGCGTATACTCACATCGCGGCCCTCCGCCGGAGGCGAGGCGAGCCGCGAGCGGAACGGGAGCGTTTCGCCGGAGGCCAGCAATGTGCGGCTCGGCATCATGGTCCAGTTGTAGATTTCCTTGCCGGCCTGGTCGTGGATCGCGAAGCGAATGCGCGGCACCTCGGAAATCCCCTTCGTGGTGCTGACGATCTTGCCTTCAACCACCAATACCGGGATGCCGTCCTGCATGTCGCGGGTGACGCGGATATTCTCGAAATCGAGGCCGCGCAGATTCACCGGCATGCCGATCAGCGAATAGAAGGACGCGGTCTGCGGCAGATATTTGACGATCGGATTGCGGGCGGCGATCAGCACCAGAACAATGCCGCCAAAGAGCACGAGCACCGTCGCCATGCCCGGCATTCTGAGTTTGAGCGCCAGTCTGCGCCAGAATTGGTGCCGGGCATGGTCCCGCTCGCGGCGGGCGGCGAGGCTCTCAATGTCCTCGCCCGGCAGCGGCGCGGCATAGCGCAGGCCGGCGCCGGCATCGTCGGTCGGCGGCACGATGGAGGGCGCGTCTCCGATCGTCACCGGGTCGCCCGCGTCGGGTATGGCGGCGATGTCGGCGGCCAGGTGATCGTCGGGCGGCGGAATTACGCCATCGCCGAATGCGGGGCTATCGAAGGGGCCGGCGCCCATCTCGGGAGGCAATTCACTCGCCGGTTCCGGGAATGCGGGCGCATCGAAGGCCGCATCGTCGCCAAGCGGAGCGAATGGGGCGTCTGCCGTGGTTTCCAGCGCCGGCTCGACCGGAGTGGCAAACCAGATGGTATGGCAATTCGCGCAACGCACCGACCGGCCGTCGGCGCCGAGCGAGGTCGCCGAAACCTGATAGGAGGCCGAACATTGGGGACAAACGATCAGCATCATCACTACGCCACTGCCATCCGGGGCGCAGCCTAGCAGCCGAGCGTTAATGCATCGGAAACCATGACGGCCGGAAATGCCGCATTCCCGGCGGCGCTGGCCGCCGCGCGGTAATCCTGTAAAAGTCACAGAGATCGGCCAAACAGGCCGAATCAGCGGGCAGGACCGGCCAGGGAGCGGCCAAGGAGCGGCCCTGAGCCGGCCGGCACGGCACGGGGCAAAAGACCATCGGAGCGGGGCGTGGTCCGGTTTGAGAATGTTGGATTGCGATACGGCTTGGGACCGGAGGTGCTGCGCGACCTCTCCTTCAGCATCGATCCGCATTCGTTCCAGTTTCTCACCGGCCCCTCGGGCGCCGGCAAGACCTCGCTGCTCAAGCTGCTCTACCTGTCGATCCGGCCAACCCGTGGGCTGATCACGACGTTCAACTACGATATCTCGAGCCTCGACAGCGACGATCTCGCGGCCTTGCGGCGCCGCATCGGCATCGTGTTCCAGGATTTCCGCCTGCTCGACCACATGACAACGTATGAGAATGTGGCGTTGCCGTTCCGCGTCATGGGGCGAGAGGAATCGAACTATCGCCATGAAGTGATCGAATTGCTGCAATGGGTGGGTCTGGGCGAGCGCATGTGGGCCTTGCCGCCGGTTCTCTCCGGCGGCGAGAAGCAGCGCGCGGCGATCGCCCGCGCGGTCATCGCACGGCCGGAATTGCTGCTCGCGGACGAGCCGACCGGCAACGTCGATCCCAATCTTGGCCAGCGCCTGTTGCGGCTGTTCGTGGAACTGAACAAGACCGGCACCGCCGTCGTGATCGCCACCCACGACATCGCCCTCATGGACCAGTACGATGCGCGCCGTCTCGTGCTGCACGAGGGCCGGCTGCATCTTTATGAATGAACGCGAATGAGCGATCCGTACCAAACTCCACCGGGACTGCCGCGCGGCGCGCTACTGCAGGTCGAAAGCCCGATCGTGCCGAAGGACTCGATCAGCGGCCGCGCGCTGGTCGCGGTCGTCGCGATCATGACATTCCTCGGCTCGCTCACCACCGGCGCGGTCATGCTCGTGCGCGCGACCGCGAATGACTGGCAATCGGATGTCGCGCGCGAAGTCACCGTGCAGGTGCGGCCGGCGGCCGGCCGGGACGCCGAGGCGGATGTCCGGCGCGCCGCCGATCTGGTGAATGCATTCCCGGGCATTGCCGAGACCCGGGTCTACAGCCGTGAAGAGTCGGCCAAGCTGCTCGAGCCCTGGCTCGGCAGCGGCCTCGCGATCAACGATCTGCCGGTGCCGCGCCTGATCGTCGTGAAAGTCGAGCCGGGCTCGGGCACCAATCTCGCCGGCCTGCGCAAGCTTCTGGCGGAGCGCGTGCCGGGCGCCACGCTGGATGATCACCGCTCCTGGGTGGACCGCATGCGCGCCATGGCGGACTCGGCGGTGGTCGGCGGCATCGTCATCTTGGTGCTGATGTTCGCCGCGACGGTGCTCTCGGTGACCTTCGCCACCCGCGGCGCCATGGCCGCCAACCGCTCCATCGTGGAAGTGCTGCATCTGATCGGCGCGCGCGACAGTTTCATCGTCAGCCAGTTTCAGCGCCACTTCCTGTTTCTCGGCCTGAAGGGCGGGCTGATCGGCGGCGGCGCCGCGATCCTGCTGTTTCTCCTGCTGGGGTCGGGGGCGAGCTGGTTCGCCGGCACGCCCTGGGCGGACCAGTTCGACGCCCTGTTCGGCAGCTTTTCCATCGGCTGGAATGGCTATATTGCCATTCTCCTGCAGATCGCGCTGATCGCCGTGATCGCGGCGCTCACGTCGCGGCGCACGGTGTTTCAGACGCTGGACGGATTTTGAGGACGATGCAGAGTGTGCAGTCGCAGACCAGCAATGGCGCGGGGCAGGGACCCCGCCGCAGCGGGGCTGCGCGGCTTTTCAGGATCGCGCTGCTGGCGTCCGCCATGCTTGCCGTGCTCTTCATCGTTGGTTTTGGCGTGTTCCTGTTCGCGGTGCCGAAGGAAGAGGTCGCATTGCGCCGCAACGCCGACGGCATCGTGGTGCTCACCGGCGGGGCCTCGCGCATCGAGGATGCGGTCGAGCTTCTGGCGTCCGGCCGCGGCCAGCGCCTCCTGATCACCGGCGTGCATCGCCTCACCAGCGAGCGCGAGATCGCGCGCCTCAAGCCGGGCAATGCCAAGGTCTTCGCCTGCTGCGTCGATCTCGACCGCTCGGCGCTGAACACGATTGGCAATGCCACGGAGACGAAGCGCTGGGTGCACGAGCGTGGCTTCAGGTCGATCATCGTCGTGACATCGAATTATCACATGCCGCGTGCTATGGCCGAACTAAGCCACCAGTTGCCCGACATCTCGCTGATCCCGTTCCCCGTGGTGACCGACCAGTTGCGGGCGAGCTGGTCGAACGGGCCGACATTGCGGCTCCTCTTCTGGGAATATGTGAAGTATACCGTCGCCGTCGTCCGCATGCGCCTGCCGTTTCAGGTGGCCTGATCTTTCGCTTCTTGCTGGAAGTCTTCCGTGATCGCGCTCCGTTCCTTTCTCTTCAACCTCGCCTTCTATCTGGTGCTGTTCGTGTACCTCGTCGCGGCGATGCCGACCTTGCTGATGCGGCGCCGCGCGCTGATCTGGATGGTGAAAAGCTGGAGCCGCGCCAATTTCTGGTTGCTGCGCGTCATCTGCAACATCCGCATGGACATCGCGGGCCGCACGCGGATTCCGCACGGCGCCGTGCTCGTCGCCTCCAAGCATCAGTCGCTGTGGGAGACCTTCGCGCTGATGACGGTGTTCGAGGACCCCGCTTACGTGCTCAAGCGCGAATTGATGTGGATTCCGTTTTTCGGCTGGTGCGCGCGCAAGGCGGAGATGATTCCGGTCGATCGCGGCGCCGGCTCGCAGGCACTCACGAAAATGACCGAGAATGCAAAGCAGGAAGTGGCGCGCGGCCGCCAGATCGTCATCTTTCCGGAGGGCACGCGCCGCGCGCCCGGCGCCGAGCCGAAATACAAGTTCGGCGTCGCACATCTTTATTCCGAGCTAGGTGTTCCCTGTGTTCCGGTGGCGCTGAATTCGGGTCTGTTCTGGCCGCGCCGCTCCTTCATGCGCTATCCGGGAACGATCCGCGTCGAGATTCTCGATCCGATTCCGCCCGGCCTCGACAAGCAGGATTTTGTGAAGCGTGTGCAGGACAGCGTTGAGACTGCGACCGCGCGGCTCATCGCCGAGGGTCAACGCGAACTGGATCTCGCGGGCGTCGTCAGGCCGGCATGAGCGCCGCCGGCGTGACCGTCATGTCCGCCCTTCAGGCGGTCGGCGAGCGCATGCAATTCGGCGTCGCGGCATCCCATCGATTCCAGTGTCTGCACCGTTGAGAGCACGTAATCGCGGTTGGCGCCGGACTGTCCGTGGCCTTGCCGGATGTGATGCAGCCGCTGGTCCAGTGTCAGGCGTCCGGCATATTGCGGATGTCCGCGATCGACGATGTAGGTGAGCGCCTGGACCCGCCGTCCGGACTCCACCAGCCACGCGCCGCGCATGGCTTCCACATACACCGAGGTCACCTGCTCGCGCTCGCGCAGATAGCCGATCGTCTTTGCGCGATCTGCCGCCGCGACGCGGAAGGCGACGCCGCGGCAGGCCCCGCCGCGATCGAGACCGAGCACCAGCCCCGGATGTTCCGGCGTGCCGCGATGCACGAAGGAATAGACGCAGAGCGAGCGGTGCAGGCCGGTCATCCGCGCCGGCAGCTTTTCCACAAACGGAAAATCCGGCCGCCACATCAGCGAGCCGTAGCCAAACACCCACAGGTCTTCCGGAATGTCCTCGATGGGGAGGTTCATGCGTTGAAAATAATGCGCAAAAGGCGTTTCGGTTCGGCTAACAGGAGAGGGTCAGGCATGCAACAGGCCAAGGGGGCCTGCCGGGGCCTTGGCCATCCTGGATTCATTTCAGGATGCTTCATCGAAACGCCGCATTTAGGGTCCCTCAAAAAATACCGCCGACCGGGAAAGCGCCGCATGGATTCATACAGAATGGACTATCCCGCAGAGGCCCGCCGCCGCTCCTGGCCGTGGCTGGTGCCGCTCCTGATCGTCATCATTCTGGCCGGCGCCTGGTGTGCGTTCTGGTTTTACGCCGCCGGCAAGGCGCAGGACATCATCGTCGACTGGCGCCAGCGCGAAGCCAAGTCCGGCCGTGTCTATGGCTGCGCCAGCGAGAGCATTGGCGGCTTCCCGTTCCGCATCGAGGTGCGCTGTTCCGATCCGCGCGCGGAGTTCCGCGCGACGCAGCCGCCGATGGCATTCCGCGCCGCCGATCTGCTGGTGGCCTTGCAGATCTATCAGCCCAATCTTTTGATCGCGGAATTCGACGGTCCGCTCGCCGTCTCCGATCCCGGCCAGCCGGCGAAGTACACGGCGAACTGGTCGCTCGGCCGCGCCTCGATCCGCGGCACGCCGCGCAATCCCGAACGCGTCTCGATCACCTTCGACGATCCCGTGCTCGATCGTAACGACGCCGCCGCGCCCGCGCGCGCATTCACGGCGAAGCATGCCGAGCTGCATGGCCGTCTGGCCGGCGGCACCGTGCGCGACAAACCCATTATCGACATCGCGCTCAATCTCGTCGCTGCCGTCGCGCCGTCGCTGCATCCTCTGGCGGCGCAGCCCTTCGACGCCGATCTCGACACCCAGCTTGTCGGCCTGCGCAATTTCGATCCGAAGCCGTGGCCGCAGCGTTTCCGCGAAATCCAGCAAGCGAACGGCCGCATCGATGTGCGCCTCGCGCGTGTGCGCCAGGGCGACATGCTGGCGGTCGCCGCCGGCAATCTCAGCCTGAACGCGTCCGGACTGCTGAATGGCGAATTGCAGGTGACCGTTGCCGGGCTCGACAAGCTGCTGCCGGCGCTTGGCGCCGACCAGTTGGTGCGGCCGGAAAGCGCCGCCGGCCAGAAGCTCGATTCCGCGCTCAACTCGCTGGATCGCGTCATCCCCGGTCTCGGCGGTCTCGCGCGCCAGAAGGCCGGCATCGGCGTCGCGGTCGGCGCGGCTTTGCTCGGCCAGCCGGCCGAACTCGAAGGCCGCAAGGCCGTGCGCCTGCCGCTGAAATTCGTCGATGGCGACATGCAGCTGGGGCCGATCAGGCTCGGCAAGGTCGGGCCGCTGTTTTAGTTTTCCTCGCCTTCCGCCTTCACCTCTCCCCGCACAGCGGGGAGAGGTGACTAATCCTCATCCATCGCGTAAGGCCGCGCAATCGGCGCGCCGGGCAGCGGCGCGTGCTTGCGGCCGAAATCGGGCGCGGCCGAATCCTGTCCGATGGTGATGATGCCGCGCCTTATCGCGCGCGTGCGCGAGAAATGCTCGAACAGGGCCTCGCCGTCACCGCGCCTTATCGCCCGCGTCAGCTTCGCCAGATCTTCGTTGAAGGTGCCGAGCATTTCCAGCACCGCGTCCTTGTTGTGCAGGAACACGTCGCGCCACATGGTCGGATCGGACGCGGCGATGCGCGTGAAATCACGGAAGCCGCCAGCCGAATAATTCAGCACTTCGGATTCGGTGACTTCGCCGAGTTCGTTCGCTGTGCCGACGATGGTGTAGGCGATCAGGTGCGGCAGATGGCTGGTGATTGCAAGGACGAGGTCATGATGCTCCGGCGTCATGATCGCGACCTTGGCGCCGAGCGCCTCCCAGAACGCCTTCAGCTTGTCGGTCGCGGCATCCTCGGTGCCGTCCACCGGTGTCAGAATGCACCAGCGGTTCACGAACAATTCGGCGAAGCCGGAATCGGGTCCGGAATTCTCCGTGCCGGCGACCGGATGCGCGGGGATGAAATGCACGCCTTGCGGCACGAAGGGCGCCATGTCGCGCACCACCGAGCCTTTCACCGAGCCGACATCGGAGAGGATCGCGCCGGGCTTCAGGTGCGGGCCGATGTTCTTCGCCACGGCACCTGACGCACCGACGGGAATGGAGACGATGACGAGGTCGGCATCCTTCACCGCCTCGGCGTTCGTTTCCGTCACCTGGTCCGCGAAGCCCAACTCCATGATGCGCCGCCGGGTTTCCGGCGAGCGGGCGGTGGCGACGATTTTATTCGCCGCGCCCGAGGCGCGCGCCGCGCGCGCGATCGAGCCGCCGATCAGGCCGGCGCCGATCAGTGCGAGCTTGTTGATGAGGGGAGGGGTCGTCACGAAGCCTCTCCGTGAATGCAGATTGCTCCCCTCCCCCCGCGCAGCGGCGGGGAG
>JAESGM010000843.1_pt1 | contig 13870 bp, 11 predicted proteins | sample 9269721 | NCBI WGS metagenome assembly JAESGM01 (sample SAMN15720920, study PRJNA650825) | algae metagenome | isolation source: Komarekiella atlantica HA4396-MV6 and co-occurring heterotrophs from... | place: USA: Theobald House, Kauai, HI | collected 2009-07-29 | reverse complement strand
CTGGAGGAGGGGGCGATCATCGAGCCGGGCGCCGTCGTCGGGCCCGAGGCCAGCATCGGCCGCGGCACGCGCATCTGTGCCGGTGCGGTCGTCGGCTACCGGGTCCATATCGGGCGCCAGAGTTACGTCGGCCCGCTGGCCTCGGTCATCCACACGCTGATTGGTGACCGGGTCATTATCCATACCGGCGCGCGCATCGGGCAGGACGGTTTCGGCTTCGCGATGGGCCCCAAGGGGCACTACAAGGTGCCGCAGATCGGGCGTGTCGTCATCCAGGACGACGTTGAAATCGGGGCCAATACAACCATAGACCGGGGTGCGCTGAAGGACACGATTGTCGGCGAGGGCACGAAAATTGATAATCTCGTACAGATCGGGCACAACGTCGTCATCGGACGGCATTGCGTGATCGTGGCGCAAGTCGGCATCTCGGGCTCCACCGAGCTCGGGGACTTCGTGGTCATGGGAGGCCAGTCGGGCGCCGTAGGCCACATCACCATCGGCACTGGGGCGCAAGTGGCCGGCGGCAGTCACGCGTCCAAGGACGTGCCGCCACGCGCGCGCGTCGGCGGAACCCCGGCCAAGCCGCTCACCGAGTGGGCGCGTGAATTGGGAACGCTTTCACGACTGGCACGTAAAGGCCGGCCGCAGGCGGACGAAACTTGAGTGCGAGAACGGTATTTGGCGCGCGGCGCCGAAAGGGTATGAGGCGACGAGACGATGAACGACATGACTGAGCCGAAGGCGAAGACAGCGCTGGCCACGGCGGATATTGCGCGCGTGATGAAGCTGCTGCCGCATCGCTATCCGTTTCTGATGCTCGAGCGCATCTATGACATGGACGGCGACCAGAGCTGTGTCGGTGTCAAGAACGTCTCCATCAACGAGCCTTTCTTTCAGGGCCACTTCCCGCAGTATCCAGTGATGCCGGGCGTGCTCATCATCGAGGGCCTGGCGCAGACCGCAGGTGCCCTGTGCGTGCACAGCCTGGGCGAGAACTACGTTGCCGAGCTGGTCTACTTCATGAGCATCGACCGGGCGAAGTTCCGCAAGCCCGTGCTGCCGGGCGACCAGATCCACTATCACGTGAAGAAGATCCGCAACCGCGGCCGCGTGTGGCGCTTCTTCGGCGAGGCCAAGGTCGACGGCAAGACGGTAGCCGAGGCGGAGATCAGCGCCATGCTGGCCGACACCGCTGAAGCCCGCGCATTTGCAGCCAGCACCCCGGCCGCCAAGAATGGGTGAGATGTACGCCCACCCGACGGCGGTTATCGAAGCCGGTGCCACGCTAGGCAACGGCGTCAAGATCGGCCCCTACTGCGTCGTCGGCGCGGACGTGACCTTGGGGGAAGGCGTCGAGCTGGTCAGCCACGTGGTGGTTGCCGGCCGTACCACGATCGGCGCGCGCACGCGCGTCTTTCCGTTCGCATCGATCGGTCACCAGCCGCAGGACCTCAAGTATCACGGCGAGCCTTCGACGCTGACCATCGGCAGCGACTGCCTGATCCGCGAGGGCGTGACCATGAACCCCGGCACCGAGGGTGGGGGCATGACCACCGTGGTCGGCGACCGGTGCGCGTTCCTCGCCAACTCGCACGTCGGCCATGACTGTGTCGTCGGCAACAATGTCGTCTTGTCGAACAACGTGATGCTGGCGGGCCATGTCACGGTGGGCGATTTCGTCATCATCGGCGGCGGCGCGGCGGTCATCCAGTTCGCGCGCGTCGGCCAGCACGCTTTCGTCGGCGGCATGTCGGGGCTGGAGAATGATCTCATTCCGTACGGCATGGCGCTCGGCAACCGCGCCTATCTGTCGGGACTGAACATCGTCGGACTGCAGCGGCGCGGCTTCTCGCGCAGCGACATCCACGATCTGCGCCGCGCCTATCGGGCGCTGTTCGCCGCCGAGGGCACGCTGTCGGAACGCGCCGAGGACGTGGCTCAGGAGTTTGCCGGGCAGCCGATCGTGGAGGAAATTCTCGAGTTCATTCGCGTCGGCGGCAAGCGCAGCCTGTGCACGCCGAAAGATGCGACCGAGGCGTGAGGCATCATGCCCGGTGCGCCGCGTGTCGTCGGCATCTTGGCGGGGGCGGGGACGCTGCCGCGCGAGATCGCCGATGAGGTGAGGGCGGCAGGCGGCAGGGTGCACATCGTCGCGCTGTCGAGCGAGGCCGGCGACGACTTCGGCGATGCTCCGGTAACGAAGGTCGGCTGGGCGCAGACGGGTGGCATGCTGCGCGCCTTCCGCAACGCCGGATGCACCGAGCTGGTGATCGTCGGCGCGGTGCGGCGACCGGATCTGGCGGCCCTGAAGCCGGACCTCGGCTTTTTCACCAATCTGCCCGGCGTCCTCAACATCGTCGTCTCGGGCGGCGGCGACGACAGTGTGCTTGGGCGCGTGGTGCGCTTCTTCGAAAGCAAAGGCTTCAAGGTGGTGGCGCCGGGAACCGTGGCGCCGGGTCTCATCGTGCGCGAAGGACCGGTGGGCACGCACCCGGCGGCGGCCAGCGACATGGTGGACATCGCGCGCGGGTTCGATGTGGTGCGCGCGCTCGGCCCGTTCGACGTAGGCCAGGCCGTCGTCGTGAGCGAGGGGCAGATCGAGGCCATAGAGGCGGCGGAAAACACCGACGCCATGCTGGCGCGCATCGCCCGCCAGCGGGGATCTGCTTCGGGCGGGACGGGAGTGCGCCGCGGCGTGCTGGTGAAACGTCCCAAGCCCGGGCAGGAGATGCGCGTCGACATGCCGGCCGTCGGGCCGGCGACGATCGACGGGGCACTGCGGGCGGGGTTGCGCGGCATCGCGGTTCTTGCCGACGGCACGCTCGCGGCGGATCGCCGGGAGCTGGCGCGGCGCGCCGACGAGGGCGGCATTTTCGTCGTGGGTGCAATCGACCGCGGCGTCGCCTCAGTTCAGGCATTCGGCAGTCCTGCGTTCGTCGCGGCAGGAAGCCGCAAGCCCGGCCGTCGCCATCTGCTTGATGCAGCGTTCGGCGCGGCTGCCCTGCATGCACTCAAGCCGTATAGGGCGAGCGGCGGCATCGTCGTCGACCGCGGGCATGTCCTCGCAATCGAGTGCGGCGAGGGGATTGCCGCGCTCGTCGCCCGTGGCGGCGCGCTGCGCCAATGGGGACAGCGTCGTCTCGGACGGCGTTCGGCGGTTGCCGTGCTGGCGGACGTACCTGCCGCCGCGCTAGAGATGGCAGTCGCCGCGGCAGCGTCGGCAGGACTGGCCGGCGTCGCGGTGCTCGGAGCGCAGCCGCCTGATAGTCTCGCCCCGGCGGTGACGTCCGCCAGCCGGCACGGACTGTTCTTGATAGGCGCAGCAGCCGCGGCAGGAGACGCATTATGAGCCTCACCGATCGCGCAGCCGCTGCCCGCCCGGCCACGACGGGGCGCCTCGGCCGCGGCGGCCCGACGGCTGGCCGCGACGACCTGCGGCTGTTCATCGTCGCCGGCGAGCATTCCGGTGACGCGCTCGGTGGCAAGCTGATGGCGACCCTCAACGCGCAGTGCAAGGGCCGCATCCATTATCTCGGCGTCGGCGGGGAGAACATGGAACGGGCGGGGCTGTCGTCGCAGTTTCCGCTCGAGGATGTCGCGGTTATGGGGCCGCTGGCGATCCTGGCGGGACTGCCGCGCATCATGCGGCGCGTCTACCGCACCGTCGACGCCGCCGTTGCCGCCGAGCCCGATGCGGTCGTCATCATCGACGCGCCGGAGTTTACCCATCCCATCGCCAAGCGCATCCGCAAGCGCGCGCCGCAGATCCCGATCATCGATTATGTGTCGCCCAGCGTGTGGGCATGGCGGCCGGGGCGTGCGCGCAAGATGCGTGCTTACGTCGATCATGTGCTCGCGCTGCTGCCGTTCGAGCCGGCGGCGCACGAGCGTCTGGGCGGGCCGCCGACGAGCTATGTCGGCCATCCCCTGATCGAGCGGCTGGACGAATTGAGCGAGCTCGATCCCATGCCGCTTGTGGAGCGTCTCGGCATCGACCCGGGCAAGCTGGTGCTGGTCGTACTGCCGGGCAGCCGGAATTCGGAAGTGTCACGGCTTATGGAGCCGTTCGGTGCGGCGCTGGAGCTGCTGCACAGCCGCCGCATCCGCCCGCAGGTCATCATTCCGACGGTGCCGCACGTGAAGCCACTCGTGGAGCGCTTGGCGCAGCCATGGGTGATCAAGCCGCATATCGTCGAGGGCGACGCCGACAAGTGGCGTGCGTTCCGCCTGGCGCACGCGGCGCTGGCGGCGTCCGGTACCGTCACGCTCGAGCTGGCGCTCGCCGGTACGCCGATGACCGTCGCCTATCGAGTCGATGGCGTGGCCGCGCGCATGCGTTTCCTGCTCAATGTGCCGTCGGTGGTGCTCGCCAACCTGGTGCTCGACGAGAACGCTTTCCCCGAATACCTGCAGGAAGACTGCACGCCGGAGAAGCTCGCCGCGTCGCTCGAGCAGTTGCTGCGCGACACGCCGCAGCGCCGCGCACAGCTGGCGGCGCTTTCGCGCATTCCGCACAAGATGCTGCTCGATGGCGCCACGCCGAGCGAGCGCGCAGCCGAGATCGTGCTGGAATACGCCGCCCACGGCCGCCGTTACACCTGAGATAAGAAAACGGGCGCGGCAACACCGACGTTATCCGGTGCAAGCCAGCGCCCGCTTGGTCTAGCCGCGCTGGTCGATGGGAACGAAGTTGCGCTCCGTGGCACCCATGTAAAGCTGGCGCGGACGGCCGATGCGCTGCTCGGGATCCTCGATCATTTCCTTCCACTGCGCGATCCACCCCACGGTGCGCGCGATGGCGAACAGCACGGTGAACATCGATACCGGGAAGCCGAGCGCCCGCAGCGTGATCCCGGAGTAGAAGTCGATGTTGGGATAAAGTTTCTTTTCGATGAAGTATTCGTCCTGCAGCGCGATGCGCTCCAGCTCGATGGCCACTTTCAGCAGCGGATCGTCGTGAATGCCGAGCGCGTCCAGAACTTCGTGGCAGGTCTTCTGCATCACCTTGGCGCGCGGGTCGTAGTTCTTGTAGACGCGGTGGCCGAAGCCCATCAGGCGGAAACCGGAGTTCTTGTCCTTCGCCTTCTTGATGAACTCGGGAATGCGATCGACGCTACCGATCTCGTTGAGCATGTTGAGCGCTGCCTCGTTGGCGCCGCCGTGCGCGGGTCCCCATAGGCAGGCAATACCGGCGGCGATGCAGGCGAACGGATTGGCACCCGAGGAACCGGCCAGTCGCACGGTAGACGTCGAGGCGTTCTGCTCGTGGTCGGCGTGCAGGATGAAGATGCGGTCGAGCGCGCGCGTCAGAACCGGGTTGGCGACATACGGCTCGCACGGAATGGCGAAGCACATCTGCAGGAAGTTGGTGGTGAAGTCGAGGTCGTTGCGCGGATAGATGAACGGCTGGCCAATGGAATACTTGTAAGCCATCGAGGCGATGGTCGGCATCTTGGCGAGCATGCGGTAGCTGGCAACTGCGCGCTGCTCGGGATCGTTGATGTCGGTCGAGTCGTGATAGAATGCCGACAGTGCGCCGACCGTGCCGGTCATCACGGCCATCGGGTGCGCGTCACGACGGAATCCGGTGAAAAACCGCGTCATCTGCTCGTGCAGCATCGTATGACGCGTGATCGTCGTGCGGAAATTATCGTACTGGTCGCGCGTCGGCAGCTCGCCGTTCAGCAACAGGTAGCAGGTCTCCAGGAACGAGGACTGCTCGGCAAGCTGGTCGATCGGATAGCCGCGATAGAGAAGCACGCCCGCGTCGCCATCGATGTAGGTGATGCGCGACATGCAGTTGGCGGTCGACGTGAAGCCGGGGTCGTACGTGAAGCATCCGGTATCGCGGTAGAGTTTGCCGACGTCGATCACGTCCGGGCCGAGCGTACCGCTACGCACCGGCATCGTGGTTGACTTGCCCTCGAGCGTAAGCTCGGCGGAGAGGTCGGCAGCTTTGGCCGGTTTTTCATGGACGTTCATGGCGCGGATCCCTTTGTCGCCCGTGGCCGAGCATGGGTTGCGTAGCTCGAAGCCATAAGGCGAGCGGTTAAATCAGTATCCCCTATGAAGCGTTTTTTGTTGGTGTCGAATTATTGCGGCTGGCACCGCATTTCTTTGTCCCGATGCCTTCCTTGTACACCAATTTTGCAGCGCAACATAGTGCCCTCGCCAGCAAGAGTTGCGGCTGTCGGGCATTAACGATCAGGTGGCGGACGGGTTCACCGCCGCCCCTTCGGGCAGGTCGAGGGGTGTGCGTGGAAGGGCTGGTTGGTCAGCCGACCTGATCGCGGATACGCTCGAGGCTTTCTTCGCGGCCGAGAACCGCCATCACGTCGAAGACGGGTGGCGATACCGTCTTTCCGGTCAATGCGGCGCGTAAAGGCTGGGCGACTTTACCGAGCTTAGCTCCCGCAGTTTCGGCATAGCTGCGCACGATGGCTTCCAGGTTGGCAGCCTGCCAGTGCTCGGCGCTGTCGAACTGTGGCAGCAGCCCGGCAAGGTGCGCGCGGCCGCCATCGTCGAGCAGCTTCTGCGCCTTTTCGTCGAGCGGCAGCGGGCGGTCGGCGAGCAGGAAGTCGGCGCCTTCGATCAATTCGACGAGCGTCTTGGCCCGCTCCTTCAGCCCGGGCATGGCGAGCAGCAGCTTGGCGCGGGTATTGGCATCCAGCCGGGCGACGATCGCTGCGCCGTTGGGAAGGTACGGCAGCACGTCCTCGAGACGGTTGAGGAGCTCCTGGTCGTCGGTGTGACGGATGTAGTGGCCGTTGAGGTCCTCGAGCTTGGCGAAATCGAAGCGGGCCGCCGAGCGGTTGATGTCCTTCAGGTCGAACCAGTCGAGCATCTGCGAGGTCGACATGATCTCGTCGTTGCCGTGACTCCAGCCGAGGCGGACAAGGTAGTTGCGCAGCGCCGCCGGAAGGTAGCCCAGCTCGCGGTAAGCCTCGACGCCGAGCGCGCCGTGACGCTTGGAAAGCTTGGCGCCGTCCGGGCCGTGGATGAGCGGCACGTGCGCAAAGCGCGGAACGTCCCAACCCATCGCCTCGTAAATCTGCGTCTGACGTGCGGCGTTGGTCAGGTGGTCGACGCCGCGGATGACATGCGTGATGTGCATGTCGTGATCGTCGACCACGACGGCGAGATTGTAGGTCGGGTTGCCGTCCGAGCGCAGGATGATGAGGTCGTCCAGCTCTTTGTTCTGGAAGACGACGCGGCCCTGAACCAGATCGTCGACGACAGTCTCGCCTTCACGGGGCGCCTTGAGGCGAATGGTATAGGGCTCGCCGGGCGGACCCTCCACCGGCCCGCGGTCGCGCCACGGGGAGCGGATGGTGAGCTGGCGCTTTTCCGCCGCGGCTTCCTCGCGCATGCGGTCGAGTTCTTCGGTGGTCAGGTAGCACTTGTAGGCATGCCCCTTGGCCAACAGTTCCTCGGCCACCTCGCGATGGCGCTTGGCGCGGCCGAACTGCGAGACGGGATCCTCGTCCCAGTTGAGTTCCAGCCACTTGAGGCCATCCATGATGGCCTCCACGGCTTCCGGATTGTTGCGCTCGCGGTCGGTATCTTCGATGCGCAACAGCATCTTGCCGCCGCGGCCGCGGGCGTAAAGCCAGTTGAAGAGGGCCGTGCGCGCGCCGCCGATGTGCAGGAAGCCGGTGGGCGATGGAGCAAAGCGCACGACCGGCGCGCCGGCGCTGCGTGTCTTTTCGGTCATTGTCGATTGCCGTCGGGATGCAGGAGATTGGCCTGCGATGTAGCATGCATCGTCCGGGGGAGTAAGGGGCGCGGCGAGGTAAAGCCGCGGCAAACATGGACGGGCGGCCGCGACAAGCCGGCAATGGCCTTTGGGGTGCGCTCGTGCGGCGCCTGGAAGCCGAACAGGAGCGCTGGCACTGCTGGGTGCCGGTGCTGCTCGGCTGCGGGATCGGCGCCTATTTCGCGCTGCCGGAAGAGCCGCTTCTGGTCGTCGCACTGGCGCCTCTCGCCGCCGTGCTGGCGCTCCGTTTCGCTGTTCGCCCCGTGGGCATCGGCGGCCAGTTGGTACTGGGTGGGATGATCGCGGTGAGCCTCGGCTTCGCGCTCGCCAAGGCGCGGGTCGAATTGGTGCGGGCGCCGGTCCTGGCCAAGCAGATCAATTCCGCCGAGGTGCGCGGCTATGTCGAGCTGGTTGAGCCGCGCGCGGGCGGCGGCCAGCGCCTGACGCTGCGGGTCACCGCCATCGACCGCCTTGCGCCGGAGGCGATGCCGCAGCGGGTGCGGATCACCTCGCGTCGGGTGCTGGCGGGCGTTTATCCGGGAGATGCGGTCCGGGCTCGCGCGACGCTGATGCCACCCTCGCAGCCGTCGCTGCCGGGCGATTATGACTTCGGGCGGCAGGCCTGGTTCTCGGGCCTCGGTGCGGTTGGCTATTCCATCGCCGCGCCGCAGCGGGATGCGTCGGCTCCGCCGCCGCCGGCCGATCTGCGGTTCTGGGCGCAGGTGCAGCGCTGGCGCCAGCAGATCGGCGACCGGGTGACCGCGGCGCTCCCCGGGGAGACCGGCGCCATTGCCAATGCGCTCATCACCGGGCAGCGCGGCGGCATTTCGGATGAGACCAACGATGCGTTCCGCGACAGCGGCATCCTGCACATCCTGTCGATCTCCGGCTTTCACATGGCGATCATGGCGGGTTCGGTATTCCTGTTCGTCCGCGTACTGCTGGCGGCGATACCGGCCCTGGCGCTGCGCTATCCGATCAAGAAGTGGGCGGCGGGCGCGGCGCTGGCGGGGGCGCTCGGGTATCTGATGATCTCCGGCGCCGAGTTCGCCACGGTGCGCTCGACGATCATGATTTCGATCATGTTCATCGCCGTGATGCTGGGGCGCTCGGCGCTGGCGCTGCGCAATGTCGTGCTGGCGGCGACGGTAATCCTCGTGCTGTTTCCCGAGAGCCTGCTGAACGTCGGGTTTCAGATGTCGTTCGCGGCGGTGCTGGGCCTCGTTTCCGCCTACGAGGCGATGCGCCAGCGCGATCTGTGGTCGTTTCTGGGTGAGCGGCCGGGGATGCGTGTTGCGGTGTTTTTCGCCGGTATCGTGCTGACGACGCTGGTCGCCAGCGTCGCCGTGGCGCCGTTCGCCGCCTATCACTTCCACAAGAGCCAGCAGTACGCGGTGCTCGCCAATCTGATCGTCGTGCCGCTGTGCAACCTGCTCATCATGCCGGCGGCGTTGGCGGCGCTGATCCTGATGCCGCTGGGGCTGGAATACTGGCCGCTCTACGTGATGGGGCTGGGCATCGAGGTCATGGTGTGGACGGCGCGGGCGGTCGCGGAACTGCCGGGCGCGGTGTTCGGCGTGCCGGCCATGCCGGCGAGCGCGTTTCTGCTGATGGTGCTCGGCGGGCTGTGGCTGATGTTGTGGCGGACGCGCTGGCGGGTGGCCGGCATCGCGGCAATCGCGGGCGGGATCGCGCTGGCGCCGACGCTGCCGCAGGCCGACGTGCTGGTCGGACGCGATGGGCAGCTCGTCGCCGTGCGCGGCCCGGATGGGATGCTGTCCGTCATCGGCGGGCGGCAGGCGTCGTTCGAGGTGCAGCGCTGGCTCGAGCACGAGGGCGCAGGTGGAGAGGCGCGAGAGGCCGTCGCCGGGCGGCAGTTCGTATGCGACGGCATCGGTTGCGTGGCGACCGTCAAAGGTTTGCGCCTCGCCGTTTCGCGCCACCCGGCCGCGTTCGGCGAGGATTGCCGGCGGGCGGATGTGGTGATCGCCCCCATCGTCAGCCCGAGGGACTGCATAGGGCCGCGTGCAGTGGTCGACTTCTTCGCCGCTCGCCGCGAAGGATCGCATGCCCTCTACATCGGCGAGGGCGGTGCCGTCCGCATCGTCACCGTTGCCGCGGAGCGCGGTCAGCGGCCGTGGTCGACGCCGGCGCGCGAACGCGCCAGCTCATCGGCGAGCGGGCGCGCCGATCAATAGCGGCGCATCAGCCCGACCATGCGGCCCTGGATGTCCACCTGATCGGGACCGAAGATGCGGGTCTTGAACTCGGGATTGGCGGCTTCGAGAGCGATGGTGGTGCCCTTCTTGCGCAGCCGCTTGAGCGTCGCTTCTTCCTGATCGACGAGAGCCACGACGATGTCGCCGTTCTCGGCCGTATCGCAGCGGCGGATGATGACGATGTCGCCATCGAGAATACCGGCCTCGATCATCGAATCGCCCTTCACCTCGAGGGCGAAGTGTTCGCCATTGGTGAGCAGGTCCGGAGGACAGGCGATGTCGTGGCTGTGGTTCTGGATGGCGCTGATCGGCGTTCCGGCGGCGATGCGGCCCATGACCGGAACCGATACTGTGCGACTGTCGATCACCGTAGACGGCGGGGGCGCCAGATCGCGGCTGCGGCTGCCTTCGATGACGCTGGGCTGGAAGCCGGCGCGCTTGGCCACCGGGGCCGGCGCCGCCACCTGATTCTCCGGCAGCCGGATGACTTCGATGGCGCGGGCACGGTGCGGCAGGCGGCGGATGAAGCCGCGTTCCACCAGCGCCGTAATGAGCCGGTGGATGCCCGACTTGGACTTGAGGTCGAGCGCGTCTTTCATCTCATCGAACGACGGCGGCACGCCTTTTTCCTGCATGCGCTCGTGGATGAAGAGCAGCAGCTCTTTCTGTTTCTCGGTGAGCATCGGGCCTCCCTTGCTCGTCCGCCAGCAGCTCCCAAGCAGGGGTGGCTGTACAAAGCGTGAACGTACCCTAGCCGTTCCTTAAGCGTTCTGCAAGTCTGTGTCAAAAGTCGAGCGGAAGGATGCTTACCGGCGAGCCCTCAGGAGCGGCGGGGGAATTCACCGCACGGACGATGAGAACATCCGATCCGGCGAGGGCCGACATGTGGGCGCTGTCCTGCGAGGCGAGGGCGGTGACGCGCGGCAGGGCGCCGGGCACCCATTCGGCTTTGCCGCGCATGTAGTGCTGGCGAGGGCCGTTGGCCTCTAGCGGGCGGGCGAGAACGCCGGTCATTTCCTGCAGCGGGGCATCTGAGCGCCCCAGCAGCCGGTAGAGCAGCGGGACGAGGAATATCCGCGCCGCGATCAGACACGACAGCGGATTGCCGGGCAGGCCGAGGACGCGCGTGGCACCGAGCTTGCCGAACAGCATCGGCTTGCCGGGGCGCATGGCGACCTTCCAGAAGTCGAGCGCCATGCCGCGCGCTTCGAGAGCCGGCTTGACGAGGTCGCGGTCGCCGACCGAAGCGCCGCCGATGGTGACGAGGATGTCGGCATCGGCGCTGGCGGCGAGCTTGGCTTCGAGGTCGGGCAACTCGTCACGAGCGATCCCGAGCAGCAGCGGCTCGCCGCCGAAGCGACGGACCAGCGCCGCGAGGCCGTACGGATTGGAGGAGACGATCTGCCCGGGTGCGAGCTGCCTGCCGGGTTCGACCAGTTCATCGCCGGTCGCGAGGATGGCGACGCGCGGGCGCCGCGTGACGAGGAGGGAGGCATTGCCACCGGCGGCGGCCAGGGTGATTGCCGATGCGTCGAGCAGACGTCCGGGGCGCAGGAGCACGTCGCCGCTGCGGAAATCGCCGCCTTGCCGGCGGATGTTGGCGCCGGGTTTTGGCGCCTCGCGGACCGTCAGCCGGTCGCCGTCGCGCGCGGTGTCTTCCTGGATGACGACCGCGTCGGCTCCGTCCGGGACGCTGGCGCCGGTGAAGATGCGCACCGCCTCGCCTGCGCCCACGGTGCCCGAGTACGGCCCGCCGGCGTTCGATTCACCGACGACGGCGAATTCCGCAGGAACGCTGGCGGCGTCGGCAGCGCGGACCGCGTATCCGTCCATGGCGGAGGCATCGAACGGCGGCTGAGTGAGATGCGCGGTGACGTCCCTGGCGAGGACGCGCTCGGCGGCATCGAGCAGGCCGGCCTCGTCAGCGGGTAGCGGCTCGGCGCCGTTGAGAACGCGCCGCAGCGCTTCTTCGACGGGGAGCAGCGCCATGGCTATGCGCCTTTGCGCGAATATTCACCGGAGCGCCCGCCCGCCTTGTGCGTGACGCGTACGCTCTCGATGGTCATGCCGCGGTCGACGGCTTTCAGCATGTCGTAGAGCGTCAGGCAGGCGACGGAGACGGCGGTGAGTGCCTCCATCTCGACGCCGGTCTGCCCGGTCAGCTTCACTTCGGCGGTAACGTGCACGCCCGGCGGCTCGCCGCGCGGCTCCAGCGTGACGACGACCTTCGACAGGTTGAGCGGATGGCAAAGCGGGATGAGCTCGTGCGTGCGCTTGGCGGCCATGATGCCGGCGATGCGCGCGGTGGCGAGAACATCGCCCTTCGGCGCCTCGCCCGACTGCAGGAGTGCCAGTGTTTCCGGCGCCATACTGACGAAGCCTTCGGCGGTGGCGTTGCGCGCGGTCACGGCCTTCTCGGACACGTCGACCATGCGCGCCTCGCCCTTGGCGTCGATGTGGCTCAGCTTAGCCATGGCGATGCCCTGACCGGCTTGTCATTGCGCGGCCTCGGCTCGCGCGAGCAGCGTGCGTGTCGCGGCGGTGACGTCGGTCTGCCGCATCAGGCTCTCGCCGACGAGGAACGTGTTCACGCCGACGCATTCGAGGCGCGCGATGTCCGCCGGTGTGAAGATGCCGCTCTCGCCCACGACGATGCGGTCCTTCGGCACGCGCGGCGCCAGCCGCTCGGTCGTCGTCAGCGTCGTTTCGAACGTACGCAGGTTGCGGTTGTTGATGCCGATGAGCCGGCAGTCGAGCTCCAGAGCGCGGTCAAGTTCGGCGTCGTCATGGACTTCGGCGATGGCGTCCATGCCCCAGTCCCTGGCGGCCTGCGCCAAGTCGGCGGCGACGGCGTCGTCCACCTGGGCAAGGATGATCAGGATGCAGTCCGCGCCCCACGCGCGTGCCTCTGCAACCTGGTAGGTGTCGAGCATGAAGTCCTTGCGCAAGGCCGGCAGCGAGGTCGCCTCGCGCGCTCTCGTCAGATAGTCCGGCGCGCCCTGGAACGACGGGCCGTCGGTGAGTACGGAAAGGCAGGCCGCGCCCCCCGCCTCGTAGGCGCGCGCGAGCGCTGGCGGGTCGAAGTCGGCGCGGATCAGACCCTTCGAGGGGCTCGCCTTCTTCACCTCGGCGATGAGGGCGGGGAGGCCGGCAGCATGCTTGGCCTCGATGGCTCCGGCGAAGGAGCGCACGCGCGGCGCGCTGCGGGCAAGTTCGGCCATGACATGCAGCGGCGCGGCCGCCTTTGCCTTGGCGATCTCTTCGAGCTTGTAGCCGGTTATTTTATCGAGGATGTCGGCCATGGGACCTTAGACTACGCCAGCGGGTGGCGGGCTTGCTACCCGTGCCTCTCCCTACGGTCAAGCCGCTGGTCCCCGCCAAGGCGAGGCCACCCCATCTTCGTGGACCTCTACCACGCCGATTTCCGGCTCCATCACGTAGACCATGAGATCCGGGCGCTCGCGCTTCAGGCGCACGGCGAGGGCGCGCTCCTCGGCCACGTGGGCGGCCTGCTGCTCCGCCGTCCAGCGGGAGTTGAGCGGGTCGTCCGCGTCGTAGGAGTTGTCGTAGGCATCGGACCAGGACTGGAAATCCGCAACCAGCTCCGGCGACAGTCCGAGGTCCGCGGGAGCGAAACAGCCGTAGAGATCTTCGTCGATCGACCAGAGCGGGTCGCACTGGTACTCGGCCATCACCTTGACGCGCGTCGTCTCGTGCAGCGGACGCGAGGGCTCGGCATCGGTGAAGTCGGAGAAATCTTCAGCCGTTCCACCGTTGTCCTTTTGTCGGGCGGGCCACCAGGTGCGGCGCAAAACATAGAACGCGTAAAACACGATAGCTCCGGCAAGGGCGGCGAGGACTGGCCATGATGCTTCGTCGACCGGGGTCAACC
>JAESGM010000842.1_pt1 | contig 13871 bp, 13 predicted proteins | sample 9269721 | NCBI WGS metagenome assembly JAESGM01 (sample SAMN15720920, study PRJNA650825) | algae metagenome | isolation source: Komarekiella atlantica HA4396-MV6 and co-occurring heterotrophs from... | place: USA: Theobald House, Kauai, HI | collected 2009-07-29 | reverse complement strand
AGGGCCGCTGCTACGTCGACGTCTCGTTTCATCTGATCATCGCCGATGCGTCCGACGCCGTACTCGGCCAGGAACTGCCGGCTCTGGTCGAAGACGGTTACACGTCGTTCAAGGTATTCATGACCTATGAGGGCCTCGCGCTCTCCGACATGGAAATGCTCAACGTGATGAGCGTGGCGCGCGAGACCGGCGCCCTCGTCATGGTGCATGCCGAGAATTACGACGCCATCCGCTTCCTCACCGACCGCCTCGAACGTGCCGGAAAAACCGCACCGCATTTCCACGGCACGTCACGTCCCATTCCGGTCGAGCGCGAAGCGACGCATCGCGCGATCTCGTTGTCGGAACTCGTCGACGTGCCGGTGATGATCGTGCACGTCTCCAATGGTCAGGCCATGGAGGAAATCCGCCGCGCACAGCAGCGCGGCCTGAAGGTTTATGGCGAGACCTGCCCGCAATATCTGGTGCTCACCGAGAAGGACATGGAAGGCTTCAACATGGAGGGGGCCAAATATGTCTGCTCGCCGCCGCCGCGCGACAAGGAAAGCCAGGACGCGTGCTGGCAGGGATTGCAGCAGGGCGTCTTCTCGGTGTTCTCGTCGGACCATTGCCCGTTCCGCTACGACGACCCGCAGGGCAAGCTGACCCCGAAAGGCCGCTCGTCCTTCCGCTGGGTGCCGAACGGCATTCCCGGCATCGAGACGCGGCTGCCAATCCTGTTCTCCGAAGGCGTCGGAAAGGGCCGTATCAGCCTGAACGAGTTCGTCGCGCTGACCGCGACCAATCACGCGCGCATGTACGGTCTCTATCCGAAGAAGGGCACCATCGCCGTCGGCGCCGATGCCGACATCGCGATCTGGGACCCGGACAAGGAACAGATAATCTCGCAGTCGCTGATGCATGGCGGCAGCGACTACACGCCCTATGAAGGCATCAAGGTCAAAGGCTGGCCAGTATCAACCATTGTACGCGGCAAGTTTGTCGTGCGCGACGGCGAGCTTGTCGGCCAGGAAGGAAACGGAGCTTACGTGACGCGCGCCAAGTCCGAATTTGCAAAGCCGCGGGGAACAGCAAATGCCTGAATTGTTTGGCGATCTCAACCCGCCGCCGCGCCTGCTCATGGGTCCCGGCCCTGTCGGTGTCGATCCGCGCGTGCTGCGCGCCATGTCGATGCCAATGCTGGGCCAGTTCGATCCGGCCTTCACAGCCTACATGAATGAGACGATGGAGCTCTTGCGCCAGCTCTATCGCACCAAAAACAAATGGTCGTTCCTGGTCGACGGCACGGCGCGTGCGGGCATCGAAGCCATTCTGGTGTCGCTGATCACACCCGGCGACAAGGTGCTGGTGCCGAATTTCGGCCGTTTCGGTTTCCTGCTGGCCGAGATCGCGCAGCGTTGCCGCGCCGATGTGGTCACGCTGGACCGCGAATGGGGCACCGTTTTCACTCCGGACGAGATCGAGACCGCAATCAAGAAGCACAAGCCCCGCGTGCTGGCGCTGGTGCATGGCGACACCTCGACGACCATGGCGCAGCCGCTGAAGGACATCGGCGACATCTGCCGCCGCCACGACGTGCTGCTCTATGTCGATGCCACCGCCACGCTCGGCGGCATGGATGTCGCGGTCGACGAATGGAAACTCGATGCCGTGTCCGCCGGCTTGCAGAAATGCCTGTCCGGTCCGCCCGGCTCCTCGCCCATCACCATCAATGAGCGTGTCGTCGATGTGGTAAAGGCGCGCAAGCATATCGAGGCGGGCATTCGCCCGGACGACTTTGTCGAAGGCAACGCGCCGATCATCCAGTCGAACTATTTCGATCTGGGCATGCTGATGGATTATTGGGGCGAAAGCCGGCTCAATCATCACACCGAAGCAACCTCAATGCTGTACGCCGCGCGCGAGGCAGTGCGTCTCGTTCTCGCGGAAGGGCTCGACAATTGTTTCGCCCGCCATCGACTGGCCAGCGAGGCCATTACGTCCGGTTTGACGGCGATGGGTCTGCAACTGTTCGGCGATCAGAAAAACAAGATGGCGAACGTCACCGGCGTCGTCATTCCCGCGAATATTGACGGCGAAACCGTGCGCAACATGATGTTGCACGACTTCGGCATCGAGATCGGAACATCGTTCGGACCTTTGCGTGGAAAAATCTGGCGCATCGGCACAATGGGCTTTGTCTGCCGGAAGGAAAATGTGCTAACGTGTTTATCTGCGCTCGAAACCTGTCTGCGCCAGTGTGGCGTTCGCACCCAAGCGGGTGTGGGCCCGGATGCAGTGTTGGCGGTTTATCGGGCGGCCGAAACATCGGCAAGAAAAGCCGCAGAATAAGGCGGCAAGAAAAAACGGCCCTTTTCCGAGGCACGGAAAAGGGCCGCAAGGGAACTTGACGAACGGGGCCCGCCAGAAGGCGAGCACGGGGCTTGAGTACCGGCCCCGTGTTACAGGCGGGTGACGCCCCTATGACTGTGGATAATCCACAGGTATTTGGCCCTGCTGCTGCCCTGAAATTTCCCCGGAAGCGTCAAGCGGTTGCCAATCGCTGGCCGAGCGGACGCGCAAATGTGCTCTCCAGACCGGGAGGGTGCCATGAAAGCCTGTTGTGTTGCGGCCGCGTTCGCGGCTTTCGTCATCGTGTTCGTGAACACCGCACCATCCAGCGCCTGCACCACGGACCGCTGCGCGGAGCCCACGACCGCTGTGAAACGACCGTTGCAGCTCATCGAACAATCAACGACGGCGCGCACCTCGCAGCAGCGACACAAACGGTCGCGCGCGGCCGAGCCTGCGTCCGTTGAAGAGGCCGTTTCAGCCGCCTCGACGGAAACCGTCGATCCCGGTGCACCCTTGCCGGTACGGACCGTCCGCACCACGCGAGTGCGTGCCATCGAAGAGGATGCGGCGTCTCTCGTGATGTCCGGAGGCGTCAGCGACAACCTCCGGATAGAGGCCCTGCCATCGCTCCTCGCTTCGACCATCGTGAATTATCTGGGCGGCCCCGCCCAGATCAAGGACACGCGGGAGGTACCGGTCAGCACCGAGGTGTTTCCGGCCGAGGCCCGGGACGCATTTGCCGCCGAGCCTGCGGGACAGAAGCCATCGGAAGTCGCGCTCGAATATATCCTGATCACGTTCGGCGGCGCGCTGGCCGCCGCTTCGGCGATCAGGCTGTTCCTGATCTAGCGGGACAGGCGCTCGAGTTCGGGGAACGGCTGATAGACCGCCTTCGTGCACTGATCCGGCTTCGCCATCAGCATGGTATCGAGGCGGCCCGCGAGAAACAGGACCATGCGATCCTTGCTGCCTTCGTAGTCGCCATTCGATTTGCGGGCGTTGAATCTCAGGCATGACGCGTAACGCTGCGTGCTGCCGATCTGCATCAAAGCCGGCTCCGACACAAAGGCGCCGCGTATTTTTGTCGGGTCGTTCAGGTAGGTTCGCAGAAAGGCCAGGATATCGGATTTGTAATTTGCCGGAACGATGTTGGGTTCCGCAGGCTCGCTGCGCTGGTTATGCACGCCGCCGCACGCGCTGAGACCCAGCGCGGCAGACATCAAGACGGCATGCAAGGTCAGTCGGGACATGGACCGTTATGACATGGCTTGTCACTGCGCGGATCGCGCATCCTGGATCGCCCGCCAGAGTTTTTCAGACGTCACCGGCATGTCAATGTGTTCGATCCCCAGATGCGACAAGGCATCCACGATAGCGTTGATAACGGCGGGCAGCGCTCCCACGGTTCCCGCCTCTCCCGCCCCCTTGGCGCCGAGCGGATTGGTCGGGGTCAGGACTTCGTTGCTCTCGCAGATGATTTCCGGAAAGTCCGAAGCGCGCGGCATGCCGTAATCCATGAACGAGCCTGTCAGAAGCTGCCCGTCCTCGTCATAGGCGATGTTCTCGCGCAGGATCTGCCCTACCCCCTGCGCCACGCCGCCATGCACCTGCCCCTTGACCAGTTTCGGATTGACCATGCGGCCGACATCGTCGACCACGCAATATTGTACGATCCTCACGCGGCCAGTCTCGGGATCGATCTCCACCTCGCAGACGTGGCAGCCATTCGGGAATGTCGGCGCCGACGGCGCGGCGATGGTCTTTTCAGCGAATCCGAATTCGCCGCCGAGGCTCGGATCGCGCAGCGTGTAGGACATCCGCGCGACCTGCTTGAGACCGACGCGCTTGTCGGTGCCGGCCACGGCGAACTCGCCATTCTCGAACACGATGTCGCCGGCGTCGGCCTCGAAATGCACGGCGGCGATCTTCTTGCCGCGCTCGATCAGCCGGTCGGCCGACTTGATGAGCGACACGCTGCCGGCAATGACCGAACGGCTGCCAAAGGTGCCGGTGCCATGTTCGATCATGTTGGTGTCGCCATAGCGCACGGAGATATCGTCGAGCCCGAGCCCGAGCAGATCGGCGACGATCTGCTTGAAGGTGACCTCGTGCCCCTGCCCGTGCGAATGCGAGCCAACGGTGACAGTGGCGCTGCCGGTGGCGTCGAAGCGGATTTCAGCGCTTTCGGTGAGCGGCGCGTTGACGGGGCCGGCCGAAATCTCGATCGCGTTCACCACGGCAATGCCGGACAGCATGCCGCGCTTCTGCGCTTCCTTCCGGCGTTTCGGGAAATCGGCGAAATGCGTCGCCGCGAGCGCCATGTCCATGCTGCGCGCGAACTCGCCGGAATCGTAGGTGAAGACGAATCCGGTCTTGAACGGCATCTGATCCGGCGCGATCAGGTTTCTGCGCCGCAACTCCACGCGGTCGAATCCCAGCCTTTGCGCGGCGACATCGATAATGCGCTCGATCGCGTAGGTTGCTTCCGGCCGCCCTGCCCCGCGATAGGGCGCGATCGGCGGCGTGTTGGTGAAGACGCCGGTGACATGCGCGCAGATGTGCGGCGTGCGATAGACGCCCGACAATCCGCCGAGATTGTTGGTTGAGGAGTGCAGGCCGTTGGTGGAGATATAGGCGCCGATGCTGGCGACGGTCCTGATATCGAGCGCGACAAAGGTGCCGTCGCGATCGAGTCCCAGCGTCACTGTCGATACATTGTCGCGCGCGTGATAGTCGCAGGCCAGGCTTTCGCTGCGATCCGCCATCCAGAAGACCGAGCGGCCAATGATCTTGGAGCCTATCAGCGTCAGCACATATTCGGCAAAGGGCGATTCCTTGAGGCCGAAGGCGCCGCCGACATCGGGGGCGATCACGCGCACCTTGTTGCCGGCGATCTTCAGCACGCCATCGGCGAGATCGGCGCGCACGGCGTGCGGATTCTGCAATCCGCATTGCAGGGTGTAGAAGTCGTCGGTCGGATCATAAGAGCCGACCGCGATGCGCGTTTCCATCGGGACGGCGGTGATCCGGTTGATCGTGAAATCGAGGCTGACCTTGTGCGCGGCCTTCTCCATCGCGGCGGCGACAGCGGCCTTGTTGCCGGCCTCGAACGTGAAGCAGACATTGTTCGGCACTTCGTCCCAGACCTGCGGCATACCCGGCTCTGCCGCGCGCGCCGTGTCCGTGACCGCCGGCCGCTGGTCCCAGTCGATCTCGATCTTTTCCGCCGCGTCCTTCGCCTGATCGAGCGTGTCGGCGAACACCGCCGCGATGCCGTCGCCAACGAACTGCGCCTGCGCGCTCAGCGCGCGGTATGGCGGCTCGAAATTCGGCTGTCCGTCCGGCGTCTGCCGCTTCACCTTCGAGGGCATCGCGCCGAGCGCGAGAATGCGCGGATCGTGCCCGGTCAGCACCAGATGCACGCCCGGACTTTGCTCCGCCGCGCGCGTGTCGAATGAGCGGATGCGCGCCGCCGCATAGGGCGAGCGCAGCACGTAGAGGCGCGCATGGCCAGGCGGCACCAGATCGCCGGTGTAGCGGCCAAGTCCCTGAATCAGGCGGATGTCTTCAGTGCGGGCGAGCGATTTTCCGATAAAGCGGTAGGACATTCCGGGGAGACCAGTACAAGGCGCATCGCTGTGCAGCGGGCGCGGGACAAGGTGGAAGAGTCGTTTAGAGCATCAACACCGGCCCCTGCCAAACGAAACCCCAAACGGCATGCAATCCATGCCGGCAACGCAAAACGGCCCGCGTCCGGAGATGCGAGCCGTGCAGTCTGATCTCACCTCTGTTGAAACCGGCGGTTCAAGCCGCCGGCTTACGCGGGTGCGTTACTCGGAAATGAAGGCGTAGCGAGCCTGGGCGGCGCGGGCCTGCGCCTTGGCCTCGGCGAACGCCTCACCAAGCATGGCCAGATAGGCGGCGCCCTTGTGCCACGCCTGGTAGCCGGCCACGGCGAAACCCGAAACAACCGGGACGGAATGGGTGATACGGGTGGTCATGACGGTTCTCCAATCTGATCGCCTCAGACCTCCGAGGCTGCATATAAGTCATTGTTGTTGATACTGATATACAAAATAATTTCGCAATGCAATGGGGTTTTGCTGTGCTGCAGCAGGAGCAGCCATGCGCAATTGCATGCCGGGAGAACCCCTGCTGCCACTCCCGGTGCTTTTGGTCCGTCCGGGGGCCCACAGGCCCTCCCGCCAAATGTTTTTGGCGCCCTTCCCGGCCTGCCTAGACTTCGGTCGTCCGCGCCAGATTGGGCCGGCCGTGCCCTGCTCACCGATGGTCAGCGAGCACACGATGTACGAGATGTACGATATGCGAACGTGCTTGCCGCACCGAACGGAGCGGCGCTCGCTTCAACGGCCTCGCAGTGCAGCGACACATCTTTGCACCCGAGCCGAATTGCCGCAGCCGCTCTTGCTGGCACAAACATGGCGTTTCCGGACCGGCATACGGGACAGAAAGCCGCCACCCCGAATTGGACGCAGGTTCCGGTTCGCTATAATCTGCCTGCAGCGGCGACGAAGAGCAGAACGTCGTACGACGGGACCGGATCAATGTCGGGTTTTGGGGACTGCGACACGACGTCCGTAACACAACGAAAACACTGTCTGGGAGAAGTGCAATGTTGAAGCGACTGATTGCAACGACTGCCGTGTTGGCCGCAGCGACAAGCTGGGCGCATGCGCAGGAGATCAAGGTGGGTGTCGCCCTGCCCTATACCGGCATCGGTGCCGAGTTCGGTCAGTTGGTCGACCGCGGCATGGAATTGTACCTGAAGCTGAACGCCGACAAGGTGAAGCCCTACAAGATCACATTGATCAAGCGTGACGTGAAGAATCCCGGCGGCGCCGACGCCAAGATCGCCGTGCAGGAACTGCTCACGCAGGACAAGGTGGATGTCCTCGCCGGCTGGATCTATTCGCCGAACGCAATCGCCTCCGCGCCGATCGTCAGCGCCGGCAAGAAGCTGTCGGTGATCATGAATGCGGGCACGGCCCACATCACCAATATGTCGCCCTACTACGTGCGCACGTCGTTCAGCATGTGGCATGCGGGACATGCGATGGGTGAAGCTGCGGTCAAACAACTCAAGGCAAAAACCGCGGTTGTCGGCTACACCGACTTCCCTCCCGGAAAGGATAGTCTCGCTGCCTTCAAGACCGCCTTTGAAGCCAATGGCGGCAAGGTGATCGACGAGATCCCGATGGGCGGCGCCGGCGCGGTGCCCGACCTGACGCCGTTCTTCACGCGCGCCAAGGACAAGAAACCGGACGTATTCTTCGTCTTCGTACCCGCCGGCGACCATGCTTCAGCCGTGGTGCGCACCTACAACGCGCTCGGCATGAAGGATGCCGGCATCAAGCTGATCGGCCCGGGCGACATCACGCAGGACACCAAGCTGCAGGCGATGGGCAAGGACGCGGTCGGCATGATCACCATGCATCACTACCACGCCGATCTCGACAATCCGGAGAACAAGCGTTTCGTCGAAGCCTGGAAGAAGGAATACGGCGCCAATACCACGCCGGATTTCATGGCCGTCGGCGGCTACGACGGCATGGCCGCGATTGTGCATGCCGTGCAGGCGACGAAGGGCAAGCTGGACGCCGACAAGGCGCTGGCATCGCTCAAGGGCTGGAAGGCCAACAGCCCGCGCGGGCCAATCTCGATCGACCCTGCGACACGCGACATCGTCATGACCGAGTATCTGTCGGAAGCGACGATGAAAGACGGCAAGGTCTTCCAGAAGGTCATCGGCAAGATCGACAACGTCAAGGACGCCTGCAAGGACCTGAAGATTCCGCCTTGCGCTCCGAAGAGCTGATGGACGGGCTACGGCCCCATTCCATCGCGTGACTTTGGCCGCCGCCTCGCATCCGCGGGCGGCGGCCTTGCTCAATCTCTCTTCCGAAGGACGTTTTCGTGATTTTCGGTATCGATTTCGCCAGCATGCTTCTCGGCGGGCTCGCCGCAGGCATGGTGCTGTTCATTGTCTCGGTCGGATTGTCGATCACGATGGGCCTGATGGGCTTCGTCAATCTCGCGCATGGCGGCTTCGCGATGTTCGGCGGCTACGTCATCGTTCTGACCATGAAGCACTGGGGCATTGGCTTCGTCCCTGCTCTTGTCGTTGGCTGCCTCGTCACCGCGGCTTTCAGCGCGATCCTCGAACGCACGCTCTATTCACGACTTTACCGCGCGGCCGAGCTCGACCAGGTGCTGTTCACCATCGGGCTTGTCTTCGTGATGATCTCCTCGATCACGCTGCTGGTCGGCCCGGAAAACCAGCCGCTGCAAGTCCCGGCTGTCCTGCGCGGACAGACCGACCTCGGCTTCATGGAATATCGCACCTACAGCCTCTTCCTCATCGTGACCGGCATCGTGATCGTGGTGGCGCTCTGGTTCGGCTTCGAGAAGACGCGGCTCGGCGCGCAAATCCGCGCGACTGTCGACAACCGGCGCATGGCAGAATCGATCGGCATCAATGTGGACAGGCTGTTCTCTCTCACCTTCGCCTTCGGCAGCGGCATGGCGGCGCTCGGCGGCGGCCTCGGCGCCGAATTCCTCGGCCTCGATCCGCAATATGCGCTCAAGTATCTCGTCTATTTCCTGATTGTGGTCGCGGTCGGCGGCCTCGGACGCATCACCGGCGTCTTCTACGCAGCGATCCTGATCGGCATTCTTGACTTCGTACTCAAGGTTTACCTGCCGCAGGGCGGCACGCTGTTCATCTTTGCCATCACCATCCTGCTGCTGCTGTGGCGGCCGCAAGGCCTGTTCGTGAAGAGGCCGACATGACCGACATGTCGGCCTCCTCGCTCGGCAAGCACCCGGCGGCGCTGGCGCTCGCCAACCGGCACCGGTTGCGGCTCTGGGAGCCACTGCCCTGGCTGCTGGCCATCGCCTATTTCTTCGCATTTCCAAACCACCTCGGCTTCGGTACCGAACTGCTGGTCACCATTCTGTTTGCGCTGTCGCTCGATCTCGCGCTTGGCTATGCCGGCATCGTCACACTGGGTCACGCGGCGTTTTTCGGCGCCGGCGCCTATACGGTCGGCATGCTGGCCAAGCACGGCATCTGGAGCGAACCGATCACCGCGCTGATCATGGCGGCAGGTGTCGCCGCCCTGATCGGCCTCGCCTCCGGCCTCGTCCTGCTGCGCACCACCGGGCTGACGCTGCTGATGCTCACCCTGTGCACCATGGCGCTGCTGGAAGAAGCCGCCAATCTCGCGCAGGAATATACCGGCGGGTTCGATGGTCTCGACGGACTGGACATCCCGCCACTGTTCGGCGTCTTCGAGTTCAGTCCGCTCTATCCGACGACGCAATATCTTTACGTGCTCGGCGTGCTGTTCCTGTGTTTCCTGTTCGTACGCACGCTGGTCTATTCGCCGTTCGGACAAAGCTTGACGGGCATTCGCGAAAACATGCTGCGCATGCACGCCGTGGGCGCGCCGGTGCGCAAGCGGCTGGTCGTCTGCTACACCATCTCGGCGGCGATCGCCGGCATTGCCGGCGGCTTGTGGGCGCAGTCCAATGCTTACGTGAATCTCAGCACGCTGAGCCTGGACCGGTCCGCAACGGTGCTGATCATTCTGGTGCTCGGCGGCTATGGTCGGCTCTATGGCGCCTTCGTCGGCGCCGTCGCCTACATGGTGCTGGCGCATTATCTCGCGAAAATCTACCCGACCGCATGGCAGCTTGGGCTTGGGCTCATGCTGGTCACGATCGCATTGTTCGCCCGCAACGGCATTCTTGGCGTGGGCGAATCCCTGTTCAAGCGATTCAGGATCGGACGCTCGGCATGACCGCCCGCGCATTGGAAACACGCTCGGTCAGCAAGCGCTTCGGCGCACTGAATGCCGTGCAGGACGTGACCTTCCGTCTTGAGGCTGGCGCGCGCCACGCGCTGATCGGTCCGAACGGCGCCGGCAAGACCACGTTCATCAACCTCCTGACCGGCGTGCTGGCGCCGACACAAGGCGAGGTGCTGCTGGACGGCAACGACATCACCGCCGTAAGCGAAGCGGAACGTGTCAAGCTCGGCGTCGCCCGCACCTTTCAGATCAATCGCCTGTTCCGCGGCCTGTCGGTGCTGGAGAATGTCTATATCGCGGTTGCCGAGCGCATGGGCGCCGCGCCAACCATGGTGAAGCCCGCGGGCAGCCGCAGCGACGTGATCGAGGAATCGATGCGGCTGCTCAAGCTGCTCAATTTGCAGGATGACGCCCAGCACCGCATCTCCGAGCTGCCTTATGGCCGCCAGCGCCTGGTCGAGATTGCCATCGCGCTCGGATTGAATCCGAAGGTGCTGCTGCTCGACGAACCGGCCGCCGGCGTCCCCTCCTCCGAGAGCCACATGATCCTCGACGTGATCGACCAGCTCGATCCCGACATCGCGGTCCTGATCATCGAACACGACATGGACGTCGTGTTCCGCTTCGCCAGGCGGATCACCGTTCTGGTGGCGGGCGCAGTGCTGACCGAAGGCACGCCGCAGGAGATCGCCAACGACGAGCGCGTGCGCGCCGTCTATCTCGGCCAGGACACTCAGCACGGAATTGCGTCGTGATCACGAAAGCCGCTCTCGAACTCGCCAATGTGTCCGCCGGCTATGGCGAGACCGTCGTCCTCGAAGACGTCAATCTCTCGCTGAAGGACGGCGAAACCATATCAATCATCGGCCGCAACGGCGTCGGCAAGACGACGCTGCTTGCCACCGTCATGGGCCATACCACAATGCACAATGGCGGCCTGAGCCTGCACGGCAACAGCCTGGCCGGTATCCCCTGTTACAGGCGGGCGCTGGCGGGGATCGGCTATGTGCCGCAGGAACGCGAAATCTTTCCCTCGCTGACGCTGCGCGAAAATCTGGAGGTTGCCGCCCGTCCCGGCCGCTGGAACCTGCAGGCGGTCTACGAACTGTTTCCGCGGCTGGCGGAACGGCAAAATAACCGCGGCAACCAATTGTCAGGCGGCGAGCAGCAGATGCTGGCGATCGGCCGGGCGTTGATCGGCAACCCTTCGATCCTGCTGATGGATGAACCGTCGGAAGGACTTGCGCCCGTGATCGTCGAGGAACTGGTGCGGGCGGTGAAGCGCCTGTCTGAATCCGAAGGTCACACCCTGCTGCTCGTCGAACAGAATACCCGCGTGGCGCTGCAGATCGCGCCGCGGACGGTCGTCATGGATCGCGGGCGTATCGTTTACGACGGTTCAAGCGAAGGCCTGCGGAGCGACCCGGAGAAGCTCGATCAGTTGATCGGCGTCGCACACAGATAGATGTCAGGCAGACGTCACGTCAGCTTGCCGAGCACTTGCTCGATTTTCTCTTTCAGCACCTGGGGCGTAAAGGGCTTCACGAGATAATTGTTCACGCCCGCCTGCGCCGCCTTCACCACCAGTTCCTTGTCGCCGCGGCCGGTCAGCAGAATGAAGGGCAGCTTGCGGATTGCCTGGTGTCCGCGCACCGCTCGCAGAAGGCCGAGGCCGTCCATTTCCGGCATGTTGTAGTCGGAAATGATCAGATCGAGCGGCTGGATCGTGGCCTGCTTGAAAGCCACGGCACCATTCTCCGCCTCATGGACGTGACGGCAGCCGATTTCCTGCAAGGCAAGCTTGGTCATTTGCCGTACGCTGCTCTGGTCGTCCACGACGAGGACTTTCAGGGCTGCTGCAAGGGGCATTCTTAACACTCCGGATCGGGCAAAGACGGCGGCCCGAATCAAACGACGCCTTCGGTTTCCTATAACCGAGAAATCGGCTGGACGCGCGTCGGCACGCCCGGTCGGCTATCCGTAGGATTGCCGCAGAAGGGTTAAAATTCGTTCGATTTGCCGGGCCGGCTTGCCGGCGCTGGCCGGGAACCCTGCGTTCGTGGCATACGGATCGACGGATTTTGCACAATATTTGCTAGTTTGAGCGCATGTCGAAGCAAGCTGCCAAAGCAGGGGTAGACCGCACCGGTCTTATCTACCGGGCGTTGCGTCATGCCATCATGGAAAAGGCGCTGGAACCGGGTTCCAAGCTGCCGGAAGACGCTATCGGCGAGCAATTCGGCGTCAGCCGGACGATCGTGCGCAATGCGCTGGGGCAACTGGCGGCGGAGGGACTGGTCGAACTCAAGCGGAACCGGGGGGCGTCGGTCGCGATCCCGAGCTGGGACGATGCCCGCGATATCTTCGATATCCGCCTGGCCATGGAGCGCCTGGTTGTGAAGCGACTATCGGGCCGATTGACTGCGGACCAGGTCAGCCAGCTCAAGGCGCATGTCGACAAGGAGGAAAAGGCGCGCGGCAAGGATGAGCCGCTGTCGATCCGGCTGGCCACCGAGTTCCATATCGTGCTGGCGGAAATGACCGGCAGCGCGGTGCTGGCGCGCTATGTCGGCGAGCTCGCCTCTCGCTGCGGGCTGATCCTGTCGATCTACAGCCGCCCGCATTCTTCCGAATGCGCGGTGAGTGAACACCGCATCATCATCGATGCCTTGCAGAAGAAAGACGAAGACCGCGCCATCCGCATCATGGACGAGCACCTGCAGGCGGTGGTCGATCGCGCGCTCATCCTGGAGAAGCCGCAGAAGGAGCGCGACATCCGCAACGTGCTGTCCGCCTATGCGGAGGAATTGCCAGAGCGCAAGAAGCGCAAGACGATGAACGGGAAGCGTTAGCAAGCTCTGCTTACGGCTGCCCCAGACTCCGTTCGTTCCCGCGCAAGCGGGAACCCAGAACTGTACGCGCAGAAGCAGCAGTTTTGTGCTGGGTCCCCGCTTGCGCGGGGACGAACAGGTGATCGCTTGCGATAGAAAGCTTGCGCTTGGCTAAGCCTCGATCCCGTTCTTCGTCAGCAGCCTCTCGGCGCTGTCGTTCCAGACATCCATTTGCACGATCTTGCCGCCCTTCACCACGAAACGGTCGACATAGCGGTTGCCTTCGAACGGCGTGCCGTCCGGCCATTCGCCATACAACGTGCCGAGATTGTAGACGACGGTCTCGCTTGCCCCGGGTACGACGTCGGTGCGCTCCATCTTCTTCTTCACCCACTTGTAGCGGCCGGCATTGAACGCTGCTGTCTCGCGCGGGTGGCTGTATTTGCGCCCGCCGGTGAAGGTGATCTTGAGCTGGTCGGAGATATAGAGCGCGGCTGTGGCGGGATCCGGCACCATGGACGCAACCAGGAAGCGCTCAACGATGTCGGCAGCCTCGGCAGTTTCAGATGCTATCTGCACAGCGGCGGTAACGGGCATGGCGTGCTCCTCATAAATTACAGGGCCGATTTCGCGGACGGGTCGGGTCATATCCCTGCATTTTCCCTGCCAGATATTTGTATACGATTTTTTATTGCTTCGTATACGAGACTGCATACAATTATGCCGGTCTTTTGGGCAATTGCGCGGAATTCGGGCGATCCTGACTGCGCGGTTGTCCAGATTTCCTAGGGTTTTTGACGCCACCCGATGGCACGGCCCTTGCGTACACAATCAGCTTGGTTGACCCGTCTGGAGGTGTCGTCATGCCGAAATT